>ENA-UOWO01004829-UOWO01004829.1-activated-sludge-metagenome-genome-assembly--contig:-NODE-4829-length-14649-cov-4.198438_pt1 | contig 14649 bp, 17 predicted proteins | sample MGYA00238148_ERZ761564 | MGnify/ENA primary metagenome ERZ761564 (study PRJEB28885, sample SAMN05720194) | activated sludge metagenome | isolation source: Anaerobic digester | place: USA...
AATTTCCCCGCAGCTTCGGTGACGCCCTCTCGGCGCACACCCAACATGTTAGCGATTAATTCCTGGGTCATGGCCAGCTCATTGGTAGGCAGCCGATCGAGGTTTAACAACAGCCAGCGGCAGAGTTGCTGATCAACCGAATGATGGCGATTGCATACCGCTGTTTGTGCCATTTGGGTAATGAGCGCCTGGGTATAGTTCAGCAGCTTGTGAAGCAATGCTCCATGGCGGTTAAATTCCTGCATAAATAAATTCTGCCGAATCCGATAAGAATACCCTGCACTTTGCACCACCGCCCGATTGGGCATAGTCTGGCCTCCCATGAACAGTGCGATGCCGATAGCTCCTTCAAAGCCGACCACGGCAATTTCCGCCGAAGCACCATCTTCGGTGACGTAGAGCAGGGACACGATGGCATCGGTCGGGAAATAGGCGTGGTGCGTCAGTACGCCGGACTCACTCAGCGACTCGCCCAGTGGCAAAAACACCAGTTCCAGTTCAGGGAAAATGCGGGTGTACTCATCCGATGGCAGGGTGGCTAAAAGGTGATTCTGTCTTGGGACTGGTGCAGCGTGATCGGGGGAAGGTGCAGTGCACGGCACCGCGTGCAGGGGCACTTGGTCCGGCGTATGTAAACTTTCCATTAGGTTTCTCCTCGCCCATAAGCTATGTGTCAGCCTGTTTCTCCTTTTATAGTGTCATTTTGTTAGCTGATCCTGCCATGAGGCTGGGGCGCAGGTCGAATCAGCGTCTGGCGCAAGTTGTGTAGGAAAACGCTTACACGCCGCCTGCGGTGAGCATCGGCAGGATTTTCGACCGCTACCCGTCCAGCTTGTGTTGCATCACGTAACGCGTCAGTTCGGCGTTGCTGCCCAACGCCAGTTTTTTCAGGATGCGCGTGCGGTAGGTACTGATGGTCTTCGGGCTCAGGAACAGGGAATTGCCAATGTTGGTCAGGGTCATACCCTGGCTGAGCAGGCGCATGATCTGGAACTCGCGCCGCGACAGGCCGTCGTGTAGTTGCTTCAGGCCGGCCGGGATGGTGCCGGCGAGCAATTTTTCGGTCAGCGACGGGCTCAGATAGCGCTCTCCCCGGCCGGCGCGCCGGATTGCAGCAAGGATTTCCTCGGGCAGACTGTCCTTCGGCAGATAGCCAGTGGCGCCGGCTTCCAGCGCTGCCATCGCATATTCGTCCTCGCTATGCATGCTGAAGATCAGCACCGGCAGCGCCGGCTTGTCGCGTTTGACCCGCCTGAGCACCTCAATGCCGTTCAGGTCCGGCAAGCCGATGTCGAGCAACAGCAAATCCCAGTCCTCGGCCTGGATCAACGCCAGGGTTTCGCGGCCGCTGCCGGTTTCGCCGGCAATTTGGCAGTCGGGGACATTGGCGAGAAACTGCCGCAGGCCGCCGCGAACCACGGCATGGTCATCCGCGATCAGAATTTTCAGCATGGTGTTTCCCATGGTGTTTCATGCCAGCCGCGACTTGTCCAAGCGGTACGGTCAAGGTGGCGACGGTACCCTGGCCGGGACGACTGTCGATGTGCAGACCGCCGCCGATCATGCCCAGTCGCCGCCCGATGGCCGCGAGACCGGAACCACGCGTGATGGCATCGGGATCGAAGCCGCTGCCGCAGTCGGCGACGGAAATGAGCAGGATGTTGCCGTCGCTACGCCGCAGTGTCAGCGCCACGCGCGCCGTGCCCGCGTGTTTGGCTACGTTCATCAGCAGCTCCCGTGTGGCGTTGAAGCAGAGCAGCCGCAGCGCCATGTCGTCGGGTTCCGCATCCGGCGTAGAGGTCAGATCGACTTCCAACCCAAGGTTTTCCTTGACCCAGCCGCACAGTGAAGTCAAACCGGCGTTCAGGCCGCGCTCACGTATCAGCGGCGGGTTGAGTCGCTGGCTTAGATCGCGCGCCATGCGGATGGCATGGCCGAGATGCTCGCAGGCTTCGGCAGCAACCCGAAGGCAGTCCTCGCGCGCGGTTTGCGGACCGAGTCCGCTCAGGGAAAGACGCGCTGCCACCAGCAGGGGCTGGACCTCGTCGTGCAGCAACTCGTGCAGTCGATCCCGTTCATTTTGTTCGGCACAGGTCAGTTCGCCGGCCAGCTCGCGCAGATGCGCTGCCTGTTCGTTGGCCAGGTTTTCCAGATCGACCTGGGTCTGGCGCAGCGTTTCGTTCTGCATTTCAAGTTCGATCTCATGCACTTGCAACTGGTGCAGCAGCCGCCGACTTTCAACCGAAGCGCTGGGCTCCGGGGGAGGTGGCTGCGGCGGCTGTTGGCGCAACTGATCCTCGGCGCGTCGGCGTAACGCATCCGGGGCAGGTTGCGTGGGTTTCATGCTCATGCTCGATTCCTGGTTGGCCATCGTTTTCAACTCGAACTGAACCGCAATTGCAGCGCTGATTAAATTGTCGCTCCGTCGAATGCCATGAAGTGCGCAAGAGCCGGGGTCCAGCTGGTTGATTTCACTGGATCCCCGCCTTCGCGGGGATGACGAACTTTTCCGCGCTTCCCAAACAATACGCCCTCGGACGATACGCAAGTGCGTCGTTTGCTTATGTGCGTCAACAGACAGACCGGGCTGAGCTTGCCGCCTAATGTGAATCCCACGTCGGAACACGGCGCAATGTTTTCGATTTTTGCATCGCGGCTAGCGCTGCTTTGTTCCCACTTCATGGAGAAACAAGAATGACAAGAATGAAACTTTTCAAAACTGGCGCGATGGTTCTGGCACTTGGGTTCACGTTCAGCACCGGCGGCATGGCCGCAGGCATCTCAAAAGCGGAATACAACACCGGAGAAGACAAGATCGAGGCCGCCTACAAGGTTGCCAAGACGGCCTGCGGCAAGCTGGCGGGAAACGCCAACGATATCTGCATCGCCGAGGCCAAGGGCAAAGAGAAGGTGGCAAAGGCCGAACTTGAAGACAGCTACAAGCTGACCCGGAAAACGCTTTACGAGGTGCACGAAGCCAAGGCGGAGGCTGACTACGCCGTTGCCAATGAAAAGTGCGATGACCTGGCCGGCAACACAAAGGATGTCTGCGTGAAGGAAGCCAAGGCGGTGCAAGCCAAGGCCAAAGCTGATGCCAAGCTGCAGATGAAGACTGCTGCAGCGCGCGCAACGGCCAACGATAAAACCATCGACGCGCGCATCGAGGCAAACGACAAGACTGCCGATGCCAAGAAGGATGCCGCAGAAACCATTCTTGCCGCCGATTACAAGGTGGCAACGGAAAAGTGTGATGCCCTGGCCGGCAATGCAAAAGATGCTTGCGTGAAACAGGCCAAGACGCGCTTTGGCAAGTAATTGCACACGGTCCGGCGCCTGGCGCCGGAAACGAAATGTTTGAAAGAGGTCATGCGATGAAATCAATACGGAAATTCAAGTTTGGTGCGGTAGCAGCAGTCCTGCTGCTTGGTCTGGGAGGTTGTGCCGGTATGTCGACGCAGGAGAAGAACACCGCCATTGGCGCCGGAGCGGGCGCCATTGGTGGCGCCATCCTGACCGGCGGCAGCGGTGTTGGAACGCTTGGTGGTGCGGCGGTTGGAGGCGTCATTGGCCACGAGGTTGGCAAATAAAAAACCGTGCGGAGGTGCGAGCCCAGCCGGGCTGACGCACCTCACCCACTTATTGTTCTGAACAGAAAGGAGAACCCCGATGAAAACGCTGGAAAACTTCAAGTTGCTTGGTATTTCGCTGCTGTTGTTGGCCGGACTTGCCGCCTGCGACAAACCCGGGCCTGCCGAAACCGCAGGTAAAAAGCTCGACGATGCGGCAAATAGCGCCGGCATGAAGATCGAAGAAACCGTCGATAAGGTCGGTGAAAAGATGAACGAGAACAGCGACAAAGTCGGCGTTGCCATCGACGATGCGGAGATCACCACCAAGGTCAAAAGCGCCATTTATTCCGAACCCGGTCTGAAGACGCTGCGCATCAGCGTGGATACCGTCAAAGGCGTTGTGACCTTGACCGGTTCGGTCAACTCGCAATACGACTTTGATCGGACAAGAACCCTGGCGGAGTCGGTAGCAGGCGTCAGCGAAGTTGCAAATTTTCTGCAGGTCAAACCGACTCATTGACCCGATAACCCTGAGGACAAAACCATGAAACCGATGAAATACGGCCACACTGCCAGCGCATTCCTGATCTTGAGTGCTCTCCTGTTCACACTACCCGGTTGCCAGAGGGAGGAAGGCCCGCTGGAAAAGGCCGGCAAGGACGTTGATCAGGCCGTCGAGAATTTCACACAGCCGAAGGACGGCCCGGTGGAGCGCGCCGGTCAGGCCGTCGATGACGCGACGGAAAAAGCCGGTGAGAAGATTGAACACGCCGGCGACAAGATTCAGGACGCGGCAAAGAACTAACCGTAGCTGACTGCCCTGTCATGAAATTCAGGGACTACTACGAGACCTTCGGCCTGCCGCGCGATGCAGCGCAGGAGGATATCAAGCGCGCCTACCGCAAACTGGCGCGCAAGTACCATCCGGATGTCAGCAAGGAACCCGACGCCGAGTTGCGCTTCAAGGAACTTGGCGAAGCCTATGCGGTGTTGAAGGATCCGGAAAAGCGCGCCGCCTACGACCAGGTTGGCAGCCAATGGAAAGCCGGCCAGGATTTCCAGCCGCCACCGGGCTGGGATGCCGGTTTCGAGTTCAGCGGACACGGCGGCGATGCGGCTGACGATCTGGCTGACGATCTGGATCAGAGTGATTTCTTCGAAGCCCTGTTTGGCCGGCGCAGCGGCGGCGCGCGTCAAGCCGGCATGCATGCACGCGGCCAGGACCATCACGCCAAGGTGCTGATCGACCTGGAAGACGCTTATCTGGGTGCCCAGCGCAGCATCACACTGCGCGTCCCGACGCTGGATGCGCAGGGACATGTTGTTCTGCGCGAACGCCGGCTTGACGTTGGCATTCCCAGGGGCATTCGCGCTGGCCAGCATCTGCGTCTGGCAGGCCAGGGCAATCCCGGGCATGGAGAAGGGCCGGCCGGCGACCTGTTTCTGGAAATCGGTTTCAATCCGCACGCGAAGTTCCGCGTCGATGGCCGCGATGTCTTCATCGATCTGCCATTGACCCCCTGGGAAGCTGCACTCGGCTGTTCGGTTCCGCTGCCAACACCGGAAGGATCGCTGCAATTGAAAGTGCCGGCGGGTTCTGCTGCGGGACGTCAATTGCGTCTGAAGGGCAAAGGCATTCCCGGCGATCCGGCAGGTGATCTCTACGCCGTGCTGGGCATTGCCCTGCCGCCGGCCGACAGCGAGCAGGCAAAGGCGGCTTACCGCGCCATGGCTGAAGCCTTCGATTTCGATCCCCGAACCCACGTGAAAGGATGATCAGAGATGAGCAACGCAAATACACAATTGGCGCGTAGTCCTCCAGTGGTTGCCGAAGAAATCCATCTGACCCTGGTGGAGCTCTGCCAGGCCTGTCACGTTTCCGAGGAATACGTGATTGCCTGGGTGTTCGAAGGGGCGCTGGTTGCCAGTGGCGATGCGCCATCTGACTGGCGCTTCACCGGGCCGTCGCTGCGCCGGGCCAAACTCGCCTTGTGGCTCTCGCGCGACCTTGAAATCAATCCGCCTGGTGTCGCGCTGGCACTGGATTTGATCGATGAGATTGCGGCCTTGCAGTCGCGGCTGCAGCGCTGCGGGATGCGCTGAGCGGATTTCGTAAACCAACGAGGTAATCCAACGAGGCAAACGGAAGGATGAAATCGAGTGCCGTTTTGCCTCGCTGGGTAGCGTGCGCGATGACCGGTTAAATACGCCCGAGCAACAGCAGCACGATGATGATGATCACCACCAAGCCCAGGCCGCCACTGGGGCCGTAGCCCCAGTTCTTGCTATGCGACCAGCTTGGAAGAGCGCCGACCAGCATCAGGATCAGAATGATCAGTAGTATGGTTCCCAAGCTCATGATGTTCTCCTCGCAAAGGTGGTTGGGTTAATTGGCCGGCGTGGGCGCCACCGGCGGCGTTACGATGATTGTGGTGTTCTCGCCGGTTTTACCGGTCTCGCCTGTTTGGCCCATTTCGCCGGTTTGTCCCATTTCGCCGGGAATGCCGGTTTTACCTGCGGCACCCTGCATGCCTTCATTGCCCTGATTGCCTTGATAGCCGGTGGCGCCCTGCATACCGGCCTCGCCTTGCGGGCCGGCCGGACCCGGCACTGCTACCGCCGGGCCCGGTACATAGACGGTGGTGGGGCGGTCACAGGCAGCCAGGCTCAGCATACCCAGCAGTCCGGAAATAACGATTGATCGGTTCATGGCATGTCCTTCGTTCAGATGAAAATTCGGTTGCGGCGCTACTGGAAATCACCGCGAAAAACCGGCGCGTCATGCACTGACACGCTCGACTCAAGGGCAGCATGGACGTTCTTGTCGATGCGTTCCGTTCGCTGGCGAACACTGGGAAAAATATTTGCTGCCGGCCTGACCAGACAGATTGCGCGCAGTAGGTACGCCAGCGCACCGACAGCGTGGTTGCATGCGAACAGCCTTGCACTGACCCGATATTTCCCGGGTCAGCCTGCAATGGAGAACGACATGGTCAAAGCAAGAAATCCATCCCGCAGGGGAGCACAGCGCGGCGGTCTGGCGCTGTCATTCCACGACATCAAGAAAGAGTAGGGCGCCAGCCATGCCCGCCAGCGCACCGATCCCGTCTGCCAGCCCGTCGATTGGCGTGCTTGCACGGCTGGGCATGAGCGCGGCGGCGGCAGTCGAACAAAGTGTTGCGCTGCTGTCTTTCATCGGCGAGTGTGCGGCTGCGTTTGCCGGCTGGCTGGCACACCCGGCGCGCATCCGCTGGCGGCCGATCCTGTTCAACATTCGCAGCGCCGGTTTCGATGCGTTGCCTATCGTCGGACTGCTGGCGTTCCTGCTCGGCATCGTGGTGGCCTATCAGGGCGCGGATCAGCTGCGCCAATATGGCGCCAACATCTTCGTTGCCGATCTGGTCGGCTTGTCCATGCTGCGCGAGTTCGCGCCGCTGATCACCGCCATCATCATCGCCGGCCGCTCCGGTTCGGCCTATGCTGCGCAGATCGGCGCGATGTCGGTCAGCGAAGAGATCGATGCCATGCGCACCCTGGGCATCGCGCCACTTGAGATGCTGGTGCTGCCGAAAATCATCGCGCTGTTGATTGTGCTGCCGCTGCTGACCGTGTTCGCCGATGTGCTGGGTGTGTTCGGCGGCATGATCATGGCGCGCGCGCAACTGGATGTGGGTTTCCCCGAATTTCTCGACCGCTTCACCAAGGCGGTCAGTGTCACCGCCTATCTGATCGGCATCTGCAAAGCGCCGGTGTTCGCCGGCATCATCGCAGTGGTCGGATGTTTTCAGGGGTTCCGCGCCAAGGGCGGCGCCGATAGCGTTGGCCGCCAGACCACGCGCAGCGTGGTGCAGGCCATTTTTCTGGTGATTGTGGCTGACGCGTTGTTCTCCATCGCGTTCAGCGCGCTGGACCTTTGAGATGGTCTCCGAAAACATCATCGAACTGCGCCAGGTTTCGACCCGTTTCGGCACGCATGTCGTGCATGACGGCATTGATCTGGTCGTGCGCCACGCCGAAATATTCGCCCTGATCGGTGGCAGCGGCTCCGGCAAATCGACGCTGCTGCGCGAAATGATCCTGCTGCATAAGCCGGACTCGGGTTCGATCCAGGTGCTGGGCGTCGATCTGGCCAATATCAGTGATGCCGACGCACTGGCGTTGCGCCTGCGCTGGGGCGTGATGTTCCAGCACGGCGGCCTGTTCGGCGCGTTGACGGTGACGGAAAACATTGGCTTGCCGCTGCGCGAACATTCCGCGCAGGATGACCGCGAAATCGACCGGATTGCGGCCGCCAAGCTGGTCATGGCCGGTCTTGCGCCGGAAGTCGGCGCGCAATATCCGTCCGAACTCAGCGGCGGCATGCTGAAACGCGCCTCGCTCGCGCGCGCTTTGGCGCTCGACCCGGAACTGCTGTTTCTCGACGAACCCACCGCCGGGCTGGACCCGGAAAGCGCCGGCGAAGTCGATCAACTGGTGCGCAAACTGCGCGACCAGTTCGGCATCACCCTGGTCATGATCAGCCACGATCTTGACCTGTTGTGGCAGGTAGCCGACCGCGTTGCGGTGCTGGCCGACGGTAAGGTGCAGGGCGTCGGCTCGATGACCGAACTGGCGGCGATGGACAACCCCACGATCCGCAAATTCTTCGATGGCCCGCGCGGCCGCAGCGCGCAGGAGCAGGCACAAACACAATCTGGAAGACAAGCATGGAAACCAAAGTGAACTACGCTTTCGTCGGCGCGTTCGTCCTCGTTCTTGGCGCGGTGCTGGTCGCCGGCGTGCTCTGGCTGGCGGCGGGCGGCATGATGCAAAAGAAATACGACCCATATCTGGCGGTGGAAAACGAGTCGGTCGCCGGCCTCAACCTGAATGCGCCGGTCAAATACAACGGCGTCGATGTCGGCAAGGTCGAGGTCATCCGGCTTGATCCGGAGAACCCGGAACGGGTGATTCTGCGGTTCGCCATCGAGCGTGGCACGCCGATCAAAACCGACACCGTGGCGATTCTGAAAACCCAGGGCCTGACCGGCATCACTTATGTCGAACTCAGCGGCGGCGCGCGCAATTCGCCGCCGCTGCGCATTGCAGCCGGAAACAAATACCCGGTCATCCGTACCCAACCTTCGCTCGGTGCGCGTCTGGAAAATGTGCTGACCAGCGTGCTGGCAAAGCTGGACAGCACCTCGAACAACATCAACGCCATCCTCAGCGACGAAAACCAGGCCTCGTTCAAACACGCGCTGGCCGACATCGCCAGCGTGGCGCACACCATCGCCCTGCGCAAAGAGGCGATTGATGCCGGCATGACCGACGCCGCGCGCACCCTGAAAAACACCGCGCATGCCTCGGCACAGCTTGACCCGGTGATCAGACGCATCGAAAGCAGCGCTGCCGCCGTCGAAAGGATGGGCAATGAAGTCGCGCTGGCCGGCAAGACGGCCAATTCGATCGGCGCCGACGTGAAACGCTTCACGGCGGAAACAATGCCCGAACTGGAACGCCTGCTGGGCGAACTCAGCGTGCTTTCCACCGCGTTGCGGCGGCTCGCCGAGCAGACCGAACGCAATCCCTCCAGCCTGTTGTTTGGCCGCAGACCGATGCCGGAAGGACCAGGCGAAGCAGCCAGAGGAGCGCACAAACCATGAATTCGCTGAAGCACATGAACCGGCTTGTCACCACCGGACTGATCCTGGCGCTGGTGAGCGGCTGCAGCGCACTGCAACCAAAGGCGACGCCACATCCCGCCTTTTACTCGCTTGATAGCGGAAGAACCGAAACCCCAGGCAATGTGACCTCGCCGCAGATATTGCCACCAAGTGCGCTGACGCTGATCGTCAACCCGCCGCATGCCGCGTCCGGTTTCGACAGCCAACGCATTCTTTATGTGCGTACCGATCACCAGCTTGAATATTTTGCCCATAGCGAATGGGTCGATACGCCAGCGCGTATGCTGGCGCCGTTGATCGTCAGCGCGGTAGAACGCAGCGGCGCCTATCGCGCAGTGGTGCTGACGCCAAGCGCGGCGGCCGGCGACCTGCGCCTGGATAGCGAGATCGTCCGTTTACAGCATGAGTTTGGTAGCCAACCCAGTCGCGTGCGATTTACGCTGCGCGCTTATCTGGTGGACAACTCGACGCGTCGGGTGCTGGCGTGGCGCGAGTTCGACATCACCGAATCCAGCCTCAGCGAAGACCCCTACGGCGGGGTCATTGCTGCCAATCGGGCAGTGCAGAAGGTGTTGCAACAGCTTGCGGAGTTTTGTGCCGTGACGGCGCGGCAGAGGTAGGGCGGAAAAGCCGGTGTCTTTTGCCGGCGCCTTCCGCCGTATGAGCGGCCCACCTTCTGGCGGAAGGCGCGAAAAGACCGCTTTTCCGATACGGCCGCTTTTCCGACGGGTTTACATCGCGCTGCCGAAGCCCTGGTCCTGCGTTCCGGCGGGCGGCGTCAGGCCGGCAACCACACAACCCTGGGCCACCGGACCTTTGGGAAACAGGATGTAGAGATAACGGATGCCGCCTTGCTGATGAAACTCCTCATCCAGCGCATCGTGCAGTTCACGCATGTTGATGACGGGCTCTTCCTGATGTGCATAAAAATCCTGCAACGCCCGCACCACTTGCCAGTGATCATCGGTCAGCGTCAGATTTTCGATGGCAGCCAGTTCCACGCCGATACTTTGTGTCCAGTCGCTGGGTGCATGCGGAAAATCGGGAATGGGCGCGGTTTCGTGACCCGGGCGGATATATTCCTGTGTGGCATGGTTCATACATAACCTCCTGTTGATTTACGTGTTGCTGAGCACTCGTTCATGCTGCGAATACGACCGGCGATGATTGCCGGTCAATGGCATCGCCATGAGCTTGCAGCAAGGATTGCGCAAGCCCCGGAATGCGTCTGTACTCCACCGAACACAGGGGTCATTTACCTGGCAGGCTGCTTGGCAATGCCCGGGCATCGCGTACCAGTTGTGCGCAATCGCTGTCGCTGCCCGGGCCGGTATCGATCAACGGAATCAGCGCCAGCACCGGATTGAGCATGCCCAGCGCAATCGCGCCGAGCGCACGCGCGGTCATTTTCGCCTTGTCGACATTGACCTCGGGTCGGGCGAAGCTGCCGCGAATATGAATCGGGCTGCGCAAGGCCAGCGGGCTGGTGTTCTTGGTTTTCTGTCTGAGCGTCAGGTCCAGCTTCTCCTGTCCCAGGTCGATGCTGCCGGTGCCGAACAGGGTGGTGACTTCGGTGTCGAAAACCAGCGCGTTGGCCTGCATCACGCCCTGCTTCACGTCGAAGTCGGCGACGCCACAACGCAGTTTGACCAATTTGTCGCCGGTGACATTCAGTCGCAGTATTTCCCACAGATGGATGCCGGCCTTTTCCAGCATCAGCTGGCTGACCTCGCCACGGGCGACAACCAGGCCCACCTTGCCATCGGCGGTCGCCAGCATGCTGCGTACCGAGTCACCCTGACCCTTCAATTCGAGCACGCCGTTGATCTGACCGATGCTGTTCCGGTTTAGCTTGATGGTCGGAAACAGCTTGGAAATCTGGATTTTTCTCGCCTTGATCCGGGCATGCGCCTGAATCGGGTCACGCCGTCCATCGAGTGAAATCATCGCCTTGAGGTGGCCGTCGGCAAGGCCAAAATCGAGCGGGTCAAGTGTCAGCACCGAGTCTCGCAGGCTGAGATGGGTTGCCAGGTTATCCAGCGGCAGCGCCTTGGCATGGCGAAAGGTGCGGGCGTGCAAGGTGACTTCCGCGTCGATGCTGTCCCAGCGCTCGGTTTTGAATGGCAGATCGGGCAGCACGTGCACCCTTGCCGTCGACGCTTTCTGCGCGGTTTGTACTTTGCCCGTTTGCAACCCGATCAACGGGCCGAGATCGGCAAAATCGAACAGATTGGAAACCAGATCGCCTTGCATGACCCGACGCTTGCCGCCGGTATCGACCTGGAAGGTGCCGGCGATGTCACTGGCGCCGATGCGGCCGCTGAATTTTTCATAGCGCCATTGTTGCTTGCTGTGCACGACATGGCCGTGGGTGACGTAGGCACGGGTGTCTGGAAATACGATGCCAAGCAGCGGACAGAGCTGCGCCATATTGTCGCCGCGCAGGTCTACCTGCATGTCCATCGCAGTAAATTTGAGCAGGCTGGTAATGTTGCCTTCGGCCTTCACCACGGTGCGGCCGACCGTGAGATCGACCTTGATCGGATACGGTGTTGTTTCGTCGCGCAGCCCCAACACCGGTCCGCCGTTGCCACGCGCCGTCAACACCAGATTTTTGTACAGGCCCTGCGCGGTGAATGCCAGTTCGGCTTTTCCGGGCTGCGTATCGGCGGTCGAAAGTTCTGCCCGGATGCGGGTTTTGACAGCGACATCGTCATAGCCCAGCTTGCCCTGATCGAGCCTGAGCCGGTCGATCCGGATGCGCGCCGATTCGTCCTGCTGTTTGCGGTCGAGCAGCCAGTTCTTGCGGCCGTCGCGGCTCTTCTCCAGGAAGATCACCGGACGTTGCAGGCGCACTTCGGGGAACACCAGATTACGCTGCAACAGTTGTGGCAAGTCGATGGTCACTGCCGCCGCTACAGCGCTGACCATCTGCCTTTCCGTAGCCCAGGGCGGGTTGGCAAAATTCACCGCGCCGGAGCGAATGCGCGGCTGCGGCCAGGCAAGATCAATCTCGATATCGCCGCCGATCACCAGGACGCGCCCGGTTTTCTCCAATGTCATGCGTTCAATTGGCGCGCGCAGCCAGTTCCAGCCGAACACGGCGATGAACAGCACGACCAGCACGACGGATGCGAACAGGCTGCCGACGATCCATTTGAGCCAACGCAACACAGCGTGCTTTCGAGAAGGAGCCGCTTGCAGGCTAGAAGAAGAGATACACGATCACCAGTACAAAAACGGGTACGCCGAGAAGCCAAGCTACAAGATATTTGCCCATGACATCACTCCAGTTAAGTACGACGGAAACACGATGCACCGAAAGCGATGGCGATTCCGTTCGCTAGCGTACTTAGGCAACCAATACTTGGACGTTGCACGAGATCAAAATTGCCCGCGCCGTCCTCCATGCATTCGTTAGAGAAACGCTGAATAATTCGTCGTCCCCGCGCAGACGGGGATCCAGGGCGGCGCCGTCGATCTCAACAGTGATCTTGGCCGTCATCCCCGCGCAGGCGGGGATCCAGTTGAATCAAGGAACTGGATTCCCGCATTCGCGGGAATGACGAATTATTCAGCGCTTCCCTAAGCGATGACGTCAGCATGGTGTGATGCCGGTTCAACGACCAACGCAGCTTTACGCCCGTCGATCCTGTCCGGAGCGCCGAACATTTCGCTGGCTGTAGAGACTCATCAGTGGCGTGACCGATATGCCGTGCACGACGATGGAGACGGCGACTACCGTCAAGGTCAGCGCGACAATCTCTTCCGCCAGACTGCGTGGCAAACCGTGATTGATTGCGTACATCAGGTAGTAGATTGAGCCGATGCCGCGAATGCCGAACCAGGCAATCAAACGGCGCTGATCGCGCGAGACCGGCGCACCGCGCAGGCCGAGCCAGACTGACAGCGGGCGCACCACCAGAAACAGCAGCGGCACAAACCAGTACGCACCGTCCGGCAGCCAAGTGTAGGACAGCATGGCGCCGATCACCAGTACCACCGCCAGTTCGGCGATGCGCTCCAGTTGTTCGTTGAAGCCGCGCACCTCCTGCATCATGAAGGCGCTGGCGAAATCCGAATCGGTGGCCAGCGCTTCCTTCGCCTGGCTGCTTTGCAACCCGCTTTCGAGCACCGCCGAACCGGCATTTTCATGCGGTTGCTCCTTGACTCGCTGCAAGGCCAGACCGGCGGCGAAGACGGCGAGAAAGCCATAGGTCTGGCTCAGCACGGCAACGCCGTAAGCCAGTGCGATCAGGCCGAGTGCCAGGAATTCGTCGAGCCCGACCGATTCCTGGTGGCGGCTGCGCAGATACACCACCAGCCGCCCGATCAGCGTGCCCAGCCCGCCGCCGATCAGCAAGCCGCCGGCGACCGCCCACAGCACATCGACTGCCAGCCAGCGCCAGCCGAACTCGCCCAGATCATGCAGGCCGAGCAGGCCCAGGCCCAGCATCACAAAAGGAAACGCAGCGCCATCGTTAAGGCCGCCTTCGCCGGTAAGACTGAAGCGCACGCGATCGCGATCGCTCGCCTCCACCACCTGAACGTCGGAAGCGAGCACCGGGTCGGTCGGGGCGAGTATTGCCCCCAGCAGGATTGCTGCGCCCAGGGAAAAACCCAGGCCCAGCATCGCGATGCCGGCGATCAGCGCCACCGTGATCGTCATCGAAACCAGCGCCAGACGCAGCGGCAGCAACCAGCGTTTGTCGTTCAACGGCAAGCCCAGGCGCAGACCGACGGCAAACAGCGAAATAAGCACCGCCACTTCCGCGATGCTTTCCAGCGTGGCTGCCCAGGTCAGCGGATCGGGCGACAGCATTCCAAAACCGGCGGGACCGAGACCGTAGCCGAAAGCCAGGTAAAGCATCGCCGTGCTTAAAGGCAGCCGCCGCAGCGACGTGCCCGACAAGGCGATGGTGATCAGCAGCGCGCCAATGATCAGCGCCCAGATGGCAAAGGTCATGATTTCCGCCTGATTGAACTTTGAAACAGCACAACGGCAGCGCGGAATGCCCTCAATCCGCATGGCCGCTGAACCTCTCGGTAAAAGGTACACAGGTACCGTCAATGGATATGTGCGTCAGCAGACGGATGCTTCGCTCACCCTGTCTTTGGTTCGGCAACGTACAGACCCCGGTTCAGGTCCGGGCTAAGTTGCCATCCAGGTTTCGACTTGGCACGCCGTCAATTGCCGTCTAAGCCATCAAGCCCACCTTCAGGAGCCTCAACCATGAAACAGATCAGCAATTATCTTTCCGCAGTTTTCCTTGCCGCCTCACTGGTGTCTGTCATGGGGTGTTCGACGCCGCAGCGAGAGACGGTCCAGTACCTGGAGGACAGCGATGTCACCACCAAGGTGAAAGCGGCCATTTACAACGATGCCATGGCGAAGGACAACGAGATCAATGTCT
>ENA-UOWO01004832-UOWO01004832.1-activated-sludge-metagenome-genome-assembly--contig:-NODE-4832-length-14640-cov-5.784093_pt1 | contig 14640 bp, 15 predicted proteins | sample MGYA00238148_ERZ761564 | MGnify/ENA primary metagenome ERZ761564 (study PRJEB28885, sample SAMN05720194) | activated sludge metagenome | isolation source: Anaerobic digester | place: USA...
AAAAGCGAAAATCACAGCATTTGTATGAAGTGGCCGGATCCTGCCGAATGAGGTATAGGGTATCCCGAAATTAAGTTGAGGATACACCAACTGGAATGCAACCAGGAGACCAACGGTCATCCCGACTATTCCGAAGATAATGGAGGCCAGGGCAAAGTTCCGGACGATCTTGTTGTCGTACGAAAATTCCTGGATTTCGTTTGTTTCTGTATGGCTCATAAAAATTGAAACGGGATAATTACTCTGGTCTGACTGTTTGTTTGGAGGTTACTTCGTTTTCTGCCGGATAGTCAAGAATCCGCATGCCCGGTGTGGTGGTATCCTCAAACTGACCTGTCCGGAACGCCCAGAAAAAGGCGCCGAGAAAACAGCTGCCGATTAGGAGACTAATGCCGATCAGGAGAAAGAGGGTATCCATGGATTTGCTGACTATGGTAGGTTTGACAAAACAGGACCCGGAAACGAAAAATGGAAATGAGAAGACTTAGCGGCCTGATTGATATCCATCAGGTAACCCCAGGCCTTAAAAACGAGCGGATTTTGATCAAAAGGACACTGGCTCCGAATATTCTCTATGATTATTGAGAATAAGAATCAAGAATTGAACAGGACTCAATTCCCTGTTTTTCAGATATATAAATCTCTTTTCAACGGACGGTTCGGATAAAATAATTTTCAATGTTTGTCAATCTGCCATTCAACTGCTTTGCTTTGTCTGGATTTTGATCACCTACTACTATTCATGAGCAACCGCAACTTAGTCATCGTTGAGTCACCTGCGAAGGCGAAAACCATTGAGGGATATCTGGGAAAAGATTTCACTGTGAAGTCCAGTATGGGCCATGTACGGGACCTTGTGAAAGGCGACAAGGCCATCGATATTGAACACAATTTTGTTCCGCACTACGAAATTTCGGAGGGCAAGCATCAGCTGATAAAAGAGCTAACAGAACTTTCCAGAAAATCAGATGTTGTGTGGCTGGCGACTGACGATGACCGCGAAGGTGAGTCCATCAGCTGGCACTTAAAAGAAGCTCTGGATATTGATGAACATAAAATAAAGCGTATTGTATTCCGGGAGATCACCAAGAAGGCGATTCTGAATGCGATCGAAAATCCCCGGACCATCGACATAGATCTGGTCAACGCACAACAGGCCCGCCGTGTTCTGGATCGCCTGGTGGGTTTTGAAATTTCCCCTGTTCTCTGGCGAAAAATCAAACCCGGTCTTTCAGCTGGTCGGGTTCAATCGGTTGCAGTACGATTGGTTGCTGAAAGAGAAAGGGAAATTGAGAAATTCAATTCAGCCGCTACTTTCCGGACACAAGGCGTTTTCAAAACAAAGGCGGGTAAATCACTTCAGGCCGACCTCAACAAAGATTACAAAGAAGAATCGGACGTAACCGCACTGATGGATGCTTCCAAAACTGCTGGTTTTGTCGTGAGCAATAAAGAAGTAAAACCAGGAAAGCGCAGTCCGGCACCTCCGTTTACTACTTCTACCCTTCAACAGGAGGCGAGCCGCAAACTCAGTTTTTCTGTTACCCGCACGATGGTTCTGGCACAGAAACTCTACGAAGCCGGAAAAATCAGCTACATGAGAACGGATTCGACTTCCCTTTCGGAAGATGCTATGAATGCTGCCAGTGCGCAGATTCGCTCGGAGTACGGTGATAAGTACGCACAGCGCCGTCAGTTCAAAACGAAATCTGAGTCGGCTCAGGAAGCACACGAAGCCATCCGGCCAACGGACTTCAGCGTGAGTTCCGTGAGTGGTGACCGGGATGAGGCCAGACTATATGAGCTGATCTGGAAAAGAGCCATCGCATCTCAGATGGCCGATGCAGAACTGGAGCGCACTATCATTACAATAAAAGCAGAAGGAAATTCCTACCAGAATCTGAACTCCGGAGATAAACTTCATTATCAGGCAACAGGTGAAGTGATCAAGTTTGATGGCTTTCTGAAGGTGTACCTGGAAAGCTCCGACAATGAGGACGAACAGGAAGGAAATGAAGAAAAGCTCCTTCCGTTTGTTGAGATAGGTGAATCTCTGGGATTAGAACAGATCAAATCCCGTCAGCGGTATTCAAAGCCTGAGCCAAGATATACCGAAGCCAGTCTGGTGAAAAAACTGGAAGAACTGGGCATCGGTCGTCCAAGTACCTACGCACCCACCGTTTCCACAATTGAAAAAAGAGAATATGTAGTAAAGGAATGGCGGGATGGAAAATCGAGGGAGTACATTGAGCTTATTCTGAAAGGCGGAGATATTAAACGGGATATCAAAACCGAAATCTACGGTGCCGATAAAGGGAAATTATTCCCAACGGATATGGGCATGATCGTGAATGATTTCCTGAGCAACTATTTCAAGCAGATAGTGGATTATGATTTCACAGCCACAGTTGAGCGTGAATTCGACACCATCGCTCATGGTAAACTGGGCTGGCAGGAAATGATTTCCAAGTTTTACAAGCCATTCCACGAAACGGTCGCTTCCACTGCTTCCATCGAACGGAAAGAAGTGAACGTGGCCCGGGAAATCGGAATTGATCCCAAAACATCCAAGAAAATTACGGCCCGTCTGGGAAGATTTGGCCCTTTTGTTCAGATTGGAGAACAGGAAGAAGGCGGACCAAAACCCGCATACGCCAGTCTGAAAAAAGACCAGAGGATCGAAACCATCACGCTCGAAGAAGCTCTTTCGTTGTTCGACCTGCCAAGAGAAGTCGGAGAATATGAAGGGGTGAAAATGGTGGTGAACAATGGACGGTTTGGTCCCTATGTGAAGCATGGAGCCGCATTTTATTCGTTGCAGAAAGGCATGGATCCCTACACCATTGATGCGGATACATCGATTCAACTGATTGAGGCCAAACGTAAAGCCGACATTGAAAAGGTAATCCTGATATTTGAAGAGCGTCCGGATGTAAAAGTTCTGAACGGTCGGTGGGGTCCATATATCGCCGTTGGCAAGGAGAATATAAAAATTCCAAAGGGAACGGAAGCGAAAGATTTATCGCTTGACGATTGTCTGGCTCTGGCCGCTGCCCAGGCCGAAAAACCAGCGACCAAAAAACCAGGCGGCAGGTTTGCAAAGAAAAAATAATCAGACGCATCCATTCCGGAAGCAATTCATCTGGAAGCAGCCATATTCTGCACCGATGAATTTCTCTGTGTAGTTTTGCCCGCCAAAGGTGTGTTTTCATCACCCTTGGAATCTTATTTTATTCAGATCCATCACCTTCTAACCAGAATAGTTGTTTCCAGTGCGCTTTCTTTCTTTCTTCCTTCTTCTGACCCTTGGTGTTGCTCAAATCAGCCGGAGCCAGTCAAATTCTCTGAAATCCGTTGCCAATATCTATAATGTTCTCGACTTTGGTGCCAAAGGTGATGGGAGAACACTGAACACTAAGTCTATTCAACTTGCTGTTGATGCCGCAGCAAAAACCAGTGGAACAATACTGATTCCGAATGGCAACTTCTTATCTGGCACCATCTTTCTCAGGAGCAATGTCAGGCTGGAACTCACCGGAGGCTCCGTTTTAATGGCCTCTCCTTCAATGAAGGACTACATCAGGCATAACTGGGGTCCATCTGATAACCGGACACCCTGGCATCTGCTGGTGGCAGATAAAGCGAAGAATATTTCCATAAGTGGCACCGGAACGATTAATGGAGATGGCAGTCGGTTCTGGAAAAAAGAACGGGCCAATGCCTGGGTGAATTTTGAAAAGAACGGCGACAGACCCTGCCCATTACTGGAATTCAGCCAGTGTGAAAACGTGTTGATGGAAAACGTCACCATTGCCAACTCACCGGGCTGGACTTCGCACTTCATCAGCAGTAAAAACCTCACGATCCGGAACCTCACTATTTCCAACAGTTTATTTGCTCCGGATGGGGACGGCCTTATCCTGACTGGTTGCTCAGATGTCAACATCAGTGATTGCCGGATTGCCACCAGTGAGAGTGCCATTGCGGTCAGAACCACAGCCAATTCCGGACCTTCAGAGCGCATTGCGATCCGGAACTGCATTCTGGAAACAATGGGGATTGCCCTTCAGGTTGGATATGAAAGCCGGCAGGCAATCCGGGATGTGATGATGTCTGGTATTGTGGTGAAAAATTGTTCCCGGATACTGGACATACGGTCAGCAGAAGGTGGAATTCTGGAGCGAATTCACTTGAGTGAGGTGAGTGGACAGACCAATTCGGGCAAGCCTGCCAACCGCATCATCGAAATCGATCTGAACGAATTGCCGGATCTCACCAGAATCAAAAACAAAAACCACCCGGATTTTGGTAAAATGATTCCGCTTACAGGAAAAGGAGCCATTCGCGATGTCTCCATTACGGATGTGGATGTTCAGACGGATGGCCGGATTATGATGGCTGCTGCCGATGGAATTATGCTCGAAAATATCTTCCTCGACAACATTCACCTCCGGTACACAATGATTGACAACTCGTTGGCGTTGAGTAAACGGTCCGATACAATCGCAGATTACTTCAAAGGTTCAATGGACTTGCGAACTGCACCAGCTGCAGTGGCCGTAAAAAACATCAACGGATTTTCACTCGACCATTTCCGGATTTCCTGGCCGGTTTTTCCTGTGGCAGATTCCTGGAATCTCCTGAAATCTGACAACCGTTTTCTGGAGCCGGGATGGTACAAAGACAACGAAAGCCGGATAAAATCAGGCGAGCTGAAACCAACATTTAAGGCATTCTGGGGAAAAAATGTAAAAGGTGGATTATTGGAACTCAGTACCGTCCGTGCCTCCGAACCAGGAATTGGTAAAACAGAATGTACGGGTTGCTCCTTGACCATCAGGGAATAATCCCGCCTGAGCCCATAAAAAAAGCCCCCGCTTAAGGCAGGGGCTTTTTTGTACCCAGAGCCGGGGTCGAACCGGCACATCTCGCGATACGGGTTTTTGAGACCCGCGTGTCTACCAATTCCACCATCTGGGCGTAAATCGGGCTGCAAATGTAGAATTTCTTCATCCCCCTGCAAAAAGGAAATCGAGGGAAATGAAAAAAAACTGTTTTCTATTTCTCAATTGGTTCTGAACCAGTACCCAACCAGCAGCAGATCAACGCATTTTGTTGTAATCTACCTTGCTGTAACCCACCACCTGATCATATCGTCCCCCAACAGGACGGAAATAAACCAGTATATCATACATATTTTCTGTCTGACTGTAGCTTCCTTCCAGCAAGGTTTCGGTCGGTTTAATATGAGGTTTCACTACAACATAACTGTAATTGTAAAATCCCTGTTTGAGCTTTAGTTTCCCATTCCATTGAAGTTTTCCGTCCACCTTTTTCATCATGTTTTCCGGGCGGATCTCCCAGTCTGTCAGTAACCCAAAAATGTACACATCCCCATCCGGATCGTCTTCCAGCTCCAGCGAAAAGTGGGTGTCTACATAATCGGCTTCCACATAACCCCGCTGGGTTTCATAATTCTCAATCACAAAACGGCCATTGAGGTCAATCCACTGGCTCATTGTCTTCTTGTTCCGGCTCTGATCCGGAATCACAAACGCTTCCGCTTTCTGGTTGTCAAACTGCACATTGGCGACATTCTGTCCACGAAAACGGATGCTGCGGAGGTCAAACCCTCTGTACTCATTCAATCCGGGAAACATATTTTCATTGTTGAAAAAATGGTAATCCAGAATCCGTTCCTGATCCTTCAGAAACATAGGCTGAAGGGTGTAAAGCGCATTATCCCAACGACCATTCTGCCGGACCACCACCTTCACCATTTCTTTGGGGTTGTAAATCTGGTAATCTCCATAGTTGATAGTGAAATCCACCTGCTGGCCTGCAAAACGCCAGGCTGGATCAAGAGAGAATTTGATGTCCGGCTGGATGGATACTTTGGTATCAAACACCACGAAACGTCGGGTAAGTACGACATCATTTGGGTTCATATTCCGGTACACTTTCAACACGTAGTTGCCAGACACCTTGGTTTTTGGCACTTGCAGAGTGTAATGCACATAACTGTTCCGTGTGTTGAGAGAAATCTCGTAGTTGGTGATGCTGTACTCATTGAAATCTTCCAGAAACTCAAAATCATTGAGGATGGATTGTTTCCAGTCGTGGTTGCAATGGATCAGTTTGTAGTTGTAGTTTTTATATTGATCACCCAGTTCGTCAAAGTCAAGTTGAAGCACTTCGGTTTTCTGAAGGTAAATCACCGGGAAAGCCAGCACATTTTGCGTCTCGCCATCCACCGGATAAAACAGGACGGTCCGTATATTTTCATCGTACACATGGTCCTGAAAATCCTGGTTCTGGGCATAAATCTTTCCGGACAGGCAAATGGAAAACAGAAAAAGAAGGATTCTCATATTGTTTTTGGCTGAAGGTTACCGGGTGAGTTTGGCCATCATTTTTTCATGAAACGTCACCACCTGCTGAATGAGGCTGTGTTCTTCTTCATTGTAAAACAGAAAATCTGCCAGTGGGATCTTTTTCTGGTCCGGCCACTGGCTCTCCATAATCCGAAGAATCTGTTCTTTTGGGCGAAAGGAATCGCGTTCGGCCAGCCGGCTTTCCTTCAGACTTTGCCTTGAAACAATCAGAATGGTGGTATCCAGTTGGGCTGCAATGCCAGCTTCGAACAACAGAGCTGCTACTTTAAGGATGTAGGGGTGCGATTGTTGGCGCAACCATTCTTTGTAATGGGCACCAACGGCAGGATGCAGGATGTCGTTCAGTCCTTTTCTACGGACGGTATCGTTGTATATCTGAGCAGCGATAAAAGCGGTATCAGGCCTGCCATCCGGACTGTAGGCTTCAGGGCCCATCAATCGGACAACCTGATCCCGGATCGCCGGTACCAGATAGAGCTTCTTTGCTTCCACATCAGATTCATACACCGGCACACCAAGTAACCCAAAAATCCGTGCGACGACAGACTTGCCACTGCCAATCCCGCCGGTAATTCCAACCTGAAACGGAATTCTGGCTTTAGCGGACATAGGCTCTGGTCTTTTGAATGGCCACCTTCACATCTGAAACGGCCACTGGTTTGGAAACCAGCCGGACCTCCACGGTGGAATCAGCCGGATTGAACGTAGCCAAATCGGCCACTACTTTGAAATCAGCTGGGCGGAGTCCATTTTTCTCTGCATCGGATACCAGAAACGTGACGGCTACTTTTTTCTCTTTCAGTATGAGCGAAGGGTACACATCATTGTTTTCCACCAGAAGCGGCACATCCATTTCTTCTTCCAGAGAAGGTCGAACAGAAAACTGAACATTGATCATGTCCCGGTCATAGGCCAGCAACTGGTTTTTAGGGTATTCTTCCGAAAAATCGAGCGCAACATTCTGGTCAAAGGAATCGTTGATTTTGCGGGCATCAATTTTTACTGGCAAGGACTGGGGCAGGTTGCGGATCAGCGTGGCTGCTCCTTTGAATTCCAGAATTTTGGGAGTCAGCCGAATCGGACTGGAAATACGGAAACCTGGTTTCAACTGAATATCCTGCAGATCCACATACAGCCCGACTAGTTTGGTTTCAATCCGGTCAAACCGGCAGAAAATGGTGTCGGAATTCACGGATTCCACTTTTACTTCCGGCAAAATTTCCTGTGCCCGGTTGAGCCATCGTGAAGGAATCAGGAAACGGGTTTCCATCGGCTTGTCAAAATTGACTACAATGGATTCTTTCTTCCATGCCCAGATGGCTCTGGTTAGATCCCATCCTTTTCCTTCTACCCGCACATCGAGCGAAGCAGGAAGACTTTCGAGCGGCACATATCGCTGAGACGAATAACGATATTCAATGGGAATGGAAAGGGAGTGATGGTACACCCTTCCCATGGCATTCAGAATCCAGAACAAAGCGGCCGTCCCAACACAGTAGAGAATGATCTCCCACTCATGTTTACTTTTTCGTAAAGCGGAGTGATAAAAGTGCTGAAGGAATCCGACCAGCTGGTTCATAGGACTTTATGCATTGGCAGTATCGGTTTGAACCCGTTTGCTGCCATCCAGAGAAATGGAGGCCCGGTCGAATTTGAGCTTGGTTCCCCGATCCACTTCCAGTGTGATGGTGAGCTCATCAAGTTCATGGATTTTTCCATGCAAGCCACCGATGGTGACAACGGCATCCCCTTTTTTCAGTTCTTCAATGAATTTTTTCTGATCCTTCTGCTTTTTCTGCTGTGGGCGAATCATAAAAAAATACATCACCAGAAAAGCGGCGCCCATAGTGAGAAGCAACGACATATTGCCGCCACCGGCTGCCTGTAATAGAATAAAGAGCATGGTTTTAGTTTGTTTCCTGTTTTGGTAATACCTCTCCTTCGATGGTCACTTCGGTGAGTTCTGGTTTGGTATTGGCTGTAATAACGATCTTTTTATTTTGCTTTCCCTGTTTTCCTTCGGTGTTGAAGGTCGCTTTGATCACTCCGCTTTCACCCGGTGGAATGGGTTCCTTTGGCCACTCCGGAACGGTGCACCCGCAGGAAGCAGATGCATAACTGATCAGCAAATCCGATTTGCCTGTGTTGGTGAATGCAAATGAATGGGTCACTTCTTCACCTTCTCTTACCGGATTAAAATGAAATGATGGCTCCTTGAACCGGAGAACGGGCTTTTCTGAATCCGGCACAACTTGTCCTGCCCCATGATTTTTTGTCGATTCTGTCGGCGACCGGTCACAGCCGGTAACTCCAAGCATCATCACAAATGCCAGAAATACACTGCTTTTTACCGCAGCCATTCGATTGAACTGCATCAAATTTTTTACGCTGTTTTTCCTTTAATCTGATTGATCTGACCCATCAGGGCTTCAACATCACTCAGTAATTTTTCTGCTTCTGCCTTGGTATCGGAAATGATCCGCTCGCCTTCTGTTTTGGCAGCTGAAACCGGAAGTTCAGACTGGTCTTTCAGATTCGAAAGCATCGCCAGCAGTTTTTCTCTGTAGCGATCCAGCTGAAAGCTGATTTTGTCACGGGTATTTTTTCCTTCGTCCGGGGCATATAAAACACCAACCAGAGTTCCGGCAGCGACGCCGGCAATAAAAGTGAGGAACAAAGCAGCAGACTTATTCATGTCAGATTGATTCAAATGGCCTGCAATTTATTCCTGATTTGTCAATTGATGTAAATTTTTTGGGGGCGAAAAACGAATTAGGGTTACTTATTGTCCATCAATCCCTTGGCTGACTTCTTTAGTGTTCCGTCGGCCCTCATTTTCGTCGCCAGTTTATCGACCACCCCGTTGATAAATCCGGCTGATCCCGGTGTGCTGTACGCTTTGGCAATTTCCAGATATTCGTTCATGGTTACCTTTACCGGAATGTGCGGAAACTTCCTCATTTCGTTGATGCTCAAGTGAATGATCCATTTGTCGAGAAGTGCCACACGGTCACTGTCCCAGTTGGTAATGGTATCGGCCATTCGCTTTTCGTCTTCTTCAAAATTTTCCAGACTGCTGTCGAGAAGGGTATTGAAAAACTCCCGGTATTCTTTGTCTTCCTCATCATTCCGCCTGAACTGCGGAATTTCACCCATACCCAGACCTTTGAATGTTGCTTTTAACGACACCTCCAGCAGGATCCGGTTTTCACTCCAGTGAAGATCTTTTTCCTGCATCAGTTCGTTGAATGGCTGGGATTTGAACAGCTTACGGTACAGCACTTTCCAGATTTCATCTTCCTCTTCCGGGCCCACTTCCTTTTTATCACGGTAGGTTTTATACTCCGGCAACTCTTTGAAAAGCAGGGTGTACAGCCGCTGAATCAGCTCCTGATCATGGGCAAGATAACCAGCAGGTGGATTTCCTTTTTCCGGGTGAAGAGCCTGATTGAGAAGATTGTAATATGGATGGTGCGTGATTTTCAACTCATGCTCCGGGGAAGGTTCATTGTTAAGGAAGTTTCCCTGCTTCCTGTCTTCCTGCGTTCTGGCATATTCGATGAGTGAGGAAAACATCTGCCAGAAGCTGATTTCAATGGCATTTTGCTGAATTATGTCCTGATAAACTCCTTTCCGGATCCTGTCCAGCTCGGCTTCGTTTTCTTTCTTCCAGGTTAGAACGGCTTTTTTTGCAAGGATACCCAGCCATTTCTGGTTCTCCTGTAATTCGTTCATGTCCAGTTTGTTGGCGAAGGCTTCATCGAGCAGAACCGGCAACAGCATCTGAAAACCGGTTTTGTCTTTTTGCTCGGCATTGTAAAAATCAGGCTCCTCAATTAACCCGTCGTACACTTTCTGACGAATGTCTTCAAGGTTCACGGTTTTGTTGTTAAAATAGGTGTAAAGGCCTTGCATTGCCTTAATCCTGATTACCCTTCGCATACTGTAAAAGAACTTTTTGAGCCGCAAAAATCCGAATTCCTTTCGGGCTCTCAAACTTTAAATTGAAATAACTGTTTCGTTGCTTCCCGGAAGGCTCATTTCGGCCTTTCAGAAACAGTCCGGGTGCTCCCGGGTTCCAACCGGAATCAGCTCATTTTCCTGAAAGCTGCATGCCTTCGAATCGAAGATCGAATCAACCCCCGGCATTCATGAAACTTTTCAGGAAAAAACTGGTTTCCATTTGCAGGGAAAGCGGATTAAGTACAAGTTTTGGGAAAATTTTCAACCCGGCTTCGGCATGCGAAAGCAAATTCTTCTTTTCCTGCTTTGCAGTGCACCTTTTCTTCTGGCCGCCCAGCCTGAAATTGATTCTGCGTTTGCAAGGACGGCACGTTATCTCAACGAAAACTGCCTTGGCTATTCCCAACTCAATCAGGCCTGCGCCACCATCGGTCACCGTCTGACAGGCTCTCCTCAGGGACAAAAAGCAGAAACCTGGATATACAACCATCTCAAATCCAGGGGAGTCGAAAATGTTCAGTATGATCCCTTTCCATTTCGTGCCTGGAAACGAAAAACGTGCAAACTCGAAGTAGTTCCATATAAATCCGATAATTATGTTGGTTTTGAAGCGGTGTCACTGGCCAATACTCCTTCTTTTAAAGGAGCATGGCTTTTGATTGACGGTGGAGATGGTCTCGAATCGGATCTCCGGAAACTCGGAAGCGCCATCAAAGGAAAATGCCTGGTGATCAATCTGGGTCTGGTTCGCACCGACAGCAACCGCCGCAATCTTCATCGTGCAGAGAAAGTCTCTCTTGCACTCGAATTTGGAGCCGCCTCGGTGATGTTTGTCCATCCGGCCAATTCTGATATCCGCCTCACCGGAACTGCCTCCCTTACCGGAGAAGTTGTTTCCATTCCAGCCATCTGTGTGTCGGGTTCCGATGGAAAGCTGATACGTGACTGGATGAAATCAGAAAGGCTCATGGCGGACATGGATGTTCAGAACGAAGTGGCCGATGGGTCAGCCCGAAATGTGGTGGCGAGAATAGATGCCCCTCAGAAAACGGATGAAACCATCCTTTTTTGCGGACATCTGGACTGCTGGGATCTTGGAACCGGAGCTGTTGACAATGGAATCGGGTCGTTTGCTCTTCTTGATATTGCCGCAGCTTTGCAGAAGGAACGTCAGAATCTGAAACGAAATGTTGTGATTTTGTGGACAATGGGTGAGGAGCAGGGACTTCTGGGTTCCCGTCATTTTGTGGGAGACCGGAAGTCAGACGGCACTCTTGCCCATATCCGGGCAGTGGTGAACCTGGATATGGTGGGAAATCCGGTTGCATTCAATGATTCCGACTGGCCGGGAGCTGAAAAATGGTTTTCTACCACGCAGAAAATGATCACACCGTATGTTCCGACTTTCCGGAATGGAGTGATCCATGATGCGGGACTTCATTCTGATCACCAGCCGTTTATGCTTGAAGGAATTCCTGTTTTCTCAACTGGCTCGAGCCTTCCGGATTCAGTCTACCGTTGTTATCATGCCAACTGTGATCTGATGAACCTTGTGAGGCCTGACGATATGAAAACCAGTTCGATGGTGCATAGCTTAACCGCTCTTAAGCTGGCAATGGTTCCTCAAATTCCATTCAAAGCTATGAAGGAGAAAAAACTTGTGAAATGGCTGAAAAAGCACAACCTGAAAGAAAAACTGGAAATTAGTAAAGAATGGCGTTGGAAATAAGTCAAAGTTTGAGGCGATTTCCAATTGAAAAATGAGTACGAATAACTACAGGATCAGCGAAGAAGAGAAACAATTCGCGATTGCACACCTCGCCAGAACAGGTGAGGAATTCATCAATTCCATCCGGGATATTAACGAAAAGCAGTGGTACATGCGTCCGGGACCAGGTCAATGGTCGGCGGCAGAATGTGCAGATCACCTGTTGCAGACGGAACTGTATTACTTTATGCCAACCATCCAGCAGATGCTGGCAGAGCCAGCCAATCCAGACCGTCGTTCGGAAACGCAGGGAAAAGATGAGATTTCGTATCAGAGTATGGAAAACCGGACTTTCAAAATCAAAGGTCAGCCCTGGGACGAATCCTCTGAAACGGTTGTGGACAAGGCAGCTTTGATTGATGCCTTCACTGCAAAGCGTAAAGAAATCATCGAATGGCTCCGTCATTCTGATGATGAATTCCGTGTTCATTACACTACGTTTCCTGGACTTGAGACAATTGATGTATATCAGTTTATTCTGATGATTTCAGGACATACGACGAGGCACACCGGCCAGATCAATGATATTAAGGAACTTGAGTTCTTTCAGCAGGCGGTCCCGGCCTGATTTCACCAGACCGAATTTCACTAAAAAACCGAAAATAATTTGTGCATTGAAGGCGATTGGTTCACTACCTTTCGCCTTTATTTGTTTACTGCATGGAAAAGTGGGCTGAACTCAAGCAATCGCATAAAAATTTATCCGCCGCTGCTGCCTCGACCTACGATGAAATTTATGAAAATTCAAACCATGCTACCGGCATATACATGCGGTATGAAGAGGATTTGATTTTTAATACAACAACATCGATACCGGACCGCAAAGTTGCAGCCGTATTAGGGAGCGGAACCGGCAGAGAAAGTTTTACTCTGGCCGGATTATTTGATAAGGTTTACGGGCTCGATTTTTCTCCGGAAATGACAATCCAGGCACAACTGAATCAGAAAAAACGAAACATCCAGAACACTCATTTTATGACCCTTGATGTTGAAAATGATCCGCTGCCTTTTGCGGATCAATCGGTCGATTTCATCAATTCTTCTTTTGGGATGGGATCCTTTGTTCTAAATCCCGGTAGTTTCTTCATGGAAATCAAGCGGGTTCTGAAGCCCGGCGGGAAAGTAATTTTCTCCTTTTACAATTCACAGGCTTTCGTCAATCAGCTGGAGTTAGGCTGGGCACCGGCGATCAGCTCAAGACTAAACCATCAGGAAGAAGCGTTGGAAGTGCAGTTTGGCGATCAAACTTTTTTCATTCCGGTGGTGGCCTATTCAGTTCCCGAAATCAAAGCCGAACTGAGCAAGTTCTTCACCATTTTTTCTTTATCTACCTTTCCGTCCATTTCCTCCATATTTCCTCAGCAGTTTTTCAATAACGACCGCATCCGGCAGCTTTGTCTGGAAGCCGATCTTTTGCTGGCTGAAAATCTGGATCTGGCCGGCGGTCCTTTTATCGTCGCCGTAGTAGGACCGGAATAATTTTCGGATCATAACAAACCATAAAACAAATCAGACAGTGAACGAGATTTTAGCATTAACGCCTGTTCTGGAGGCTCTTACATCTCTTTTAGGCGCAAACAATGTGGTTCTTCCAGGCGAGGAACTGGCGAAAAATTTGCAGAATACCTCCCATTTTGAGGCTCCCAATGTGCTCGGATGGGTGAAACCCACCAGCGCCGGACAAATACCCGACATTTTATCGGTTTGCCGTCAACATCGTGTGTCGGTGTATACCTACAGCAATGGCCTGAACTGGGGACTAGGTTCCCGCCTTCCCTACGAAGACAACTGTATTCTCCTTGAGCTGAGTAATCTGAACCAGATTCTGGAAATCAACGAACAATTTCATTACGCGGTAGTGGAACCAGGCGTTACCCAGGAACAATTGGCAGCTGAAATCAACAAAAGGGGTTTGAAGCTGATTCTCAACGTAACCGGATCTTCACCCAAAGCATCTGTGCTGGGAAATACGATGGAACGAGGATCCGGATTTCTGGATCACCGGATCAACGACCTTAAAGGAATGGAAGTCATTCTGGCAGACGGTACCGTTCTTCGGTCCGGCTTCTGGAACATGGAACCATCACACAGAGAAATTCAACATTTTCCGATGGGCATGGGTCCTGACTGGAGAGGCTTGTTTTCGCAATCCAATCTGGGTATCGTGTGCAAAGGCGTCATCAACCTCACTCCGAAAAAAGAAGTGCAGAAGATGATGTGGTGCAAAGTGGAACAGGATAAAATGCCGGCATTGGTGGAGGCGATAGCCGGTTTGTACCAACGCCATTACATCCATTCTGTAACGCACATCGGCAATGACAAGCGGATGAAAATCGAGCATAAAAGTGTCGAACAGGGAACAACCTGGACTTCCATGGCGATGATTCAGGGCAGTGAAAATTTTGTTCGGTTCCTCGAGGCAGAAATTCCAGCATATCTGGAAGGTCTCTGTCTGTCAATGGGTTTCCTCAGCAAAGAAGAAGCGGATTACATGGAACTGGGAGAAATTTTCGG
>ENA-UOWO01004834-UOWO01004834.1-activated-sludge-metagenome-genome-assembly--contig:-NODE-4834-length-14637-cov-6.004663_pt1 | contig 14637 bp, 10 predicted proteins | sample MGYA00238148_ERZ761564 | MGnify/ENA primary metagenome ERZ761564 (study PRJEB28885, sample SAMN05720194) | activated sludge metagenome | isolation source: Anaerobic digester | place: USA...
TTAACAAATAAATTAAATTGTTGGCAAAATCCACTGCCGGTAATTGATCGGAATTTAACAAATCACGCATTATATCCACTCGCCAAAAATTACTGATTTCATTAAAATCAACCTTCTTTTTCAAACCATTACCATGTTTTTCTCGGTGAGAAACAAAAATAAAAGCATCTTCCAAGCGGCCCAAATCAAAATCAAAGACATTATTTTGACGAATACATTCATCCCCGGAAACTTTGACGTCATCAAAATTAAGACCAAATAAAACTTTCAAATCAAAATCCTTGCCAGAATCAACTTTGATTTTACCGGTCAAATTTTCCAATACCACGTTTCCCCGAGCAAAAGCATCATGATAGACTCTTATTAAATCGTTTTTCAAATCACTCAAGACATGCTTTTGATAATTTTCAAATTTATTTTTATCTTCCTTTTTACTTTTTAAGATCTTGCTCCAAAAACCATCGCTCTCCTTATCCTCTACGGAAATTTTTTGACTTTCGCTTAAAAATTTTTCAATCACCGGTATTAAATTAAGCTCAAAATCACGTAAACCTTTCAAAACCTTATCACAATTTTTCAAATAAATATCCGGTTCTTTTTGATAATCCATTTGTTTACATTCAATCACACAATCCAAAGCAGACGCAATAATATTAGTCAATTCAGGATTATCGCTAACATGTGCTACCAACTTATTGGAATCAAAAATTTTTCCACTTTTGCTGTCTTCAATCGCCGCCCACAATTCACGATGTAATTCTTTTAATCTTTCCAAAGACAAACGATTAAAAATTCCGACGCACTTGCAACGAATTTTTTGATCGTCATGGTCACCGGAGGAAACGCTAGCCGATTGAATGTTTTGCATGGAAACCGAACCATACAACAAGTGTTGCGGATCAACACTTTTGTCAGGAAAACTAATCCCCTTCAATTCTTCCTTAACACGACCAATTTCCCTACCCAAATACTTATCCCAAGCAGTATTGGCCATGGTCAATTTTTGCAAATAGGCCATTTCCAAATCATACTGGGGCAAGCCTCCGCCGGCAGAATGTGACGATTGATCGTCTTTTTGCTTACCGGCATGAAATAGACCGGACATAAAATTTTGTTATTTTTTTCTTGCTACCATTATAACAATTTTTTTAATTTAAAACAAAAAATCGCTCGCTCAAAAACCCGGCAAGCGATTTTTTAATATCAAGAACAATTAAAACTTACTATAATCTTCCGGCCCACCACTGGTAGACTCAAATTCAAAATACTTTGGATAATATTCTAACAACAAGAAGCGATACAAATCAGCGTTGTAAGAATCATTATCTTGATTGTATTTATATTCAGCCAACTTTCCGGAACCATTTTCTAATAAATATAAATTCATTCTGGGCGCGATTCCTTCAAATTCAAATTGATAAGGCCCCCCGCCCAAACCGGTCATACCAAACGTCTGTGAGCCGGCAAGAAGCAAATCATTGCTTTCATTTATTCCTTTAATATGGGACAAACCAATCGCCACGCCATCAGCTTCAAGCACAATTTCCTTATCTCCATAAATTTGATTAACATGATAAACGATTTCAAAATTATCCGCTGACAAATCATATTTATAAATTTTATTTTCTATCACATAAGAAGCAATTTCATTCTCTCCTTGATTAATCAATTCCGGTTTCTCAATCACCTGTCCTTCATAAGAAAACAAAATATAAACCGTTTTCGGATTTTGACGATCAAAGACACCCTGTACAATCACCTTCTCGCGAGCGTCCCGACCATCAATTTTTCCTTCAAATTCTTTTAAGGACAAACGATTATTGGCTAAACGATCTTTAATATCAGCCACAATTTTACTATCACCATTCAAAATAACACGATAATCCAAGAAATCATTCATTAAATAAACAGAATTAAAATCAACATCCAGCAAATCCATTGCCGACCCCGGATATTCAGCAGAAGTACAAGCGCCACCAGTTGATTCTTCCCAGCCACGAGCATAAAACTCATCAACTTCACAATAAGAAACCTTATTCAGAACATCATGGGAAAAAAAACTCTTCGCCGCTGATTTATCCTCATTAACATTTAAATCTTTTGACAAATCATTATTTGACACAATACTTACTGGGACCACCTCTTTTCCTAAACCAGAATAATAATAAAAACCGATCACTCCGCCGGCGACTAAAACCATTAAGGTCAAGCACAAAGCGGAAACAACATTTTTTGCCATAAAGTTTTATTTAAAAGTTAAAGTGGATTTTACGAAATTATTTTTTATTACTCTTTGATTTTAATACTTTCTTTTCAATTTTTCCAGTTTTAAAATTCCCCTTTGATAAGACACTCTTCCCGATTTTGGTTTCAATGTCTTTTCTGGTTCTACCGGCAACAGCTCCACCTTCTTTAGCGGCCTTAGAAAGTTCCGGTAAACCTTTAGCATTTTTACTGGTGGTGATTTCGGTAGTCGTCGCCTCACCAAGCATCGTGAGAATAAGTTCCAACTCAGACATATGATCACGTGGATTATCCGGATTATCTAAAGATTTAAAAGCTTTAATTTGTTTGGCATCCATTTCAAAAGTCCCTTTGTAAATTTCATTGGTAAGAATTGCAAAATCAAAACCTTCTTTCGCACCTCGCTCTTTCCATTGATCAGTTAAAGTATTACGAATGTTAATACCACGCATTCTTTTGGCAATCCAATCGTCATTATAACCCTTTTGTTCATAAATTTGCTTAGCACGCACAATGGCTCGCTCCGGATCTTGAATTTCCTCAATGCGCTCTTGCCCCACCCTGGCTAACCATTGTTTAAACGGTTCGGCTTTGGGGGAAGGAATTGATTGAATAATACGAAAAATTCCCTGTAATTGAGCCATATTTTCTTCGCGTCTTTTACCATCTTTAGAAATAATTGGAAGGGGGGTACAAATTGTCCCCCAGTTGACATAAAGCTCCAAATCTCGCGTTTTCATTTTCTTAATATATTGTTTCACATTATCAGAATCGGTTAAAATCTGAACTATATCAGAAATAGAAAAATACCACTGATCGTTATGCCAAGTTCGACGCACTTCTTTTTCTTCGAAAATTGCTAATTTTGTATTTTTTTTTGTCATATAATCTTAAAAATTTAATTTTTAAATTATAATGAATATTCCTACTCCAACACTCTCTTATTTAATTTCACAATATCACCCGCGCCCATCAAAAGCACCACGTCCCCACTGCACACCACGTCCTTGATTAAGCTGAAAGTTTCATCCAAATCAGCCGCATAAGAAACATTAGAATTTATTTTGGAAATTTCATTGACCAAATCTTTAGAACTGACCGCCAGGTCTTTTTCATCCATGCGACCGGCCACCTTGTAAATCTCACTAACAATGGCGACATCGGCTCCGGCGATGCTCGTCACAAAATCATCAAATAACATGCGAGTCCGATTATGATGATGCGGTTGAAAAACCAAAACTACCCGTCGATCCGGATAAAACTCACGGGCCGCTTGAATGGTGCCACGAATCGCATCCGGATGATGACCATAATCGGAAATATACAAAACACCATCCTTTTCTCCTAAATTTTCAAAGCGTCGCCAAGTTCCAGCGAAACTTTCCAAAGCGGATTTGATAGCCTCGTTGCTCACGCCCAAAGACAAGGCCAAAGTAATTGCGGCCAAAGCATTATAAACATTGAATTTTCCCGGGACATGCAAATGAATACGCACTAAATCTTCACCTTGATAAACCACCCAAAAATCTTGTTGTCCGGCCTTCACCTGATATTTATCAACAAAAACATCAGCATCGGGATTATCAAAAGAGAAAGTCATGATTTTAAAATTTCGCTTATGCCATTTTAATTTAGCAATATTTTCATCATCGTAATTGTAAATCAAAACGCCATCATCCGGTAATTTATCAATATATTTTTGAAAATGATCAATAATATTATCCAAATCACCATAGAAATCTAAATGATCAGCCGCGATATTAGTCAAAACAATCGTTTTTGGACTAAGCTCTAACATGTGTGCCTGATGCTCACAGGCCTCCACCAAAAAATAATCGCTTTCTGAAAAACGTAAATTGCTATTCCACTGACGCACTTTACTGCCGACAATCGCCAAAGGATCAATACCACCGGCCTCTAAAATCAAAGCGGACATAGCGGTGGTGGTGGTTTTTCCATTAGTACCGGAAATCGCCAAAGTGTGTTTGCGCTCACTTAAATCACCTAAAACCTGATTGTAAGAATATTGGGGAATTCCTAATTTCTCGGCGGCTTGGCGCTCTGGATTATTAGCTGGGACCGCTGAAGAATAAACCAATAAACCGATAGAATCATCAACATTTTTTTTATCCTGTGATAAATTGACCAATATTCCTTCGGCTTGCAAATCGTCGGTGATTTCCGAAGCACTCAAATCCGAGCCAAGCACTTCATAACCGGATTTTTTAAAATAACGTGCCATGGCGGAAACGCCGATCCCGCCGATGCCGGAAAAATAAATTTTATTAATTTTTTTCCAATCAAGTTTTAACATATTTTTGAATTACTTTTTAGCTATTAAATATAAATTATCGGCTTGTCGCCAAGTATTATTTTCATATTGGCAAACAATCTCCGAAAAGCCAAGTTTTTCCACCAAACGACGCAACTCACCTTGTCGAAAAGCATAATAAAACAAGGGGGTTTTCTGCTGCCACAACATTAAGGTATCCTGCCAGGTACTTAAATCTTTTTTGGCAAATTGGTATTTTTCAGTAAATTTTTTGTGCGACAAAAACAAACGATCTTTAATAAAGGTCCACCAATTTTTGGAACGAGAACGTTTCCATAAATTCCACACCGACAAAAATAAGTACGCATCATCATTCATAATATGACGGAGCGACGTTAAACCACTTTCCTGCTCGGCTCGCGGGAGGTGATGAAAACTGGCCAAAGCAACGACCGCGTCAAATTTTCCTAAATTCAGTAATTCTAAATTTTGCCAAACACCGACGCGCCAATCGGCATCCGGATGAGCCAAACGTGCTTGTTTTATCAATTCCGCTGATTGATCAAGACCGACATACTCAAAACCATTTTTAAATTCGCTTTGATGTGCTTGCAAATAATCATAAAAACGTCCGTTACCACACCCCAAATCCAAAATTCGCGGATGGTCAAAGGTTTTTAGTTTTTCAAAAAACAAATCTTCCAAAGGCCAACGCAAATTCTGCCGGCTGGCACTGAACTGCCCGGCAATCACATCATAATTTTTATTTAAATCAGCGATTTTCATAATTTTAAAATATTTCCATTTCCAAACAATCATCGTTTTTTAACAAAGCACGCAAATCATTAGAAAAATCAGCACAATAACGCACTTTGGTTTTGGTTGGATAAACTTTACCGCGAATTTTCAAAAATAACGGAATATCGCCGGAATAACGATCAAAAACTGCTTTCAATTGATAAGCCAAATCGTTGTTTGGCGCGTCCGCCAGCAACAAATAGACTTTGTTGCCCGCCGGCAAAGCCGGCGTGCCGCGAACGGCGGAGCCGTTCGCGGCGGCGGCCGCGCCGGTACCTCTTAACTTATTATGAAGAACACGTAAAGTTTCCTGCACGCGCGTGACATTAACGCCTTCCAATGGCACCGCTTTGTCAGCCGCCAATGATAATTCACCATTGCGATTGTTAACTTTTCCTTGAATGAAAACCGGTACATCTTCCGCCCACAAAGTTTGCGTTTCTTTATACAAAATCGGAAAAACCGCCACGTCAATGGTAGAAGTCAAATCCTCAATACTGACAAACAACATCGGATCACCTTTTTTAGTAATGATTTTTCGAATTTTTTTAATCAAACCGATCACTCCAACCGCCTTATTTTCATATTGACCAAGCTCACCATAAGAAATCAAATCCGCCTGCAACTGTTGCTGGTAATTTTGCAAAGGATGATTGGAAATATACAAACCCAAATATTCTTTTTCCCACGCCAACTTTTCTTTCAAAGGGATTTCCGGAAACTCATCCAATTGCAAAGTCGGTTTGGCCAATTGCGCCGAGCCAAACAAACCCATTTGATTGGTATTTTTTTCTTCATTGCCCGATTTGATAAAACTCAAAATATTATCCATATTACCCAACAACTTTTCCATGGAAATCAAACTGTTCAAGGCACCGGCCTTGCCCAAAGCCTCCAAAGAACGTTTATTCAATTCATGATGATTAACTCTGGTCAATAAATCTTCAAAACTCTGATACGAACCGTTGGCCTTTCGCTCTTCAATCAACGCCCGCGCCACGTTCTCCCCGAAATTCTTAATCGCTTTCAAACCGAAACGAATTTTCTCCGGACCTTCGCCAATGCTTCGGCCGGCAAGCCTACCACTCACATCCACAATGGTAAAATATTCATTACTTTCATTGATATCCGGTGGCAACACTTCAATATTCATATCACGGGCTTCTTGAATATCAATGGCAATACGCTCAATATCATCGACGTCAGAACGCAACAACCCGGCCAAAAAATCTGCCGGATAATGTGTTTTCAAATAAGCGGTCCAATAAGCGACAATCGAATAACTGGCGGCATGTGCTTTATTAAATCCATAATTGGCAAACGGTAACAAGTAATTCCATAATTGATCAGCGACCGCTTGATTATAACCTTTTTTCTTAACCCCTTCTTTGAAAACCGGTTCTTCTTGTTGCATGATTTCCAATTTCTTTTTACCCATGGCACGCCGCAACAAATCGGCACCGCCCATGGAATAACCGGCAATATCGACGCAAATTCTAATAACCTGTTCCTGATAAATAGCGAAGCCAAAAGTGTTACCGACGATCTCTTTCATCTCAGGCACCACATACTCAGGCGCTTTTTTACCATGCTTACACAAAATATAATCGGGAATATATTGCATCGGTCCGGGACGATAAGCGGCGGCCATAAAACAAATATCTTCCACGTCCGTCGGACGCAAATCACGCAAATATTTTTTCATACCGCTACTTTCAAATTGAAAAACGCCGGTGGTCAAACCTTTACTGAATAATTCAAAAGTCGCCGCATCATCAAAAGGGATGTCTTCCACTTTCAATTCCGGACTGCCGGCTGACCGACGCTCGTTAATACTGGCGATAATATTATTGATAATCGTCAAATTCCGTAAACCCAAAAAGTCAAATTTCATAAAACCCAAATCCTCCAGCTGCGCGCCTTCAACTTGCGTAATGACGCGACCGCGCGTGCCGGTTTCCATCTGCACCGGAATATACTCGGTAATCGCTTTAGGAGTAATCAAATGACCGCAAGCGTGCGTCGAAACGTGACGGGCCATTCCTTCCACTTTAGAAACCAAATCTAACAATTCCACTAAACGTTTATCACTATTTACAATTGAAGCAAACTCGGCATCATCCAACATCATCTGTTTGACTTTTTTCGGCTTACCGAATTCCACGTGCACCAATTTGCTTAATTTTTCCGTCAAAGCTAACTCCACGTCCATCACGCGACCAATGTCTTTCAAAGCGGCTTTACTCTTCATTCTTCCAATCGTGCCGACGGCACAAAAACCTTCGCCGTATTTATCGGCAATATAATTGACGAACTCATCGCGACGATCGTCTTGAATATCAATATCAATATCCGGTGGCGAGGGACGTTCCGGATTTAGAAAACGTTCAAAATAACACTGCCATTTTATCGGCTCAACGTTAGTGATACCCAAACAATAAGCCACTGCCGAACCGCTGGCGGAGCCACGAACGTTGACCAAAATATTATTGCGACGTGCCCACTGCATCAAATCGCCGACAATTAAAAAATATTCATCATAACCTTTATCGTGAATCACACCCAATTCATAATCCAAACGTTCAGCCATCAACTGTTGATCAAAATCTTTATATAGTTTAGCCGCACCCTCGTAAGTCATCTGTCTTAACTTTTCTTGTGCCAACTCACCTTCTTGCAAACCCCAATAACTTGGTGTCACCCGATCAAATTTGATTTTCGGGGTTTGGCAACGCTCAGCGATTTTTTCAGTGTTTTCAATCGCTTCCGGCAAATCGGAAAATAACAATTCCATTTCTTGCGGACTCTTGATATAAAACTCCTCACTCCACGCCCGCCGGCGCGACTCATCCCAAATCTTCTTACCGTCACTGACCGCCCACATAATTTCCTGCAACTTGGCATCCTCCCGATTCAAATAATGACAATCATTGGTTGCGACCAAACCAGCTCCAATTTCTTTAGCGATTTTAATTAATGAAGGATTAACTTTATCCTGTTCTTCAATGCCATTGCGTTGAATTTCCACGAAAAAATTATCCTTTCCGAAAATTTCTTGATACTCCAAAGCGGCCGCCTTAGCTTCCTCATATTTGTGATCTAAAATTTTTGATGACAATTCTCCCCCCAAACACGCACTCAAAGCAATCAAACCATTACTATATTTTTTTAATAATTCTTTATCAATTCTCGGCCGACGATAAAACCCGAACAAATGTCCGGTAGAAACCAATTTTACCAAATTATGATAACCTTCCTGATTTTCCGCCAGCAACACCAAATGATAGGGCGGCAACTTCCCGTTCACCGTTTCCCGATCATTATGAGCACCACGTGCCATGTAAACTTCGCAACCGACAATCCCCTTGACCTCGTTTTTTTTACATTCTGTCCAAAAAGGATACAAACCCAACATCGTACCATGATCGGTCATGGCAACGGTGTTTGAGCCGTGCTCTTTCATTTTTTTAATTAAATCAGGCACCCGGATGACGCTGTCCAACAGCGAATATTCCGTGTGCAGATGCAAATGGACAAATCCCATAGAGAATCAAAAGGACCGATTATTTAAGACTTTTTCGACCGACGCGACGAGTAGTTTTGGTTTTTCTAGGGCGAGGACTAGCCGCCTCTTCCACTTGATTAGAAAAAATATTAGTAAATTTCTCCACCACAAAACCAAGCACCCTCATCATCAAATGACTACTCCAATCTTGAACTGTTTCCCGCACTCTTTGCACGGTTTGTTTAGCCTGAAAAAACACATTCTGACCTTCTTGCACTAAACTTTTCGCCCCCTCAGTCATTTCCGCTAAATTAGCAGTAATGATGGCGGCATCATCAAGAATCGGTTGAGTTTTATCCAGCGTTTTTCTAACTCTTTTCAAAACCGGCACCAAATAAGCCAATACCGTGATTAAAAAGACACTGGCTGACGCCAACAAAACAATGCCGGCGAAGACAAACCATTGATCAAGATTCCACATACGATTACATTTTTATTTGTTATTTTTGTTTTTTGCTATACAGTCACAAAACGTGAACGTTGTCATTCCGAACTTGCTTCGGGAATAAGTCATTCTGAAACAAGTTCAGGATGACCAATTGCACCGTCCCCTACCGCAACACTGCCTTAAAATGTTTAACCACGCTCGCCTTAATCTCCTCGTGCCACTGATTAACCTGATCCAATTGCAAGGTTTCAATATCACTTTGATAAGACAAGCGCAAAGTTAAGGAATGTAAATCATCATTATCCCATTCCGACGTACGATAAACATCCACCAAATCAATTTTCTTTAACATCTCGGTCTTTTCTTTGATGAAATCGCACAAATCCACCCAAGCCACGCCCCGTGCGATTAACACGGACATATCCAATTCAATTGCTGGATATTTACTAATCGATTGATAACGTTTTTCCGTTTTTTCAAGACGTGCCAACAAATCCAAATCAAGATTTAAATAGGCAGCCGGCAAAGCAATTTCAAAACTATCACGAATCATCGGCGACAACAAACCATAATGACCTAAAATGATTTTTTCTTGATTTTCATCATAGGCGACGATTTGCCTTACTTGACTGGAATGAAAATAATTCGGAGCAGTTTCACACTCTTCAATTATATAATTTTTTCCAAGAAATTGAAACAAAGATTCACTTAAAGATTGCAGGCGATGTAAAAGATTTTCTTCCTCGTCAGCCAAAATAACACCCAAATGTTGATGTTGGTAAGGCAAACGTTCAGTGCTCCCCGGTTCCAAATCATAAATATCCTTTTCAGACTTGCGGAAAACACGTCCGATTTCAAAAAATCCTAATTTATTTTGATGCTTTTCATTTTCCGATAAATTTTCCAACAAATTATAAATCAAATCATCGCGCAAAACTGGGCGAGTTTTATCCACCGGATTCAATAAATAAATATATTTGGATAAATTATCAATACCTAATTTCTTAATACTATCCAATTTCAAAAAAGAATAATTATAAACTTCAAATAAATTATGATGCAAAACCAAATGATCCAAAATTTTATTACGCAAATCCAAGAATGGTAAAGCCACCGGCGGATTCAATTGGGCTTGTGGATAACGCAAAGCAATATTGTCATAACCGTAAATACGTAAAACCTCCTCCACCAAGTCAATCGGTAAATTAATATCCTTGGTCGCTCGCCAAGTTGGTACCGAAACTGTCAATAAATCTTTATGTTTTTTATCTTGAGCCGCCACCACGAACCCCAATGACGTCAAAATATTTTCAATTTCATTACGGCTTAAATCAACACCACTGACGCGTGCAAATTCGGATACGGCCACTTTAATTTCTTTAATACTTTCATCATAAGACGAAAAGCGATTAATCCATTCCACTTCAGCGGCCGGAAAAATTTCTTTGACCAACTGCCAAAAACGTCGCACCCCCCACAAAACATTGACCGGATCCAAACTTTTTTCATAACGCATGGAAGCATCAGTGCGCAAACTCAAATTCATCGAAGCTTTACGAATTTTATCAGCCGGAAAATGGGCTGCCTCCAAAATCACTTCTTTAGTTTTATGATTAAAAGCACTGTCCGCGCCCCCCAAAATCCCTGCCAAAGCCAAGATCTTCTCTTCGTCAGCGATTACAATTTCTCCATGATGCAAAATATATTCGCCACCATCCAAGCCAATAAATTTTTCATCTTCGGTCGCCGCTCGGACGGTGATTTTTTCATTTTCCACAGTACTGGCATCAAAAACATGCAAAGGCTGACCACACTCGGCCATCACGTAATTACCAATATCCACCAAAGCGGAAATTGATTTCATGCCCAAATCAGACAAAGCCTGTTTTAACCACAACGGCGATTGCACATCACTGACATTTTTAATCTTCATGGCTAAATAATGATCGCAAAAATTTGAATCAATTGTTAAACGCTCTTCATCTTTGGTATTAACACCCAATTCCATATCACAAAAAGCTGAATAGAATTTCAATGATTGATGTAAAATGGCACTCAACTCTCGGGCAATCCCATAATGTCCCCATAAATCAGGGCGATGATTAATAGACTTATTATCCACTTCAATCAAAGTATCATTGGACAAATAATCTTTAATGGCTTTCCCTTTTTCCCAAGCTAAAGCGGTCAAATCCAAAATCTCCCGTTCATCACCGGATGGAAATAAATTTCCCAAAGCGATTCCCGAAGCAGCACAAATCATCCCTTCACTTTCCACCCCACGAATTTTAGTTTTTTCCAAAACCGCTTCTTCCGTGCCGTGCCACAAAACTTTCGCGCCGACCGGTGCCACCGCCACGAGCATATCCGGACTCAAGTTAATGCCTCCGCAAACGATATTCAATAAATCACCCTTACCAACGTCCACCTGACAAACCCGCAAACGATCGGCTTGCGGATGATTTTCCACGGAAATAATTTGTCCAATGACAATTTTCTCCCAATATTCACCAAGTTTTTCCACGCCTTCAACTTCCATGGTTTTCATCGTCAATAAATTGGCGATTTCCAAAGCGCTTAACTCTTCCGGCAAATCAACGAATTTTTTTAAAATATTCAAACTGATCAACATATATTTGAAATTAACTTTAATGAATTAAAATTGATTTAAAAATCGACTGTCACCACTCTGCAATAAACGAATATTATCAATATTATATTTTAACATCACCAAACGCGTTAATCCCAAACCAAAAGCAAAACCAACATATTCATCAGAATTAAGTCCGCCGGCTTTCAAAACATTAGGATGAATCATGCCACAAGGTAAAACTTCAATCCAACCACTCTGTTTGCACACCGGACAACCGGCACCATGACACAAAGTGCATTGCATATCCAACTCAAAGCCCGGCTCCACGAACGGAAAATATCCCGGACGCAAACGTACTTTAATATCTTTATTCCCAAAAACTACTGATAATAAGGTTTTCATCATGGCAATCAAATTAGCGACACTAACTTCTTTTCCCACCATCATCCCTTCCAATTGGTAAAAAGTATGATCGTGGCTGGCATCCACATTTTCATTACGGAAAACTCGGCCGGGCACAATACAACGCAACGGTGCTCCATACTTACGCATTGCGCGCACTTGCACTGATGAGGTTTGACTACGCAACAACAAACCATTATCCAACCAAAAAGTATCTTGATCTTCGCGGGCCGGGTGCGTTGCCGGCACATTTAAACCATCAAAATTATAAAACTCTGATTCCAATTCCGGACCATCCAAAACCAAAAAGCCCATTTGCGCAAATAAATTTTCAATTTCTCGTTGCACAATGGTATTTGGATGATAATGGCCTTTTTCATCCTTGACCAACGGTAAAGTCAAATCAATTTTTTCTTTTTCCGACTGTTCGTTCCACAACAATTCTTTCAATTCCTCTCGTTTTGATTCCAAAGCTTTTTCCATATAATCCCGCAACTCATTGGCCAAAGGACCTAAAACCTTTTTTTGCTCCACATCCAAATCTTTTAAAGTTTTCAAAACATTATTTAACAAACCGGTTTTTCGTCCCAAATATTTGTTGTCCAAAGCTTCCAAATCATCCAAATTTCCTGCGGCCAACAAATCCGCGGTAAAATCTTTTCGCAATTTTTTCACCGATGATTGATAATCCTTTTCCGACATAGAGATTTAATATTTTAAATTAATTATTAATCAATTGCAGAACTTCCTTAAAGGTCACGACCACTACCAAAGTAATCAGCAGACCGAAGCCGAGGACGTGGGACCAGGCTTCCACTTTGGAACTGACCGGTTTACCACGCAACTTTTCCGCTAAAATAAAGACGATTCGTCCTCCATCCAAAGCGGGAAATGGAAATAAATTCAAAATTCCCAAGTTGATGGAAAACATCGCAGCAAATTGCAATAAATAGTTGAAGCCCATACGAGCGAACTTACCGGTCAAAGAAGCAATACCAATCGGTCCGGCCAAAGCCACGCCCGGTTCACCTTCCTTAAACAAGTTAACAATCATCGCTGCCAAAGTGGTGATCATTAACCAAATTGTTAAGAAAGTTTGTTTTACTCCCAACCATAAAGCTTCATACCAAGGATATTTAACAACACTAACGCGCACTAAAGACACGCCAATCCCAAAATAATCTTGTTCCGGAGTGCTAATCAATTCTGGCACAACATTCAAAGTCAAAACTTTTTTCTCACGTTCAATTTCAAAAACCACTGCTTGTCCCTCAGAAGCTTTTACCATTTCAATAACCGGATCCACCTGATTTAAGGTTTGGCCATTAACCGCCAAAATGAAATCACCCAATTGCAAACCGGCTTGCTTGGCCGGAGAATCTTCAAAAACCTCATAAACTTGCACTCTGGCCGGCGTTTCACTGACATTTTGATCATCCACCACTTCCGGTAACCCAATCATAAAACCAATTGCCAACAAGCCCATGGCCAAAACAAAATTCATGAACGGTCCGGAAACTAAAACAAGCAAGCGCTTCCAAGCAGCTTGCGTATAAAAAGCATCCTTATCATTTTTCAAACGATTATCAGTAAAATTTTCCAGAATCGTCAATTTTTCCCGATCACTTAACTTTAAATAATTTTCATAATTAAAACTCGAATCAAACAAGGACAAAGCCTGACCTTCTTCACTTAATACTTTTTGCAAATTTTTCTGTTCTTGGCCGGAGAGTTTTTCCTCACTTAAAGCTTGACGATATTCAGCTAATCTTTGGTCAAATTTATACCAATCAAAACTATTATTTTCCCCTTTAATTTTATTAAAACCACCCAAAGGAATCAAATTGAACGAATAAACCGTCCCATCAGCATCGGTGATTTCTTTATTACCCCAAACCCAACGCCATTTACCGTTTTTCTTGTAAGCCCCAAACAAACGCGGCGGAAAACCAACACCAAACTCCTCTACCTTAATTCCGGTTTTCACAGCGCTAATATAATGTCCCCATTCATGAGCCAAAACCAAAACCGCCAAAACCAGAAAAAAAATCAGAACTGTCAGCATAATTTTTATGTTTATCTGAATAATTTTTTAACTCTTTTATTATAACAATTTAATGGGTTTTGGCAATGAATGTTCGAGGATTTATCATCATGGTGCCAAGTGTCATTATGGGACAATGCCATCTCAGTATAATACCATCCCTGAACAATGTTATCCTGGTGTATGTCATCCTGGAAAATTTTTCTGGAAGAAAAAGTTAGGAATTTATCCTGACGAATGTCAGGAGGATCTCGCCTATAGTACAGACGAACTTTTTTGTGAAAAACAATGCTATATCACAAAATTTAGGAATTTATCCTGACAAATGTCA
>ENA-UOWO01004837-UOWO01004837.1-activated-sludge-metagenome-genome-assembly--contig:-NODE-4837-length-14630-cov-17.335712_pt1 | contig 14630 bp, 10 predicted proteins | sample MGYA00238148_ERZ761564 | MGnify/ENA primary metagenome ERZ761564 (study PRJEB28885, sample SAMN05720194) | activated sludge metagenome | isolation source: Anaerobic digester | place: USA...
AAGACGATGGCCCGGGCATTCCGGATGATCGTGTCGAACTCATGCTGCAACGCGGCGTGCGTGGCGATGAGCGCGTGCAGGGTCACGGCATCGGCCTGTCGATCGTGCAGGACATCGTCAAGGCCTACAACGGAAGCCTCAAGGTGTCGCGCTCGACCACTCTCGGTGGGGCACGCTTCGAACTGCGCCTGCGCGGGGCCTGAACTTCCCGGGGAATGCGACCTGCGGTCGGAGTCAGTACTGGGCCAGCGCTGCGACTTCGGCGTCCAGGCGCTTCCTGATCTGTGCGCGGCTGTAGCCGGCCAGCACGTAGTCGCGGGCTTTCACGCCGGATACATCGCGCTGCCCGGCGTCGAGCGCCTCGACCTGTTCGATCGCGCGGACCAGTTGTTCGCTGCCGCGATAGACCACGCCGCTGCCGCTCTCGTTGACGTGGTCGACGAGCACTTCGCATTGTCCGTTGACGATGACCGGCGTGCGTTGCGCCATCGCTTCGAGCAGGACGATGCTGAGGCTTTCGTACGGTGATGGCTGCACGAAAGCCACGGCGCCGGCCATCAACGCGAACTTCCTCTGTTCCTCGACGAAGCCGAGATAGCGCACGTCCCTGCGCTTGCCGACACCGAGGACATCATGGCCGGTCAGCACGAGTTGCAGCGGGGATTCGGGATGCGCCGCCTTGTAGGCATCGAATCCTTCGAGAAGCTCACCACATCCCTTGCTGACATCGATGCGTCCGCAATACAGCAGGTAGGGTTGTGTCTCGCGCGCAGGGACTTCCAGTTCGGTGGCCACGGTCATTGCCACGACGTTGCCGCCATCGACGCCCCAGATCCGTGCGCCGAGCCGCTGCTCGGCAATCGTGTTCCAGAGTATGCGGGGCGCGCGCCGCGCCAGATGTGCGAACGTCTTCAGATACGCCGGTGGCTCGTCGTGCAGGGCCGGCACGATTGCCCAGCGCCGATGACCCACCGCACGAATGCCATCGAGCGTGATCGGGTACAGGTAGGGCAGGAAGAAGATCGCGGCATAGTCGTCTGCGTGCCTGGCCAGATGCGTGCACAGTTCGGGACAATTCGGACCCTGCGCGCGAATGAACTCTTCTTCCAGCGCCTCCGGCCATCCGTAGCGCTGGCAGCCCGACGCCGGCGCAGTGCGCGCGAAGCGATCCAGCATGATCTGGTGCAGGGAATGAAAATACGGCGTGCGTCCGCGCTCGACCCGGAAGCGCCGGATCGTGATGCCCTCGCGTTGCTCGTCACCGACCGGCAGGTCGTTGTCCCAGCGCATGTAGTCGGAGGCGCTGGAGGTCAGCACCTCTACCGCATGGCTTTCCGACAGGAGCTGGGCGTACTGCCAGGCCAGCGCTTCGGCACCGCCGACCAGCCGCTCGTGGCAACGCGGCACGACGATGGCGATGCGCGCTTTCACAGCACAGGCGCAAGGAAGTCGATGAAACGCTGGCGCAGCACGTCGACCGAATACTCGTCGCGATAGCGCCGCCGCCCGCGTTCGAGCAGGTCGTTGCGCAAGTCGTCATCGGCAAACAGACGCGCCGCGCTCGCTGCATACAGCCACGGGTCCTTTTCTTCCCAGGCGATCCCGGCATCGCCGAGCGTCTCGGGCACGGCGCTCGAGGCATGCGCGATGATCGGCGTCGACAACGCCATCGATTCGATCAGCGGCACGCAGAATCCCTCGTGATCGCTCAGTATCATGAAGACATGGCTGGCCAGGTAAGCCGCCTTGAGCTGAGCCTCGCTGGCACCGTTGATCCAGCTGACATGGCGCTCGAGCTGATGCGCGGCAATGCGCTCGCGAATGGCGTCGGTATAGCGATCCAGCCTCGGATCGATCTTGCCGACCATGATCAAGCGGGCCGGCTCGCGGTAGGCGCGGACATAGGCCGAGAACGCCTCGATCAGATCCAGATGTCCCTTGTTCGGTGCCACGCGACCGACCATGAGGAAATTGCGTGAACCATCGGTCAGCGCGTTGAGCAGTTCGATATCGGCCTCGGCGCGGACGATCTCGTCGATCCGATGGAACGGTGCCAGCGTGCCGGTTCGCGCGGGATCGACGCCATTCTCGACGAGTTCTCTGCTGTTGAACGCCGAGTCGCCGAGGTAGAGCTCGCAGCCCAGCGCGGCCGCCACGGCGATTTCCTTGCGCCCGCGGATGCAGCCCGATTCATAGTCCGGCGAGATGTGCCTGAAGAATTCGGGCGGCGTGATGTTGTGGTACTTGAGCACGCGAAAGCCGCGACAGCGCCGGAGTATTTCCAGCGCTTTCGGCCATCCGGTCGAATAGTGGTAGATGACCAGGTCGGAAGGTCCGCCGGCGAAATCGAGCAGGCGATCGGCAGGCCAGGTCCGACACGTCACGCCCTCCGATGAATCACAGAACAGGCGCATCTGGATGCCGAGACCATCAAGGATCGCGGCCATCGCGATGGCATCGGCGCCGACCGCGTCCTTGCTGGTCAGGACCGGAATGAGGATCGCCGCCTTCATGGTCGAGACGGTCGCTTGCCCTGCGGCGCAGGGAAGATCGGCTGATGAGCCATGGCGTCGAAATCCTTACTGGCGCGGCGGATCGGCGTGACGGGCGACAAGGCAGGTCACTCCGAGCGAGGCAAGCGTCTGGATGTCGGCGAAGCCTGCCGTGCGCAGCGCCATCGTCAACAATTCGGCATTCAGCGGCACATCGGAGCGGCCTTGCAGTTGATCGGCGAGACTCAGGGGACCTTGCTCCAGCCCGATCATGAGCCAGCCTTGCGGATGCAGAATCCGCTTGAGCGCGTCGAGCAACGCCGCCATCGGAAACTGCCGCAACAACGGCGCAACATCGAGCACGCTCAAAGCGGACACCGAATCGGTCGCGGTACGCGTGAGCACATCGGCGATTTCGGCGTGCGAAACCGTCGAGCGCGCAAGATCGGGAGTCACCGAAATGTTCCGCGCGCGGAGTTTTCCGATCCAGTCGTTGCCGCTGCCGAGATCGAGTATTCCGGCCTGCGCGGGCAGCAAGCGGATCAGCGCATCGGCCCAGGCATCGAGCCGCTCGCCGCGTGCGGCGTCCTGATCGAGCATGCGCCGGGCGATATCGGCGTGCGTCGCATCGACAGCGCGACCGTGTGCCGCTTCGCTGAGTTCGAGGGCCGCCAGGTGATGGCGCAATGATGCCAGCCAGTGATTCAGGCTGAGTACGCGCTGGCGCGAATCATCGACGACGGCGGAGGTTGCATCGATCGCTGCCTGCATCGGATCGAGGCGCTGCCGCGTCTCGCGCAGTTCGGCCGACAGCGCATCCTTCTCGCGACGCAGCTGCGCGTTGGCCTCGGCCAGGGTCTCGATCCGCGAGAGCAGATCGCGCACCTGCCCGTCGACGGCTTCGACGCGGGCGAAATGAAACGAATCAGCGGCGCGCTGATGCCGGGCGATCGCCGCAACGCTTGCCAGCGCAACAGCCGATTCGACCAGACGGCCAATGACCGGAATACGTCCAAGCTTGATCAGCAGGTAGCGCAGATACAGCCCAGGCATCTTCACCGCGCGGGCGCGCCCTTCCGGCGACCAGCGCAGGTCGCCGAGGATTTCCAGCTTGCTGCGTCCGGCATTGAGCTGGGCCAGGTGCACCTGGACTGAATTCTCGTCGGCCGGTCGACCGAGCACGGCGATGAACGCGCGCTCGATGAAATCGACCGAATGAAAGCCGCAAAGCTCGTTGATCGCCACGTCATGGCGCGTCGAGGCGTGCGGCGCCGGATTCGCGACCAGGACGCGCTCGGGCGCGGCGGCAGGGGTAGCTGCAGCGCGCTGGCGAATCGCATCCGCGTCGACGCGAATCGCGTCCTTGATGCGCTGTAGCGGATTTTCTGCCTGCGGCTTGTTCACGGGGAATGACTGTGTGAGCGTCGGCGGCTGACCGGCGCGGAGGTAATCAGCGGGGCACCGGCGCGAATATCGCCGCGGCCGACGGCGAGCGGCATGATGCCATAGGCACGCGCAGTCGAAATATCGACAAGCGCGTAGTCAGGCCGATGCTGGCCATCGAGACGCGGCACGACACTGCGATAGCGTGTCTTGCCCGCGCGGCGGGCTGCTTCGAAACCGGCGAGGGCGCGCTGGCGGATCTGCTCATCGCTCTCGACCTGTGCGGATCGTTGCATCGGCTTGCGGAATCCAAGCAAGGTGGTCTCGAGAAATTCGGCTTCACGCCTGCCCTCGTCCGTATAAAACCCGACGAAGGCATGGCCGGGCACGAGCACGAGAAAACTGCCGATACCGAGTCGTTCAAGCGCCGATGCGATCAGGACGCTGCCATCGAGACAGTTCGCGACCCGTTCATTCCAGGTCGTCGACAGCAATCGCACGCGCTGGCTGTAGATCACCGGTCCCTGGCTGATCCCGGCGCCCTCGTCGGCATAGCGCAGTCCGCGCCGTTCGAGGGCCGTCCACAATGCACGCACCTGGCGCAGGCGCTCGCTGCGGACAGGCGCCGGCAGGTGCTGCGCCGGAGCCTCGATCCCGGCCATTGCAAGCAATTCATCGACCACCGGATGTTGCGGATCGACCCAGGCTGCGAAGGCCCATCCCAGGTCGATGCGTGCCCCGCCTTCATGCACGAAATACAGCGCCTCATCGAGAGGATGCACGCGGATCGCAAGTTCGCGCGTCAGCGTCTTCATGCCATCGGCAGACAGCGTCACGCGGAGGATCTGGGTTCGCGGCGCGACCAGGCTGCGCAGGTTTTCCACATCCCAGTCCAGTCGCGGCCGCAGGACCGTGTCGCGATCGAGCCGTGCATCGACGACCGTCGGCACGACCAGGCCCGGGGTCGAGATCGTCAGCCGAATCGAACGCGGCATGCGGACGCCTTCCACGCGCACGCGCAACAATCCGCTGCCGAGGCGCTCCGAGGTCGCCGGATCGGTCGCGGATTGCGACAGTTCGAGCGCCGGAAACACGTCCCCGCTCGGCGTCGTTTCGACGTCGATGCTCAAGGCGGACGCCAGCATCGGGGTGAACGCGGCGAAAATCGCAGCGCAGATACGCAGGCCGAAGTTCGGCCTGAAGCGACGGGTTCCGCGCAGGGCGGGTGGTTTTCGGGTTGCCAGTGGGTGCATGGCACGACTATCGTTGGCGCAACCCGGTTCTGTCCAGTCATCGACCCCGACCATCCGGTCCTGTCCCCTTCCCTCCCGGAGCCGCCATGCGCCTCGTTGCCCTTTCCAGTCTGCTCGCCCTTGCCCTCGCTGGCTGCAACCAGCCTTCGCCTGACTCGACGGCCGCGCCCGCCGCCGAACCCGCCACCGCACCAGCACCCACACCCGCAGCGGTCGAGACTGCCGTCGTCAAGGCGCCGGAGGGCACCTGCGGCGACCAGTCCGCGTTGCCGTCGGACGAACGGCTCGCCAACACGCCGAAATGGTCGCTGGCCAGCGAACAGGACAATTTCGGCTTCGACGTCTATCGTGGTGACACCGAAACCGGTGAGTTCGCCAAGCTCAACAAGGATCCCATCCTCGGTGCCGGCACCACCGACGAGACGCAGAAGTATTCCTGGCGCGACGACACGATCGATCCGTGCAAGGACTACTGGTACTACGTCGAGTCGATCAGCACCGCAGGCGTGCGCGAGAAGATGACGCCGACCTTCCGCGCTGCCGCCAAGCGTTCGCCGAAGGCCGATGCCGCCGCCCAGTGACGTCACCGTCAGCACGAATCGCGACGCCCCAGCCGATTCCGTGAATCCGGCATCGGCCGCTGCACCCAGGGCCTTGCACAAGGCCTGGCCCTGGGCAATCGCGGTTGTCTGGCTGCTGCTCAACGTCGCCCTGTTGTGGATCTATTACGATCCGGGCCAGAAGCCGCTGGTCGGCGACGAATTCGACTACCACCGGCGCGCCCTTGCCCTGCTTGCCGGCCAACCCATCGTCGAACTGTTCATCTGGCCACCGGGCCAGACCGGATTCGTCGCGTCGATCTACTGGCTGTTCGGCAGCCGGTTGCTCGCCGTGCAGATCGTCCAGATTGTCCTGCTCGCCATGTGCGCAGCGATGCTGGTGCGTCTCTGGCAGACGATCGACAACGGGCGCGCGGCGTTCTTCGCCGGCGCGGTGTTCCTGCTCAACCCAGGCACCCTGGCCTATGCGACGTGGCTGTGGCCCGAGGTCACCCATCTGGCCTGCCTGCTCGGCGCCCTGGTCCTCCTGCTCACGCTGAACACGCGACCGCGACTGCGCGCTTTCGCGGCAGGTCTGTTGATCGGCCTCGCCCTGTTGTTCAAGAGCCTGCTTGGCGGATTCTGGCCGTTGTTCTTGCTGTTTTTCGTGCAACGTCGCGAGCGCCGATACTCGGTTGCGTGGCTTTCGGTGTTCGCGTTCGCCACAGGCATGCTGGTTGTGACGCTGCCCGCCCTCTGGAAGGGACAGGTCGAGACCGGTCGACCGATGATCGCCGACAGTTCGATGTACAACCTGTACGTCGGCATCCTCGATCGCAGCCGCAGCGACTACATCGATGAAGCCGGATTGCCGGCGCTCACCGCCTTCATCGAAAGTGCGCCGACCCCGCAGCAACGCAACGCGATCTATCTCGACAAGGTCAAGACGATCCTCGCCGAGCGCGGCACGCTCGCGGTGCTCGGCGAACAGCTCGGAAGCCAGTATTTCCGGCTGTTCAACGCCAAGACCCTGCTCGTCTCGCAGCTGCCCGGTCCGGCCTGCGCGGGTCGCATGGGCGCTTATGGCGCAAATCCGCTGGGACCCGCGCTGGCCGGTCTCAGCCAGGCAACGCACACGATCACCCTGGTCCTGTTCGGCTTTGGCATCGTCCTCTGGCGACGCTGGCGACAGCCCCTGGCCGTGTTTGCCGCGGGTTATCTGGCCTATCAGCTCGCGCTCTACCTCGGCCTGCACGTCATGGAACGCTATCTGTTCCAGATGCTGCCGCTGATGTGCGGTTTTGCCGGCAGCCTGCTCGCCCGGTTCGGCGGGTCCGCCGACGGATCGGCGACCCTTTCCATCACGCCGCCACGAATTGCCTGCGGCTTCGTGCTCGCGTCGATCCTGGTCGGGCTGGCCTGGCTCGGACCGGTGCTTGACGGCCAATGCGGTTGACCGTTGGCCGATGCAATCCTCGGCGCAGGGTTCCCGATCCGGTATTCTCGCGATCCACCCGAGACAACTCCTCATGCCCCAGCACGTCCTCGAACTGATCCTGTTCAGCACCTACGCCGAATTGCGCGCCGAACGTTCGCGCAGCTATCTCGGCCTGATCTGGTGGATAGCCGAACCGGCCATGATGATGGGCGCGTTCTGGCTCGTTTTCGATGTCATCCTGAATACCGGTGGCCCGGACTATCTGGCATTCCTGCTGGTCGGACTGACCCTGTGGCAGTGGATGAAGTCGTGCATCACGCATGGCGGCTACGCGATCTGGGGCAATCTCGGCCTGGTCCGCCAGGTCAGCCTTCCGGTGCTCGTGTTTCCGGTTGTGCAGATGCTCGCCGACACGATCAAGTTCTGCTTCATTTTCGCCTTGCTGCTGGTGATCCTGTGGATCGGCGGCTATCCGCCGAACATCACCTATCTCGCCCTGCCGGTGCTGTTCGCCGTAACCCTGCTGTTCGCCGCAGGCGGCAGTTTCCTGGTCGCGGCGATCGTACCGCTGGTTCCCGACCTGCGTTTTGTCATCGAGCAGGTGCTGACCGTGCTGATGTTCCTGTCGGGTGTCGTGTTCGCCCTCGATGACGTTCCCTCGCCGCTGCGCGAAGCGATTGCGCTGAACCCGGTGGCGACCCTGCTCGAAGCCACACGCGGCGTGCTCATGCATGCGCAATGGCCGAACTGGATCGCCCTGCTCAAGGTTGGCGCGATTTCCGCGATCGTCTGCGTGGCCGGCGTCGCGCTCGTCCTGCACCTTTCGCCACGCTACCCGAAACTGGCCAACTGATGGACACGCCCCTGATCGAACTTGAGAACGTCGGTGTCGCCTTCAGCGCGCAACGCCGCGTGGGCAGCGGCAGGTTCTGGGCACTCGAGGATGTCAGCCTGAGCCTGCGACAGGGCGAGCGCCTCGGCGTGATCGGCCGCAACGGCGCCGGCAAGAGCACCTTGTTGCGTGTGCTTGCCGGGATCCTGCAGCCCGATCGCGGACGCATGCGCCGCAGCACCGTCTCGTGCCAGTTGCTGTCGCTCGCCGTCGGCTTCACGCCGTATCTGTCGGGTCGGGACAATGCGATCCTTTCCGGCCTGATGATCGGTTTGCGCCAGCGCGACATCGTCTCGCGCCTGCCTGCGATCAAGGAATTTTCCGAGCTCGGTGATTTCTTCGAGCAACCGATCGCGAGCTATTCGTCCGGCATGCTCATGCGCCTCGGTTTCTCGGTCGCGATCCAGGCCGAGCCCGACGTCCTGCTGATCGATGAAGTCCTCGCGGTCGGCGATGCCGAGTTCCAGGAGAAATCCGGCAACGCATTGCGCGAACGCATGCGCCAGGGCCACACGGTCGTGCTCGTCAGCCACGATGAAACCCAGGTTACGACCCTGTGCGATCGCCTGCTCTGGATCGAACACGGCAAGAGCATTCGCGAAGGCAGCCGTGACGAAGTCTTTGCCGCCTATCACGAGGAACTCCACCTTGTCGGTGGCGCGACGTGAATCGCGATGAAATCGAAAACCTGGCTGCGCTCGCCAGGCGTCTTTGCAGCACGCCACGACGGGTCCTGCTCGCCGCCGCGCGCATGGCCAACAACGATGAAGCGGACGCGCGCCAGTACCTGCAGGCGATCCGCGGCAACGGTCTGCTCCACGATGAAGCGGCGGACGAGTGTGCCAACCTGCTGCTCGGCTCGCCCAACAGCCATGCGCACGTCCCTCTGACTTCCGCGCTGCGGGCGCTGTGGAAGGTTGCGCCCTGAATGCGCGGCGCGGCGCTGATCGTGCTTGCGTGGAACCAATGGGCGCTGACCCGGATCTTCCTCGACTCGCTGCTCGCCAACGACCTCGACGAGGCCGGGATCATCGTCGTCGACAATGGCTCCGACGATGAAACGCCGATCGCCCTGAAGGACTACCTGGCTGCCTATCCGGGGATCGTCAAGGTCGTCAGCCTGCCGGAAAACCTCGGCTTTGTGCGTGGCATGAACGCCGGCATCGCCGCAGCGCGCCCCGAAGACGATGTCGTCCTGCTCAACAACGACCTCGTCATCACGCAGCGCGACTGGCTCAACCGCCTGCGCGATGCGGCCTACGCAAGACCCGAATACGGCGTGATCGGTTGCCGCATGCACGGCGGCGAAGGCGACCAGCGCCTGTTTCATCTCGGCGGTTTCATCGAGCCGGAATCGCTATGGGGCCAGCAAACCGAATCCGGCATCCAGGAAGTCGAAGCGGGCCAGTTCACGCGCACGCGCCGGGTCCAGGGCATCGCTTTCGCCGTCGCCTACATCCGTCGCGACTGCCTGACGCGCGTTGGACCGCTCGATGAAATCTTCCACAGCTATTTCGAGGACACCGACTACTGCCTGCGCGCCGCCGATGCCGGCATCGCCAGCGTGGTCGCCGGTGCCGTCACCCTGCGCCACGATCAACATGGCTCGACGCGCGACGACGGCGGGTTTCGCGAACGCCTGTGGAAACAGAGCCGCGCCGCGTTCGCGCAACGTTGGCAACAACGCCTGATCGATGCCTACCGCGGCACCGTCCACTGGCAGGGCGTCACCGGGCAGGCGCATGCGCATGCACAGATCACGCGCAGCCTGCTCTGGCGACTCGATGCACGCGGCCTGCGCATGGCGTTCTCGAAAGCCGCGCCGGAACTGCTCGATGCGCAGGACTTCCGCCTCGGACTTGCCGCGCATCGCAGCATCCCGCCCGCACCGGAAGTCGCTTTCGTGTGTGCGCCTGGCGGGATCGAGCCGATCCCGCGCGGGCGCTTCCGTGTCGCGCTCGGCATCTCCGAATGGGAGCAGGCGCCGCCTTCGTGGGCGCGCTACAGCCAACAGTTCGATCTGCTGCTCGTACCCGATGCCTTCCAGCAGCGCGCCTTCCGTGCCGCGGGTGTATCGATCCCGATCGAAATCCTGCCGCTCGGCATCGATCGGGATTACTGCCAGGCCGACGCCCCTACCGTGCGCAATCCGCACGCGCATTTCGTCTTCCTCAGCGTTGTCGAGTCGCTGCCGCGCGACGCGCCCGATCGCATCGTCACGGCCTTCCGCCAGGCCTTTGACGCCACTGAGCCCGTCGAGTTGCTGATCCGCGTCGTTCCGGGCAACGACGACGCACTGATCCACGCAGCGATCGAAGCTGCGATCGCCGCGACGCCCGGCGCACCGGTCCGCGTGATCTCATACCTGGGATTCCAGGCCCACGAGCGCATGCAGTTGCTGTGTGCCGCCGACACCTATGTCAGTGCACGACGCGGCGGCGGCTGGGATCCGCTGGCTGCCGAGGCAGTCGCCTGCGCGCGCCCGTTGATCGCGCCGGCCTATGGCAGCCAGGAATCGCTGGTGCGTGAGTGGGGCCACGAGGTCGCCTGCCGAAGCGCCGAGGATCCGGCCAACCCGGGCCAGCGATGGTGTGAGCCAGACCTCGATTCGCTGGTCGCGCGCCTGCGCGAAGTCCACGAGCAGCGCAGTTTCGTCCTCACCGCCGCACGCATCGCGGCGCCGCGCTTCGCGCAGGCGCACGATCTCGATAACACGGCCGATCGCCTCGCCGAGTTGCTCGCCAGTGGATCGACGCTGAAGCCGCGCCCAAGCGAGCCTGCGCCGCATCGACCGGTCGACCTGGATCTGCCGAGTGGCAACCAGATCGTCGTCCTTGGCATGCACCGTTCGGGCACCTCGAGCGTCGGTGGTCTGCTCAAGCTGTTCGGCGCATGGCCCGGCGAAGACGATGCATTGCTGCGCGGCCCGGACAATCCGCGCGGGCATTTCGAACATGGCGAATTGCACCTCGCCTGCGTGCGACGGCTCGAAGCCGATGGCGGCGACTGGCGCTTTCCTCCCGAGGAAACCTCCGCAGCTGCCATCGATGCGTTCCGTCGCGATATCGCCGCGATCCTCGAAACCCTCGAAGCCCGCCGCCCGTGGTTCATCAAGGAGCCGCGACTGTGCCTGCTCGTGCACGAAATCCTGCCCTTGCTGACCCGCCCGGTCTTCGTCCATGTGACGCGCGATCCAGGTGCCATCGCCGCGTCGCTCGCACGGCGCGACCGCATGGGCAGCGCAGCCGCGCTCACGCTCTGCGAGCACTACAAGCGCGCGGCCCTCGTCGCCAGCGAAGGCTGGCAGCGCGTCACGATCGACTACGACGAGCTCATCGCCGATCCGCTCAAGACCGCACGCAACCTGCTGAACGAGCTGGTCGGCTGTGGCATCACCGGCCTCGATTGGCCCGGCGATGACGCGATCACACGGTGGATCGAGCCTTCTGTCGCGAATCAAGGCAACGCTGCCGTCGGGGATTGATTCGCGCACGCGGAACGACATGCGCGTTTCCGTCTGTCCCGACCACGCGCTGATCAAGCCGCTGCATCCTGAACCGAATCCGTCCACGCGCGAACATCGCGCATCGCTTCCGGCACGCGGCTTGTCGCGCGCTGCCCGACCTGCCGCGAACACCCCCGCGATGCGATAATGTCCACGAATGCCGGCGGCCCTCGGGTAGTGATGCAGAGAACTCGACAACGAAACCACGAATTCGATGGCAACGGCTGGCGCAGGCAGATCAATCGACTGCTTCTCGCCATCGGACTCCTCGCATCGACGGCGAATGCCGGCAATGCACTGGCGCCACCCTCGTTGCGTGACTATGCGGTCGACCGCTGGACCACCGTGCAGGGCCTGCCGCACAACTCTATCCGTGGCATCGCGCAAACGCCGGAAGGCCATCTCTGGTTCGGTACCTGGGAGGGGCTGGTCAGCTACAACGGCCTCGAGTTCTCGGTACTCGACCGCGCCAGCAAGCCCGGCCTGCTCGACAACGGCATCGGCGCCCTGTACCGGGATCCCGCTGGCGAGCTGTGGATCAGCGATTCGCGCGGCAACGTGGGCCATCGCGACGCAGAGGGTGAGCTGCGCTTCTCGCCACGCCCGCCCGATCTGCCCGAAGTGCTGATCCAGTCGATGACGATGGATCACAGCGGCCGGCTCTGGTTGCTCTATGAAAGCAAGGGACTGGGCTACCTTGGCGCTGACGGCATTTTCCACTATGCAGCACCGCCGCCTGACTCGCCGTTGCGCACGGCCAGCACCCGCATGGCGATCGACGAAGGCAATCGTCTCTGGATCGGCAGCTATGGCGGCCTGCTCTTTCGCGAACTCGATGGCGACGGGATCGTGCGGCGCGCACCTGACGACTTCGGCCTGCCGGCGGGCCTGGCCTGGCCGTATCGTGCGCCCGATGGGCGCCTCTGGATTGCCGCCGAGGACAGCCTGTATCGCATCGAGGAAGGGCGTCCGGTATTCCGCTTTCGCATACCGGACAAGGGTCGACTGACCGCGATGCTGCAGGACCGCCACGGACAACTGTGGCTGGGCACCGAGAACCTCGGCTTGTTCCGCCTGACCGAACGCTTCGGCCTCGAGCGCATGCGCGACGACCTCGACTTGCCCGGCGGTCGCATCACCGAGATTTTCGAGGATGCCGAAGGCAGCATCTGGGTCGGCGCCAACGGCGGCCTGTTCCGCCTGCGCGAAACCCTGTTCAGCAACTACACCCAGCGTGACGGCCTGAGCGGCGACTACATCCGCGCCGTTCTCGAGGATCGCAACGGGCGTCTGTGGGTCGGCTCGGCCGGCGGTCTCGACCGGATGGATGCAGACGGCTCGATCACGCCGCTGCGTCTGCCGACCACCAGCGGCAACTCGCCCTCGGTGCTGAGCCTCGCCGAGGACGCCGAAGGCGGCCTGTGGATCGGCACCTACGTGGATGGGCTCTACCGACTCGACCCAAGCGGCAGCATCCGGCACCTTGGCGCGGCGGAAGGCCTGCCGAGCGGAAACGTGCGTTCGATCACCGTCGACGACCAGGGAATCATCTGGCTCGGCACGCAGCGCGGGGTCGCGCGCCTGCAGGACAACCGCGCGCGCATGCTCGAAGGCGAACATGCCCCGACCGGCCTGACCACGGCGTTGAGCAGCCAGCCCGGCGAACTCTGGATAGGCTCGATCGAAGGAGCGCGCCTGTTGCGCGGAAGCCAGATCCAGCGCATCGACCTCGCCGCACTCGGCGGCGGGCGCAGCGTATTTGGCTTCCGCCGGCTCGGCAACGACATGTGGATCGTTTCCGACCGCGGCCTTTATCGCCATCGCGACGGCGTCCTCGCGCGGGTCGGCCTCGAACAGGGCATGCCGGTCGATGCCATGTTCGAGATGCTGCCGGATCGATCCGGCAACGTCTGGATCACCAGCAACCGCGGCGTGCTGCGCACCACGCAGGCGGCACTCGATGCAGTCGCCGATGGCCTCGACTCGCGCATCGAAGTCGATCGCTACAGCGAGATGGATGGCATGGTCAGCGCGCAGGCCAATGGCAGCACCGGGCCCGCGGCATGGCTGCGCAAGGACAACACGTTGTGGGTGGCAACTGCGAGCGGATTGAGCACGGTCGATCCCGCCCGACTCCCGACCTTGAGCCAGCATGCGCCGCCGCCTACGGTCATCGAGACCATTGCGGTCGAGGGCCAGCCCTTGCCGCTGGGTTCGGCAAATCATCATGTCTCGCTGCCCGGCGGCAAGCGCCTGACGGTCGGCTACGTCGGCTTGAGTTTCCTGCTGCCGGAACGGGTCGTTTATCGCACGCGACTCGACGGACTCGACCACGACTGGATCGAACGCGGACGCCAGCGCAATGTCGAATTCATCGGCCTGCCGCCCGGAGACTATGGCCTGCACATCGGGGCCGCCCATCCTGGCGGCGCCTGGGGCACGAAGGAAGCGGTGTGGCGTTTCAGCGTCGAACCGTTCTGGTGGCAGCGACTCGATGTGCAGGCCATGGCCGCCTTGCTCGCCCTGATCGCGCTGCTGGCTATCTACCGCTATCTTGTTGCGCGCTATCGCGCGAGCAACCTCAAGTTGACGCGTCTCGTTGACGAGCGCACCGAGGACCTGCAGCGCCAGACCAGGCGCCTGCTGCACGCCGATGATGAGAAAACGAGGCTGCTGGACCAGTTGCGCGAGCAATCGGAATCCTTCGAACGACAAGCCCGCGAGGACGCCCTGACCGGCCTGCCGAACCGTCGTGCGTTCGATCTTGCGCTCAAGCGCGCACTCGAAGCGGCACGACGCGAGCAGCGACCCTTGAGCCTCGCGATGCTCGACGTCGACCACTTCAAGGCGGTCAACGACAAGTACTCGCACAGCATCGGCGACACGGTGCTGCGCGAAGTCGGTCGCCTGCTGATCGAGACGAGCCGCGCATCCGATTTCGCGGCCCGCGTCGGCGGCGAGGAATTCGCCCTGATCTTCCACGACACCACGCTCGTCCAGGCCCGATCCACCTGCGAACGCCTGCGCCAGGCATTCCACGCCCAGGCCGACTGGGCCGACGTGACCGACCTGCAGATCAGCTTCAGTGCCGGACTCGCCGAATGGAACGGTGAAGGCGAATCCGAATC
>ENA-UOWO01004842-UOWO01004842.1-activated-sludge-metagenome-genome-assembly--contig:-NODE-4842-length-14618-cov-9.412896_pt1 | contig 14618 bp, 11 predicted proteins | sample MGYA00238148_ERZ761564 | MGnify/ENA primary metagenome ERZ761564 (study PRJEB28885, sample SAMN05720194) | activated sludge metagenome | isolation source: Anaerobic digester | place: USA...
CTTCATGATGCGCTTGAGGCGCTCCTCGAACTCGCCGCGGTACTTCGTTCCGGCGACGATGGAGGCCATGTCGAGGACGAGCAGGCGTTTGCCCATAAGCCCGTCCGGCACGTCGCCCTTGGCCATCCTGAGGGCGAGGCCCTCGACGATAGCCGTCTTGCCGACGCCGGGGTCGCCGATCAGTACGGGATTATTCTTGCTACGGCGCGACAGGATGCGTATCACCCGCCTGGTCTCGGTCTCCCGGCCTATCACCGGGTCGATACGGTCGTCGCGAGCCCAGGCCGTTAGATCGCGCGAGTGCTCGTCGAGCAGCGGGGTAGCGCCGCCCGAGCGCCTCGGGGCCGAGCCGAGCGTTCCCTGGATGACCGGCCGGGCTTGTTGCCGGGCGGCGTCATCGGATCTGTCACGCGGCTCGTCTGGCCCGGGCGAAGCCAGTAGCTTGAGCGCGGCACGAAGTTGCTCGTAGAAGACGCCGTACCGCGATAGGAACTGGTCGAACGGCGAGCCGTTCTCGCGCGCGGCCGCGATGACGAGGTGTTCCGTTCCTATGTACTCCCCGTCCATCGTCCTGGCTTCCTCCGCGGCGGTCTCGAGCATCGACTTGAGCCGCCTGGACAAGGGGGCGTCGCCGAGCAGAAAACCTCCCTTGCGGCCGGAAGCGGCCCGCTCGAGCTCGAGCGCCAACTCGCGCATGTCCAGCTTCAGGGACGATAGGAGTCGATACCCGGTTCCTTCGCCTTCGGTTAACAGGGCCAGTAGCACGTGCTCCGGCGCCAGCTCGCCGGCATGGAAACGCCTGGCCTCTTCCTGAGCCACGACCGTGAGCACGCGCTGCGCCCGCTTAGTCAATCCCTTAAACATCGATGTACCCCTGCGATAAACGTAGGCCCGCGACCGCGAGCCTGAGACTCGTCGCCCTGCGCGCCGCCTCGGGCTCTTCCGAGCCCGCCTGGCTCGAAGGCCCAATACTCGCGTCCGACGGCGATGGCTTGACCCGTAGCCCCGGCCACAGGTCGGTCGCGTCCTCGAGGCTCAGCCCCTCGAGGACGCCGCAGGCCAGCCCGAGCCTAAGCCCGGAGCATATATCCGTAGCCTCGTCGCGCGACAGTAGCCTGGCTCCGCCCGCCTTGCCAGCGGCCCGCCCTATGGTATCCAGTATGTCCCAGGGGCTTTTCGACAGCAACTCCGCCCTGGCCCGCCTCTCGTATTCGGCTATGGCCTTGGCCGCCGACGATAAGCGCCCCAACGAGTCGCGCTCCGGCCCGCGGCTTGCGTACGGCAAGGACAGGTCGAACAGCGAGCCTCCGGAGGCGGCCAGGCTCGAGTAGGAGCCGGACACGACGAAGCCCGCCTCCATGGCGCGCTTAAACGCGGTCTCCGCCAGTCCTGACAGGACCAAGGCGGGCGCATGCACGGTGATGCGTGCAGATAAGCCGCTACCGCAACGCGAAGCCTCGGACATGATGTAGCCCATATCCGTATCGAAGGCCCAGGGACGGTCGCCGAGGCAAGCGGAGATCTGGTCGTCAGCCGCCGATACGAGGTCCCACGCGGCCTCCAAGGCCAGGCCCGGCAGGGCCGAGCGCAGGGATAGGTGATTCGTGTCGTTGAACGCCAGCCAGGCGGCGCTATCGACCCTCAGGGCGGCTAGGTTCTCGTCATCGAGCAGGTATGGCCGCGAGTACAGTTCCCGTTCCGCGAGGTTCGAGCGGCACTGGGCGTCGAGGTCACCGACCCGCGCGACCGCGTAAGCGCAGGCACGCGCGGCGGCGCCGAGGCAGGCGCGCAGCTCACCGGCTTCGCCCGGCCTCATGGCGTGGGGAAAGCGTGTTCCGACCAGGTTGCGATCCGCCTGGACGAAGGATTGGACGACGACATCGTACTCGGGATGATCCCCGCGCGGAGGTGGCATCGAGGCGGGACCGTGCAGCGTCACGGCCTAGCCTTAGCCGCGGCGGCGCGGAGCCGGTCTCGAATGGAGGCCGCGGTTTCGAAATCCTCGCGGGCGACGGCCCGCTCGAGCGATAGCGTCATGGCCGCCCGCGATCCATCGGCGTCGCGGGCCGGCGCCGCCGTCCTGGGCACCTTACCGTCGTACGCGCCGCGAGCGCCGGCACGGGCCAGCATGGCCGATACCAGGCTCCTGAACGTCGAGGCGCAGGAAGAACAGCCTAATCTTCCGGTGGCCCGAAGCCGCTCTGCGGTCCAGCCGCAGTCGCGGCAGACGGGCTCCGGCCCCTCGCCAGGATCCGGATCGACAATGGCGCCTAGTACGCCGTCGCCGCCGACGGCGTAGCCGCGGGCCAGCGCGCAGCGCCTGCAGAGGCGTTGTTCGCCTCCAGCACCGTCCGGCTTGATGAAGAAGACACTGTCGATCGAACCGCAGGCATCGCATCGCATGGTATTACTATATGCTAAATGCGGGCTAGATGAAAGCGCCATCGCCTGAAGCGGCCAGGCTTGCCCTTGCGTAGGCTGGACGATATCATCGTAGTCGACGGCCATGCCGTCGAAAGGAAGTCTATGCATCGTCGTTGTATCGCCGCTTTAGCGGTTCTATCGTTAGCCTCTTCCGCCTTCGCCCTTGGCGGCAAAGAACCTTCCCGCGAGGTCTCCCAGGCAACCCCGCTCGAGCCACTCGTCCTCCGGGTCGGCGCTATCAAGGGACCTTCGGGCATCGGTATGATAGGCCTGTTCGAGAATCCCCCGGCCCTGCCCCAGGCGGCGACAGCCTCCTTCGAAGCCGTGCCTTCGGCCGACGCGATGGCAGCCAAGCTTCTATCGAGGGAGCTGGACGCCGCGGCCCTGCCCGTCAACCTGGCAGCGAAGCTCTATAACTCCGGCCTCGGTTACAGGCTCGTGGCCGTCGTGGGCAATGGCATGGTCAAGCTCGTCACCACCGACCCGAGCCTATCGTCGCCCGCCGACCTGCGCGGCCGCGAGCTATACGTCGCCGGCCAGGGCGCCACGCCGGAGTTCCTGATGCGGACCGTGCTTATCGAGGTCGGCCTCGACCCATCGCGCGACCTGCGGCTAGCGTTCAACATGCCGTATCCCGAGATGGCGGCCAGCCTGGTAGCCGGCCGCATCTCCAGCGCGGTGCTCCCCGAGCCCTTCGCCACGCTGGCCCTGTCCGGCAACAAGAACGCGGTCGTACCCTTCTCCCTGACGGAGCTTTGGAAGCGCGCTACCGGCCAGGACGACTATCCGATGACGGTATTCGTCGTGCGATCCACGCTGATCGACGAGCGCCCTGCGGCCGTAGCCGCCCTCGCGGCCGCCTACGAGGCATCGATACGGTCGACGCTGGCCGATCCCGCCGCCGCGGGGACCCTGGTCGAGAAGCACGACATGGGGCTCAAGGCGCCCATCGCCGCGGCCGCCATCCCGGCCTGCGCCTTCACCTTCGTCGCTGCGCCCGAGGCCAGGCCGGCCGTCGAGGCGCTCCTATCGGTGTTCCTCGCCTCGGTACCCGCGTCGGTCGGAGGGAAGCTGCCGGATGATGCCTGGTACGCGGACCTCGCGCGCTAAAGCGGATGCTGTCCTGGCCGTCGCCGTACTCGCGGCGGTCTGGAAGCTAGGCTCGATGGCCATAGGCGCCGACATCGTACTGCCGGCGCCCGAGCGCGTCCTATCGACCCTGCTCCGCGTTGCGTCCGACGATGGCTTCGCCGCCGCCCTGTCGGCTACGGCGCTCCGGGGCCTCGCCTCGTTCGGCATATCGATGGCCCTGGGCGTCTCGCTCGGCTTCGCAGCCGGGCTGTCTGACCGCTGTAGGGCCATGCTCGCCCCGGCGCTGACCGTCACGCGGGCCACCCCGGTCCTGGCCATCATCCTGCTGGCGATGATCTGGTTCCCATCGGGAATCGTACCGGTCTTCTCGGCGGTCGTGATGGCCTTCCCCGTCGCCGTCGCCGACGTGGCAGCCGGCGTCCGGTCCACCGACCCTCGCCTGCTCGACATGGCTAGAAGCTTCGGCGTGCCGGCCCGCGACATAGCGGCCAGGATACGCTTTCCGTCGGCCGCGCCGCATCTCGCCTCGGCCGCCAGGAATGTCATCGGCCTATCTTGGAAGGTCGTCGTCGCCGGAGAAGTACTGAGCCAGCCGGCCCGAGCCGTGGGCACGGGCATGCAGAACGCCCGCGTCATGCTAGAAACCGCCGAGGTATTCGCCTGGGTGACCGTCGGGATACTGCTCTGCGCGGTGAGCGACGCTCTGTTCGACCTGCTGTCCAGGAGGCTCTCGTGGGCTACGAAGTAAAGGGCCTCGCGAAGTCCTTCGGCGAGCTGCGAGTACTCGGCGGGCTCGACCTGGAATTCCCGGCCGGCCGTGTCACGGTTGTGCTCGGCCCGTCGGGATGCGGCAAGACGAGCCTCCTCAACATACTCGCCGGTCTCGACGAGGACTATTCCGGAGAGGTGCTCGGGTTCGGACCCGGAAAGGCCAGCTACGTATTCCAGGAAGACCGCCTGATGCCCTGGATGAGCGCTATGGACAACGTAGCGCTGGTGCTCAGGCGTTTCATGGACCGCGACCACGCCATGGCGACGGCCGAGGAGGCCCTGGCGGCCGTAGGGCTCCACGGCTCTCGCGGCTCGAAACCCGGGGCCATGTCCGGTGGCATGCGGCGCAGGGTAGCGCTCGCCAGGGCCTTCGCCTACCCGTCGGAGGTGTTGCTGCTCGACGAGCCCTTCTCGTCGCTCGACCTGCGTACGCGCATCTCCGTGATGGATCTATTCCTCGATCTGCGCGAGCGCGACGGACGCAGCGCCGTCGTCGTGACCCACGACGTACGCGAGGCTATCTACCTGGGCTCGAGGATAGCCACGCTGTCGGACAAGCCCGCCAAGACCAGGGATGTCTTCGACCTGACGCTGGCCAAGGAGGATCGCGGCTTCGCCAGTCGCGCTGCGGCCTCCTTCGAGGCGCGCCTGTACGAATCCATACTGTCCTAGGAGCGGCGAGGGAGCAGTCCCTCCATGGCGTCCATGAGCTCGTCCTCAGTAAACGGCTTATCGAGGAACGCCTCCGCGCCCGTAGCCGAATCGACGGCCGGCCGGTCCTCGTGGTTCCCGTCGGCCGCCCTGAGGTACAGGGCTGGTACGGCCCTGCCCCCGGCGCGCAGCCTGCCAGCCAGCTCAACCCCGCCCATCAGCGGCAGCTCGTCATCGGCGACGAGCAAGTCCGGTCCGTTAGCCATATTTTCGGCGATGAGCAGGGCCTCGCCGGGATGGGTAGCTGAGAACACCGCGTAGCCGGCCCTTTCCATCAGCGCCTCGAGTATGGCCCGGACCGAGTCGTCGTGCTCGACGAGGAGTATCCTGGGCCGATAGGCCCCCGCTGGCAACGATCCGTGTCTCGCGCGTACGGCGCCCCGATCGTGCGCCCCCGCTTCTTCCCGCGGCTGGCCGCCCTGCACCCTGGGGAATAGGAGGCGCATCGTCGTACCGGCGCCCGGCTTGGAGACCAGGGCTATCCGCCCCTCGGCCTGGCGGACGATGCCGGCGACGGTGGACAAGCCGAGACCCGTGCCCCGATCCGCGGGCTTCGTGGTGAAGAACGGCTGGAACACCTTATCCAGTAGCTCCGGCGGGATGCCCGGCCCCTCGTCGACGACCTCGATGTACGACCAGTCGCCGGCCGGCACCGGCTCGATGGCGCCCATGACCGGCTCGTCGTACCGGACGGTTCCGGTCGCGAGGTAGATGCGTCCGCCCCGGTCGGTAACGTCCCTGGCGTTGGCTATCAGGTTGACGACCGCCTGCTCGACGCGGGCGCGGTCAACGCGAACCAGGTCGTCGTCGGCGAGTGCCCGGATGACGAGCGTGGCTCCCTCTCCGATGATGCGCCTGAGCATACGCTCGTCCTCGCGAGCCAACTCCGACAGGCTGAACACCGCCAGCTTCATATCCTCCCGCCTCGAGAACAGGAGGAGCTGCCTGGCGAGGGCCGCTGCCCGTTTCGCGGCCTGGTCGATGCCATCGAGCTCCTCGAGCGGATGGCCCTCCTCCTCGAGGTCGCTTCGGAGCAGCCTCGAATAGCCCATGACCGCGGTGAGCACGTTGTTGAAGTCGTGGGCGACACCGCCGGCGAAGCGCCCGAGCGCCGATAGCTTCTGGGCGTGGAGGAGCTGGTCCGCCAGGGACTTCCGCTCCGTGATGTCGACCGCCTGGAACTGATACGCCGCAGTGCCGTCGGACAGCCGCATCGGCGCGGCGCTGAGCAGCACCCAGGCTTCAGCGCCGTCGGCTCGTTTGATACGCACCTCGACCGGCCCATACGAGTCGCCCTTTTCCATCGCGGCGACCAAGCGTTCGGCGTCGACTGGATCGGCCAGGATATCCTGCGCGTTTCCTGCGTCGGGAGCCAAGGCCGCGAACGCATTGTTCGCCTCCAGTACGCGGCCGCCCGGCTCCGCGAGCATCGTCGCTGCCAGGCCATGCTCGAAAAGCCCCCGATAGCGTTCCTCGCTCGTCCTGAGGCGTTTCTCCATCGAGGCCCGGTACAAACCTATCGAGATGGCCGTCCGCAGCTCGCGCTCGTCATAGGGCTTGAGGATGTAGGCGTAGGGATGGGTCAGTTTGGCCCGTTCGATCGTCGGGCCGTCGGCGTAGGCGGTGAGGAGGATGACCGGGATGGCCCAGCGCTCGAGCAGGATGGCGGCGGCCTCGATGCCGTCCATAGCGCCCTGCAGGTGGATATCCATCAGCACGAGGTCCGGTTCCAAGGCCTCGACGGACTCGAGCAGATCCTCGGCCGAGGCGAAGAGGGACGGCACCTCGTAGCCATTACGCTGGAGGAAGGCGCGAAGGTCGAGGGCGACGATGCGCTCGTCCTCGCAGATGATTATACGCGCTGTGCGATCCTCGAGGCCGCTCATCCGCGCCTCGAGGCGTTCCCCGCGCTCGGCGGACGCGGAGTCGGCGTACGCATGCTACTCGGCGACCTTCTTGACGACGGCCAGTAGCTTATCGGCGCTGAACGGCTTGACTATCCAACCGGTAGCGCCGGCTTCCTTGCCCTCGTTCATCTTGCCGCCCTGCGACTCGGTGGTCAGCACGAGGATCGGCACGAACTTAAATTTCGGGTTCTCCCTGGCCTTGCGGATGAAGGTGATGCCGTCCATGTTCGGCATGTTGACGTCGGTGATGATGCAATCGAAGCGGGTGCCCTCGTCGAGCCGCTGGAGCCCTTCGACGCCGTCTCCCGCCTCTACCGTAGCGTAGCCTTCCTGCTGCAGGATATAGGAAATGCTCTGCCGTATGGCGGCCGAATCGTCGATAATCAAGATACTCTTCGCCATGATCTCTCCTCGGGCCGCGCGGCTCGACGCCGGACCCTTATGTATTGCTAGCGCCGTTCAAAGCGAACGCGTTACTTGGCCGCCCTCAAGACCTCGGACGCTATCTTGCCGAGGGGCAACACCACATCCACCCCCCCGAGCTTGATCGCCTCGTTCGGCATGCCGAAGACCACGCATGACTGCTCGTCCTGGGCTATAGTCCAGGCCTTCGCGTCGTGCATTTCCTTCATGCCTCGCGAGCCGTCGTCCCCCATGCCGGTCATGATCACGCCGACGGCGTTATTGCCGGCGTACCTGGCCGCCGACCTGAACAGCACGTCGACGCTCGGCCTGTGCCTGCATACCAGCGGGCCTTCCTTGACCTCGACATAGTAGCGGGCGCCGGATCGCTTGAGTAGTGTATGCTGGTTTCCGGGAGCGATCAACACCCTTCCGCGAATGACCGTGTCGTTATCGGCGGCTTCCTTGACGCTCACGCGGCAGAGCCCGTCCAGGCGCCGCGCGAAAGCCGCGGTGAAGTGCTCCGGCATGTGCTGGACGATGACGATGCCCGGCGTGTCCTCCGGTAGCACCTCGAGGAATTCCCGAAGCGCCTCGGTACCCCCGGTAGACGCGCCTACCACCACGACCTTCTCGGTCGTCTCGATGATATGCCCCGAGCCGGGGGCAGGCAGCATTACGTCGGCGGTGAGTTTCGGAGCCACGTCGCGTATAGGAGCGGCTGGCGCGCGTCTACGATGCCGCGCCGCATAGGCGGCCTTGACGACGTCGCAGATCTCGACCTTCGATTCCTCCAGGAACTGCTTCGTGCCGAGCTTCGGCTTCTGGATGATTTCAACAGCGCCGTATTCCATCGCCTTGATGGCGTTATCCGAACCGGCCTCGGTCTTGCTCGAGCAGATGACCACCGGTATTTGGCTGGTCTCCATAATCTTCCGCAGGAACGAAAGGCCGTCCATCCTCGGCATCTCGACGTCGGATACAATGACGTCGGGGCGCTCGGTTTCAAGCTTCTTGAGCGCGAAGATGGGATCGGAGGCTACGGCCAGGACCTCTATGCCCGGGTCAGAATCCAGGAGTTCCTTGAGCGTCTGCCTGACTACGGCGGAGTCGTCTACGACCATGACCTTGATGCGTTCCATCTGGCTCCCCTCGGGTCAACTATAAGCGCTCGTAGACGGTGGGCGCAAGCCCGCGCAGCGGGAGGTCCATGCTCGTCAGCGTCTCGGAGTGTCCGAGGATGAGGTTGCCGCCGGTCCGCAGGTACCGGCACATGCGCCCGAGTATGCGCTCCTGCGTCGCTCTGTCGAAGTAGATGATCACGTTCCTACAGAATATCACGTCGAACTGCCCGTCGAACGGGAAACTGTCGTCCATGAAGTTGATGCGCAGGAAGCCGACCTTGTCGCGTAGCTCTCGCTTGATGCGCACCTCGTTCTTCGCGGGATCGCGGCTCCTGAGCAGGTATTTCTTCTTGTACGACGGCGGCACAGGGATTACCCTATTGGCGTCGTAGACGGCGTGTATCGCCGCGTCGAGGGCGCTCGTCGAAATGTCCGAGGCGATGATGCGGTAGTCGAAGCCCCTATGGGCTACGGCGAACTCCTCGAGGACCATGGCGAGGGTATAGGGCTCTTCGCCGGTGGCGCAGCCCGCTGACCAGAATGACATCGTGCCGCGTTCGCCGTCGCGCTCGAGCGCCTTGGGTAGGAGCCGCTTAGTCAGGATCTCGAAATGGTCCGGCTCCCTGAAGAAATCGGTCTTATTGGTGGTGACGACGTCTATCATGTGGATCAGCTCGGCGTCGTCCCCGGAGAAGACGCGGTCGATGTACTCGTCGTAGGTATCGATCCGCAACGCGCGCAGCCGCTTCTGAAGGCGGCTCTCGAGCATTACCCGCTTGGTGTCGGGCATCTTGATGCCGAGTTCCTTCTCTATGAAGGCCGACAAGCGCTTGAACTGCCTGTCGGAGATACCGACGGCGGTTTGACTCTCAGCGAGCATGGGCAACGGCATCCTCCATACGCGTACCGTGGGCGTTCGTCGATATCAGTGTATTGGCTACGCGCAGGGTCCGCAAGCAGGAATCGCCGGGACCCCCGCGTGCTCCGCCTATTCCCGTACGACCTGGGCGTACAACCGGCCCCCGATATCGTGCACGGCGTACATGACGCCATCTCGCGAACCGCGCCCGGTTGGCGGGACCCGGCCGCCAAAATCGAAGGGCTTCGCGCCTATCCAGCGCACCAGCCCGCCGGAGTCGTCGACGAGTGGTACCGGCGCCCCGCGCTCGACCACGCTCGACAGCCGCCCTCCCTCGAGCATCGCCTCGGTCAAGCCGCCGTCGCGCGCGAATACGCGATACAGGCTACGGCCGCCCGGCAGGCGTTCCAGGCTCAGGTCGATGGCGCCGTCGCCATCGTAGTCCCAAGACTGTACGGACGGGCCGGACAGCGTCTCACGATACTCGTAGAGCCCGTCGCCGTCCAGGTCGGCCTCGGCGTAGGCCGGCGCCGGCACGCCGTCAGGGCCGCGGGCCCAGACCCGGCGCGACTCGAAACGCCCGTCGGCGTCGACGTCCATACGCTCATCGTCAGGCACGCCGTTCCGATAGACGGTCCTGCCGACGCGGCGCCACTCGTCCACCCACCACGAGCGCGAGGCCTGGCCGTCGCTCAGTTCCACCGTGGTAGAAGCGCCGCGAGGTCCGGATTCGATCATAGCGTACGCGGCCCGTTTGGCGGCGGCCTCGGTCGGTAGCCCGTAGCCGCTCCGCGATACGGCGTACGGCGCCCCCGCGAGCCCGGCGATGCGGCTCAGCGACAGCAGCGGGAGCGGCATCGATGAGGGGCCGAAGGAATACATCCTCGAACCAGAGGTGTCCGCGTACGATACGTTCTCAGCATAGGGCCACGGCGCATACGCGACGACGACGGTCGTCGAGCCCGATCGCGCCGACAGCCTGGCTGGAGCGCCGGAGTCGAAAGACGCGGCAAATTCAGGCTCGCCATCCTGGTCGGCGTCGAGGGACCACGACGAAGGTAGGCCGTCACGGTACTCGGTGACCGATTCAGGATAGCCATCGCGGTCGTCGTCGCGGTACACGGCTCCCGTATACCCGGCGAACTCGCGACCGAACGCGGATCGGGACTCGTCGCTGGCCAGCAGGGAATAGACGGACTCGAGCGCCGATACCGTCGGGCGATAGTCGCCGGACAGGAGCTCGGATATAGCCCGCCGCTCGTCTATCAGCCCGTAGCGCAGGGCGAGCGCCGTAGAGTCGGCATCACGGCCCCCGGCGGCGCGGTACTCCCGGAGCATCAGCCTGGCCCGGTCCGCGGATGACGCGTACGGCGCCAGCGCGGCGAGGACTGACGGGTCGACCGACTTCAGCCGGTCGAGGGCCGCGAAGCCTGAGGCGACCACGGCGGCGTCCTCGGCTTTCAGGGACGGCCGTTCATCGTATCGTAGCCAGGCGAGAAGGGGGCGCGGGTCGAAGGGATACCTTCGTAGCGACGATAGTACGGCCGCGCGGGCCTCGGCCTCGTCGCCCATGGCCAGGGCCGCCTTGGCTCCAATGAACAGCGACTCGGCGCTCGGGGGCAGTCCCGACAGGAAGCGTAGCGCCTCGGCCGGCCGTCCGGTTCGCTCGAGTATCCCCGCGTACAGCAGCCTCGCGCCGCCCTCGTCGTACAGCCTGAAGCCGCCGACGGATAGCGCGACCTCGAGCAACCCGGCCGCCGGACCGACTCCGTCACCTCGCGACAGTCGAGCGAGGGCCGACAGGTAACAGGCGTCCGGGTCGGTCGGCCGGTAGCTCAGGGCCTCGTCCAGCAGGGCCAGGGCCTGGTCGGTATGCCCGAGCGCCAGGGCCGCGACGGCGCCCTGGGTCAGCGAGGCGCAGATGGCGGCGTCCCTGGCGGTCGAGTCAGCCGCCGCGGGCAGCGTCGAGATGAGCAATAGCGACGCGGCGAGGGCTAGCGAGATGGCTGCCCCGCCGCGTCCCGGCCTAGGCCTCGTTGGCCTCCGGGGACTTGAAACCGAACATGGCCTTGATGTCGTCATCGAGCAGGGTCTCCTTGCGGATCAGCTCCTCGGCCAGGCTGAGCAGCTGGTCACGGTGCTCGGTCAGGATGTCGAACGCCTTCTTCTTGGCTTCCTCGAGGATATTGAACACCGCGCGGTCGATGCGCATCGCCGTATCCTCCGAATAGTCCTTATGCTGGGCTATCTCCTTGCCTATGAAGATCGGTTCGTCCTCCTGCCCGTACGCGACGGCTCCGAGCTCCTCGGACATGCCCCATTCGCAGGCCATCTTCCTGGCCAGGTCGGTCGCCTGCTTCAGGTCCTGGGCCGTGCCGGTCGTCGTCTCGCCGTACACTATAGTTTCGGCCGCGTAGCCGCCGTACGAGATGACAATCCTATCCCTGATCCAGCCGCGAGCGCGCGAGTAAGCGTCCTGGGCCGGTAGCGAGAAGGCCACGCCGAGGGCGCGCCCCCGTGGGACGATGGTCACCTTATGGAGCGGATCGGCGTTCGGCAGGTAATAGTGGAGCAGCGCGTGGCCGGCCTCATGGTAGGCCGTCGCTTTCTTCTCCTCCTCGGAGATGACCATCGAGGTGCGGGCTATGCCCATCATGATCTTGTCGCGGGCTTCCTCGAAGTCCTGCATCTCGACGACGTTCCGACCCCGCCTGACGGCGAATAGCGTCGCCTCGTTAACCATATTGGCCAGGTCGGCGCCGCTCATGCCCGGGGTGGCGCGTGAAAGCCGCTGGGCGTCGACGCCCTCGGCCATCGGCACCTTGGCCATGTGTATCTTGAGGATATCCTCGCGCTCCTGGATGTCAGGCATGGCGACGACGACCTGGCGGTCGAAGCGGCCGGGCCTGAGCAGGGCCGGGTCGAGGACGTCCGGGCGGTTCGTCGCCGCGAGGATGATGACGCCGTCCTTCGTGTCGAAGCCGTCCATCTCGACGAGCATCTGGTTGAGCGTCTGCTCGCGCTCGTCGTGCCCGCCGCCGTAGCCGGCGCCTCGCGTGCGGCCGACGGCGTCGAGCTCGTCTATGAAGAGGATGCACGGCGCGCTCTTGCGGCCCTGGTCGAAGAGGTCGCGTACGCGGCTGGCGCCGACGCCGACGAACATCTCGACGAAGTCCGATCCGGACATATGGAAGAACGGCACGTCGGCCTCGCCGGCCACGGCCTTGGCCAGGAGGGTTTTACCGGTTCCGGGCATGCCGACGAGCAACACACCCTTAGGTATGCGCGCACCCATCTTCACGAATTTCTGCGGGTTCTTGAGATAGTCGACCACCTCGAGGAGCTCGTACTTGGCCTCTTTCTGGCCCGCCACGTCGGCGAAGGTGATCTTACGGTCGCTCTCCTGGTAACGCTTGGCCCGACTCTTCCCGAAGCTGAAGGCCTTGTTGTTGCCCTGGGACTGTCTGAACACCATCCAGATCAGGAAGAAGCCGAAGAACCACGGGAATAGCTCCGCGAGGACGCTGAGCGGCCCCATCCTGGCAGACGAGCCCTCGACTCTGACCCCGCGCGCCTTGAGCTGTTCGAGGAGGCTAGCGTCGACGTAGGGGATGACGCTCGAGAATTCCTGGGACGAGCCGTCCTTGCCGCGTAGCGTGCCTTCTATGAGGCGCTGATCGACGATGCGGACAGAATCGACGTTGCCCTCCCCGAGATGGGTGAGGAACGTCGAGTACGGGATGCTCGGCGACGTCTTGGCGCCGTCGAACATGAACAGACCGACCGAGGCCGCGAGCAAGGCAATGAATAGTATAAGGGAGACGCGAGCATTGCGAGGCGGCCTCGCATCCGGCTTATTCGGCGTCCTCGGCGTCCTCGGCGTATTCTTATCGTCGAACTGCATCGATGTACATGACTCCTTTCAACTCCACTACCAGGTAGCCGCCGACCGGTTCACCGACCAGGGCATCATTCCGCCTATAGACGTCGCACAGGCCAACACTCGAGGCGAGGACGGCGACCAGGCCCAAGGCGTCCTCCACGACGGGCGTAGCCTCGCGCGAAGCCCCGCTCAAGCCGAGCTCGGATAGGATGGCGTCGACCCTCTTGGCGCCGCCCCGCGTGGCTAGACGATCGCCGGGCCGCCTGGAGCGGACGCACAGCGGCCACGAGAAGGCGTCCGCGCGCAATCCAGGCGCTTGCCCGCACGAGTATATCGTACAGCCGCCGCCTTTGCCTATTCGATACGATCCGGGACCTTTGGCGATGAGGCTGAAGCCGGAGTCGGCCCTGTCGGCACCGGCCGGGGCGGACAGGCGCGACAGGTGCGGGCCGAGGGCCTGTCGGGCCTCGATCCTGCCGCCGTTCCGCGAGAACAGGACGCCGGCCCCGGAAGCCAGCACCCCTTCGCGCCTAGCGGACGACGCGGCCGCCCGGACGAGCCGCCACGGCAGTCTCGTCGCTCCTGCGCCCTCGAACAGCGGCATGGCCAGCGAGTAGAGCGCTCGTATCCTGACGGCCTCCGGCGCGGCGTCGTAGCGACCCGCTTCGAGCCAATCGGCGCGGGCGCCATCGTCTCCTAACCCGAACAAAGCGTCGGCCAGAGCCGAGAGGGCTTCCTCATCGAGGCTGGCCTTCTCGGCGACCGTAGCCAACGACGCGCGCAGCGACGGGAAGACGTCCATCGCAGCGGGCACGAGCCTATGCCTGACCCGGTTGCGCAGGTATGCATCGGAGTCGTTGGTCGAGTCGACGCGGTAATCCAGTCCCTCGGCGTCGAGGTACGCAAGGATGTCGGCCTTGGCCAGGCCGAGGAGGGGGCGGCCGATCATCCCGGCAACGGCGGGGATACCGCGCAGGCCTGCGACGCCTGAGCCGGAGCAGAAGCGCATCAGGAGCGTCTCGACGCGATCGTCGGCGTTATGGCCGGTCAGGACGAGGTCGCTCGACGAAGCGATCCTGGCGCGCTCGAGGGCGTCGTACCTGAACCTCCTCGCGGCCGCCTCTATCCCGCCCTCCGCCTTGGCGGCCGCTTCGACGGCGCCCCGCCTCAGCGCCTCGACGATCAGCGGAACGCCGAGGCGTTCGCACAGCCCTACGACGAATTCACGCTCCGCGGCGAGCTCGGCCTCGGGGCGGATCGCGTGGTCTACCCAGCAAGCTGTGACGGAGACAGCTGCGGCCTTAGCCTCGATCGCCGTCGCATGGAGCAAGGCTACGGAGTCGGGCCCGCCGGATAGCGCCACGAGAACGGCTCCTAGGCGCTTCGGCTCGCGGGCCAGGAAGGTCCGCACGGCGGCCGGAATAGCCGACGCGCGCGTTCCAGGC
>ENA-UOWO01004843-UOWO01004843.1-activated-sludge-metagenome-genome-assembly--contig:-NODE-4843-length-14605-cov-16.757869_pt1 | contig 14605 bp, 10 predicted proteins | sample MGYA00238148_ERZ761564 | MGnify/ENA primary metagenome ERZ761564 (study PRJEB28885, sample SAMN05720194) | activated sludge metagenome | isolation source: Anaerobic digester | place: USA...
AATCAGATCACCGGCGTGCGACTGCGCATCCCCTTTGCCCACGATATCCGCATCGAGCAGGATGCGCCCGCCGATCCCTTTGCCCTCCCGCTCCGCCCCATCAAAAGCCTCGCCCAGCTCCGCTCACTTCAAGAGCTCCTCCGCGTGCGTGTCGTGGGCACGGTGCTCGGCCACGTCCCGGGCGAAATGATCATCGTGCAAGAAGGCGACCACGGCCTGCGTATCTACACGCAACAACGCACCACACTCCAGCCGGGCGATGTCGTCGAAGCCGTCGGTATCCTCGGCAACGAGGGCGCGCGCACCCTCCTGCGCAACGCCGTCTACCGCGTCGTCAAACACGCCTCCGTTCCCGAGCCCTACGAGGTCACCATCCCGGCCACCCCGCAGGCCTCCCTCGACCAGCGGCTCGTCCGCATCCGTGGAGAGCTGGTGGACCGCCTCACCCGCCCCGGCTTCGTGCGCTACACTCTTCAAAACGGCTCGACCACCTTCGATGCGTTCCTCAGCCACGAGCCCGAAAGCCCGCTCGGAAAACACCCCCGGCTGGGCAGCGGCATCGAGTTGACCGGCATCTACACCGTCGATTTCGACGACGCCCGCCAAGCCCGCGACTTCCACCTCCAGTTGCGCACACTCCAGGACGTCGCCACCTATCGCGCCCCTCGAGTTTGGACACTCAACCGCGCCCTCCTGCTCTGCGGCCTGCTCGCCGGGCTCGTCGTGCTCGGCCTCATCTGGGAGGAAATGCTCCGCCACCGCGTGCGCCGCCAGACCGCCCAGATCAAGAATCAGCTCGAAAAACAAGCGGCGTTGGAAAGCGAACTCGAGCGCGGCCAGCGCCTCCGCTCGCTCGGCCAGCTCGCCGGCGGCATCGCACACGATTTCAACAACCTGCTCACCGGCATCATCGGCAACCTCTCCCTCGCCAAACTCGATAAAGCCGCCATCGCCCCGATCGCTCCCTTCCTCGACGAAGCCGAAAAAAGCGCGCGCCAGGCCAGCGAGCTCACTCAGCAACTCGTCACATTTGCCCAAGGCGGCGCCCCCTGGTGCGTGCCCCTTCACCTGCCGCCGCTGCTGCGCGAAGTGATCGATCTCACCCGCCGCCACCCCAACATCCAGACCGAGTTCCAGCCCCCCGCCGACCTCTGGCCCATCAACGCAGATCGCCAGCAACTCACCCGCGCCATCCAAGGCCTGCTCGCCTACGGCGTCGAAACCATGCCGCAAGGCGGCGAGATCCGCATCACCGCCACCAACGAGACCATCGCGCCCAGCCACAACCTCCCCCTCAAGCCCGGCCGCTACGTCCTCATCGAGTTTGCCGACCGTAGTGCAGGCATCGACCCCACGCGCCTCGCCGCACTCTTCGACCCCTACACCACCACCACCTTCGGCGATACACGATTCGGACTGGCCATCGCCTACTCCATCGTCCAGCGCCACGGCGGCCACCTCGCCGCGGACTCCGAACTCGGCCAAGGCACCTGCTTCCACCTGTGGATCCCCGCCGCCACCGAACAACCGTCCCAGCCCGGAGAGTCCCCACTCACACCGGCCAGAATCGCCGGGATGCGCGTCCTGCTCATGGACGACGACGAGAGCATCCGCCGCCTCGGTGAGCGCATCCTCCGCCGCCTCGGCTGTGCCGTCAGCACCGCCACTCATGGCAAAGAGTGCCTCCTGCTCTTCCAAATCGCCCAAACCACCCCCGAGCCCTTCGACGTCGTCATCCTCGATCTCACCGTCGAACGCGGCATGGGGGGCATCGAGACACTCGCCGAGTTGCGCAAACTCGAGCCCCGTGTCCGCGCAATCATCTCCAGCGGCTTTGCCAAAGACCCCGTCATGCAAAACCCCGGCGCCCACGGCTTCGTCGGCAGCGTGGCCAAACCGTACGAACCCCAAACCCTCGCCCACGCCCTCCAGCTCGCCCGACCGCCCCAGACTCCCCCCACCGTCTGACATCCCTGCCTCCGCACATAACCTGCCTGTTGGCATGGGGAAATAATTACAAGGCCGCCGTATCCGGGATTGCAGTCCGCCGGCGCTTCCGCCAGCTATTTGCTCGTCCCGCACCTCATCTGCTCTGGCTCAGCCGAGTTTGACGAGTCCAGCCCTGGCGCGCATGTATCCCCCCTTCCCCAAGCGAATCATCGGTCCCACCCCATGGATGCTCGGCATCGGATGGTCCCTGACCATGGCGGTGCTTTGCACGCTGGCCCATTACAACCTCAAGCAGGCACGCGACGACCTCGCCCTGCGCGAAGCCGGCGCCATCCTCCAATCGGACATGGCCTACCACCTCTGGGCCACCGAAGCGCGAGGCCTCTACGTCGCTCCCGGGCCCGAGATGCCCGCCGATCCCCAGCTCGCCGGCAGCCCGCGGCGCGATATCCTCACCCGCTCGGGCCAGCTCCTCACCCTCGTCACCCCGGACTACATGGCCCAGCTCGTCCAGGACCACCCCGTCCAGGCCGGCCGCGCCCGCAGCCACATCGTCCACGCCAATCCCTCCTCCGGTCACCCTCGGGCGGATGAGTGGGAACTCACCGCCCTTCACCGCCTCTCCTCCGCGCAACCAGAGATCAGCGAAATCGTCACCGAAAACAACGTCCGGCGCTTGCGCCTGATCGCCGCCATCCCCACCAGCTCCGCCGCACCACGCGCCGACGACGAGCCCGTACAACACGCGCTCAGCATCACCCTCCCGCTCCCGCCGGTCTGGAGCGGCCCCCGCGCCGACGACGCCCGGCTCGCCATCGCCGGGCTAGGCGCATTCTGGCTGCTCGGCATCGCCGGCCTCATCTACACCACCCAACGCTATCAAAAACACCGCCACGCCCGCGAGGCCCGCATCGAAGCACTCCGCCTGAGCGAAGAACGTTTCAAGCAACTCTACGAGCACGCCCCAATCGCCTACCAGATCCTCGACGCACAACTCCATCTCACCGCCGTCAACGACGCCTGGCTCCAACTCTTCGGCTACAAGAAATCCGACGTCCTCGGCCACCCGCTCACACACTTCGTCTCCCCCGCCTTCCAGAGCCAGGCCACCACCGCCATCCAGCATCTCGCGACCACCGAGCTCGTCCAGTCCGTCGAGCTCGTTTTCCAGCATAAAGACGGCCACCCGCTCACCCTCGCCATCCAGGGCCGTGCCGCCCCCGATGCCCGCACCGGACAGACCACCCTCCACTGCGTGTTGCACAACATCACCGAGCAACGCCGCACCGAGGTCGCCCTGCGCGAAAGTGAACGCCGCTACCGCCTCCTCTCCGAAAACATCGGAGACCTCATCACCCTCTACGATTTCCGAGCAGGCCGCTTCACCTACGTCAGCCCATCCGTCAACCACCTCCTCGGCCGCACCGTCGAGGAGACCCTCCACGGCTCCATGCAGGATTTCCTCTCCCCGAAATCCTACGCCTTTTTCACCGAGCACATCGGCCCGAGGCTCGCCACCTTCGAGCGCGACGCCGCCAGCCGTCAGCCCCTCACGCGCGAGATCGAGCTCATGCACAAGGACGGCCGGGTCATCTTCTGCGAAGTCACCATCAACATCCTCCCCGACTCCGAGGGCCGCTACACCCTCATGGTCTCCGTCTGCCACGACATCTCCGAGCGCAAACGCATCGCCGAGCGCCTCCAGGAAAGTGAAGAACGTTTCCGCCACATCATCGAGCATGCCCAGGCCGGCTACTTCCGCATCGACTGCGAAGGCCGCTACGAAAGCGTCAACCAGACCTGGCTGCGCATGCACGGCTACGCCTCCGCCCACGAAATCATCGGCCAGAGCTACACCATCACTCAGACCGACCGCGAGCTGCTCCGCATGCGCACCATCATGGAGCACATGCGCTCCGGCGAGACCATCCCCACCGGCGAGTTCACCCGCCGCAGCAAAGACGGCTCCATCGGCTACCACTCCTTCTCGGCCGCCCCCGTCCGCCGTGCCGGCAACATCGTCGGCCTCGAAGGCTTTCTCATCGACACCACCGCCCTGCGCCGCGCCCAGGCCGACTACGCCGCCCTCTTCAACCAGATGGTCGACGGATTCGCCCTCCAAGAGATGATTTTCGACGCCCACGGCAGGCCCATCGACTACCGCTTCCTCGCCGTCAACCCCGCCTTCGAACGGCTCACCGGCCTCACCGCCGCCGACCTCGTCGGCCGCCGCGTCCTCGAAGTCATGCCCGACACGGAGCCATTCTGGATCGAAACCTACGGGAAAATCGTCACCACCGGCCAGCCCATCTCGTTCGAACATCACAGCAACGAGATGCAGCGCTACTTCTCCGTCACCGCCTTCCGCCCCACCCCCGGCTGCTTCGCCAGCATCACCTCCGACATCACCGCCCGCGTCCTCGCCGAGCAATCCCTCGCCCGCGACGAAGCCGAGCTCCTCAGCATCTATGAGCACACCCCCTTCATGCTCATGCTTGTCGACGAGACCCTCACGATCCGCCGCGCCAACCGCGCCTTTCTTGAATTCCTCCAACTCGAGGAACAGGACGTCATCGGCCACCCGGCCCCCCAGTTTGGCCTCTGCCAGTCCGACCACACATCATCCTCACGCCCCTGCCGTGATCCCCGCTGCGGCACCTGCCAGATGGAGCACTACGTCACCGAAACCCTCGCCACCGGCACCCCGCACCCACGCATCCAGCTCACCCCGCATATCTCTACCGCCACCCGCGACTGGGAACCATTGCTGCGCATCTCGACAGCGCGCATCACCGTCGATGACCGCCACCTCGTTGTCATCTGCCTCGAAGACATCACCCAGCAACACGCCGCCCAGACCCAGCTCCAGCGCCAGGCCGCACTCCTCGATATTTCCCGCGACGCCATCTGCGTGCTCAACCTCGACTACTCTGTCGAATACTGGAACCACGGCGCCCGCTCCATCTACGGCTGGACCGCCGACGAAGCCCTCGGCAGCGACTGGGAAACCCTCGTCTTCGCCAACGAATCCCCCGAATTCCGCGCCGCATGGACCACCCTCATTGAGCAGGGTAAATGGTCCGGCGAATTCTGGCACACCACAAAACACAACCAGCCCGTCCTCGTACAATCCCGATGGACGCTCCTCCGCGACGACGAGGGCCAGCCAAAATCCGTCCTCATCGTCAGCACCGACATCACTGAAACCAAACGCCTCGAATCCCAATTCCTCCGCGCCCAACGCCTCGACACCATCGGCTCCATGGCCAGCGGCATCGCCCACGACCTCAACAACGTTTTCTCCCCAATCCTGATGAGCGTCGACATGCTCCGCCCCCTCGCCACCCACGGCAAGGACCGCAGCATCTTTCAGCTCCTCCACGACAGCGCCCACCGAGGCGCCCACATCGTCCAACAACTCCTCCTTTTCGGCCGCGGCGGCGACGCCCACCTGGAGTCCATCGCCCTCGACCGCCTCGTCCAGGAAATCGCCAACATCATCCGCGAGACATTCCCCCGCCACATCACCTACCAGCAGGAGCTCCCCACCGACCTCTGGCCCATCCGAGGCGACGCCACCCAGATCCACCAGATCCTCCTCAACCTCTGCATTAACGCCCGCGACGCCATGCCCAACGGCGGCCGCCTCCGCATCATCGCCGACAACCACACCGTCACCGCCCCCCTCCCGGACTCCGCCCCTGACGCCACGCCCGGCCCCTACGTCCGCCTCCATGTCACCGATACCGGATGCGGCATGCCCCCCGACGTCCTCACCCGCATCTTCGACCCCTTCTTCACCACCAAACCCCTCGGCCAAGGCACCGGCCTCGGCCTCGCCACCGTCCGGGAAATCGTCAAAAAACACGGCGGCTTTCTCACCGTCGAAAGCCAGGTCGGCACAGGCAGCACCTTCACCGTTTACCTGCCCGCACGCGACCTCACGGAGCCCCAGTCCTCCGCCCCCATCGACACCACCAAACTCTCCGGCAACGGCGAAACCATCCTCATCGTCGACGACGAAACCAGCGTCCAGCAGATGCTTCAACTCGCCCTCGAAGGCCTCAATTACCGGACCCTCGTCGCCAACGACGGCGCCGAAGCCCTCGCCCTCCACACACAAAACCCCGACACCGTGCGACTCGTCATCGCCGACATGGTCATGCCCAACTTCCCCGGACAAAACACCATCCGGTGCTTGCGCCAAGTCGCTCCAAGGCTTCCCATTATAGCGATCAGTGGGCTGGAAAGCGAAAAGGCAAAGGTCGATGCCCTTGCCGACCCACACATCCAATTCGTCTTCAAACCCTTTTCCCTAGAGCAAATCACCTCGGCGGTTCGCCGCCAGCTCGACAGCCGCCAACCCTAGAAGAAATACCCCAAAATGAGCACCCGAATCCTCCTGGTTGACGACCATCAAATCGTCCGCGACGGCCTCCGCCTCCTCCTCCAGGAGCAACCCGACTTCGAAATCGTCGGCGAGGCCAACTCCAGCCACGCCGCCTGCCAGTCCGCCGAAAAGCTCAAGCCCGACATCATCGTCACCGATGTCGAGATGCCCGGCCTCAGCGGCATCGATCTGGCCCGCACCGTCCACGCAGCCCACCCCCACATCAAAATTATCGTCCTGACCGCCCACGCCGAAGCCCACTTCGTCAACGAAGCCCTCCAGGCCGGCGTCTCCGGGTACATCCTCAAAGTCAACGCCGCCCGCGAGCTCATCGACGCCATCCGCTCCGTCCTTGCCGGCCGCGTTTACCTCTGTCCCGAAGTCTCTACCGTCGTCGTCCGCGAATACCAACGCCAGATGAACACCCCCGGCGGCGCCGGACTCCAGGCCCTCTCCGAGCGCGAACGCGAAGTCCTCGCCCGCATCGCGGACGGACTCAGCACCAAGGAAATCGCCGCCGTCCTCAACCTCAGCGTCAAAACCATCGAGACGCACCGCCTCCACATCATGGCCAAGCTCAAGGTCAACAGCGTCGCCGAGCTCACCAAACACGCCATCCGAGAAGGCCTCTCCACCCTCTAGCTACCCGCCCCGCCCGCCGGCGGCTCCACCGGCCGCAGCTTCGCAAAAGTCCCCAGCTCGGCCGCCTGCACGAAGCCCTCCGTTACGCTCTTCAGCTCCTCCCAGCGCGACCGGATGCGCTTCGCCTCCTCTGCACTGATCAGGTTGTCCGATGCCGCATGCGCGATCGTCGCCAGCATGTCGGCAAACTCCTGCACGATGTCGTTCGTCAACGGGATCAACGGACCATCGTGCCGCACCTTGCTCGGATTGCGGATGAAAAAACCGTCGGCCTTGGCACACAGCCACTGCATGATCTTCGGATTCTGCGTCAGCTCGATGAGCTGCCCCACACGCTCCAGCGGACTATTCGTCCCCCCGGCCGCATCGGTCTCCGCCCACTTATACACCAGCGACAACGACACGCCCAGCTCGGCCGCGATTTCCTTGGCGGTCTTCTGACGCAACACATCCTTCATCACCTCATGAGGCTCCATGGGCACGCATCGTGCTTGCTTTGATCAGCCGACGCAATCCCGCGCATTTTTCCCCTAAGAATGTTTTCAGCGGTTTTACGTTTTCCTACGCGGCTCTTTGTGCCAAAGCTCAAGCTGCCGATTTTTCATCTATGAATATCCACGAATATCAAGCCCACGCGCTCTTTGAAAAATTTGGCGTTCCCTCTCCCCAAGGCGTGCCTGCCACGACCCTCGCCGAGATCGACGCTGCCCTAGCTCGCCTTCCGGAGGGGCCCACCGTCGTGAAATCGCAAATTCACGCCGGCGGCCGAGGCAAAGGCACCTTCGTCGACGGCTTCCAAGGCGGCGTCAAAGTCTGCAAATCCAAATCCGACGCGAAGATGGCCGGCTGCAAGATGCTCGGCAACACGCTGGTGACCAAACAGACCGGCCCCGCCGGACGCAAGGTCCAGACCGTGCTCTTCACCGAAGCCTGCAAACTGAAGAAAGAGTACTACCTCTCCATTCTCCTCGACCGTGCCTCATCCCGCCCGGTCATCATCGCCTCCACTGAAGGCGGCATGAACATCGAAGAGGTTGCCCAAAACACCCCCGAGCGCATCTGCAAGGTTTTCGTCGATCCGGCCTACGGCCTGGCCGAGTACCAGGTCCGCCACATCATCACCGAACTCAAGTTCAACCCCACCGAGGCCAAAAACGCCGCCAAGCTCCTCCGCAACCTCTACCGCATGTATTGGGAAACGGATGCCTCGCTCGTTGAGATCAACCCGCTCGTCACCACCGAAGAGGGCCTCGTCCTCGCCCTCGACGCCAAGGTCAACTTCGACGACAACGCCCTCTTCCGCCACCCGGACCTCGTCGCGCTCCGAGACCTCCACGAGGAAGACCCCAAGGAGACCGAAGCCTCCAAGTACAACCTCAACTACATCGCGCTCGACGGCAGCATCGCCTGTCTCGTCAACGGTGCCGGCTTGGCTATGAGCACGATGGACATCATCAAACACTTTGGTGGCAGCCCCGCCAACTTCCTCGACGTCGGTGGCGGCGCCACCAAGGAACAGGTCGCCTCCGCGTTCAAAATCATCCTCGGCGATAAAAACGTGAAGGGGATCTTCGTAAACATCTTCGGTGGCATCATGGACTGCAACGTGATCGCCTGCGGCATCATTGAAGCCGTCAAGGAAACCGGGCTCAAGCTCCCCCTCGTCGTTCGCCTCGAAGGCAACAACGCCGCACTCGGCAAAAAGACGCTCGCCGAATCCGGACTCACCATCACCTCGGGCGACTCCATGGCCGACGCCGCACAGAAGATCGTCAAACTCGTCGCCTAATCACCGCCACCATCAACCTGTACCAACATGGCCATTCTCATCACTCCCACCACCAAGATCCTCATCCAGGGCATCACCGGTGATTTCGGCGGCCGTCATGCCAAGCTCTCCCTCGAGTACGGCACCCAAGTCGTCGCCGGCGTCACCCCGGGCAAAGGCGGCCAGGTCTTCGAACACGCCGGGCACAAGGTCCCGATCTTCAACAGCGTCGCCGAAGCCGCCAAGGCCACCGGCGCCACCGTCTCCGCGATTTTCGTCCCCCCGTGCTTCGCGGCCGACGCCATCCTCGAGTGCATCGACGCCGAGATCGACCTCGCCGTCGCCATCACCGAAGGCATTCCGATCAAGGACATGATCCGCGTGAAACGCGCCATGCAGGGCCGCAAGACCCGCCTCATCGGCCCCAACTGCCCCGGCCTCGTCTGCCCCGGCGAAGGTAAAGACTCCCACGGCGGCTGCCGCATCGGCATCGCTCCCGGCTATATCAACAAGAAGGGCCACGTCGGCGTCGTCTCCCGCTCCGGCACCCTCACCTACGAGGCTGTCTGGCAACTCACGACCAAAGGTATCGGCCAGTCCACCACCGTCGGCATCGGCGGCGATCCGGTCAACGGCACCTCCCACCTCGACGTCATCAAGATGTTTGCCGAAGACCCCGATACCCACGGCATCATCATGATCGGCGAAATCGGCGGCAACGCCGAGGTCGAAGCCGCTCGCTGGCTCAAGGCCCACTGCAAAAAGCCCGTCGCCGGCTTCATCGCGGGCGCCACCGCTCCCGCAGGCCGCCGCATGGGCCACGCCGGCGCCATCGTCGGTGGCACTGAGGACACCGCCGCCGCCAAGATCGCCGTCTTCAAGGAGTGCGGCATCGAAGTCGCCGCCACGCCCAGCGACATGGCCGACGCCCTCATCCGCGCCGCCAAGGCTCGCGGCGTAAAGCTCGCCTGAGCGCCCGCTCTCGCCTTCACTCAAAGCCGCGACACTTTCCTGTCGCGGCTTTTTTGTCCTCGAAATTAATTCCACTTTACAACGCATCAACAAATCTTAATCGATTGATACGTTATGCAGACCAACCCACCCATCGCCCACCTCTTCAGCCAGCAGCGCCCGCTGCGCTCGATTGAGTTTTTCCCACCCAAGGACGATGCCGGAGTGGAAGCCCTGCGCGACACCGCCGCCGCCCTGCGCAAAATCTCCTGGGACTACGTCTCCGTGACCTACGGTGCCGGAGGCAGTACCCGCGAACGCACCGCCCAGGTCGCCCATATCCTCAAAAACGAGCACGGTCTCACCGTCATGCCGCACCTGACCTGCGTCGGCCATTCACGCGCCGAGCTCGTCGATATCGCGGAGAAACTCTACGACGACGGCTTCCGCAACATCATGACCCTGCGCGGCGACCCGCCCAAGGGCTCGACGACCTTCGTCCCTGCCGCCGACGGCCTGCGCTACGCCAACGAACTCGTCACGCTGCTCAAACAGCGCCACGCCGACTTCTGCCTCGGCGTCGCCGGCTACCCGGAGAAACACCCCGAGGCGCCCGACCTCGCCACCGACATCGCCAACCTCAAACGCAAGGTCGACGCCGGCGCCGATTTCGTCACCACCCAGCTCTTTTTCGACAACGACGCCTACTACCGCTTCGTCGAGCGCTGCCGAGCCGCAGGCATCACCGTGCCAATCGTCCCCGGCATCATGCCCGTGCTCTCGCTGAAACAAATCCAGCGGATCACCTCGATGTGCGGCGCCACGCTGCCCGCCACGCTCACGCGCCGCCTCGAAGTCGCCGCGGAAAACCCGGCCGTCGTCGAGTTGATCGGCGTCGAATGGGCGCTCACCCAAATCCGCGACCTGTACCGCCAAGGCGCCCCCGGCTGCCACCTCTACATTTTGAACCGCACCAACTCCGCCCTCGCACTCGCCGCCGGACTGGCAGCCTGAGCGCGCCGTCGCCCGCCTCAATCGCCAGTGCGCACGAAACGCAACTGGCGCCCCTGCGCCGTCTCCACGGTCTCAGCAAACATCCCGGCCGGCCGCACCCACAGACCACGCTCGCCGTACAACGCCTGATAGACGACCACCGGCTCCAGCGTCTCCGTGTGGCGCGCCAGCCCGACCACGCGGTACGCGTTGCCCTTGTAATGGCGGTACAGGCCCGGGCGCGGCTCACTCGGCAGAGGCGGCAAATCATGCATCCCGCCACGCTCTGATGTTTCACCTCGCCGCGGCAAGCCACGAGACGCATCGCCGTGGTCAGCCCACCACCGGCCACCAGCGCATCAACCAGTGCGTCGCGGTCTCTCCGCTGAGCCGGAATCCCGCACGTTCGTAAAGCCGCCGCGCCGGGTTCACCTTCAGCACCTGGAGGCAGAGCGGCTGGCGCACCTGCTGCGCCTCCGCCTGCACCAGCCGGAGCACCGCCGAGCCCACGCCCGCGCGCTGCCAGTGCGGCACGATCCCGAACCGCGCGAGGTAAAGCTCGCCGGGGCGCGGCTGTACTTCGCACAGCCCGAGGTCGCGGCCATCGCCCACCACGATCCGCATCGTGGCCGGCGTGTAGGAACGCTCCAAAAACTCGCGTTCGCCGGCATCGTCCCACGCGCCCCAAGTATCGATCACATAGGAGCGCATCGTCGTCCGATGCACCGCCCACAGCCAATCCCGATCACGGGGGAGCTGGATCGCGCGCAACTGCACTTCACCGACCGCCATGGGACGCGTTACTCCGATTAACCGCCGGCAAACACCGGGCGAAATCCCGCCTCGGACAATATCCGCGCAACCTCATCTCGCTTGTCGCCCTGGATCTCGATGGTTCCGTCCTTCACCGTGCCGCCACAACCGCACGCCTTCTGCATCTTTTTCGCGAGCGTCTCCTTTTCGGGCAGCCCGATGCCGACAAACCCGCGCACGAGCGTCACCGTTTTCCCGCCACGCCCGGCGGTCGTGCGCACGATGTCCACGCGCCCCCGGTTCTTGACCGGCACCGGCGCGGTACCCTTCGCAGAGGGAGCCGGCGCCGTGACCGAAGGCGGAGCCGACGGCAGGCCGGCCGCGCTGAGCGCGCCAAAAGGATTGTGCCCCATGTTGGGGCCTCCGTCGGTGGGGATTTTGGAGTGGGCAGCCATGGTTGCGGACCTCGTTTCAACCGAGCCTGGCCGGGGCCAGGCAATCTTGAAAACGGCAGCGGCGGAAATCCGGGCGGGCGGTTTAGCTCCCGTGCTCTTCCAGCCGTTTTTTCACCGCAGGCTTCGTCAGCCCAAGTCGGGCCGCCAGACGCGCAGGATCGTCGCCCTCAGCACGCTTCGCCCGCTCGAACAACTCATGTTCGACCTGGGGCAGGATCGGCGCCGTGCCCTTGGCGAGCTCTGCGTAAACCAAGTCGAGCGCTTGGGCCAAGGTCATCGGTGCCGCGCCGGCGCCGCCATCGTCGACGACAGCCGCTGGGTGGGGCAACGCATCCGGTGCACACGCATGATCGCTGGCGCCCGCAGAGGGTTGAGCCGCCACCGCCTCGCGCAGCTCGGTGGGCAGATCCTTCACGAGGATCGCGTCGCCCTGGGCGATGACCGCACTGCGGTAGATCACGTTTTCCAGCTCGCGGACGTTGCCCGGCCAGGTGTGCTGCATGAGCACGTTGAGCGCCGCCGGCGAGAGTTTGCCCACGCGGGCCTTTTTGCTCTTCACCAGATTCTGGAGACAGAAATCGAGGATCTGCGGGATGTCGTCGACGCGTTCGCGCAGCGGCGGCATTTTGATGCGCACGACGTTGAGCCGGTAGTAGAGGTCTTCGCGGAAGGTTTTGGCCTTCACCATGGCCTCAAGGTCCTTGTTGGTCGCGGCGATGATGCGCGCATCGACGCGGATCGTCTCCGTGCCGCCCACGCGCTGGATCTCACCCTGCTGGAGCACGCGCAGGATTTTGGTCTGCGTGGCCAGTGCCATGTCGCCGATCTCGTCGAGGAAGATCGTGCCGCCGTCGCACAGCTCGAATTTGCCGATGCGTTGCCCGGTCGCTCCGGTGAACGAGCCCTTTTCGTGCCCGAATAGCTCGCTCTCGATCAGATTGTCCGGGATGGCCGCGCAGTTGACGGCGATAAACGGCTTGGTCGAGCGGTGGCTGTGTTTCCAGATCGAGCGCGCGACGAGTTCCTTACCCGTGCCGCTTTCACCGGTGATCATCACGGTGACATCACTGGCGGTGACCTGACCGATGGTTTTGAAAACGTCCTGCATCACAGGCGAGGCGCCCACGATGCCTTCCTTGTAGTCGTCGGTATTGAGCGCCGGCTTATAGTCACTCACCGAGCGCATGTCGGCCTGCGCTTTCAGCGCACTCTCGGTGATCGCGAGCACCTTCTCGGCCGTAAACGGCTTCATGATGTAGTCGAAGGCGCCGTATTTCATCGCCTCGATCGCCGTCTGTGCCGTGCCGAATGCCGTCATCAACACCACGATCTGCTTCGGGCTCGCCGAGCGGATGTGTTGCAACGCCTCGATGCCGCTCATCCCGCCCATGCGGATATCCATGAACACCACCGCCGGCGCCGGGCCGGCCTTGATCCGGGCCACGCCCGCCTCGCCGCTCCCGGCCTCTTCGACGACATACCCGCGGGAGCCTAGGACGCGGGACAGCGAATAGCGAATCTCCGCATCGTCATCGATGATCAGAATGGTGGAAATAGTCGGTTCGGACATGGACAAAACCTTTCCCTATGCACGTCGCGTGCCAGCCACACGGCCGTTTCAGCAAATCACACGCACCCGCCGTCCGGGTCAACGCCCATGTCCGCCCACAATGTCGTTTCCCGGTTTGCGCCATGGCACACTTCCAGCTGAACTCGACGCCCGCCTTCCATGAACGGACGCCTCCAAAAGCACGCCCTCGACCGGCTTAATTTTCCGCCCGACACCCCCGCCGCTGCACGCGTCGCCGCCTGTAAGACCTTTCTGCGCCTGGAAGGCGCGATGATCCGCATGCGCCACGATGCCGGCGCCTCCGGACTGGAAATCGCCCGCAAACGCTCCGGCATGATCGATGTGATGCTCCGGCACCTGTTCGACTATGCGATCGACAGCTACGTCCGTCCCCACGGCCCCGCCCCGGCCAGCGTCGCCCTGGTCGCCCTGGGCGGCTACGGTCGCGCCGAGCTCTGCCCCCTCAGCGACATCGACCTCATGTTTCTTTACGAGCCCTCCGCGAGCACGGAGGCCGTGAAACCCTTCCTCGAACACCTCGCCAACGAAACCCTCTACATTCTCTGGGACTGCGGCCTCAAAGTCGGTCACTCCACACGCACCATCCCCGTCATCTTCGCCGAGGCCCGCCGCGATAACCAGACCAAGACCGCCCTCCTCGAATCCCGCCTCCTCGCCGGCGACGCCGCCCTGTACGAAGAGTTTCACAGCGCCTACGCCCACTTCGCCACCAACGAAGGCACCACCGAGTACATCGCCGCCCGACTCCTCGACCAAAGCACCCGCCGCGCAAAATACGGCGACACCCCCTTCATCCAGGAACCCGACATCAAGAACGGCGTCGGCGGTCTCCGCGATTACCAAAACACCCTCTGGATGGCGCGCGTCCGCCTGGGCATCGGCAACCTCGACGAACTCGTCGCCCAAAACTATCTGCGCCGGGGCGACGCCCAAAGCATCCAGCGCGCCTACGACTTCCTCCTGCGCACCCGCCACGAGCTCCACTATATGAGCAAACGGCCGACCGATCTCCTCGATCTGGCCACCCAACCCCAACTCGCGCTCAACCTCGGCTACAACTGCCGCGACCTGCTCACCCGCGTCGAGCAGTTCATGCGTGACTACTACCACGC
>ENA-UOWO01004844-UOWO01004844.1-activated-sludge-metagenome-genome-assembly--contig:-NODE-4844-length-14605-cov-13.013196_pt1 | contig 14605 bp, 12 predicted proteins | sample MGYA00238148_ERZ761564 | MGnify/ENA primary metagenome ERZ761564 (study PRJEB28885, sample SAMN05720194) | activated sludge metagenome | isolation source: Anaerobic digester | place: USA...
CTACCGCGACGAACTCAAGAGTCGCATCGGCGAGATCGGCAAGCTCTCGCCCGATACCGTGCGCGGCTACGCCACGCTCAGCGGCGCCGGCGCCAAGACCCAGCACCTCGATGCCAAGACCCGTGAACTGATCGGCCTGGCCGTGGCCGTGACGACACGCTGCGACGGCTGCATCACCGTCCACGTCGACGCCGCGCTCAAGCACGGCGCCAGCGCGGAGGAAATCGCCGAGGCGCTCGGCGTTGCGGTGGCGTTGAACGCCGGCGCGGCGCTGGTGTACTCGGCGCGTGTGATGGACGCGGTAGCCGCCCACCCGGGCAGTTGATCGGCCTCGCGCGTCGCGACCGATCAAACCGGCATTGCCGGGACAACGCCAGGCGCCAAGTGGCCGTCGCCGCAGAGAACGCCGGGTTCCGCACGCCCTGCGCGCGGATGTCGTTGCGGCGGGATCGAGTCGAGTCCCGCTACCGGATCGCGACACGCAGGACTGCAACGCCGGTTGTCCGCGTCAAGCGGTTCAAGGGCAAGCATGCGGCAGCGAACACGGTGGTTGCTGCGGGGATCTCCGGACGCATCATCAAGCACAGCCGTGCCGATCCGAACGACATCCGCGCGATCCTCGCTGTCTTCGTCTGCGAGCCGGAAAAACCCGGCGATAGACCGCGGCTATCACCGCTTTCGTTTCGTTCGATTTCCATTTTTCGGGCGACAGGACTAGCGTGTCGATTCATCCCCCACCATCCAGGGAGCCATCGCAATGAGCAAGCAGGACGACAGCCGCAAGAAGTGCCCCGTCAGCCATCTGACAACCCAGTTCGGCGCCCCCGTGCCGGACAATCAGAACAGCCTCACCGCCGGCCCGCGCGGTCCGCTGCTGTCGCAGGACGTTTGGCTCAACGAAAAGCTCGCCAACTTCGTGCGCGAGGTGATCCCGGAGCGGCGCATGCACGCCAAAGGCTCAGGCGCGTTTGGCACCTTCACCGTCACCCATGACATCAGCAGGTACACGCGCGCGGCGATCTTCTCGGAAGTCGGCAAGAAAACCGAAATGTTCGCCCGCTTCACTACCGTCGCTGGCGAGCGCGGCGCGGCCGACGCCGAGCGCGACATCCGCGGCTTCGCGCTGAAGTTCTACACCGAGGAAGGCAACTGGGACATGGTCGGCAACAACACCCCCGTGTTCTTCATTCGTGATCCGCGAAAATTCCCTGACCTCAACAAGGCGGTCAAGCGTGATCCGCGCACCAACCTGCGCTCTGCCACCAACAACTGGGACTGGTGGTCGCTGCTGCCCGAAGCGTTGCACCAGGTCACGATCGTGATGAGCGATCGCGGCATCCCGGCCAGCTATCGCCACATGCACGGATTCGGCTCGCATACCTACAGCTTCTGGAATGCCGCTGGCGAGCGCTACTGGGTCAAGTTCCACTTCCGCACCCAGCAGGGCATCAAGAACCTGAGCGATGGCGAAGCAGGTGCCCTGGTCGGCAATGATCGTGAAAGCCATCAGCGCGACCTGTACGATGCAATCGAACGCGGCGACTTCCCGAAGTGGAAGATGTACGTGCAGATCATGCCCGAGGCCGACGCAGAGAAGGTGCCTTACCACCCGTTCGACCTGACCAAGGTGTGGCCGAAGGGAGACTACCCGCTGATCGAGGTTGGTGAGTTTGAACTCAACAAGAACCCCGAGAACTTCTTCGCCGACGTCGAACAGAGCGCCTTCGCGCCGAGCAACCTGGTCCCGGGCATCAGCGTCTCACCGGACAAGATGCTGCAGGCGCGCCTGTTCAACTACGCCGACGCGCAGCGTTACCGCCTCGGCGTCAACTACCACCAGATCCCGGTCAACGCGGCGCGCTGCCCGGTCAACAGCAACCATCGCGACGGCGCCGGACGCACGGATGGCAACTACGGCGGCCTGCCCCACTACGAGCCGAACAGCTTCAACCAGTGGCAGGAGCAGCCGCAATTCCGCGAGCCGCCGCTGAAGATCAACGGCGATGCGGACTGGTGGAACTACCGCGACGACGATGCGAACTACTACAAGCAGCCCGGTGACCTGTTCCGGCTGATGACGCCCGACAAGCAGCAGTTGCTGTTCGACAATACCGCGCGCAACCTGGATGGCGTGCCGGACTTCATCCAGCAGCGCCACATCGACAACTGCACGAAGGCCGACCCAGCCTATGGAGCAGGCGTGGCAGCGGCACTGAAGAAGCTGCGCTGAGGTTCGTTCAAGGCATCGCGGGAATGATCCGGCGCTGAGCGCCAACGCGCGGGACGCGTGTCGCCTTGATCCGACCCGAAAGAAGCCCGCACCAGCGGGCTTCTTTCATTGTGCGATCCGCTGCCTGTCGCGCCGTGGATCAGCGGAAGCGATCCGTCGCCTCGACCAGCTCATGCGTGATCCCCGGTTCGAACGCGGAGTGTCCCGCGTCGGCGACAATACGCAGGTCCGCTTCCGGCCACGCCCGGTGCAGATCCCATGCACTGCGCGCGGGACAGACCACGTCATAACGTCCCTGCACGATCACCGCTGGAATGTTCTTGAGGCGATGGGCGTTGCGCAGCAACTGGTCGTCGTGGTCGAAAAATCCGCCGTGGACGAAGTAGTGGCATTCAATGCGCGAAAATGCGAGTGCGAATTCGTCCTCGGCGCTGCCATCAATGTGCGCCGTGTCCTGCAGCAGGTAGCTGGTCGAACCTTCCCATACCGACCAGGCCTTGGCCGCGGCCAAACGCGTTGCCGGATCGGTGCTCGTCAATCGACGGTAGTAGGCGCTTATCAGGTCGCCCCGCTCGCCCTCGGCGATCGCGTTCAAGTAGGGTTCCCAGGCATCCGGATACAGCGCGTCGCAACCCTTCTGATAGAACCATTCCAGTTCCCAGCGGCGCAACAGGAAGATTCCGCGCAGCACCAGTTCGGTAACCCGGCTGGAATGGGCTTGCGCGTAGGCCAGAGCCAGGGTCGAGCCCCACGAGCCACCGAACACCTGCCAACGCTGGATGGCCAGATGTTCGCGCAATCGTTCGATATCGGCGACCAGGTCCCAGGTCGTGTTGCCATCCAGTTCCGCGTGCGGCGTCGAGTTTCCGCAGCCACGCTGGTCGAACAACACGATGCGATAGTGTTGCGGATCGAAGAAACGGCGCGCCTTCGGACTGCTTCCCGCTCCCGGTCCACCATGCAGAAAGACCACGGGCTTGCCTGCCGGATTACCGCTCTGCTCGTAGTAGAGCGTGTGAAGCGCCGAGACCTTGAGGAATCCCTGGTCGAATGGCTCGATTTCAGGATACAGGCCGCGTCTGCCTTGCTGGGTACCGTTCATGACACCTGGTCCAATTTGATGGCCGGATGCGGCCGACCGGATTCCGCTCTCCGATCCGTGTTGCGCGCGCGATGCAACGAGCTTCCGTCGCAACGAGGCGTGAAAAGGACGGAGAGTGGATGGCCGTATTGGTCGGGGCGGCGGGATTCGAACCCACGACCCCCTGCCCCCCAGGCAGGTGCGCTACCAGGCTGCGCTACGCCCCGACGAAAAACGGACTTGATTGGAAATGCGAGGGGCGCGGATTGTAGCAGGCCTGCACCTGATGTTGTTGCCGCGAACACGAACGAAATCAGCGGCGCAGGATCTGCAGGACTTCTTCAAGTTCCATGCGGACCTGCTTGACGATCTGCCCGGACATGCTGACTTCCATGCGCGCCTGCGGACCCTCGAGCCGCTGGCGTGCTCCGGTGATCGTGAATCCCTGGTCGTACAGCAAGGAACGGATCTGCCGGATCATGAGCACGTCATGACGCTGGTAGTAGCGTCGGTTGCCGCGACGCTTGACCGGTTTGAGGTTTGGAAACTCCTGCTCCCAATAGCGAAGTACATGCGGCTTCACACCACAAAGCTCACTGACTTCGCCGATTGCGAAATAGCGCTTTGCCGGTATTGCCGGTAGTTCGCTATTGCTCCCCTGATCCAGCATAGGCTTCCACTCGGACCTTCAACTTTTGCCCCGGCCGGAACGTCACCACGCGCCTGGCGGAGATCGGAATCTCCTCGCCGGTCTTCGGGTTACGCCCGGGACGCTCATTTTTCAAGCGCAAATCAAAATTGCCGAAACCGGACAACTTGACCTGCTCTCCCCTTTCCAGCGCGTCGCGAACGGATTCGAAGAATGCATCGACGAACTCCTTGGCTTCACGCTTGTTGAGTCCAACGTCTACAAACAGACGCTCTGCCATTTCAGCCTTCGTCAGCGCCATCCTACCCCCGCAACTTCGCGTTGTAACCAGTCGCCAGAGCGGTGACCGCCAGATCGACGCACTGATCAGCGTCCTGATCCGTTAGGGTGCGTGAACGATCCTGCAAAATCAAGCCCATAGCGAGACTTTTGACTCCATTTCCGAGGTGCGGCCCGGTATATCGGTCAAACAGGACCAGATCAACCAGGCGCTCACCGACCGCGCCGCGAATGCTTGCCTCGACGTCCGTGTACGGGATCTCATCGGCAAGCACGATCGCGATATCCCGTCGCACCGAGGGAAATCGCGACAACTGGCTGGCGACCGGCACCTGGCGCCCGGCGAGGGTCGCAAGCTCGAGCTCGAAAACATAGACGTCGGCGTCGAGGTCGAGCGCCTTCTGCAGCCTCGGGTTGAGCGCGCCGGCGAATCCTACCCGGGTTTCTCCCCGCCAGATCGTTGCCGAACGGCCTGGATGCAGCCAATCCGGAGCACCTGCCGCGAAACGGAGCGTCGAAGCATCACTGCCGGCGAGCCGGAACAGCGATTCCACGTCCCCCTTGAGATCGAAGAAATCGATCGCTCGACCCGGTTCGCCCCATTGCTCGACACCCGCATCGCCCACCGCGACACCGGAGAGTAGTTCGATCTCGACCGGCCCATCGTTTCCAGCATGGTAGCTGCGCCCGCTCTCGAACAGGCGCACGCGTGACTGCTGGCGCTTGCGGTTGGCATCCAGCGCGGCAACCAGTCCTGGCAGCAGGCTGGTGCGCATCACGGCCAGTTCAGCTGACAGTGGATTGGCGAGCGCAATCGATGATTCCTGCAGGCCCCAGGTCTTGAGCAGATCGGCCGCCACGAAGGCGTAGCTGATCGCTTCGGAATAGCCGCGCGCGGCGAGTTGTTCGCGAAACGAGCGAAGCGCGATTCGATCTTCCGGGATTGCGGCCGGCGTGATCTCGCCGCGTGGCGCCTGCACCGGAATGCGATCGTAACCATGGATGCGGGCGATCTCCTCGATCAGATCCTCCTCGATCGCAATATCGAAGCGTGCCGACGGCGGCGTGGCGCTCCAGCCTCCGGCCGAGGTCGATACCCGCATGCCCAGCGATTCAAGGATGCGACCGACCTGGTCGTCAGGCACTTCGACGCCGAGGATGCGATGCAGGCGTTCGCGGCGAAGGCCCACCGGCGTCCGCACGGGCAGATGGTTCGTCGAACAGGTTTCGTCAACCGGACCGGCCTGGCCACCCGCGAATTCGAGCAGCAAGGCGGTTGCACGCTCGACCGCCTTGCGCGGCAGTTCGGGATCGACGCCGCGCTCGAAACGATGCGAGCCATCGGTGTGCAGGCCGAGCCGGCGCGCACGTCCGCTGATGCTCGAGGGAGCGAAGTGGGCCACCTCGAGGAAGACATCAGTGGTCGAATCCGTCACGCGTGTATCGAAGCCGCCCATGACGCCGCCGAGCGCGATGGCCTTGGCTTGATCGGCGATCACGACGAAGTCCTCGCTCAACTCCACGGTACGCTCATCGAGCAGCTTCAGGGTTTCGCCCTTGCGTGCGCGCCGCACAACGATCGGCGCAGTCACGCTGCCTGCATCGAATGCGTGCATCGGCTGACCCATCTCGATCATCACGTAGTTGGTCACGTCGACCAGGATGCTGACCGGCCGCATGCCGGAACGGCGCAGCCGCTCCGCCATCCATTGCGGCGTGGCGGCGCTTGCGTCGAGGCCACGCAGCAGGCGTCCGCAGTAGCGTGGGCAGTCGGCGGGCACTTCGATCCTCACGGCCAGCGTATCCTGGTGCACGGCAGGCACCGCTGCCACTTCCGCGATCCGCACCGGCACGCCGAATTCCGCGGCAACCTCGCGGGCGAGTCCGTGCATGCCCAGACAATCGGACCGATTCGGTGTCAGGCCGATTTCGAAAAGAGCGTCGGGCAGCAGCAGGAACTTCGCCAGCGACTCGCCGACGGGCGCGCTCGCGGGAAGTTCAAGCAGGCCGTCGAAATCATTGTCGAGACCCAGTTCCCTGCCCGAACAGAGCATGCCGTTCGATTCGACACCACGCAGCTTCGCGGCCTTGATCGTGATCTCGCCAACGCGCGTGCCGACGACTGCCAATGGCGCCTTGAGGCCGGCGCGCGCGTTGGGCGCGCCACAGACGATCTGCAGGGTTTCGCCCGTGCCGATGTCGACACGGCAGACCTTGAGCTTGTCCGCATCGGGATGCTTTTCCGCGGCGAGTATCTCGGCAACGACGATACCGTCCAATGCGGCACCAAGCATGTCGATGCCTTCAACTTCAAGTCCACTCATCGTCAAACGATGGGCGAAGTCGCTCCGCCCCACCGGTATCTCGACAAGTTCACGTAACCAGTTTTCGCTGAATTTCATGGATTGGATGCCGGGATTCGGGATTGGGGGTTCGGGATGGTTAAAAGTGCGGGTTTCGGGCTGCGCAATTCGCGGTAACGGGAAGGAAGCGGGATGTCGCTTTTCCGGATCCCGAATCCCGGATTGCCAATCCCGGCCATCAAGCAAATTGCCTGAGAAAGCGCAGATCGTTCTCGAAGAACGCGCGCAGGTCGTCGGCACCGTAGCGCAGCATGGCGAAGCGATCGACGCCGAGGCCGAATGCAAAACCACTGTAGCGCTCGGGATCGATTCCGCAGTTCCTCAGCACGTTCGGATGGACCATTCCGCAACCGAGCACTTCCAGCCATCGGGTCTCGCCGTTCTCCGTGCTCCAGCCGATGTCCATCTCGGCCGACGGCTCGGTGAACGGGAAGAAACTCGGGCGCAGCCGCATTTCAAAATCACGCTCGAAGAACGAACGGACGAACGCCGCCAATGTGCCCTTGAGATCCGCGAAGCTCGACGTCTCGTCGATCAGCAGGCCTTCGACCTGATGGAACATCGGTGAATGGGTCTGGTCGGAATCGCTCCGATAGACCTTGCCGGGTGCGATCAGGCGAATGGGTGGCGTGCGCCCGCACATGCCACGGATCTGCACCGGCGAGGTATGCGTGCGCAACAGACGCCCATCCGGAAACCAGAACGTGTCATGCATCGTGCGCGCAGGATGATCGGGGGCGAAATTCAACGCCTCGAAGTTGTGCCAGTCGTCCTCGATCTCGGGACCATCGAGACGGTCGTAGCCGAGGCGGGCGAAAATGTCGCAGATGCGCTCCATCGCACGCGTGACCGGATGCAGGTTGGCACGATCGGAGCTTCGTCCCGGCAAGGTCACGTCAACACGATCACTCGCGAGGCGTGCAACGAATGCCGCTTCGTCGAGCACCGCGCGGCGCGCCGAAATCGCTTCAAGCACGGCGTTCTTTGCGATGTTGATGCGCTCGCCGGCAACCTTGCGCTCATCGGCCGGCAACTTGCCGAGCTGCTTGAGCTGCTCGGTGACGAAACCCGACTTGCCGACCACGGCGACTCGCTCGGCATCAAGGGCTTCCAGGGTGGAAGCCGCCGCGATCGAGACCAATGCCGCTTCGATGCGGCCGTTCAATGTATCCGTCATCCTGGAAACCTTTCGGCTGCGCAAAAACGAAATGGGGAGCGAGGCCAGCGCCTGCTCCCCACGTTCATCGAACATCGATACCGGCGCAGGATCGCGCCGGCAGCAGACTTACGCTGCGAGAGCGGCCTTGGCTTTTTCCGCCAGGGCAGCAAACGCCGCGATGTCATGGATGGCGAGGTCGGCCAGCACCTTGCGATCCACGTTGATGTTGGCTTTCTTGAGGCCATTCATCAGGCGGCTGTAGCTCAGGCCGTACATGCGGGCGCCCGCATTGATGCGGACGATCCACAGCGAACGGAACTGCCGCTTGCGCTGCTTGCGGCCGATGTAGGCGTACTGCAGGGCCTTGATGACGGCCTGCTTGGCAACGCGATAGACCTTGCGGCGGGCGTTGTAATAGCCCTTCGCACGGGTGAGAAGCTTCTTGTGCCGACGGTGGGCGGTGACGCCACGTTTTACTCGTGCCATGGGTCAGTCCTCCTTACACGTAGGGCAGCATGCGGGCGACGCGGCCGGCATCCTCGGCGCGCACGTGGTTCGTGCCGCGAAGGTTGCGCTTACGCTTGGTCGATTTCTTGGTCAGGATGTGGCTCTTGAATGCGTGACCGCACTTGAACTTGCCTGACGCCGTCTTGCGGAACCGCTTTGCAGCGGCCCGATTGGTTTTCATCTTGGGCATGGGCCCAACTCCTTTCGTTTTTTCGTTACTGGCGCGAGCGACGGTGCAATACCGTTCTTTCCATCCTGCTCGATCCGGTTTGTATGACCCGGGGCTCCGGGCCGCTCCTCATTCGCCAATGGAACATTCCACCGGCAAAAATCCTACTTGTTCTTCTTCGGCGCGATCATCATGACCATCAATCGCCCTTCCATGCGCGGGTACTGCTCGATGATCGCCTCCTCGGCAATATCCGCTGCAATCTTCTTGACCATGATGTCACCCAGTTCCTGGTGCGCCATCTCGCGCCCACGGAAGCGGATCGTGATCTTGACCTTGTCGCCTTCGTCGAGGAAGCGGCGCAGGTTGCGCAGCTTGATCGCGTAGTCGCCCACATCGGTGGTCGGGCGGAACTTGAGCTCCTTGATCTCGACCTGCTTCTGCTTCTTCTTTGCTGCATGCGCCTTTTTCTGCGCATCGAACTTGAACTTGCCAAAATCCATGATCCGGCAAACCGGCGGGTCAGCCGTCGGCTGGATCTCGACCAGGTCAAGACCCAGTTCCTGGGCCATGCCCAGGGCTTCGTCGCGCGTGAGAACGCCTACCTGTTCTCCGTCTGCGCCGATGACACGAACTTTGGGAACCCGAATCTCGTGATTCCGGCGGTTTGCTTTTTCGGTGGCGATACTGCGTTCTCCTGGCGATTACTACGATCGAAGCACGATTGTTCAGGCAACCGAGACTTCGGATTTCAGGCGTTCCGCGAAGTCCCCGACCTTGAACGAACCAAGGTCTTCTCCCGAACGCGCACGCACAGCAACGGCCCCCGTCTCCTTTTCGCGGTCACCAACGACCAGCAGATAGGGAACCTTGTCAAGCGTGTGTTCGCGGATTTTATAGCCGATCTTCTCGTTTCGCAAATCGGCCTCCACCCTGAAACCTTGCGCGACAAGGGTTTGCGCCGCCTCGGCGGCAAAATCAGCCTGCGCATCGGTGATATTGAGGACCACGGCCTGCACCGGGGCCAGCCAGGCCGGGAACTGGCCGGCATGGTGTTCGATCAGGATGCCGATGAAACGCTCCATCGAGCCGACGATCGCGCGATGCAGCATTACCGGGGTGTGGCGGGCGGAATCCTCGCCGACGTACTCGGCGCCAAGGCGCCCGGGCATCGAGAAATCGACCTGCATCGTGCCGACCTGCCAGGCCCGACCGAGCGAATCCCGCATGTGGTACTCGATCTTCGGTCCATAAAAGGCGCCTTCGCCGGGCAGTTCCTGCCATTCGACACCGGAAGCACGCAGCGCCGAGCGCAGGGTTTCCTCGGATTTGTCCCAGGTTTCGTCCGATCCGATGCGCTGGTCGGGGCGCAGGGCGATCTTCAGGGCAATCTCGCTGAAGCCGAAATGCGCATAGACCTTCATCGCCTGGCGGTGGAAGGCCACGACCTCCGCCTCGATCTGCTCCTCGGTACAGAAGATGTGCCCGTCATCCTGGACGAAGCCGCGCACGCGCATGAGGCCATGCAAGGCACCCGAGGGCTCGTTGCGCGTGCACGAGCCGAACTCGCCATAACGGATCGGCAGCTCGCGATAGCTGTGCAGGCCGTGGTTGTAGACGAGCACGTGCCCGGGGCAATTCATCGGCTTGAGCGCGTAGTCGCGGCTTTCCGACGAGGTGATGAACATGTTGTCGCGATAGTTCTGCCAGTGCCCGGTCTTTTCCCACAGGCTCTTGTCGAGGATCTGCGGGCACTTTACTTCCTGATAGCCCGATTCGCGGTAAACCTGACGCATGTACTGCTCGACGACCTGCCAGATCTGCCAACCCTTCGGATGCCAGAACACGAGGCCGGGCGCCTCTTCCTGCATGTGGAACAGGCCGAGCTGCTTGCCGAGCTTGCGGTGGTCGCGCTTCTCGGCCTCCTCGATGCGGGTGATGTAGGCAGCGAGCTGCTTCTTGTCCGCCCAGGCCGTGCCGTAGACACGTTGCAATTGCTCGTTCTTCGCATCGCCGCGCCAGTACGCGCCGGAAATCCGGGTCAGCTTGAACGCCTTGAGGAAACGCGTGTTCGGCACGTGCGGGCCGCGGCACATGTCGACGTATTCCTGATGGTAGTAAAGCCCCATCGCCTTCTCGTCCGGCATGTCCTCGACCAGACGCAGCTTGTAGTCCTCGCCGCGCTTCGTGAATTCGGCGATCACTTCGTCGCGTGGCGTCACCTTCTTGATGACGTCGTATTCGGTATCGATCAACGCGATCATGCGCTGTTCGATCGCAGCCAGGTCATCCGGAGTAAACGGCCGCTCGAACCAGATGTCGTAGTAGAAGCCTTCCTCGATGACCGGGCCGATCACCATCTTGGCATTCGGGAACAACTGCTTGACCGCATGGCCGACCAGGTGCGCGCAGGAGTGGCGGATGATCTCGACGCCTTCGTCATCCTTGGGCGTGATGATCTGCAGACGGGCGTCGTGGTCGATGCGGTCGCTGGCGTCGACCAGCTTGCCGTCGACCTTTCCGGCAACGGTAGCCTTTGCCAGTCCGGCACCGATCGAGGCAGCGACTTCCTGCACGCTGACCGCGCTTTCGAATTGGCGGACGCTACCGTCTGGAAGGGTGATATTGATCATCAGCTCGGGTCTCCGGAATCACTTGCGATTGCTGCGGTCTTGCAGGCACTGATGCCATCAGTGGTGAAAAACAAAAAGGCGCCGAAGCGCCTTTTGTCTTTGAGCCTGCTTCGCGTCGGGTCGATCAGTGGGCAAAAGTTCGAGTCATCGTGATCGTGTTCGTTTGAACTACGGTTCCTGTCGAGCTGCAAGTGCGCTTCTGGTCAAAACGGTGCAAGCGTCCATCTTCATTTCGGCGAACACCCGATTCGGCGTGCTCGCTTTGCCTGACGATCCTTCGTCATCGGCGTCGTTGGTGGGCGCGACAGGGATCGAACCTGTGACCCCTACCATGTCAAGGTAGTGCTCTACCGCTGAGCTACGCGCCCCTGAATGCGGGGGCGCGCAGACTAACCGAGTCTGCGGCAGCGCACAAGTCGGATCCGCGCGGATCGATGCAATTCGACGCGCCTGCGGGTATTACGGCGCCCGTTGAGCCACGGCCCTTGCCTCGGTCGCAGGTGGGGCATGGGATCCGGAATTAGCGGGAGAGCCAAACCCCCTTGGCCCTTCTAGACCCATTCCCGATTCCCGGCTCGTCACCCGATCAAGCCCTGCTCGCGCAGTCGATGGATCTGGTCGCGCACGCGCGCTGCGTCCTCGAATTCGAGATCCTGGGCGTGCTTGTACATCTGCGTCTCAAGCCTCCTGATCCGCTGGGCGACCTGCTCCGGCGACAGCGTCCTGTATTCCGCCTTCTCGTCGGCGACCTGGCGATCGGCGGCCGACAGGCGACCCCGCCGGTCGCGCTTGCCGGAGCGCTCGGACTCGGCTCGCGCACCTTCCATGATGTCGGTGATCTTCTTGCTGACTCCGGTCGGCGTGATCCCGTGCTCAAGATTGTATTCAACCTGCTTGGCACGACGCCGATCGGTTTCGTCGATCGCGATCTTCATCGAGCGGGTGATCGAGTCGGCGTACAGGATCGCCTTGCCGCGCAGGTTCCGAGCGGCACGCCCGATGGTCTGGATCAGCGATCCCGACGAGCGCAGGAAGCCCTCCTTGTCGGCGTCGAGGATCGCGACCAGCGACACCTCGGGCATGTCGAGGCCCTCGCGCAACAGGTTGATGCCGACCAGCACGTCGAACTCGCCGAGGCGCAAATCGCGCAGGATCTCGACCCGCTCCACGGTCTCGATGTCCGAATGCAGGTAGCGCACGCGGATGCCATGCTCGCCGAGATACTCGGTCAGGTTCTCGGCCATGCGCTTGGTCAGCGTGGTCACGAGGACGCGATCGCCCATCGCGATGCGCGCCGTGCACTCCGAGAGCAGATCGTCGACCTGGGTGCGTACCGGACGGATCTCGACCTCGGGATCAACCAGTCCGGTCGGGCGAACGACCAGCTCGACGATACTCCCAGCCGACTTCTCGAGCTCGTAAGCGCTCGGCGTCGCCGAGACGAAGATGCTGCGCGGCGCACGGCGCTCCCACTCCTCGAAACGCAAGGGCCGGTTGTCGAGCGCCGAGGGCAGGCGGAATCCGTATTCGACGAGATTCTCCTTGCGCGAGCGGTCGCCCTTGTACATCCCGCCAAGCTGCGGGATCGTCACATGCGACTCATCGACGACGAGCAGGGCATCCGGTGGCAGGTAATCGAACAGCGTAGGCGGCGGATCGCCCGGTGCCGCGCCGGTCAGATGGCGTGAATAATTCTCGATGCCCTGGCAGTAGCCGATCTCGGCCATCATCTCGAGATCGAACTGGGTGCGTTGCTGCAGGCGCTGCGCCTCCAGCAGCTTGTTCGCCGCATACAACTGTTCGAGGCGCTGCTTGAGCTCGATCTTGATCGTCTCGACCGCATTGAGCGTCGCTGCCCGCGTCGTCGCATAGTGGGTCTTCGGATACACGGTGTAGCGCGGCACCTTGCGCAGGACCTCGCCGGTCAGCGGATCGAAGATCGCCAGGTTCTCGATATCGCCATCGAACAACTCGATGCGCAAGGCTTCGGTTTCCGACTCCGCCGGGAACACGTCGATCACCTCGCCACGCACGCGATAACTGCCGCGCCGCAGTTCCATGTCGTTGCGCGTGTACTGCAGCTCGGTCAAATGGCGGATCAGCTTGCGCTGGTCGGTGTGTTCGCCACGCGCGAGGATCAGGCGCATCTGCAGGTAGTCCTCGGGCTTGCCTAGGCCGTAGATCGCCGAAACGGTTGCCACGATCAGCGCATCGGAACGTGACAGCAGGGTCTTGGTCGCCGACAGGCGCATCTGCTCGATGTGCTCGTTGATCGAGGCGTCCTTCTCGATGTAGGTGTCCGACGACGCCACATACGCTTCGGGCTGGTAGTAGTCGTAGTAGCTGACGAAGTATTCCACCGCATTGTGTGGAAAGAACTCCTTGAACTCGCCATACAGCTGCGCGGCCAGCGTCTTGTTCGGCGCCATGACCAGGGTCGGGCGCTGCACCTGCTGGATCACGTTGGCGATCGTGTAGGTCTTGCCCGATCCGGTCACGCCGAGCAGGGTCTGCCGCGCCAGGCCGGATTCGAACCCGGCGACCAGGCGCTCGATCGCCTGCGGCTGGTCGCCCGCCGGCCGGTACGGGGATTCAAGCTGGAATCGATCGGTCATGGATGTCGTGCGTGCGCGAGTCGTGGCGGGCCGGGATCAACCGTATAGGACCAGCGCCATTCGCGCGAGTCCGATCCCGGAACGTCGAGCCCTGCAGCCGATATTCAAGCCCGGCCCCCTGGATTCCTACTCCGGCAATCGATGCTTTCCTACACGCGGTCACCGCGATCGACCATCGTCGGCTCGAGGCCGGTTTCCTAGCATGGTTGCACCAACTGGGACGGGAGACCCACATGCAATCACTCAACAAGGCTGAATCCGGAATCACCCTGATCGAGTTGCTGATCGTGATCGCCATCGTTTGCGTGCTTTCCAGCATCGCATTGCCTGCATTCGGCAGTCTCGTGCAATCCGGTCACGCCCGTTCGGCGCGCAGCGCCCTGACCGTCTCGATCAGTCAGGCCCGCAGCAGTGCCGTCATGCGTCGCCAGTACGTGGCCGTCTGTCCGTCGGCGGACCAGATCCGCTGCGATCGAAGCCTGAAGTGGCATCACGGCTGGCTGGTCTTCGTGGATGCAGACAACAACGGCGAACGCGATACCGATGAGGACATCGTCGGCGCCAGCCAGGCACTCGACGCCGGCATCGCGATCGTCAGCACGCGCGGACGCTACCGCATCCGCTACCAGGCCGACGGCAGCTCGGACGGCAGCAACCTCACCCTGACCGTCTGCGACCGGCGCGGTGCCGCCTCGGCCAGCACCCTCGTCATGAACAACTCGGGTCGCCTGCGCAGCGGCAAGCCCAGCGCCGCCCAGGCCGCCGCAGCCTGTGCCGCGATCGGCACCTGATCGACATTGGACTTGACGATCCACGCCGATGACCCGAAAATGCGCGGCTCCGCCCGAATAGCTCAGCTGGTTAGAGCACTTGACTGTTAATCAGGGGGTCGCTGGTTCGAGTCCAGCTTCGGGCGCCAA
>ENA-UOWO01004847-UOWO01004847.1-activated-sludge-metagenome-genome-assembly--contig:-NODE-4847-length-14597-cov-5.778847_pt1 | contig 14597 bp, 8 predicted proteins | sample MGYA00238148_ERZ761564 | MGnify/ENA primary metagenome ERZ761564 (study PRJEB28885, sample SAMN05720194) | activated sludge metagenome | isolation source: Anaerobic digester | place: USA...
ATCGTCAAATACTCCTATTGCATTATACTGAAGAACTGCATTTATAGGATGCCCTGTAAAGCGCTGCCAGTCAACTGCTCTTGCCGGTTCGTCGTATTCAACAATTTTATTCCGTGCAAAGGCAAAGTTCCCGTTCACCGTGTAACTGAAATCACCTGCCTCACCATTAAATCCGAGGGTTGATTCAATACCTCTGCTGTCGACAATTCCAAAGTTTTCATCAGGTAATGTGATTCCTGTAAAATCGGGAACTGAAGCATCTCTTTTCCATAGGATATTTGTGCGCCTCTGGTAGAATGCATCCACATCCCATCTTATTCTGCCTTTAAACAACTGTGACTCAAACCCTGCATTGAAAATATTGGCTACCTCCCAGGTAATATTAGGATTAGGCACACTTGACTGTGCCAGTCCGGAAGCATAATTCTTGGATGATCCAGCTATAAAACCTGTATTAAATCCGTAAAGTGTAAGATACTGGAATGCATTCACTGCATCATTACCCATCTGGCCCCATGAAGCCTTAAGTTTAAGATAATTCATAAAGGATACATTGTTTTTCCAGAAATCTTCATTTGATACCCTCCATCCTAAAAGAACACTGGGGAAGGTACCCCAACGGCCGGCATCTTTCGAGAATCTGAGTGATCCGTCACGCCGGAGAGTAAATTCAAACAGGTACTTCTCAGCATAGTTGTATGTAGCCCTTCCGAAATAATTGAGCCTTGCATCAATCCCAACTGATGAACCATTACTCATTTCATCGGTACCACCGGCAGCAAGGTATGGCAGCTGGTCGGAAATAAAATATCTTCGGTACCCCTGGATGCCCTTAGTCAGATAATCGGTACTTTCGACAGCAATAAAACCGCTTACGTTATGGACTCCGAAAGATCTTTCATAGCTTAATTTTGCACTATTCGTAATCCTTTTTGAATCATAATAATAATCTGTCAGCCTTGGTTCGGCAAATCTTGCCCTGGGAATACCTGTTAAAAAGGCTGATCCGTCTTCCTTCCCGGTATTGCCTGCTGCAAGATATCCCGGTTTATCGAAAAAGTATAATGTAATAGGTTTTTCAAAGAACTTTCTCACCCGGAAATACATATCATAAGCATAATTACCTGTAAGAGTCAGACCCTTTACCCACGGAATTTTAATTGTTGCCGTAAGCATGGGATTGATACGGTAATGTTTGTCATCATCGAAACCACCGTCAAAAGTTGATGTTGCAAGAGGCTGATCTCCATATTCTATATCTGGTCCATAAAGCCCGTTTGGCCATAGAGCCGGTGAATTCGGGAAATTCCTGATCAATCCTGCAAAAATGTTACCGGTACTCCTTGTCGGGAAGGACATATCTTCCTCGGATGCATTTACATCAAAATTGACCGAGATATTCTGCGTAATCTGTGCATCAAGATTGGTTTTGAAGTTGTACCTGTTATAAGAGGTTGCACTTCTCTTATATGTTCCGTTATCAGATTGTGTTCCGAAAGATGCGAAATATCTGAATGTTTTTGAACCACCTGTAACCCTGAAAGTATGGTGACCGGTATTTGTCCACGCCCTGAAGGTCTCCTTATACCAGTCGGTGTTCGGATGTGTCCAGGGATATTCACCCGATTTGTATTTTTCTATGTCTTCAGCTGAATAAGTAGGAGCTTCGTTTCTGTAAGCTTTCACTTCGTTTATCATCTGTGCGTATGTTGCAGCATCAGTCATCTTAGGTGAAATGGTCGGTTTCTCCCATCCCTGGTAAAAATCGTACTCGAAACGGGCTGCACCTTCCGAACCTCTCTTTGTGGTAATCAGTATAACTCCGTTGGCCGCCCTTGATCCATAGATCCCTGCAGATGCATCCTTCAACACGGTAAGACTCTCAATATCTCCGGGCTCAATCGAGTTCATATCCCGTTCGGGAATTCCATCCACAACAACAAGTACAGAGTTGTTTCCAAGTGTGTTCTGTCCTCTTATAAGAAGATCAGCATCATCACGGCCCGGTTCACCGCTTGTCTGCTGTACAACAAGACCAGGCATACGACCTCCAAGAGACTGTGATACCGTGTTTGTCGGCGATGCGGTGATCTCGGAAGTCGAGATTGTGGTCACTGAACCGATCACGTTAACCTTTTTCTGGGTGCCATAACCGACCACCACCACTTCATCGAGCGCGAGCTGTTCTGAAGCAAGGGTGAAATCAATGACATTGCGGGTCCCGACAGTCTCTTCCTTCGTGACATAACCGATGAATGATGCTACCAGAACCGCATTCCGGTCAGGTACAGTCAATGAATATTTCCCATTGACATCTGTAGATGTTCCGATGGTTGTATTTTTTACAACCACGTTAACTCCGGGAAGGGGATTACCGCCTGCGTCAAGGACAGTCCCCGAGACCTGGATTTGCTGCAGATCTGCAGCATAAATATTATTTTCGAAAAAATTCAGGTTCATAAACATCATGAGTAAGATTGCCAGACCCATAACGTTCAGTAATTTTAGTCTGCAAATGCCAGCAACTGGCATTTGCCTTAACTTCTTAGATACACTCATAATTTAGAATTTAGTAAAACAAAAACGTTTACAAAACGGACTTTGGAATCCGGAAGAAAATAGTTTAATTTGAAAAAAGTACAGAAATTTTTGATTGTTGGTTAAGTTAGTCGTTTTGTTTCATAGGCAGATCGGATATATAGTTTTAAGGTCAGTGGCACAAAATACTAAATTTTAAATCATTTTAACAATTTTTTATATTTTTTCGCATTTTCCAAAATAAAATTAAAAAGGCTGAGAGTTTATGTCAGCCTTAAATATTAAGATAAAATATCGTTTATACTGTCTTCAGGATGTCCCATACAAAGGCTCTTATCCCCACTTCCTCATTAACTGCATCAATCCTTTTGACATTATTCAGCACAATATCCACCTTATCATCATCAACAACCGTCAGAAGGCTTTTATTTATTTCCGGCCATGTATGTGTTCCAAGATGAGGTACTCCGGTATTTGTACCGCTGCCCTGGACATTCTCCCATATTGTATATCCTTTTATACCAAGCCTGTCAAGCAGATACTCCACTTTTTCGGTATGGGCCTGGTTGTATATTATCATTAATGCTTTCATATTATCTGGTTTTATTATTCCTTGTTTTTCCCGTTCTCACTTATAAAATCAAATCCTGAATAGACTGCGATACTTTTATTTCGTTCGCCATGTCTTGCAAAGACAGAGTAAACTACGGGGACCAGCACAAGAGTGACAAGTGTTGAGAAAACAAGTCCTCCGATAACGGCAATACCCATCGGGCTCCACAGTTCTGATCCCGATCCCTTGCTCATTGCAAGAGGAAGCATACCGAGAATTGTTGTTGCGGAAGTCATGATAACAGGTCTCAGCCTCGATCTTCCGGCAATTGCGACTGCCTCATATAGTTCATTACCCCTGTCGCGCATCAGGTTGATAAAGTCAACAAGCACTATGGCATTCTTCACAACGATCCCGATCAGCATAACCGCTCCGATTGCAGAAATAACACTTAATGTTGTATTTGTCAGGAACAGAGCGATTGCCACACCGGAAAATGCGAAAGGAATTGAGAACATTATAATTAGCGGCATCTTAAGGGATTCAAACTGCGAAGCCATTACGAGGTAAACGAGTATAAGGCTCACGACAATGAGGAACGCAATATCCATGAATGATTCCATCTGGTCCTCAATTGCTCCTGATATCTGGACCATCACATCTGAGGGTATATTTGTCTCACTGATGGCTTTTTGTATTTCTGTCTGCAGCTCGGTCAAAGATCTCTTATATGGAGTAAATGATACGGTAACTATTCTTTCTCTCCTTTTGCGTTCAATACTTGGAGGCGACCAGTATTCCTTAATATCAGCTATCTCGCCAAGCCTTACGATCTGGCCGGCCGGATTTGTTATACCAATATTTTCAATATCGGTTAGTGTACTTCGTGCTTCTTCATTGAAGCGGACGATCACATCATATTCATCGCCTGACTGTCTCAGCCGGGTTGCCGTCAGCCCGCCAACCCTGTTCCTTACCATTGTCGATACAGTTGCCGTATTAAGTCCGTTGGCGATCATTTTCTCCTGGTCAAGTATGATCTGAAGTTCTGGTTTCGATTTGTCCCTGCTTATTGTAACATCCTTTGCTCCCTGCATTTTTCTGATCTTTGCAGCCAGCTCTTCGGCGACAATATTTGTCGATGCAATATTATAGCCATATACTTCGACTGCAATAGCATTTCCCCCGAAGCTTCCCATTCCCTGCTGAGTACTTATTGTGAAATTGACTATTTCAGGTAATTTTACAAGCTCGGCCCTCAATGCATCAGCAATTTCGGTTGAACTTCTCTTCCTCTCCTCTAAAGGCACAAGTGCAATTGTATAAGTGATAACATGGGTTCCTCCTGCACCGAAAAGAGAAGAAAATCCTGCTTCATCATCAACACCTGTGGATGTTGACAACAACTTAACCTCGGGTACCGTTTCAGCTATAATTTTATCTACATTATCTGTTGTCTTTAGTGTTTCATCAACCCTTGTACCGGTCTGCAATTCAATAGTAATGTTAAGTTCTGACTGGTCTGCCTCCGGAAAGAATTCCGTGTCGATGAACATAAAGAGCGACATTGACCCTATAAATACAATCAGTGCAAGTAATATTACAACTTTTTTATGGTGAAGCGACCATCTGAGGGTTTTTTCATAAAAACGGTCAAATCTGTCAAGGCCTTTCCTTATGCTTCCGTCGTAAGTATACCAGGGAGCATCCTTCCTTATCGGGTACCATTTGAGCAGAAGAGCGCTCATTGTCGGTGTAAGAGTGATAGCAGCAACAACCGATGTGACAATTGTAATTGTGACAAGCATCCCAAGTTGTTTGAAAAGTACACCTGTAAGACCGGTTACGAATGTAAGCGGGAAGAATACTGCAACAACGGTAAGGGTGGTCACTATAACGGCAAGCCATACTTCGTTTGTCGCATATATTGCAGCTTCCCTGGGTCTGCTGCCTCTCTCAACATGCCGGGTAATATTCTCCAGTACCACTATGGCATCATCGACTACCATCCCTATTGCGATTGACAGTGAAGTGAGAGATATTATATTTATCGATTCGTTGGTCACAAACAGATAAATAAAGGCCACGACGAGCGATATAGGAATTGTAACAATAATAATAATTGTAGCCCTCCACCTTCCGAGGAAGAAAAGAACTACAAGGATTACGAAGATTGCAGCATAAAGCAGAGTCTCCGTAAGGTTATTGATCGAATCTTTTATGAAGGTTGCACTGTCAAACAGTTTTTCAATTTTAACATCTGAAGGAAGACTTTTCTCAAGTTCTTTAAGTGTCTTTTCAACCTCCTTTGTAATTTTTACCGTATTCGCACCTGACTGTTTCTGGACAAAAAGAGTCATTCCCTGAAGGCCATTTATACGTGTATCGAGCCTTGTTTCACGGATAGTGTCACGCACGGCTGCAATATCTTTGAGATATACATTATTTCCGTTGTAACTGCTGACCACTATATTCTTCATAATATCACTCTCGGGGAATTCTCCCTGTATCCTCAGAGGATAATCCGTCTGTCCCATTTCAATATATCCGGCAGGCATATTAAGGTTTTCTGCCCTGAGAATATTACCTACCTGTTCAACTGTAAGGTTATATGCTTCCATCTTACGCGGATCAACATCGATATAAACCTTACGTCCGGGAACTCCGGCAAGATTAACTGAACCGACACCTTCGATCCTGTTAAGCGGATTAACTATCTTTTCATCCAGAATCTTTTCAAGCCCCCGGTAACTTTCTTTTGCAGTAATGGCATAAAAAATTATCGGCATCATGCTCGAATTGAATTTCATGATTATCGGATTTTCTGCATCTTCCGGAAGAAAGTTCTCTATAAAGCTCAGGTTACTCCTGATATCATTGGATGCTTCATCGAGGTTGGTCCCGTACTCAAAATTCATGAAGATCACAGAAAGTCCGTCACTCGAAGTGGAGGTTATTTCCTTAAGATTACTGACCGAATTAAGTGCATCCTCAACAGGCCGGGTTACATTGGTCTCGATATCGGATGCACTTGCTCCCTGGTAGGTTGTGACAACTCCTATGAAGGGCAGTTCCACTTCCGGATACAGGTCTACCGGTAGCTGCGTAAGTGAATAGAGACCTATCACCATCAGGGCAACGAAAACCAGGATGGTTGTCACCGGTCTCTTTATTGAAGTGCTATATATGCTCATCTTAAAATATATTACTCTGATATCTTACTTTTACATTACAATCTCGATCTTATCGTTATTCAAAAGTCGTGACTGACCCTCTGAAACAAGGTGGTCCCCTTCTTTAAGGTTATCTGAAATTATTTCAAGCCGGTCATCAAACCTTTTTCCGATTGCTACCTCAATCCTTTGAGCAATACCACTGACTTCGGTAAAAACATAACGGATATTTGTACCTTCCTGAAGCAGAACGGCTGCTGCCGGAACAACAAAAGTCTCCACTTCCCCAAGATCCATCGATACTCTGACGAACATTCCCGGTTTAAGCATTTCATTTCTGTTCGGAAGCTCAAGTTCGGCGATGAATGACCTTGTTATTGAATTGACGGTCGGAGCCTTTCTGAATACTCTTCCCGTAAAAATCTCTCCGGGATAAACATCGGCGGTAATATTTGCTTTCATTCCGTTCTTTACCAGTGGATAATACTGTTCTGAAACAGCTACATTCACTTTGAGCGGATTGACCTGCATTATTGTAACAATTGCCGATCTCCCTGACTGTGTTGTCGGTGTTCCGGAATACATTTCACCATTCTCAAAGTATTTGCCGGTAACGATCCCGGTGAATGGAGCCCTTAAAAGGGTATTCTGTTCCATGAAATCCACGTTTGTCTTAAGTACATCATATTGTGTCTTCATCTGGTCATACTGCTGCTGGGTGACACTTCCCATCCTGAGTAGTGTATCAAGTCTTGAAAGATCCTTGCTGACACTTGCAAGCTGCACCTTCTGCTGATAAAGCTGGGTTCTGTCCATTAGGAAGAGCTCCTGACCTTTTGTAACCCTGTCCCCTTCTTCAACATAAATCCTGTCTATCCGCCCCGGAGTCGAAGGGGCCATATTTACTTCTTCAAAAGGTAAAATGGTTGCGGTATAATCTATTGTCCTTGCGATCCTGGTCTTTTCGAGGGTGACTATCTTTACAGGAACAACAGCATTTTCAGTATTTGCCGTTCCGGCTGCTGCAAGAGCTGCTTCAGTTGATTTCTTTGATGAACAGGCTGACAAGATCAGACCGCTTATCATTATAACCGATATTGCTTTAGTGTAGTTCATTATGCTATGTTTTAAAATATTCATGATTAATTATAAGTTATTCAACAGTTTATCCAGTGCTATCTTTGTCTGGAGCAGGTTCATCAGCGCCGATACATAATTGTTTTCTGCCTGCAGAAACTGACTGTTTGCCTGTGTCAGTTCAAGGCTCGAGGCTATTCCCTGCCTGTACTTGTTCTCGACACTGGTATATACCCTCTTTGAAACATCTATGTTCTGAAGCTGACTCTGATATTGCAGATTTGCATTGACAAGATTGTACCTCAGCTGCTTTTCCTGGATCAGCAACTGCTCGGCAACCATTTCCTTTGTAGTTTTTGCCTTTTCAAGATTTATCTGAGCTTTCTTTATCTGGGCGTATCTCTGTCCGCTTGCAAAAATCGGGACTGACAGCTGAACGCCGACAACAGAATTCGGGAACCATCTCAGATCGGATAATTTATCTCCCATTCCATTCGTACCATAATTATAGAATCCTGCCAGTGTGGGAAGAACTGATGCTTTCTGTGACCTCAGGGCAAGTGAGGAAATCATTTCCTGTCCTTCCACCAGCCTGTAATCGACATTTCTTGTGTGATCGAATTCCTGTGATAACAGCGCTTCCACATTTACCTGAGCAGTCAGACTTTCGAGAGTTTCGGTCAGAGTAATAACCGTGGCCGGAGGAACACCAAGCTGAAAACGCAGAAGATTATAGTTGAGTTCAATGGTTCTTTCTAATGAGCTTCTGCTGTTCTCAACCATTGTCACATTCGAAACCATCTGATCGACATCGGTAGCTTCAGCCATACCAACCTGGTACATCGCCCTTGTCGATTTAAGGGTTTCATTGAGATTCTCAATATTGCCGTTAAGCAACTCAAGTGACTTCTCTGAAACAAGTATAAGAAAATATGCCGAGGCGACCGATTCTTTTGTATCGAGCTCTGACTTTGTAAGACTCTCTTCACTTAATTTTTGTGCAAGTTTTGTAGTCTCAATACCAATGTACAACGGTGCATTGAACAGAAGCATACTGGCTTCTATGGAGCCGCTGGAATTGAACTGGGATCCAAAAGTAACCGGGACTTTTTCTCCGGGTTTTCCGAAAAAATCACCAGGCAGCAAGGTTGTCATCAGTTTCAGATTATTCATTATTGAACCGCTTGCACTTACCTGGGGCAATGCTGCCGATATAGTTTCCCATAATGCAGCCTTTGAAGCCTGCACATCCGAACGCGCAGCAAGTACAATCTTGTTGTTCATCAATGCGTATTCCTGGGCTTCCTTCACCGAAAGTTTAAGCTCACCTGCATTCCCCTGGGCATCAATCCTCGCCGGGACTAATATCATCAATGCAGCCGCCGTAATTAAAATCCTTTTCATTTTAAAAAAATTTTTCCTTTATAAAATCCGTCTGATTGTTTATTTTCTGTTTCTTTTCATAGAACTCTATTAAACCAAGACCCTTCGAAGTACAAATTCCCCTCAGATAAATCAGGTAGAAATTTCTTATCAGTACTTCCTTTTCCAGTTTCCCTGTTCCGATCTTGTCTTTGTCGACCGACATCTTCATTACTTCATAGATGCAATTATTTGTCACTTCAATATCAATATCATCACGAAAAATGCCTTCACTTATTCCTCTCTTCAGCATCTCGGCATTGTCGAAATAATATGGCATCCTGCCATTTTCTCTGAGCACTTTAAGGATATCATTATGATACTTTTCCATATCGAGTTTAAAGGCAGGGCTCATTTTTCTGATATGTGCGCTCATAAGATCCAGTAAGGTGAAGATGGCTTCTACTACATTCTCTGATTCACCAAAGACTCTTTTTATAAGTTCCTGCTGCTTCTCCTCCATATATTTCAGAACCCCTGACAGAAGCTCATCCCTGTCGCGGAAGATCTCATAAATTGTCCTTTTCGAAATTCCAAGCTGACTGGCAAGCATGTCCATTGTAACTGCCCTGATCCCATAGGTACGGAACATGTTTGCGGCCTCTTCAGTAATTCTTTGCCTGTAATCCATATCTGATTTGAAAAACGCGGCAAAAATGTGAATACTTTTTTAGTTTACAAAGTTTTCATCCGTAAATTTTCAGAAAAATCCGGGAATGGAGGTTTTTTACCGGTGAATGGAGGTTACGGCGCAGAGGCGCAGAGGCTCAACGGCACAACGGCCTTTGCGGTGTTACGGTATTGCGGTATTAAGGTTTTGCGGTGTTGCGGCGTTGCGGCCGTAACACCGTAATGCCGTAACGCCGTAACGCCATAATGCCTTTGCGCCTCTGAGCCGCTGTGCCGCTGCGCCCTTATCGATATAAATATACTACCCCGCGATACTCCTTGCTATCGTATCTTATATCATCCCACCCGAAAGCCCGGATGATATAAAAATAAACACCCGGGGCAGCTTTTATTGAGGAATTGTTAATATTTCCATCCCAGCCGGTCCAATCCTTAAGTCTTTCGTCCTCACCCGAGAAGCCATAAACCTTAAGTCCTGAGCGGCTGAAAACTTCAACACTCAGATACCGGAGTGATTTTGACTCCACCATGAAGAGGTCATTATAGCCATCGCCATCCGGCGTGAATACATTCGGGATCGCAAGGGCTGACGGCTCTACTTTTATTATTGCGGAGCGGAGCGAATCAATACAATGACGCTCACTTTCTACTGTAAGTAAAACTGTATATTCTCCCGGTTTATAATATTTATGAGGCAGGGGATCTTTAAGATTTGATACTGAATCATCTCCGAAATTCCATTCATAAATGTACCCCCTTGTTGATTTGTCGGTTATTGTAATTTCGAGAGGCGCTTCTCCTTCCATCGGATCGACAGTAAAATCTGCATCAACATGGATTGATCTATAATCAATTGTATCAAAACTACTGCATCCGAGTGTAAATACTTCGAATTTATAAACGACATCCACAAGAGGCGGATCATAAGTAATCGGATCCAGATCAAGCGAGGCATACGGGATAGCCGAGAAAGGGTTTGATGACCAGAGGAAAGTAAGCTCATTTTTCAGATTCAGCAGGTTGCCGGTTCCCGGATCGTAATACGGGAAAGATGCAACAGAGGAAGCTGCCGTTCCATCCAGGGCAACATAATTACAATGTTTCATCGGATTCCTCAGCTTTGCTTCGACCACCGGAGGCTTGTCAAAAACGATCCAGCAGGTCATTGTTGTATCAAAACCTCCGGATACTGTCACCCTGTACCCGCCTTCATCGAGATTACTTATCGCTGAACCTGAAACACCAGTTTCGCTCTTAATAAATATGCTGAAGCTCTTTGTTAAAGTGTTCCACCTGTACCAAGAGAAGTTAAATGGTGCATTTCCACGGGGGCTGGCTGCACGAAGTGTTCCCTTCTGAGTTCCGGATTGGTTGCAGTAAACAAAGACTGAATCCTTAACCGCAGGAGCTGAAGGATATGAAGTTGGCCGGGATGAAGTTGCACCCGGAGCAGTCAGCTGGGCTGAAAGGCAATATGGGATCAGAAGAATAATTATTGCAATCCGGGAACGCACAGGCAGAATCAAATTTTTAAATAAACGGATGTATTGACATTAATCGTATAAACCATTGCAATAATAATAAAATCAATCGAAATAATCATGATGGGGGCGGGTGTTGAAAAAAATACCCGTTATAATATATTATCCGGTGTTTGCCAAAAATGATTTCGTTAAATTTGCCCCGCCCGGGATACTGTAATCCATAAACATAATGACCAGCAATTTTCTCAACGAACTCAACGAAGCTCAGCAGCAGGCAGTTATCAATACTGAAGGTCCTTCTCTTGTAATTGCGGGAGCAGGCTCCGGTAAGACCAGGGTACTTACCTACCGTATTGCATATCTGTTACATCAGGGTATCAGAGCCGGGAAAATTCTCGCTCTTACTTTTACAAATAAAGCTGCAGGTGAGATGAAGGAAAGAATAGCCGGTATTGCCGGTCCTGAAATTGCCAGGTTCCTGTGGATGGGCACTTTCCATTCAATCTTCGCAAAGATACTGAGAATGGAAGGCGACAGGCTGGGTTATAAACCGAATTTTACAATTTATGATTCATCCGATTCAAAAAGCCTGATACGGACAATAATCAAAGAACTAAATCTCGATGATAATATCTACAAGCCGGGAGCTATAGCTTCAAGAATATCGGCTGCCAAAAATAATCTTGTCACCTCGGGAATGTATGCCGCGGACAATATAATGAATGAATATGACAAAGCATCGAGAACACCCCTGATGGCCGATATATATAAGATTTACGCCACACGCTGCTTCAGGGCAAATGCGATGGATTTCGACGACCTGCTGCTCAATACAAATGTTCTTTTCAGGGATTTCCCCGATGTACTTGCACAATACCAGGAAAGGTTCAGGTATATCCTGGTTGATGAATATCAGGATACTAATCTTGCCCAATACCTTATAGTCAAAAAACTTGCAGCCGCTCACCGGAATATATGTGTTGTAGGCGATGATGCCCAGAGCATTTATTCCTTCAGAGGTGCACGGATAGAGAACATCCTTGAATTCAGGAATGATTATCCTGAATACCGTCTTTTCAAGCTGGAACAGAATTACAGGTCAACCCAGACAATCGTCAATGCTGCCAACGGTATCATTTCAAATAACGAAGGCCAGATACAGAAAACAGTATTCTCAAAGAATGAACCCGGAGAGAAAATAATGGTAATGCAGGCGATGACTGATATGGAAGAGGGTTTCAATATAGCTTCAGATATTTTTGACAAACGACTTACCCATCAGATGAATTGGGAGGATTTCGCAGTTCTCTACCGGACCAATGCCCAGAGCCGTATATTCGAAGAAACGCTCAGAAGGAAGAACATACCTTACAAGATTTACGGAGGCCTGTCATTTTATGAGAGGAAGGAGATAAAAGATATCCTTGCGTATTTCAGGATGGTAATTAACCCGGGTGATGAAGAAGCATTTAAAAGATCAATAAATTATCCTAAAAGAGGAATTGGTGATACGACTGTTCAAAGGATACTCGACCTGGCATTCGAAAATAACGTTTCTGCCTGGAATATAATTAAGGAGGCTGATAAATATTCTGCTCATTTCAATGGCGGAACAATAAAAAAGCTGTTAGCCTTTGTTGATCTTATAAGCTCTATTTCATCCGGGAAGGAAGAAACAGACGCTTATACAAAGGCCCGCGAGATAGCTTTCGGATCGGGAATAATGAAAGAGCTTCGCGACGGTAAGCTACCTGAAGAGATAAGCCGTTATGAGAATATGGAGGAGCTCCTCAACGGTATCAAGGCCTTTACCGAAGCTGCCGTTACCAATGGTGAACCATCCACCCTTGAAGCATATCTTGCCAATGTTGCTTTGCTTACCGATCAGGATAATGAAAAGGCTGAGGACCGCGACAAGGTTACTCTGATGACAATGCATTCTGCTAAAGGACTGGAGTTTAAATATGTTTATCTTGTCGGGATGGAGGATACGCTGTTCCCGTCTCCGATGTCGACAGGTAGTTCGAAGGAGCTTGAAGAGGAAAGAAGGTTGTTCTATGTTGCGCTGACAAGGGCAAAAAAACAGGCTGTATTCAGTTATGCCCTGAACAGGTATAAATGGGGAAATCTTGAAAGAAGCAATCCGAGCAGATTTCTGCGTGAGGTTGACCAGAAATACCTTCATTATCCTCAGACAGGAGGTAAGCCTTTCCGTACCAAATCCGGTGAAGATGAAAAACCTTTCCGGGTAAAGGAGGAAGCTGTTCCTTTTGCTCCTCCGCCCAGGCTCAGGAAATTCAGAAATGAAGCAGCACCTCATGCATCCTTATCCGGCAAATCATCAGTTACGGAAGTTACTGACTTCTCCGAAGGCGATACCGTGATCCATGAAAGATTTGGCCAGGGTGTTATAATCTCCATCGAAGGAGAAGCCCCTAATAATACTGCCTCTGTCGATTTTGAAAACGGCGGAAAGAAAAAATTACTACTCCGGTTCGCTAAATTAAGGAAAGCCAGGTAAATTATTCAAACCATGATATATGTATCACTTTCCTGTTAATGAGGTGAGATTACGAATATCCGTCATCCCGAAAGAAAGTTCAATGCGGGCGATATCACAACCGCTTCCGCTGCCTTTCTTCATGTATTCCCTGCATTCATCAAGCTTTTTTCTCATATATTGCTTGTTCTGAACCGATGTGAACCATTTGCCAACTGCCAACTGCTTACTGCCAACTTATTTTGCCAACTGCCAACTGCTTACTGCCAGCTACAGAAAAACTATGCAGCCACCGGCACTTCTTCCGCCGGTTTCTCCTTCTCGATCAGTACTGACTGATACAATGAAGCAAAGCTGCTTTTTACCCACATCGTTGCAGGAAGAATACCTACAAGGATCAGCATCAGTCCGAAAATGTAAATGAAGAACGAAACAAATGCCATAAGGAAGATTGTCCATCCATGGCCTCTGGTAAGCTTCCAGCTCAGTTCCACAGATTCGATGGGATCCAGTTTCTTATCCATAACTATATATGGTACAAAAGCCAGGCGACAGGCTATTATTATCCCGGGCACAATAATTGCAAATAAACCTATCATAACCAGTGCAAAAACCAGCAGGTTTGCAAGTATTATATTAAGGTAGTTCGTCCAGAATCCTCTTATTAACCACTCAAAATCAGGCTTTTTTCTCCTTACAGATTCAACGAAGATCATTTTGGCCCCGTATCTTACAACCGGCAGGGCAAGGAATGTATAAGCCAGGGCAAGCAAACCCAGAAATACCGCGAATGCTCCCAGAGATGCCAGTCCGAAGATCTGTTCCCAGCTCCCGTTCCAATGCCACGGGAAATGCGAAAAATCACCTTTGTCAAGATTGAAATTTATGCCTTTCATGGGACCGGTAAGGATCCCCAGTACAAATACTACAAGTAATAATCTCAGAAAATTATCGAGCATCACTTTCCATCCTGTTCCATAACTGTCACCGAATGTCGGGATCAGTTTGTATTCTCTTGTCGTTTCCATTTTAAATAATATTGTTTGATTAACGGAACAAATGTACGCCCGGTTTTTATCCCGGACTTAATACTATTGTAGTGATTTTTAAGGTTCCTACTTTAGTATGGAGCCAATACTTAAGTAGTGGTTATTGTTTTTATTCTTTTAACCGCAAAGGTCGCTAAGGTTACGCAAAGGACGCTAAGTCAAAAACTTTCG
>ENA-UOWO01004848-UOWO01004848.1-activated-sludge-metagenome-genome-assembly--contig:-NODE-4848-length-14594-cov-8.979985_pt1 | contig 14594 bp, 11 predicted proteins | sample MGYA00238148_ERZ761564 | MGnify/ENA primary metagenome ERZ761564 (study PRJEB28885, sample SAMN05720194) | activated sludge metagenome | isolation source: Anaerobic digester | place: USA...
GGCGTCGACCTGCGCGAGGCGGATATCGTCGCCTACCGGGCCAGGATAGGCTATGTGCCGCAGGAAGCCCTGCTGTTCTCCGGCACCCTGCGCGACAATGTCGACCTGGGCTCCGACGCGCCTTCGGACGAGCTGTTCAGGGTCTCCGTCGAGGCGGCCCAGCTGACCGAGGAGCTGATGAGCTTTTCCGAAGGAGAGCGCACGGTAGTCGGACAGCGCGGCGTAAGCCTGTCCGGAGGGCAGAAGCAGCGCATGGCCATAGCCCGAGCGGTAGCCAGGGAACCGCAGTTCCTCTTATTCGACGACATCACCGCCAGCCTCGACGCGTCGAACGAGGAACGGCTCATGCGCAGGCTCGACCAGCTCGACCCCGATCTGGGCTACCTGATCGTGTCGCACCGGCTCTCGACGCTGCAGTACGTCGACCGGGTGCTATACCTCGAGGGAGGCAAAGCGCTGGCCTTCGGTACGCACGAGGAGTTGATGGACCTTCCGTGGTATCGGGCGTTCATCACCGAGCACATGGGCGCCGTCGCCTCCGAGACGGTCTAAGACTCGTCCCGGAGATAGCGGCGACGCTAGGGAGTCGAGAATAGCGACAGCGCTAGGAACGGTATGGCCGCGGCGCTGATTATGGCTCCGGTCCTGAGCGCGTCGGCGCCGGCCGCCAGGTCTCCCGCGTCGATCAGCATGATGCCGTTGACGGCTATGGCCGCGCCGCCGGCAAGGATCAGGCCGCCGGCTATGACGCCGCCCGACTGTAGCTTGGCGGCCCGACGAATGGCCGCCCCCTCCTCCTGGCTCAGGAACCCCGCCGCGACCGGGTCGAAGGCGCGGTCGAACTGGACGCGGGCCTCGTCGAAGCCTTGCAGGTAGCCACGCTCGTACGACTCCCGGGCCGTGGCCTCGTCCTGGTCTGTGGATGGGGCCGGCTCGACTACGGCGACGCCCTCCGTCGGGGCTTTCCCGCCGAGCCGCGCCTCGGGCTCCGATACGTAGTCGTTCTCGACCCAGAAACTGCGTATGGTCTCGTCCAGCGCCGTCTTCGTAGCCGCTGCCTTGCCGGAACGACTCTCCACCGACAGCATCTCCCCGGCCACCACCACATAGGAGCGAGGGATAGCCTCGAGCGATTCGGCGGCGTGAGCGTCGGAGCGTATGAAGGCCGTCACCTCGACCGCTCCCACGAAGCAATAGGCATTCGTCCTCGTGGTTGCGGCGCCGCCGGCGGAGGCCACGACGTCAAGGCCGAAATCGGTGCCGCGTACTCCGGCGATCGCTTGGGAGCTGCGTACCGAGAAGGTATCCGTACCGGCCAGCCGCTCGACCTTGGCGCGAACCCGGCCGTAGACGAGCTGCAGCGAGGTCTGGCCGTCCGACAGGCGCTCGAGCACGAAGGTGGTATTCTCGGCCAGCTTGACGACGGCGCCGCCCGAGACGAGGCGCATCTCCACGAAAACACCCTTGCCGGTCTGGACCTGGTCGCCTTCGTACAGCTCCAAGCCGATAGGATCGGCGATGCCGAGCCTACGTCCGGCCCTGATGACCAGCACGTCGTCCCCGCTCGAGTACTCGACCACTGCCGCGGGCGCACCCTGTGCCCAGGCGGCCAGTCCCGTCATCGCAATGATCAGCGCCAGCGTAAGGATCCTCGCCTTAGCATTCATCGATCCACCTCCGACCCGAGAGGATGCAACGGCTCGACTATACCACGGCCGGAACCCAGTCGCAACGCCGACCACGGCCTCGTTGATTTATCCGCTTTCAGCGGCTATACTTGTCCAAAATATGGAGCAGTTGCTCAATGAAATCAGGATCGCCTACATAGATTCTGGTATTAACCAAATACTCGCCGACATACCGGAAAGCGCGGTCAATGCTCCGTACGCGATGCGATTCAGCCAGGGTGAGGAATACTTCATCGAGCTCGGATCGCCCCTGATCGTACCCCATCTGCCGATCCACCACGACATACGCACGCCCGTCCCGGCCGCCGACTATGCCGCGGCGATACGCGACGTGGTCAGCCAGCTCACGGCCGTTTTGCCCGAATGCTTCTCGGGCCTTACCTACTTCTTCGACCCGGCCGAGATCCTGAAGCCATGCTTCTACCGACTCTACAAAGTCGAGGCCGACGTCTACCTCTACCTGCTCAGGGTTGACCTCCTCCCCAAGCCGTTCGACGCCGATACCATCGAGCCCGGAACCAACGACCGGACTTCCGCCTACTCGACGCGGCGAGTCTACTTCGAGTCGGAGCTGATCCCGCTCGAGGCGGTCATGTGGGAGGCCGGCAGAGTCAAGGCCTTCAGGATCAAGCAGCTGATCTCGCAGACCTGGATAGGTGAGACCGGCAAGGGCTACCTCGTCAGGGGCGTCTGGATGGACAGTGACCTGTCGAAGTTCTTCACGAAGCTGTTCCTGCCGTCCGGCAAGCGCGTTTATCCATTCTACCCCCTGTTCTGCAAGTACAAGACGCTCTGCTGCATGCCGCCCCTGCTCAGCGCCGACGGTAGGCGGAGCCTCATCCCGCTGCTCCATAAGGCTATCCAGTTCCTGGCCCCCGAGATAGGCCGGATACAGGAAGTCCTCAGGAACGCCAAGTTCGACGAATCGCTGTCGGATTTCAAGTCGCTCAGGGACAGGGTACCGGAGTCGTGGAAGGCTCCGCTCGCGGGCTATAGCATCCTAGCGTACCTCAACGACCGTGAACAGAAGGAGTACTCGCTCGACCATGCAAAAGATCCGACTTGAAGACATCCCAGGGCTCCGCGTAACCGTGATGGGCCTCGGCCTGAATGGAGGCGGTGTGGCGTCGGCGCGCTTCTTCGCGGAGCGCGGCGCCCTCGTCACCGTAACCGACATGAAGGACGAGACGGCGCTCGCTGAGTCGGTGGCGACCCTCTCCGGCTTAGGCATCCGATACGCGCTCGGCCGCCACGACGAAGCCGATTTCTCCGGCGCCGACCTTGTCATAAAGAATCCGGCCGTCAGGCCGGACAATCCGTACCTGCTCGCGGCGAAGCGGGTCGAGACCGACCTGTCTATGTTTCTACGCTTCTGCCCTGCGCGGATAGCCGCGGTGACGGGCTCCAAGGGCAAGTCGACCACCGCGACCGCGATGGCGTGGATGCTCAAAGCTGGCGGCCTCGACGCCTATCTCGGCGGCAACATAACCGTCTCGCCGCTCGGCTTCCTCGATAGCGCCACGGCCGACTCGGTCGTCGTGCTCGAGCTGTCGAGCTGGCAGCTCGGCGACCTCCGCGGCTCCGGAGTCCTCAAGCCCAGCGTCGCCGCCCTGACCCGCATCGTGCCCGACCACCTGGACCGATACGGCACGATGGAGGCCTACGTCGCCGACAAACGGCTCATCTACGCTGATCAGGACTCGTCCGACTGGACCGTGTTCGATCTCGACGACCCCTATGGACGTTCCTTCGCGGCCGAGACCGGAGCCAGCGTGCTTGGCTACGGGGCGATCCTGCCGCCCGGAACCTACGGCGTACGGGTGCCGGCCGACGGGAGTCCCTGCATCGCTACGCTGCCGGATGTCGGCGAGGCGGAGCTCGTCCCGGAGCGGCTCCTCGTTCCCGGGGCCCATGCCAGGCGCAACCTGGCCGCCGCGGCGGTCTCCGCTTGGGCCCTCGGCGTCGAGCCGACCAGGATCGCCGCGGCCGCGGCTACGTTCCCTGGCGTCGAGCATCGGCTCGAGCCCATACGCGATAGGCGCGGCGTCCGCTGGTTCAACGATTCGGCGGCCACCGTGCCCGAGGCCGCGAAGGCGGCCGTAGAGGCGTTCGACGCTCCCGTCGTGCTCATAACAGGCGGCACCGACAAGAAGCTCGAGTTCGAGACGGCCCGCTCCGCGTACGCCAGGGCCGCCTCGGTCGTGCTTCTTTCGGGAACGGGTACCGACAAGATACTACCGCTACTCAAGGCCGATGGTGTGCCGTACAGCGGCCCCTATTCCGATATCGGACTGGCCGTCGCCGAGGCGGATCGCCTGGCGCTTCCCGGTTCTGTCGTGGTGCTATCGCCCGGATGCACTTCGTTCGGCATGTTCAAGAACGAATTCGACCGCGGCAGGCGCTTCAAAGCCGCCGTGGCCGAGCTACCGGACTGACGGGCCGTAAGCCCTGGCAGGCGCCAGCTAGCGAGAGTACGTCACGGCGCAATAGCCGACGGACGAATCGCTACCGGGCGCCAGCTCATCGCTCGAGCCGCGCATGACTAGGCGGGAGACGCTGGCCCCGAGTCGCCTGGCGAATGACATGGCGGCCACGGCTGCCCCCACCGAGCAGGCGGAGCCGTGTAGCTCAGCCTGTCTGATAGCCTCGGCTTCGTCCATGGCCAGGAAGGCGTCGGTAATATCCTTATTGGCGCGCCCGGCCCAGGCGAAGCCACCTGGAGCCGGGCCTCCCGGCTCGAAGCCGTAGGCCTTGCCGTAATGCGTAAGGTCGGTGGATCCGAGCACGAAGAGGCGGCGGCCAGACGAGACCTGGTAGTCGGCGAGCTCCGAGCCAAGCCGAGCGGCCCTCTCGTCATTCGGGGCGCGCAGGCATACGAGCGGAGTCCCGGGGAATCGATGGGCAGCCATAGGCAGGTGCACCTCGACGGTGTTGTCGGTGCCTCGTTCGCCTTGGACCTGTACGGCACGGGCCAGAACCTCGCGAAGCTCAGCGTCCGCGGGGGCAGCGCCGAACGGTGTGTCGAAGCCGTCTTCCCGGTACATCCTGAAATCGGCGCCCGCCGGCAGGTGCCCGCCAATGATGACGACGACATCGGCTTCACCTGCCGACATCCAGGCCGACCAGGCTATCCTGCCAGAATAATACCATCCGGCGTGGGGCGCGATGGCCGCTACCGCGCCGCCGATTCGAGTCTGCTCATCCAGCCTAGCCCAGGCGTCGAGCTTTGCTCCGGCCTCGGCCCCCGATAAAGGATACCATCCGTCCGGCAGACAACGGGCGCGTATAGCCATGGGGCCTCCTCTCGGTTCCAAAAAAGGGATATTAGGATTATACTGCATCACTATGAAACGCGAACCATTACTTATAGCCATATGCTCGTTCGTCGTTATAGGCGCTCTCGTCGCCTGGCCGGTCCTACGCGTCGCCAAGGCCTTGGACTCGGGAGAAGAAGCGGCGCGCGCCTCATTCTCCGAGCTTCGCCGCGGCGCGCTGAACACGATCCAGTCTCCGGAGGATTCGGTCGGCGGCGTCTGGAGAGCCAAGGTCGCCGACGCGTGGGCGGCTCAACCGAACCTTTTGGCCGTCGTCATCAGAGACCCGGACGGCGAGGTCCTGTACGCCAGACCGGGCTCGTCACCATACTACGCTCGAAGCGACGAGGGGCTAGTCTTCGAGCGTCCCGAAGGCACGACCACGCGTTTCAGCGGCCCCATCTCCGCGGGCATGAGCGTCGAGGCGCTCTACGTGACCCTGACGCAGGAAGCCGCATTCTACCCGATCCGCGACGGAGCCGTGGCCCTCGCCTCGCTCCTGGCCCTACTGGTCGCATGGCTCCTCGCGGCGGCGAACGCCAAGCCGGAAGCTACGAACAAGAGTCTCCGCGAGTCGCCGGAAGCCGTTACCGACGATTGGGAGCCAAGCATTCCGGAGCTCATACCGCCCGAGTCGTCGCTATACGCCGAGGACCCGTTCGGCGACAGCACATCATCGCCCGAACCAGCGGCCGACGAACCCGCGGCCGACGAACCCGCGGCCTACGAACCCGTGGCCGAAGATGCCGCGGCCGACGAGCCGACCGCGAGAACCGCTCCTCCCGGGCCGAAGTCCGCGTTCATCGGCCAAAACGACCTGCCGGAAGGTTGCCTCGAGGGCCCACGCGGACTGTTCGACGCCGAGACCGGCCTCGGCTGGGAAGCCTACCTGCGAGAGCGACTCAGCGCCGAGCTCAAGCGCTCCGCCTCGTTCGAGCAGGACCTATCACTGCTGATCGCGTCCATTGACGGGGCCGAGCGCGGCGACGAGGAGTTCAACCTCTTCGCGTCGTCCGTGCGCGATTACTTTACCTTCAAGGACATGGCTTTCCTGTTCGGGGACAACGGAGCCGCGCTCATCCTGCCGAACATGGACGTGGACCACGCGCTCAGAATGTGCGGCGAGCTGATGAAGAAACTGTCCGCGTCGATGGCGGTCAGGCGAGCCGGCGGGACCGGCGTCTACATGGGCCTGTCCTCGAGGGCTGGACGCCTCGTCGACGCCGACCGTATCATCGGCGAGTCGATGGCCGCCCTGTCCAAGGCGCGCTCCGACGGCCAGGGCGGCATCATGGCCTTCCGCCCCGATCCTGAGAAGTTCCGCGCCTATCTCGCCGGACAATAGCTAGGGCCGTAGCTCCCCGATCGGCTTGAGGGCCTCGGTAAGGCTCCAGGCCGGCAGGTACATCCCGCGCTCCCGCTGCGACGACCGGGCCGGATAGCGCCCATCGGCGCGAACCGGCTCGACGGCCAGGTTCAGCGTCCTGCCGTTCCCGAGTCGCAGCTCCAGCTCGACGACCGCGTTTCCCGCGGGTTCGTCGGCGTCGGCGTAATCGTCGCCGCGTAGCGCGGCGATCGCCCGAATCATCGCGTCGACCTTCATTGCGTCGAGAGCCTCGCCGCCGCTCATCCAGCCCTTTCCGGATCTCGCAATCGTATAATCGAGGCTCACGGCTGTGCCGCCAGCGCCGTCGAGCGAGCCGCGGAGCAGTACCTCCTCGACGTCGTCGGGGGTCGGGGGCGACGACCAGGCCCGAAGGTCGAGCCAGCTCGAGCGACGGCCGAGCGCGTAGGAGGCCATGCCGGAGGCGACGGCGTACGACTCCGGCCCATCGCCTATCGATATATAGACCGTACCGGGCGACGAAGCGTACGAACCGAGGGCGAACGCGCATAGCTCCTTCCCGCCTTCGCCCAGCAGAGTCACCTTGCGCGCTCCCGCGCCGAGGCCGAGGGCCGGCTGCGACGAAGCGTCCTCGGCGACAAGCTCGGCCCGCTCGATCGAATCGACCGCCTTCAGAAAGGCAGCCACACGGGATGAATCCACCGGTAGCCACGCGTCGCCGTCGACCGCTTCCCAGCCGGTACCTGTCTTGACGAGCTCGACTGGCTCGCCCCCGGATATGCGTATCGAGGTTACGGCAGACGCGTCATCGAGGAGGTCGCGCCGCGACTCCTTCGAGCCAGACGAAGTCGGGGATAGTATCAAGCCGAGCGACACGAGCAGGGCCAGCGCCGCGTCGGCCGCGGCGACGAGCCGTACGCGCTTCGTATAGTCGATCATGCCGCTCCTCCCCTCGAAGGCCTCGAGGCGGCTTCGGCGCCGCGCCTGCGCGCCGAGCGCGCAAAGGCGAAGGCCACGACGCCGAATGGCACGATGCCGAGGCAGACTATATAGGTAACGGCGACCAGGAAATCCCGCAGGCCGTCGTCGTCGATGCGGTTGAGCCGCGTGTCGGCGACGGCCCTGGACCGGATCGCGATCAAGTCGTCGCTCGAGGCGAGCCAATCGGCCGCATTCAGCGCGAACGACGCGTTGAAGCCCGAGTCGCTCATGCGCATCAGGTCGCTTAGGAAGTCTGCGGACGAGACGACGACCATACGTGTCGGCTCGGACTCGACTCTCGTCGGCGCGAGCGGCGGGGCTCCGTCCCTGTACGGCGGATCTCCGGCCGAGAAGGCGCTCCTGAAGGATCCGCTCGCCGAGGCCGCGAGCAGGTACTGACCGCCCGTGCCGTCGCGCTCGAGCGCATACAGGGCCTGGTCGTCCGGACCGGCGGCGAAGCGCTCGGTCTGCAGCCAGGCCTTCGGGCTGGTCTTGGCCAGCTCGACGTACTCGACGCCTTCGACGGGTCGGAGGCGTAGCGGGCTCGGCCAGAACAGGTCGAGACCGCCGAAGCGGGCCGTCATCGGCGAGTCGTCCGATACGAAACGCTCGTCGACGATGATCCAGAACGGGTAGCGCAGGTACTGGATCTGGTACGAGCCGGTCGGCCCCTGGGTCTGGAACGGCACGGTAAGGCTCGACTGGTCGAGGACCAGCGAGCGATCCACGTCGAAGCCGTAGGACGACAGCATCGACAAGAGGCCGCCGTCCGGTACCGCGGACGCCGCCAGCCCGTAGTCGGCCCGCACGTCGACACCCTTGACCGCGAAGAAGGTCTTGCCCCCGCGCATGACGAAGGCGTCTACGAAAGCCGAGTCGTAACGATCCATCGCCGCGTTGCCGAGCACGAACAGCACATCGACGTCGTCGTCGACGGCCCGGCCGCGCTCCAGCTCGCGCGTCTCGTAGCCGGCCCTCGCGAGGTTGCCCCGTAGCGTCTGATAGTCCCCCGCCAGGCTCTTATCGGCGTCGCCGACGAGAAGCCCGATCACCTGAACGTCGTTCGATACGACCGCCCTGACGGCCTTGACCAGCTCGTACTCGAGCGTGGCGGTCGACAGCACGGACGGTATGGTCTCATGGCGGTCCAGGTACTCCACGACGATTCCGGTATAGACGATGGCCACGCGCTGCTCCGAGCGCTCGACCACCTGCATTTGCTGCGCCGCCACGCCGAAGCCATCAGCCTCGGCCGTGTCGTCGCTAGGGTCGACGACGCGCACGCGCACCTTGCCCTTGCTGACCGATTCGAGCTCTCGCAGGAAGTCCTCGATCTCGCCGGGTCCGGGATGGCGGTCGGCCAGGCTTTTCGAGACGAAGTAGCTGATCCTCACACTTTCCGGTATCTCGTTCCGCAGGGCCTTGGCAGCATCCGACAGCGTGAACATGCGCGTCGAGGTCAGGTCGAGCCGAGCGTAGTACATCGTCGAAGCCACCGCCGCGAGGACCAGCCCGACGACGATCAGGGCGAGGAGCAGGCGCTCCCGTTTACGAAGCGTTTCGATCATCGCCTACCTCCACTTCCCGGCCGAGATGAGCCTGGCCGTGGCGTAGAGGCACGATACGGTTATGACGCAGAAGTACGCCACATCCCTCGTATCGATCACACCTCTCGAGAACGAGCCGAAATGGTACGACAGCGACACCCAGTTGACGAGGCCGGCCAGCCAGCCGGGCAGCGATAGGAGCGTGGTGAGCCTGGACATGAGGCTGAGCGCCAGGAGCAGCATCACCGTGGCCATGAAGGCGCTGATCTGGTTCTTCGACGCGCTCGACACCGCCTGGCCTATGGCCGAGGCGGCCGAGGCCATCAGGAGGGCGCCCAGGTACTCGGCGACTATGGTGCCTGAGTCGAAGCGGCCGAACATCGAGGCCAGGAGCGGCACCGGCAGGCTCAGCGCGAGCGCGGCGGCCACGACGGCCAGGGCCGCGAGGTACTTGCCGACGACGAGCTGTCCGTCCATCAATGGCATGGTCAGGAGCAGCTCATAGGTACCCTGCTTGCGTTCCTCGGCCCAGAGCCTCATCGTCAGCGCCGGGACGAGGACCGACATGACGAACGGCATCAGCGAGAAGTACCCGCGCATCGTCGCCTGCCCGGCGGCGAAGAAATCGCCGACGAAGAAGAACAGCGTCCCGCAAGAGAGCAGGAACGCGACGATGAAGATATAGGCCACCGGCGAGTTGAAATAGGCCGACAGTTCCCTCTTGGCTATAGTAAGGGCGCCGCTCATCGCTTTGGCTCCTCCCTGGTCAGTCGCACGAAAATATCCTCCATCGAGAGGCGCTCGCGCTTGAGTTCGATGAGCTTCGTGCCGTTGGCGGCGGCCCAATCGAACAGCCCCTCGGCGACGTCGTCTCCCCGGCCCTTGCCGGCGGTCACGGCAAATCGGGTCGTCTCGCCGCTCGCGGCTTGGGTCGGCTCCGCGGACAGGACGTTCGGGATGGCGCGTATAGACGTCAGAGCCTCGACGGGGTCGAAACCGCCCTTGACGGCGCATTCGAGCCGTTCGTCGCCCTGCAGGCCCGCGCCTATGGCCTCGGCGCTACCCATGGCGACGACGAGTCCGTCGTTGAGGATGATCACCTCGGAGCAGAGCGCCTCGACCTCCTGGAGTATATGGGTCGACAGTATGACCGTCTTCTCCGCCCCGAGGGAACGGATCAGCGAACGGATCTCGAGGATCTGGTTCGGGTCGAGGCCGGTCGTCGGCTCGTCGAGGATGAGTATGGCCGGATCATGCACGATGGCCTGGGCCAGTCCGACGCGCTGCCTGAAGCCCTTGGATAGCCGCTCGAGCCGAATGCCCGCTACGCCCGACAGGCCGCAGGCGTCGACGGCCCGCTCGATCGCGGCTTTTCTGGCGGCGCGCCTCTCCTTGCCTCCGAGCCCGCGGGCGGCGGCGACGAAGTCGAGATACTCGGCCACGGTCATATCGAGGTAGAGGGGTACACCCTCGGGCAGGTAGCCTAGGGAGGCCTTCACTCCCTCCGGATCCTCGACGACGTTCCGTCCATCGAGGACGGCGCGACCGGAACTCGGCCGGTGATACCCGGTCAGCACCTTCATGATCGTCGTCTTGCCAGCCCCGTTCGGGCCGAGCAGGCCGAGCACCTTGCCCGAGCCGACGGAGAAGCTCACGCCGCGCACGGCCTCGAAGGAGCCGTAGCGCTTGACGAGAGCCGATACTTCTACCATACGAGCCTCCAGAACATAATCCGGGACTGAAACAACCCGGGGTTCGGGTGGTTACCGCTCCGCGTCAGTCCACGTAGTCGAGCGAGAAGCGCATCCTATCCTTGGAGAGTACGGTCTCGGGGAATATCGCCCGCGCCTCGTCCTGCAGTACGCGCAGCTCCTGATCGGCGTAGCGCGGGCTATAGTGGATCAGGGCCAGCTTCTTGACCCCGCCTGCGTCGCGGGCGATGGTCGCGGCCTGGAAGGCTGCCATATGCTTCTTCTCGACGGCGCTCTGCAATAGCTCCCGCTCGAACATGCCCTCGCAGACGAACAGGTCGGAGCCGGCCACCTCGGGCGCGATCTCAGGCAGGTACAGCGAGTCGGTGACGAAGCTGAATTTCCTGCCGCTCCTCGTCGGGCCGAGCACGTCTTCCGGCCTGACCTCCCGGCCGTCCGAGGCCTGCACGACCTCGCCGGCCTGCAGCCTCGACCAGAGCGGTCCACGCTGGACGCCCAGCTCGGTAGCCCTCTCCGGGTGGAAAGCGCCGGGACGCGGCGACTCTTCCATGGCGTAGCCGTAGCAGGTCTTGGTATGCCTGAGCGGGAAGGTCCTGACGACGAAGCCGTCGCCCTCGTAGCAGACGGCCGGCGCCTGTACCTCTTTGACCACGATCTCATAGTTAATGTACATGTCGAGCACCTTACGGCTAGTCTCGACGTACTCGGCTATACGCGGAGGGCCGTAGATGTACAGGGGCTCGTCCCGGTCGACCTGGCTCGACAGCATGAGCAAGCCAGGCAGGCCGGTGACGTGGTCGGCGTGGGTATGCGAGATGAAGATGGCGCTGATCTTCTTCCAGCGGAGGTTAAGCCGCCGGAGGGCCACCTGCGTACCCTCCCCGGCATCGAAGAGGAACAGGTCGCCCTCGCGCCTGAGAAGGACGCTGGTAAGGTGCCGATGCGGCAGGGGCATCATGCCGCCGCAGCCGAGGATAAAGGCTTCTAGGTTCATGTGGGACTACTATACGTAAAAAGCGGCATACGATGCAACGGAGAAGTCGTGACGTCACGCTCGCCCGACTATTGCGTATCGCTCCGCTTTTATGCGAATATATTAAGATGCAAGCATTTATGGACCTCGGGCTGAACGATGCCTTAGCCAAGGCCTTCGTCTCCCTTGGATTCGAAGATCCGACTGAAATCCAGAAGCTGGCCATCCCGGCCATACTCGCCGGCAGGGACGCCTACGTCAGCTCCGCGACCGGTACCGGCAAGACCTTCGCGTACCTCGCGCCGATACTCGACTCCCTCCTATCCTCGGCGGAAGACTCCCCGGCCTCGGTCCAGGCCATCGTCGTAGCGCCAACCCACGACCTGGCCGTCCAGATCGAACGCGAGGCCGGTCGCCTCGCCGAGGCCGCCGGCTTCAAGCTGCGAGCCATGTGCGCCCTCGGCTCGGTACCGCTCAAACGGCAACTGTCGCGGCTGGCCGACAAGCCCCAGCTGATCGTCGGCTCCGCCGGCCGCATACGCGACCTGGCGCTCGGCCGATACATCGACCTGTCGTCGTGCCGCTGGGCCGTGCTCGACGAGGCCGACCGCCTGTTCGAGAACGAGGCCATCGACGTCACCACCGAGCTCTTATCGGCTCTGCCCGACGCCTGCGGGCGGCTCCTCGTCTCGGCATCCCTGCCGAACCGCACCGTCGACCGGTCGGCGGCCTGGTTCCGGAACCCGCTCAGGCTCATCGTCGACCCCTCCGAAGCGCTACGCACGAGCATCGAGCACTGGTGCTTCCACTCCGTGTCCCGATCGAAGCTCGACTTCCTCCGGCGCTTCGAGGCGGCGGTCAAGCCCGAGCGCTGCCTGCTATTCGCCTCGTCGAACGCGTCCATCTTCAACATCCAGAAACGGCTGGACTACCTGGGCTTCCCCGCGGTTGTCCTCAAGTCCGACAAGGAGGGCGAGGAACGCAAGAACGCCCTGGCCGACTTCACGAGCGGAGCCGCCAGGTGGATGATCACCACCGACCTAGGCGCTCGCGGCCTCGACCTGCCGGACGTGTCCCACGTCATCAGCTTCGACCTGCCCGAGGAGCCGACCGTCTACATGCATCGCGCCGGCCGAACGGGCCGGGCCGGCAAGCGTGGCGTATCGGTGACGCTCGCCGACCTGGTCGAGCTGAAGCGAGCGTCCAAGATAGCCGTGCGCTACGGCTTCTCGTTCGTCTGCAAGATACTCGACTCCGGCATCGTGCACGACATTGAACCGGAGAATTTTTTCGCTATCGCGGAGGAAGAGGAAGCCGCCAGGAAGGACGTCAAGCTCGAGGGCACGAAGCGCCCCGAGTCCGGCAGGCGCCGGCGTCCGGTCGGTACCTCAGTGGGCGAGCGGCCTCGCCGCCCGCCCGCGGAAGGCGGCTATCGCTCGGCCATGGAGCCGAACCGCCAGCCTGCGCGTCAACCGTCTCAGCCGCCTAGGCGCGATCGGCCGCGGCAGTCCCCTAAGCCAGGTCGACCGCAGCCCCTTGCCGGCCAGCAGGGCCGCTCGCCTGTGGCCGCCCCCGCTGGGTCACCGAACGGGACGCCGAATAATCCCCCAAACGGCACCCCCAACGGGAACCCCAACGGGAACCAGCCCGCCAAGCGTAAGCATCGTCGCCGCAAGGGCGGCCCCAAGGACGCTCAGAAGCCGAGCGCCGAATAGCGCTACCCGGTTCAGTCGCCGTGCTTCCGGCGCTCGACGAGCTGGGCGAGTTCGACGAGGCCGACCGACGTCGCTTCGTCGCCGCAGGCCTCCGCCATCGCCGCAAACGCGCCGAGGTATCGTCGGAATTCGTCGGCGTACTTTTCATGAGCCAGCTTACGCACGTAACGCAGGGCCTTCGACCCGGCGATCCTGGCCGCGCGACGGTCTCCGGCGCCGATAGCCGCGTTACCGGTCGCGAGCAAGGCGTCCAGGTCGTCGGAGACCGAGGAGCAGGCGCAAGCGGCCAGCGCCTCGCAGAACGGCCCGCGCCTATCGTCAGGCATGGCGCGCAGAAGCTGGCCGGCGTCGTCGGCCGCCCGCCTCATGCCTCCCCCGAAGAACGCGGCCGCCTCGAGCCAGGGCGCCTCCGATCCGAAGAACACGGAGCGGACGCGCTCGGGGTCATAGCTAGACCGCAAGGCCTCGTCCACAGCCGCCAGGTCGGCTAGCGACCGCCTAGCCAGGTCCTCATCGGTGGCCTCGGCGCGCGTATCGACGACGAACAGGTACTCGCGGCTCCGCTCGCTCCTGGACGCCGACTGTCGCCCGCCGCGATACGCAATGTAGTCGAGGGCGATGATCTCCAGTCGGCCGCGTGGGGCTAGAAGGGCCGCCATATCCTCGCCGCTCAGGTGGCCGTCAGCATTCCAGCTGAAGACGATGGAGCCGGCGTCGGTGGCATCGAGCAGGGATCGTATTGCGCCGGCCGCCTCGCGTCGTACGCAGAACGGCGAGCGCCGCTCCTTCCAATCGACCGGGATGCCTGCCTTGGTAGAATGACGTTCCGACGAGGCCAAGGGCCGAGGCTCGCGGTCCCAGACGAGTATGGTGTTGAGCAGGTGGTAATTCGGACCGTACTGGTGCTGGTTGTACGGCGGGTCGAAATAGGCGATATCGAAACTCTTTCCCGCCATGAAGGCCGCGGCGTCGAGCCCGTAGACCTCGGCCGGAGGGGCGTCGGGCAACACGGGGGCCTCGAGCTCCATGCGTCCGAGTATACGCCCGAGGGCGTCCTTGCCGTGGCCACCGAACCCGCGATGGTAGGCCTTGAAGACGCCGGAGGTATTCGTATGCACGGCGGCCTCGAGGAGGAGGGCGCCCATCGCGACACGGCGGCGGACATCGCCTGGCGATAGAGGCTCCGGCGATGGGTACTCAGACTCGACGCGCTCGCGGACGCGGTCTATGAACGTGGCGTTCTCCGCGGTATAGAAGAGCCGCTCTTCTCCCAGCCTCGGCGCGTCGGTGCGTTCCGGGGCATACCAGCGCGCTATGTA
>ENA-UOWO01004854-UOWO01004854.1-activated-sludge-metagenome-genome-assembly--contig:-NODE-4854-length-14589-cov-7.413788_pt1 | contig 14589 bp, 11 predicted proteins | sample MGYA00238148_ERZ761564 | MGnify/ENA primary metagenome ERZ761564 (study PRJEB28885, sample SAMN05720194) | activated sludge metagenome | isolation source: Anaerobic digester | place: USA...
ATTGTATTTCAATAACTCTTTTTTATCAAGAATTTTTGGTATATCTGTAAAGCTTCCATCCTGCGAAAAAGACAATGAACGATATCCACTGACTTGTTGAAAGAAAAAGGAAGCTCCCGCGGTTGTCATATCTTAAAAATTCTATCATGAATCTTGTTGCAGGATAAAGGAGAAGATACATTGACGCAACATAACCGGGGTTCTTTTCTTTTCCGGTGAACATTAATTTCACAAGGATTCCGCAAATGATGAGGTTGGAAAGAGAATGAATAAGCTGGGTCGGTATTATCGGTTGAGTATCTGTATAAAGACTTGTGTATTCAGGGTCAATTTTGTAAAGCAGAAACATCGTTCTTGAGCCTTGAGGGAAACTTATTCCGAATAAATCTGAAGGAATACCGAAACAGCACCCTTCCAGAAAGCATCCGATTCTCCCTATCCACTGAGCATTAACAGTCACTATTGCGGCGGCATCGGCTGTCTTCTTAAAAGCAGTCCAGTCTTTCGGATAAAGCATCATTGTCATCAATGCTCCGGCGATGAAACCGCCAAGCAGACTTCCGTAATAGACATGTCCGGGAGCAAACGGGTTAAGCATAACTGTAAAAAGATAACTTATGCCGTTTTTCTGCAATCCTTCCATATATGTCCAGAACATTCCTTCAAAAAGAACATGAAAGATCCTTGAAAACACCATGCAGGCAGGCATCACAGGAAGCGGTATCAAAAGCTGTTTCCACACAGTAAGACCCTGTTTTCTTGCAGTTATTGCCGCTATTGGAAATGAAAGAAGATAACCCGTAAAAAGAGTTGTCATTAAAGCGCCCGGGTAGGGAAACCCCATAAGATCCCATAATGGTTTGAAAATATCGTGATTCATGCCGCCTCCATTATCAGTTGATTGAGTTTATATGATTATCTTCGAAATTTGCAAGTTAAAATCTTTTCCTTGACTTTAATGAAAGAAACTCTATTTTCTCATATTTCTCAAAGGAATTGCTTCAAAACCCGAATGTTATCGCTATGTTAAGAATCAAACCCACTGCGTGATTGTTCCTTTCTCCACCCCAAGAAAAGACCGAATATACTGCTGGTTCAAAAAGAAAACCCATTGTTCTTGTTCTGAAAAATAAATTTATTCCTGGAGCAAAAACGGCATTAAACCCGTAAAATTTCTGATCAATATGTATCCCAAAAGCTGGACCCACTTCTATTCTTGCATAAAGATCGAGTTTTTCAAATTCCTTTAATAATTTTCCAGTCAAATTTACGGTTATAAACGGCTCTTGAATAATTGAAAATCCGGCAGATGTTCCGAGTCTGAAATTTTTTGAAAGACTCCCCTCAAAAGATAAGGTCGTGAAGTTACCCATCATTTTACCTTCGGCTACTTCGACAATATCATCAGTTTGTCCGTCAATATACTGATACCATATTTTCCCGTATCCGATACCGACAGAATATATGAGATAGTATTTGTAATCTTTTTTTTCTTTTTTATTTATTTCACGAACAGTTATAACATTTTCTTCGTCAGCCCAAACTGATAAAAATGTGAAAAAAATCAAAAATCCAAGAAAAATCTGTTTATTTCTTATCAAACTTTTCCTCCGTTAATTCTGCGTTTTCAGGAAGAATATACTCAAAATTACCGTAGTATCCAAATTTTGTGATGCTCGACTCATTTTCATTAATAAAAAATGGTGGGTACATATATATTCCATGCAAGAGAACAGATTCAGATATTTTTTTACTCAAAGGCATAAAAAAGAAATATTTCGGCCATGTGGTATACACTCCATAAAGCTCTGATATTATTCCATTAATTAAAACACCTTCTTTCTGATTATAAATAATATTATTTATTCTTGTAAACATTTTATCAAATTTATCTTTTTTGGTTTCTTCAGAATTATATCCTTCATAAACTATCTCGTCTTTTTTAATAAGAGACCCGTCCATTGTTGAAAAACTGTATAATAAAGCTTTTTGTCCTTCATAGCCCCAGACAAATATTTGATTGAGATCATTGTTTAATTTGCTGTTGTTGAATCCAAAAGAATGATTTTTCAGAGTATACTCTACCAAATCGTTAATCGCACTCACATCCCATCTAAATTTTACTTCTTTACGATGAAATTTTGTAAGACTTTCTTCAAAGTTTTTTCTTCCTTCTTTACCAATTTGACTTGCCCAAACTTTGTTGCCATCGAAATCAAATTTCATAATAAATAAATCGTTACACTGATAAAAATTAGGAACATATATACCTGCATCCGGATTATACCGTTGCCAAGAAACACACTGCCCGCCAGAGTGTTTTTGAATTAAATCACCTTCAGTTGTTCCATAAATAATATATCCATCTTTAACCATATCAAATCCTGAAATAGAATCACTGACTTGATTTGCACCAACCATTTGATTCCACAACACATCTCCCTTTGTATTAAGCTTTGCAAACAAAGAATTTTTTACCAGAAAATCGTATGTACCACTCCAAAAACCGCCTTCAATCTCTTCTTCCACATAGTCTGCTGCAATTAAAAAACCGTCTTCGACTATTCTTATTGCATTCACCCATTCACTTTTTTCCTCATTATTTAGTACCATAACTTTTTCTGAAATTAATTTGCCAGTCCAATCATACTCTGCAACAAAAGTATGAACAGCTTTTTCTTTATCGGTTTTTTTAACAACTCTACCGGCAAAAATTATTTTCTTGTCAGGAATTAAATCAAATGAGGAAATGAAAAGTGTTTTTTTATGTTCTTTTGAAACAGTTTCCAGTTTTATCTCTTTTTGCCCATCTTTTTCAAACCAGATCACAGAAAGATCTCCCACAGCAACGCTGTTTGAATTCGCAAAATAGTATGTGTTGTTATTTACATTTCTCACTAACGACATTGTTCTTCTTTCTATTAAAACCGTATCAATTTGAGTTTCTTTCACATTTACCTTTGCTTTTCCATTTTCAAAACCTGCTGTCAACATCTTTGTTGTTCCACAGGAAGAAAACAAAAAAACTGCAACAAAAACTAAAAATTTACTCATGATTTTTAAAATTCTCATTTTTTCACCTCACTTGATTTTAAAATTTTTACCACTCCGCACAAAAAATTCTGTTGTTTATATCCTACAAGCTGTGTTTTTTAATGTCAAATTTTTGTAGGATATTGCCTACAGCTATTTTTTGTAAAAACATAATACTTCATCTCTGAAAAAGTGCTTTCGGGTAATATTAAAAAATTGTTTTTTGTGAGGTAAAAAAATGAAAAAGATCACGCTTATCGCAGTTGTTATTTTTGCACTGCTTTTTGCAGTTGCATGTTCCATGGTTAAGTACAAAAAAGGTGACCAGACAAAAGGTTATTTAAGCGGAATCAAAAAGATCGCCGTAAAGTATGATTATTCAACAGCAAGAGTCGGCAAGTTCGCAACAGAAGGCGAATATGTTGACAGCAAAGTTGAAGAGCACAACAAGAAGGAAGCAGGAAAAGGTGACGAATGGAAAAACAAATGGGAAGAGCAGAAAACTGCAACTTTCGCAACAAAGTTTGAATCTCTTATCAATGAATATACAAAAGAAAAAGGGATTGAAGTCGGTTCAAACATTGCAGATGCTGAACTTACAATGTCAGTTATTCTTACATACATAGAACCGGGCTGGAATATCGGTATTTCAAGACAGGATGCAAGCATCAGCATGAGAATTGAAATATTCAAGACTGGTGAAGCTGGTGAACCGCTTGTTGTTTATGAGATCAACAATGTCCCGGGTCGTGGTGCAATGGGTTATGATTTTGACGCCGGATACCGTATGGGCGAAGCTTTCGCACTTGCAGGAAAAGAACTCGGAAAATTCCTCGTTAAAGAATAATTCTACTGACTTTCAATAAAAATCCTTATTCACATCCGCCTTCAATCTCAGGAGGACAATCTTCTGCTCCGCCGGGACCGTCATATTCCCAGCATGGAACTTCATTATCTTCATAATCAGAAGCTCCATCTTCGTTGTAGCACTGACATTCAAACTGGAATTCTTCATCTCCATACTGAAGAACTGAGCCGTCATCACTAGTGTTGATGAATGTAAGTATATCGTCTCTGTCATCTGTCATCTGATTTTTAAACATCATTTTCAGCGTTTCGCCGACCGATCCGTCAACATTGTAATCAAAACAGCCATACATTCCGCCGATCGGAACATCATATGTATCCCCTTCCTCTTCAACTTCTTCTGTTGCAGAAATTCCTAACCAGCAACTTTTCCTTGTTCTTTGACTTGTTACCGAACTATTCTGAATGGTTAGATCTATAAATGAATGGCGGAACCACACAAATGCCCCGAAATCAGATTCATTAATTCCGTCTTCTTTTAAAAGAGGAATTATCTGAGGACTGAACTGCCACATTACATCATAGTAATCTACTGTGGCTGAAGTTGATGTTTGATTAATAAACTCATAATCTACTGCATCAGCAAGAAGAATCTGACCCTGATAGCTCATAAATGAACCGTTTGCAGTGAAGTCTTTTGTACCTGAAACTGTTTTCGTTCTTCCTTTTACTGATACTGCTTCAACATAGTCACCCTGGTAATCTCCTATTTCACCTGTCATTTTCAGATATGCGTATGCTGTCCAGCTTGGATCAGGAGCATACCACGAATCTGAAAGTGTGCATGTTCCTGTGTTTCCTGAATCACCTGAATTTCCGGAATCTCCACTGTTTCCTGAGTCACCCGAATTTCCAGAATCTCCTGAATCGCCCGAATCTCCTGAATTACCTGAATCTCCTGAATTACCTGAATCTCCTGAATTACCCGAATCTCCTGAATTACCTGAGTTTCCTGAATCACCCGTATTACCTGTGTCTCCGGTGTTTCCTGTATCACCGGTTTCTGGATCAACGCACGCTGCGGTAACAGTTTCATCGTTATCAAATTCTTCACAGATCTTTCCGCTTTCACTACAATCCTTCACTGTAAACCAGGCGCTGTTCACACAAAGCTGAAGGAGGTCAACAGTGCACTGATACGCCCCTTCAGTAAAACAGTTTACATTAGAATTGTTTTTCGTGACACTTTCACCACAACCGTTAAAAATTAAAAAAGTTACAAATACTCCTGCAAATAAAAACATCTTTTTCATAATTACACCCCTCTTAAAAAAATCTTGTTGCACCGGAATATTACTATAAACTTAAAGATACATCAATAAAATTATTATTACAGCCTGTTTAATTTCTGTCAACCCAAAACATTCCTCGTTTTAGTAAACACCCAAAACTTTGCTTCCTTAAAAAACAATATCATTTTTCAAATCACAACTTAGAACAACTTTTCATTGTGCCAAGTGAGCCTGAAATGTCTCCCATGTCTTTATATTCTGTCGGATGCCAAAGATCGATATACCCTGTTATGGTTACTTTTCCGTCAACTCCAGGAGTGAGATTTGAATCACTTATATTGACTGTGCCAACTCCAAATCCATGATAACACTCAACACCACTGCCATTAACATCAAAAACCGAAAGAAAAATCTCATCATCATTAGCCAGTCCAACTTTTGCTGATCCAGAAACAACATTCTCAGTTGAAATCATAATCATCGCCTGCGGATTTTTCTTATCACTACCCGACAAAGAGTGCTGAGTAACAGAAAAATTGGAATATGAATCTACCTGACCAAAATGATAAATTTTAGGGTCAACCGTTATTTCAGGAGGAATCTCACCGATTGATCCGAAAGTTCCTGAAATGAAAGGACTGAATGAAACCATGTCATCTGTAAGCGAAGATTCATTTGTCACAATGTAATCAACTGTCACATTTATTTCCAAAGACGATCCATACGGGCCGTAACAGATTCCATCATTTATCCATTGTCCGACTGAGTTACAAACTTGCTTCTGCCACTTTTCATTATCAGATTCGCAAACTACTGCTTTTTTATCATTTTCAGCACAAATTTCACATTCTCCTTCATCAATCCACTCTCCAGTTTCATTGCAAATCTGTTTTTGCCACTTCTCGCTGTCTGAAAGGCATGTTACCATCCGGGTCTGATCCTCAAAACAGTAAACACATTCTCCTTCATTTCCCCAATTTCTTGAAAGGTCACAAACTTGTTTCTGCTTTTTTTCTGGATCTGTAGCACATGTGATTATCTTTTCGTCATTTGGATTGCAGTCATCAAAAGATATGCATCTGATATACTTTTTATTAGAAACATTGCTGTATGTAATTGAACCATCTTTAAAGTTTATATACCATGCAAAATCAACATCTCCCACAGTAAAAGAAGATGACCAAAATTGTTCTGTTTCTTCAAAGACACTATATATTCCATGATTATTACTTTCACATCCATTACATTCAACAGTTTCACATATGCCATAAGGCATTTTCAGACAATTATCAGAAACCCCGCATGGACCACCTGTAATAGTGTTGTTACAGTTTTGAATTATCGTTCTTAATTCAGATATTGTTGGCAATTTCCAATTATTGTATCCTCCCTCAGAAAGACTTTCACAATAATTCAATGCATCAGTTTGATTAAAGTAGGCTTTTCTTGACCAACTATATCCCGTAGCAGGGTCTGTCCATACAGCATCATTACATTCTGTGCTGCAAAAACCTTTTTTTCCGTTACTTTCTCCATCATCACAAATTTCAGATCCATTAATTATTCCGTCTCCGCAATACTCAACCATTCCAGTACAATCACTTTTGCAATAACCATTTTTCCCATTGTATTCAAAACCATCATCACAATTCTCGCCATAACTAATTTTTCCGTCACCACAAAGAGCTTCAGGTGTGTTTCTTACACATTTGAAATTAATATTGTCTGTTTTGTAAGTTGATTTTATTTCACCATTACAAAAACTAAGATTCCACGCTTTCAGTTTATTATCCATTTGATCAGAAAAAGACCACAATGTGTCAGTAAAACCCATTTTTGAAAAAATATGGCAACCACATATGCCCGAACAACTATAACATTTTGAACAATTAACAAAACAGTCACTATAAGAAGCACAATCGTTCGTAACCAAGCATGTTCCGTCAATCTTAAGCGTTGAACAATCACTAGTCACCATGGTTCTCATCTCAGAAATTGTAGGTAAATGCCAATCTGAGAACGAACCCTCCACTAGAGATTCACAATAATCTACAGCTTCATGCCAACCTTTGTTTAAAAAAGTTGATGACCAGTAATAACCTGTATCCGCATCAACCCATGGAACAAAATCTGTACATGCTACATTGCAATATCCCTCGCCTTTTCCATTATTTTCACCATCATCACAATATTCTGATTCACCTTTAAATCCATCTCCACAAAATGTAACCTTACAGTCTGGCGTACAATCTCCGTCTCCATCACATTCTTCTTCTCCATTTTTTATATTATCTCCACAATATGCAGTTTCACCAGAAAATCTTTTACAATCATTATCGCATAACACACAGTATTCTTTTCCGTAAACGCATTCTGTTTTTCCGTTATTTTCACCATAGTCGCATTCTTCACCATATCCTGCATACCCATCTCCACAAACCAACTCCGGTGTATTGCGAACACAACGAACAGAATGGTAATTGCCTTTAGGAGAAGAACCATAATCAAGAGACGCTTTTTCAAAATTAACAACCCATGCATTTTCCTCTGGAATTATCCATTCCGGAGTTGAAGAAGTTATTTCCGATGATGACCACATTTCTTGTCTATCTCCCAACACGCTATATTCTGTTGTTTGAGAAGAGCCACAACTACAAGGTCCATATTCGTTGCAATTATCATCAGAACATATGCAATTATAATCTAAACACATATCATTAATTTTGCAACCACCTCCAATCACTGTGCCTTCACAATTTCTTATCAGAGTTCTAAGTTGACCAATTGTGGGGAGATGCCAGTCATCATATCCACTTATTATTAAATCTTCACAATAAATAACTGCGTTATACCAATGCATTTCCTGATTATTTTTTGTTGACCACATATAATTAGTTTCAGGATCTGTCCATTCAATCTCTCCCAAACTAAAGTCATCATCATTTTTCGAATTATCGTCATTAATATATTTATCGTTGTCCGAATCATCTGAGTTTTCATTCTCAAAATAATCCGAGTTTGAATCCGAATCTGTTGCAAAATAAGCATCTTCATCTATTTTATCATCAAAAAAATCTGCGTCATCAAAAAACAGTTCATCAGCATCAAATAAAGAATTATCCACTAAAGAATCACCATTCTGTTTTGATGAATTATTTTCATTACATGAAAAAAGAATTATTATCATAACAATACTAAATACCCCTTTTAAAAAAAATCTGCTCATATCTGCCTCCTTAATCTATTCAACTTTAACAGGAACTGTTGCACAAAAATCTTTGTCAATACCTTGCCAATTTTTGTGACCCCAGCAATAAATTTTTCCTTCTTTATCAACTGCACATGTACGATTGTAAGCAGCACTTATTAAGGAGACTATTTTTCCTTTCATAATTCCGTTATTATCTATTTCAACCGGAACATTATTATTAACATTTGTGCCATCACCCAACTGACCGAACTTATTGCTGCCCCAACAACAAACCTTGCCATCCTGATCGAGTGAGCATGTGTGAGGATCATTGTAATTATACTGATTGCTTAAACTTACAGAAATTACCTTTTTGTTATTTAAAGCACCCGCGTCATCAACCTCGATACCACTTACAACAGTTCCCAATTGTCCACTGCTGTTATTTCCCCAGCAATATAATTTTTGTTTATCGTCAATCGCACAAATATGATTGTTCCCTGCAACTATCTTAACAAATTTCTTCTCATCCAAACCATCTACACTCAGTTTAGTGAAATTCTCGCTCGCAGTATGTGCTAATATAATTGTCGCCTCAAACTTAGGAGGAAGACATGCCGTATTCAAGTTCGATCAAACGAGGAATTCTTAAAAGAGTTTTACCGCCTGAAAACAAAAGCATCAGGAGTACGAGTAAAGAGACCGGGATATGTGAACAGACGATAAGAAACTGGATAAAAGAGAGCAAATCTGGTAGCTTAGATGACGGCAGCGGAGAGAAGAGTCCCCGTTATCTGAGCAACCGTGAGAAGTATCATCTTCTGATGGAGTCGGCGAAAATACCGTCGGAGGAGCTTGGAGAATTTTTAAGGGAACGGGGTCTCCACAGTGAACATTTAACCTTGTGGGATCAGGAGTTTCGAGAGATGGCAGAGAAATCCGAAAACAGAAAAGACCGTAAAATGAAAGAACTTGAGAAGAGGGTCAGAGAGCTTGAAAAGGAGCTTAACCGGAAAGAGAAAGCGCTTGCGGAAGCGGCCGCACTGCTGATCTTAAAAAAAAAGCTCGATGCTCTTATGGAGGATCGCGAGGACGGCTGATCCTTGAGGAACACAAAGTTGAAATTGTTGTTCTGATAGAAGAGGCACATGATAACGGAGCGAGATATTTGAAGGCATGTGAAGTTGTCGGAATATCACTCCGGACATTGGAGAGATGGAAACTGGAAGGGATGAAAGACAAGCGGAAATGCTCGTCAAAACGGGTAGTTAGAAAGTTGTCGCCTGAGAGGAGAGAAGAAGTGATCGCAGTCTGTAACAGTGAAAAATACAGGGACAGAACACCTCATGAAATAGTTCCGATGCTTCTTGATGAAGGGCGGTATATTGCCTCAGTACGCACAATGTACAGAGTTCTTAAAGAAGAAAAACTGCTTCATTTAAGGAACGGAAGCAGAAGACGGAAAAAGAGACCCAAACCGCCTGAAAGGAAAGCGTCTGAGCCCAACAAAGTGTGGTGCTGGGACATCACCTGGATGCCTTCACTGGTGAAAGGAATGTTTTATTATGCCTATGTTATTATTGACATATTCGATCGCTTTATAGTCGGCTGGACAGTTCATGAAGAAGAAAGTGAAGAACACAGCAAGGATCTTTTCGAAAGTCTTTCAAGAGGCAGGAACATTGTTTTTGAATATCTTCACGCAGACAACGGAGCACCGATGATAGGAACAACACTGGTGACATTTCTGCAGTCAGTAGATGTGAAAGTTTCCTTCAGCAGACCCAGAACCAGCAATGATAATCCGTTCATTGAATCGTTTTTCAAAACTATGAAATACACTCCCGGATATCCTATGAGATTCAAAGATATATCTCATGCAAGAAAATGGATGGCAGATTTTGTGAACTGGTATAACACGCAGCATCTTCACTCATCAATAGGATTTGTAACACCTGAACAGATGAGAAACGGCAAAGCACTGGAAATATTCAGGAAAAGAAATGAAGTGATGGAACAGGCAAAAATGGAAAACCCGGAATGCTGGGGATCAAGAGAAACTATACAGTGGAAAACGGTGGATGAAGTGATTCTGAATCCGGAAAAAAGATGAAGAAAAATTATTTAACAAAAGGCGACAAAAAGGTTGACACATACCGCTCGTATAATTGTCATACATCATTTCCCAATTATAAATAGTGCCTTGCCTGTCTATCACAAATATTGCCACAGATTCATAAAAATTCTCTTCATATGAAGAAATTGATACAAATCTTTTGTCACCAGTCCCAATTACATTTCCAGCATAAACTCTTCCATTCTCATCTATAGCATTAAGTCTATCTCCCACACAAATAGAAGTTGCCTTTGAAGTATATGCTAAACCTGTTATATCAATAGGGACAAGTTGATTTGATGAGATATAATTACCTGAAAAATAATGCCCGCCAATATTCCCCCAGCAATACACTCTATTGTTATCAGCAAGTACACAGCTTTTTTGCATTCCCAAACTAATAAATTTAATTTTTTTATCCTTGAAAGCATCATCAATTACTGCAACAGGCAAATAACTTGTTTCTACTGTTCCATCACCTAACTGTCCCTTGTCATTTGTTCCCCAGCAATAGACTTTGTTTTTATCATCGACCACACAAGTATGTGTATCTGAAGAATCAATGAGAATAATTTTTTTCCCCTTAAGTATTGTTTGAGTATATATTTCATCTCTGGGAGTTGGTGAAAAAAGGGGTTCTGCTTTTTTTCTACTCCCTATCTGTCCATTTTCGTTGTTACCCCAACAATAAGCACTGCCTAAACTATCAATTGCACAAGTATGACTTGAGCCAACTGTAACAGAAATAATTTTCTTCCCGTGTAAATCATTCGAATCATCAACTTTAACAGGAATTTCAGAAGCTTCTTTAGTGCCGTTACCTAACTCACCATGTTCATTGCCTTTCCACCATCCCCAACAATAAACATTTCCTTCAACATCGACAGCACAGCTATGATTGCCTCCAATATCCATTGAAACTATTTTATTCCCGTTAAAAACGCCCTCGTCATTAAGAATTGCTGGAAGATCGTTGGTGTTTTCATTCCAACAATATGTGTTTCCGTTTTCATCAATTGCATAACCTTCATAACTTCCTGCACCTACATAAATCAACTTCACACCTTTTAAGACACTCGAACTATCTACAGGAACAGGATTCTTTTGATCATATTCGAATGACCCATCTCCCAAACCACCGTACTGTCCGCCTCCCCAGCAATATGCTTTTCCTTCATCATCAAGAGTACATGTAAGAATTCCGCCGGCACTTATCTGAAGTAAAAACTTCCCGTTTAAAACACCTTTGTCATTAACAAGAACAGGAGTGGGCTTGTCTGTCTCTGTTCCATCACCCAATTGACCGTATTCATTGTCGCCCCAGCAATATGCTTTACCCACTTTACTCACAGCACATGTGTGGTCATATCCTGAACTAATTGAAACAATCGCAACTCCTTTTAAAACCCCCGAATTATCAATCTCAATAGGAACATTGCTAAAATCATTCCATCCAAAATCAGCCCCAGTTCCCAATTGACCAGAATCGTTAGATCCCCAACAATACACCTTGTTTTCATTATCAACAACACAGGTATGATTCCCGCCTGAACTTATTAAAATTAGTTTTTTATTACTCAACACACCCGCTGTATCAACTTCAACCGGAAAAATTCTATCGCTATTTGTTCCATCTCCGAGCTGACCAAAACTATTACTTCCCCAACAATAAGCTTTACTGTCAGTGTCAATTGCACATGTATGAGAACTTCCGGCAGAAATTTTAATCCATAACTTCCCACTGTCTCCTGTATTTCCAGTATCTCCAGTATCTCCAGTATCTCCTGTGTTCCCACTATTGCCTGAATTTCCCGTATCCCCCGTATCTCCTGAATTTCCAGTGTCGCCAGTGTTTCCTGTGTCACCATTTTCAGCATCGGGCTGTTCATCATTATCGGATTTACTAATATCGTCATTAACATCTAATTCCTTGTCATTTTTTGTGCTGCTTTCTCCGCATGATACGGTCAACACGACCGTCATAAGCATAATTGCGATCATTGTTGTTGTGTTTCTCATCGGGTTTCTCCTTTTTTAAAACAATTTATTCTTCCACACTCCTTGCAACTCTGAAACCGAGATAGTTTGTTCTGTCAGTATTTACAAGATAGTATCTGTATGCACTTCTGCAAAGTGAAGCAAGGTTGTTCCAGCTTCCGCCTCTTACAACTCTTTTGGGGCTTGACACAGATTGCCAGGGATCAACAGAAGGTTCAAGTTCAGTTCCAGAAGGATATGTTCCATCAAAATCGGCTGTCCATTCCCAAACATTTCCACTCATGTCATAAAGATCAAAGTTGTTCTTCAATTTACTGCCAACGGGTTGAGTTCCGCATTTGTCAGAGCCGGTAAACCAGCCGCTACAATTGTAGGCATCTGAATAAGTTGCTTTTGAATTGCCTCCGTACCATCCGATGGCATTAAGATTCTCATCAAGAGGTGTTCTACCGATATGAGTAAGCACTCCATTGTAAATTGCTGTGTCAGTTCCTGCTCTGGCAGCATATTCCCACTCACTTTCTGTAGGGAGCCGGTATCCAAGGCAGTCCTGAGGTTTTGAAAATGCGGTTTTTAAAGAACAGTTAAAATCCGGTGCCGAACCGGAACAGTCATAACATTCTTCAAGTGTTTCTTTTTTTGATAGTTCATTTGCATATTTCAATGCCTCATGCCAAGTCACTGTTTCAACAGGACAATCAGAACCGCAAGTTGGGAAACTGCTTGGATTATAACCCATTAAACTTTGAAACTCTCCTTGTGTAACCTCAAATTTGCCGACATAAAAACCTTTTGAAATCTGAACATAGTGGAGCACTTCATTAGTTTCTCTCCCCGGTTCTTCAACAGGAGAACCCATCCAGAAACTTCCGGCAGGAATCAAAGCCAGTTCGCCTATTATTATTTCTTCTTCTATATCATCCGGCTCTTCATCAACAATTTCTTCATAGTCATCATCAATTTCTATATGTTCCTCGTCCGGTTCCTCATTAACTATCTCTTCATCAATATGCTCATTGTCTATTACAACCACAACTTCATCCGGTGTTTCATCTTCAATATCAAAATATATCAAAGTGAACTCCGTGAAATGACCGACTTCAGCCATGATGGGGTCTCCACTCATTATCGGATCGCCTGACATAATAGGATCACCACTCATGATCGGGTCGCCTGACATAATCGGGTCGCCGCTTCCCTCATGGACCCACTTGCCATCTCTGAATATAGCAACAGCAGCACCAATACCAACCGGTTTATCTTTTGTGGCTGTTAAAGTCAGTGTTGATGGCTTGTCAAACTTTAAACCATCAGGACCAAAGTTATAAACACTGCTTGCAATCATGTCACCATCAGGATATTTTAAAACATCCATTTTCTGAACAGTAATAACCGTATCTTCAGCAAGTGCATTCGGAGGAATTTTAATTCTTGCCGCACCATCCTTTGAGATAACTTCGCCACCCTCTGAAGCAACGATCTTTTTTCTTACAATATCGTCATCCGCTTTCTTACTGCAGGCAATTACAGCAAGAGTGAAGAAGAAGATAATCAGTATTTTTTTCATTTAACTTTCCTCTCCCTATTCCAGCCAGTCAATAATTTTGTCAAAGAGTGTCCAGCCGGTGGTAGTGAAATAGTAAGGGTTATAAGCTAATATTGTAGCTCTCCCACCACCTGCGTTTGTGCTGTACAATGCTGTTTTATATGTCGTGTTGCGATTGTTTCTGCCGATTGCTGTCCAGCCGACGGGGATTACTGTGGTATAGACCGCAGATTGAGATGATTGCAGAGAAAGTGTGCTTGATACCGCATAATCGGCAAGATATTGAGTGTTTGATTCAACGACCAGCTTCAGTGCTTCAGAATTGCTGTCAGATGTCCATGTTCCACCCATAACGGCTCCTGAATTGTAAAGCATGAAAACTTTTTTTCCTGAACTGATAAGGGTATTTGCTGTATTTTTGTCAATTGTCGGATACTGTGTGGATATAACTATAGCGGCATCTGTCAGGTCTGAGTTTTTAAGTCTGCTTGATTTGATAAATGTCACCTTGTCTTCATATCCGCCATTATAAAGTTGAGTGTAAACGGCATTTTCAGCACTGGAAAGAGTTGGTGAAGTATCATCATCATTGTTGTTATAAATTATG
>ENA-UOWO01004855-UOWO01004855.1-activated-sludge-metagenome-genome-assembly--contig:-NODE-4855-length-14588-cov-17.166174_pt1 | contig 14588 bp, 9 predicted proteins | sample MGYA00238148_ERZ761564 | MGnify/ENA primary metagenome ERZ761564 (study PRJEB28885, sample SAMN05720194) | activated sludge metagenome | isolation source: Anaerobic digester | place: USA...
GGAAGATCTCCGCATTCCGTAACCCAGTGACGTATTGTACCTTCCGAGCCTGTAGGCATATCCGGGCGAATATCAGAACATTCCATGAGTTGCGCTCTTTGGGACAGGTGTTGATGCGATTCGCGCTTAGTTGCACCAATACGTGATATATCGTTCGTCTGCCGTGCAACTCCTCAGCCCTTGACGCGGATGATAATGCATATCAGGATACTGTCGCATCGCTCGATGGAGCTGGGTGGGATGGCATGAGAACGCATCACACATCATTGATAGGTTGTCTACCTACCTACCTACCTACCTACCTACCTGTCTTCCCCTCTTACTAGTTCCGAATCGTGTTTCGGATCGGCGGTTGCCTCTCAGGAGGCGGCGGGGTATCTCTATGCATCATGACTGGAGGGTGTGAATGAAGCCGTTGCTCGCACTCGCGCTCATCTTCTCCCTCTCCCATGCGGAAATAGAAGTGACGGAGCTGTTCCGGGCCGAGACGCCCGCCGAGCTCGAAGCTGCCCTTGTCGACGGCTACCCGATGCCGTGGCTTGCGGAGGTCCTCGCCGACTCGACCATCCCCGAGGAGGACCGCTACTGGCTTGACTGCCGGATGAGAGCGGTCATCGCCCAGGACCTGCACCTGTTCTTCGACAGAATTGGTGATCCGGTGCACGTTGAGGCTGAATGGATCGCACCCGGCGAAGACTACTGGCGTGAGAACTTCATGGTGAATGCGACTGGAGCAGAATATCTGTACGACCGATCGGATCAGCCGACCAACGTGATCTCTGAACCCGGTATTCTGCTCAACAGATTCGGAGAGCAGATCGGCCAACTGGCTATGGTGCATCAATTCGTCAGGTTAAGCAGAGACGCATCCATTGGTGTGTCAATATCTGGATGGCATGACATCTCGAGTGCGTTCATGCGAACCCCGAGCTTTGCCTGCCTGCTTTTCTCTGATGGGACCTTCAGGGAGATACCAATCGGCTTTTCAGGTTACTCGAACTGCGCGATCAGCAACGATGGAAGTAGGATAGTTGTCGAATCAGAAGTTCCTGTTGGCTCCGATCTGGGTGAAGCAGGAACTGGACTGGTCTTCCTGTTCGACAGGGAAGGGAACACTGTTGCCCGTTTTCCGATGAGCGACGGTGTAATGAGTGGAGCGCCAGCTGTATCGGCAACAGGGAAATACGTTGCGTGCAGGCAGAGATCAATACCGGAAAGAGGGGTCTTTCTCCTCGATGGGGAGACTGGTCAACTCCTTTATCGATTCGGAGAAGACCTGGTCGGGCATGACTTAACGTTCTCTCCCAACGAACAGTATCTGTGCGTCGGAGGTCTCTATAGGCCAGTAGTGTTTGATTGCCTGAATAGTGAGGAGATATGGTCTGTTACCCCCTCCGATCTTGATGGTGACGAGCCTGTTCTTCGCCCTGGCTACTGTGCAGATGATGGACAGACGTTTGTGTTCAGTTCAATACAAACTCATCCGATGCGTTTTGGTACTATGATCTTTAGAGGGACCGATACGCCTGTTGCTTGGGATACTACAAGAGGAGTCATCCAAGTATCCCCGAACGGTACTTTCACCTTCGCTCAGTGCTACGATGCGGTAGAGCCGAACTCCTGGAACGACTTCCTGTGCGTTCCGGTGATCGTGAACCAGCTCAAGGGTGGTGAGTAGGATGAAGCAACTTCTCACGCTTTTCCTGCTTCCATCTCTCGTGTTCGCCATCCCATGGCCGCTTGCTCCTGCTGACAGCACCCACAAGATAGACGGGAGCTATGGAGGATCGAATATCCCGTGGGATAGCGTGTCCTCAAGCAACCCGAGCGGCAATTTCCACAGCGGGATCGATCTCTTCCTGACGGAACTGACTCTGCCTGGTCAGGAAGAGGTTGTCTACTCGGTCGAAGCTGGAGTGGTGACCGATGTTCTCGATGGTGCGCCCCCAAGTGCCGAGCAATGGTTCGTCGTCTGCGATTCGCTTACCTCCGAAGAGGGCTGGGCGTATCTCCATGTTACGAATCCATTTGGGAAAGGGTATGAGGATATCGTCGGATTCTATGATTCATTAGCCTGCGTTCACCAGGACACCTCTTCTTACTCGCATCTTCACTTCATGCGATCGGGTCGCGAGTACAACATTACCTACGGACCTGCTGGCCGTATGAACCCATTGTCAGTGCTCGATCCGGCTCCAACTGGATCGAGCTACATCTGGCAGTTCGATCCACAACCCGACAGCACCCAGCATCCCTGGTGCTACTTCCTTGCAGACAAGACTATCGAAGACTGGGAAGCCGACTGGACTGACTCACTGGACATCTTCGAGGACACCCTTTCTGCAGATGACCTTCATGGATCTGTTGATCTCATCCAGGGATTTAGCCTTTGGGGATATGGAGACTGCGTGACGCAGCCGGGTATCGACGAGTTCTGGCTCGAGCCTTATCGAATCCGCTGGGATCTCGTGCTCGAAGGCAGTATACCTTCGTCAGACAAGGTCCTCGTTGAGAACTACCTAGTCAGTTTCGACGGCCTTGTTGGCAGCTTCGATGACTGGGAGAAATACAGGCAGTTCTTCTTCCGATTCACCAATCTCGATACCTACTTCCCTGGCAAGTACGGGGACATCATCTGCCTTACCAACTGCGGTGACGCTCAAGGCTGGTCGGGGCTGGGGATCAGCAACATCGAGGAGGGCTGTTGGAACACGGCTCTTGCCCTCGGTGGCTCTGGGGAGAACTACAACCCGATTCTTCAGGATCCGTCCGCGTCTGACGGATTCTACCGGATAGATGTGACTGCGTATGCCTGGGACACGACCGATTCGCAGAGGGTGAGCATCGACTGCCAGGTCTGCAATACGCGTGAAGTGGCCCAGGAGGTTGTGCTGACTGATGCTGCGACCCGTTCCGAGGTCTGGCGAGCGGAGTGGGTGGCGGAGGAGACGTCGAACGGGTTCGAGCCAGTGAAGGACGTTCAGACGAACGAGCCGGCAACGCCAGGCAGTACGCTTGATATCGAGATCGTGTTCACGGGTCCGATGGACACTACGGTGGTGCCTTACGTGAGGTTTGGGAAGCCCGGCGGGACAGAGCTGGTGGCTGAGGCCGACTCGGTGGCCTGGACGTCGACGTATCTGCCATCGGGGTACTACGACACATGGCACGGTACGGTCGAGGTGCCGTCGTCGGGGATGTCGGGGTGGCTGACGATGAAGATCAAGGCGAAGGACAACACGGGACTGGGGTTACTTGATCCTTCGGATGCGAATCCCCCTCCTCCTGCGACAGACAGATACGAGGACTACACGGACCTGCATCACGGCTTCGGGATATCATTTGGCCCGGAGGCGGGCTGGGATGGTGAGCTGGAGCACCAGGTGGAGAGTTCGCCGGTGCTTGCGGATATGGACGGGGACGGGGATCTGGATGTGGGGATAGTCGACTGTGACGGCTGGGTGCATCTGCTCGACGACGACGGGACGAGCTTGAACAGCAACTGGCCCGAGCCCGGCTGGTCGTATTTCCCGCAACCGATCAGGGTAGCGCCGGTGATAGTCGACCTGGACGGAGACGGGGGTCTGGATGTCATCTCGACGCACAACTGCGGAGGGATAGCCAGGGACATAGAGACGGGGGCAAACCTTCCGGGCTGGCCGGTATACCTTGGGATTGGTGGTCCCGACTCCTTGCTGGGCCAGTCGCCGAGTTGTGCGTCGCCGGTGGTGGGGGATGCCGACGGGGATGGGTCGCTCGAGGTTGTGATCTGCCGTGTGTTCACGAACACGTCGGTGAATCTTGAGAGCACGGTGTTCATGTTCGACCACACGGGCGGGACGCGGAAGTGGGCGTGCAACCTGGAGCCATCGCTTGACGGGGCGTCGGTGTATGCGACGCCGGCGATGTGCGATGTGGATGGTGGTGACGGTATCGAGGTGCTGGTTGCGACGGCGGAGGGGTATCAGATCCAGTTGAACGGAGCCGACAGTACGGATCTCTGGAATCAGAGCGGGGTGTATCTGTTGAATGGAGCGACTGGAGAGATCATCTGGGAGGAGTCCTTCAGCAACTGCCAGATTTACGGTGCGCCAGTGGTGGCGGATCTGGAGGGAGACGGGACGAACGAGGTGATCTTCGGGATAGCGAACACATCGCAGAATTGGAAAGTGCACATACTGGACGGGGTGACAGGCAACGTCGAACACAGCCTCGACATCCCGAACCGGGTGTATGGTCCGGTTGGCGTGGGTGATCTCGACGATGACGGGTATCTGGACATCGTGGTGGGAGTTCAGACCAACGGCATCTACGCCTGGTCGGGCGCGGGGAGTCATGCACTTCTGCCGGGGTTCCCGGTCGGCACGACGGGGAGCGTGAAGAGTGGGATCACTCTGGTCGACATGGATGCTGACTTCGAGCTGGAGATCGTGGTGGGCACCGGAGACGGGCTGCTTTATGCGATCAACGCTGACGGGAGCATCTGCACGGGGTTCCCTGTGGATACCGGGGACGGCATCTCGGGGCAGGTAGCGGCGGGCGACATCGACGGAGACGGTGCTCTGGAGCTGGTGGGAGCGGATGATGGTTCGGCGCAGGCCTGGTGCTACGACATGGGGTCGGGAACGTACCCTTGCGAGATGCCGTGGCGGCAGTTCCAGCACGACTCGTGGCACAGCGGTTGCTACGAGGCTGACAACACAGTACCTGCGGCGCCGACCGGTCTTGCGGCATCGGTGACCTACACGGGGTTCGGCTACACGGCCGACCTGACGTGGGAACTGTCGGTGAACGATGCGTACTCGCCTGATCCGGAGGATCCTGCGGACGTGACGGACTACCGGGTGTACCGGGCGTTTCCTCCGGGAGGCTACAGCCTGGTGGGTCACACGTATGCGGGAGACGGCACCTATACGGATATGTGCAGCTCACCGCTGGGACAGATCGCGAAGTACGCTGTCACAGCGTCGGACGGGACGAACGAGTCGGAATACTGCGACTACGTGAAGTTCAAGACGAGTCCCGGGATGAACCTCGCGGAAGGGTGCCGCGTGGAGGAGGAGCTGGAGCGCGGGGTGGTCGTCGTGACGGAGGTGGAGATACCCGAGCGGATGGAAGCCGCGCCGGTGGGACTCCCGACGGAGATTGCCGTGGGCCCGGTGAACGAGGCGTCAGCGTTGGTGATGGCATCGGACCCCGGTCTGCTGACCGACGGTGAGATGGACGAGGAGTACGTCCCGGGAGCAGGAGTGCGCGCCGTAGTGCTCGATCTCGGCATCCCGTGCCGTGTCGATCATGTAGAGGTGGCGGGAACCGGAGAAGACGGTACGGCGGCGATCGACGCCGGGGCTTCGTGTTCCATCGAGTACTCCGTCGATGGGGAGGAGTGGCATCCTGCTTTGGTACGGGGAGCGGATGCGTCCGGCTCGGTGGTGCGTTACGTGAGGTTCGCTCCTGCGCCTGTTGCGACCGAGGTCGAGGTGTGGGGCGTCAGAACCGAGGAAGACCAGACAGAAGCCGAGATCGGCCTGGAGCGTAGTGAAGCCGGCTGGACGCTGGCGGTGCCTGAACTGGGTGTTACTTCCCGCGGCGAGGCCGGTACACTGAGCGTGTACGATCTTGCGGGACGACTGGTGCGGAGCTGGGAAGTGCAGCCCGGAGACGCCGTGGAGTGGGACGGTGCGACAGGATCGGGCGTCGAGGCTGCGCCGGGGTGCTACTTCGTCCGTTACGAGCAGTGCGGTCGAGCGGTGACGCGACGCCTGGTCGTGATCGAAGAGCAGTAGCTCCCCGGGGAGATCGGACGAGGAGGAGGGGCGGGGAAACCCGCCCCTCCTGCGTCATGATTCAATCCTGTGACGGTTCCATTCCCGGCGAGCTAGAATAGGATCGCACAACCGGGAGGCAGATGTGGGCAGAACCGAGAGAAAGATCATCAGGATCGACGAGGAGAAGTGCGACGGGTGCGGAAAGTGCGCGTCGGCGTGCCATGAGGGCGCCATCGAGATAGTGAACGGCAAGGCAAGGCTTGTGAAGGAATCCTACTGCGACGGCCTCGGTGCGTGCATCGGCGACTGCCCCAGAGGCGCACTGACGATCGAGACCCGCGAGGCGGACGGGTTCGACGAAAAGGCAGTTGCGGAGGAGATGGCGAAGAAGGAGGCCGCGGCGAAGGCCAGCCCCGCCGCTCCGGCCTGCGGCTGTCCGTCGGCTGCCGCCAGGACCCTGAATCCTTCCGTCGCTGCCGGAGGTGGAACGGCGATCCCGTCACAGCTCTCCGCATGGCCCGTGCAGATCGCACTCATCCCCCCGGCCGCCCCCTTCCTCGAGGATGCCGACCTGCTGATCGCCGCGGACTGCACACCCTTCGCCTTCCCAGACTTTCACAGGCGCTTCATGAAGGGCCGCATCACGATGGTGGGATGCCCGAAACTGGACGACACGGGCCCCTATTTCGAGAAGCTGACCGAGATCTTCCGTACACGCGGCATCAGATCGGTGGAGGTCGCCTACATGCAGGTGCCTTGCTGCTCGGCCCTCACCAGGCTCGTTCTCGCAGCGCGTGAGGCATCCGGGGCGTCCTTCCCCGTCAGGCTTACACGGATCGGCCTGGATGGCGTCATCCAGGAATCGAGGACGGAATGAAGTCTACTACCTGGAGGATGTTCCATGATCCGGACGCATTCGTGGTGGCGCTGGGCAGCCCCCTTCTCGAGCGCGAGATCGAGAACTGCCTCCCCCTCGCGATCTGCTGGAAGATCTCCCGCGGCATCGGTCAGGAACGCGAGGCTTTCATGTATCTGTCCGAAGCCGAAGGGGAGACTGCCGGTGCTGCTGTACGCACTCCGGGCAGGAACGTAGTGCTCTTCAGCGGTCCGATATGGCGCGAAGAGGACTTTTGTGCACTGACCGACGCTCTGCTTGCGGAAGGGATCGATGTCCCGGGCGTGATCGGCCCCTCAGCGCTCGCACGGGCTTTTTCCGACGTCTGGTGCAATAGGCGTGGAACAGCGGCCTCAGTGAGGATGGAACTCGGACTCTACGGGCTCGTCGAGGTCAGGTCGACACCAGGCCCGGGCATGCTCGTGCAGGCAACTCCCGTGGACTCCGACCTGTTCTGGTCCTGGGAGCAGAGTTTCTACATCGACTGTTTCGGCGAGATGCCACCCTACGTGACTCGCGAGGGATCGGACAGGCTCGTCGCAGAAGAAGGAATATTCTTCTGGGTCGTCGACGGCGCGAAAGTCTCGATGGCCGGGGCGAACAGGAGCACCGGGAGCTCGTCGATGGTCAACCTGGTCTACACTCCGCCTTCGAACAGGAGTCAGGGATACGCAACCAGCCTTGTCTCCGCCCTGTCCTCCCGCCTGCTGGAATCCGGATACCGCTGCTGTACACTGTTCACGGATCTTTCCAATCCGGTCTCGAATGGGATTTACAGGAAGATCGGCTACGAATATGCCGGCGATTTCACCGAGATGGTCTTCACGAGCGGGATCTAAACTCTTCACGAGCGGGATCTGAACTCCTCGAGGACCGGCAGGAAGTCTCCGGTTCGACTCTGCGAGCCCCGGATTCTTTTGCAGGCAGCGATCATCGCGGCATGCTCGGGTATGCCCTCCAGGAAGCTCGTCCTGGTATTCTCGCTGTGCAGCTTCTTGGCTTCTTTCAGGAGGCTGCGCTTCCCCCGTGCCAGCGTATCCGCAGCAAGGGTCGCAAATCGCGACCTCTCTTCTAGATCCGGGGTCTTCGAGGCCAGCGCGGCGTACTGCAGGCACAGGCTCCAGAGCATCCTGGGTCTAGCCCTGTCTTGCCTGGGTATTTCCTTCGAGGCGGCCAGGAGTTGTTCGCGGGCGGATCGAACCGATTCCGGCGATGGTTTCCCGTCCAGCAGTATCCTGACGATCCCAATCCGCGTCTCGGCATTGTAGCGGTCGACGCCTATCCGATGCGAGAGCTCGAGGCCTCGGTTCAGGCTGGCCATGGCTTCGCCCTTTCTCCCGAGCAGGAACAGGGGGGTTCCGATCAGGCTCAGTATCTCGGTCTCACCCTCCTCGTCGCCCGTCTCCCTCGATATCTCCAGAGCACGTTCGAGCATGGCGAGCACCTCCCCGGTCGCGGAACGGACCGGTTTCAGGATCGCCAGATTCGTCATGACCACGCCTTCCAGATCCAGGAAGCCATGCTCGCAGGCGATCTCGAGAGCCTTCCTGTAACGGACCTCGGCCTCTGCGTATCTGCCTGTCTCGTACAGCGAGTTGCCTTCGCAGATCAGGGCTCGTCCCTCACCGACCCTGTCGCCGACGCTCCGGGAGATCGCCAGGCTCCTGCCTGCTATCTTGAGCGCTTCGTCGAAGGAACCGGATCTCGTGTGGACGACCCCCATGTTCCTGAGGAGGTTTGCCTGCCCGGCGCGGTTCCCCAGATGAATCAGGAGTTCGAGGGAGGCCTCGAAGTGCATGAGCGCCTCGGATTCGCGCCCCTTCTTGAGACAGACGAGGCCGATGTTGCAGAGAGCATTGGCTTCGTTCTCCTTGTATCCGAGATCGATCGAGATCATCCGTGAGCGTTCGAGGTTCCGCAGTGCGCTTCGATACCTGGCCAGATCGCAGTCCATCAGACCCAGGTTGTTCAGCGCCTTGGCCTCGCCCTCCCGGTCGCCGATTCTCCTCGACTTCCTGGCGACCTCCCTGAATGCAACCCTCGCCTCCCTCTTCCTGGAGGCGTGCCACATCGAGATAGCAAGAGCATTCCTGCAGCGGAGCTCTGCGACCGAGTCACCAGACGACTTCGCGCGTTCGAGGGCTTCCTCGAAGATCCTGACGCCCTCATCGGCCTCTCCGCTGTCCCTGAAGGTCTCCCCGAGCAGGATGTGTGCACCCGTGAAACCCGGATCGGACGCGAGTATCTCGTTGAGCATCGATCTCACCATGGCGGTGTCATCCCGTGTGCTGCGCGTACGCCACAGGTAGCGAGCCTTCAGATAGAGCTCGTATGTCGATGGAGCGGAGCCGATGGAGGATGTGATGCCTGGAAATGCGCTCGGGGCGACCCCCATGGCCTTGAGCGTGCCGTCAGCGAGTTTCCCCTTGATGGAATGGAGATCGTCCCACGATTCTTCCCAACTGTCGAGCCATGCGAGGTATTTGCGTTCCGTGTCATGGAGCTCTACGGAGAGTCTGAAGACGTCTCCGTTTCTCAGGAGAGATCCTTTCAGGAGGAATCTGGTTCCTGCGCGCGCAGCGGCGCCCTCCGGGGTGCCGGATGCGGCCATGTGCTGGAGCATCGAAGTCATGGGGGTGACCCTGATGTTGCCGGCGCGGGCGAGGTCCGTGATGAGGTCGGCTGTCAGACCGAAGCTGTAGAAATCGTCGCTTTTCGCTCCGGTGTTCACGAGGGTCGCGACGAGTATCGATGCGGGGCCCTCGTCGTGGAGCGCTGTGCCGATTCTCTCGCCGTCTATGTCGAGAGCGACCGGGAGAGGACCCAGGGAATCGCCCTTCAGCGCGAAGATTTCGATGAGGCGGCCCAGCCCCCTCAGTCTGCGGATACCGAGGGATTCCGCTCCGGGTCTCCTCCCGGAATAGCATTCCATCAGTTCGGCGGAGACGCAGATCCCGCCAGGGGGAGAGAGAGCTTCGAGGCGCGAGGCTACATTGACGGTGTCACCGAGGATGTCGCCGTCTCCAACCAGCACCTCGCCCCAGTGGATCCCGATCCTTACTCGGAATGACTCATTCCTCAAGCTGCTCTGGATGTTCCGCGCGCTCCTGACGGCCGAGCTCGGGGACTCGAAAACGCTCAGAGTACCGTCTCCGATCTCCTTGATGAGGGTCCCGGAGTTCCTCGCAATCACCGAGGAGAGTATGCCGCGCTGCTTCTCGAGCGCATGGAGGGCCGTCTCCTCTGATCTCTCCATCATTGCTGTGAATCCGACGATGTCGGTGAACATGACTGCGCAGCGTCTTCGTGTACCAGGAACCATTCTCCGGCCTCCATGCGTCGGGTGGCCTCCGATGGAATGTACGTCAGTCAGTGCCGGGGGGGAAGCCATAAACGAGAAGAGGGGCGGCCGGAGTCGCCCCTCCTCGTTCTCGCGATGGATCTACCGGGCCGGTTTCTCGGTGGCGAAGTCGACGCGCACGTTGCGGCCGTCGATGGTTGCGTTGTCCATGGCGGCCTTTGCAGCCCGCGCGCTATCGTCGGACGCGAAGGTCACGAAGCCGAAGCCGCGGGACTTGCCCGTGGTGCGGTCCATGACGACGCGAGCTTCGGAAACCTCTCCATGAACCGAGAACGCCTTGCCGAGGGATTCATCGGTAGTAGACCAGGAAAGACCTCCCACAAACAGCTTATTGCTCACTTGGACTCCTTCCGGGGCTTGTGCCCCGATCCGGGTGGCTGCCCACCCTCTTTCGCATCCTCCAGGGAACCGTACCCCGGTGATGCGCGGTTCTGGAATCAGGGATCTTTGCTGCTGGGAGGATTGCTGCACTCGACAGAGGCGGTACTTCCGGACCCAGAACAAGCCTATCTGAACCAGACCTGAAGACGATAGGAGGCTCTCCGGGGCAAGTCAACACCCTGGAGGACATCATTTCCTGATCACCTTGTGCGTCTGAATGGGGCCGAGCCCCGCTTCCCGCAGTGTCGACGTCCGCTTGATCTTCTTCGTCGTCGTCTTGGGGAGTTCCGTCTCCCGGAGGATGAAATTGGATATCCTCTTGTAGATCGCCTGAGAGGCGTTCAGGTTCGCGATCTCCCGCCTCACGACATCCACCGCGAACTCTTCGGTCAGCGGCTGCCCCTGCTGCTCGGCCATCTCTATCAGGCGCTCGCGGTTGGGGAAGGCGACAACCCAGATCTCCTCGCCCTTGAGTTCGGACTCCTTCCCGAAGACCATGCACTCCTGTATCAGGCCGGACCTGCAGAGCTTGGACTCGAGCTCCTCGGGGTAGACGTTCTTGCCATTCTTGGCCACGATGACGTTCTTCTTGCGGCCGGTGACGAACAGGAACCCGTCCCTGTCGAGGAAGCCGTAGTCGCCTGTGTGGAACCAGCCGTCCCTCGACAGCACCTCGGCGGTAGCCTCCGGGGCGTTGTGGTAGCCGAGCATGATGTTGGGCCCCTTTACCACTATCTCGCCGATGCCGGATTCGTCGGGATCCTCTATCCTGACCTCGATCTCCGGCAGCGGAGGGCCGACGGAGCCCGTGCGGTTGGCCGTGTCGCGGTTGACTGCCACGATGGGTGAGCACTCCGTCAGGCCGTAGCCCTGGAGCATCTCCATGCCCATCTTCCTGAATCCGGCCACCACTGCGGCGTCGATTCCGGCACCTCCCGAGACCAGGAATCGCGCCCGTCCCCCGAGCTTCTCGTGGACGGGCGAGAAGATCTTCCTGCGGACGTCCCTGTCACCCAGCATCTCGGCTATCGAGGCGGCCGCCAGCCCGATTCGGAACTTGAACCTCCCGGCCTTCTTGGCCGCGACGCCGTCCTGGATCTTGCGGTACATGTTCTCCCACAGCAGAGGGACTCCGAGGATGAGCGTGGCGTGTGCGTCGGCAAGGTCCTCGGCCACGTATCTCAAGCCCCGGCAGAAGTAGATGGTGCACCCGTGGCAGAGCGGGCACAGGAATCCGCAGACGCATTCGTACATGTGGTGCATCGGCAGGACCGAGAGGAACACCTCGTCGTGAACCAGCCCGACAGCCTGCAGCATCTGCCTCAGGTCGGAGAGGATGTTCCTGTGGGAGAGGACGACGCCCTTCGCGGCGCCCATCGTTCCCGACGTGTAGGAGATGAGGGCTATGTCGTCCCCGCCGTTCACCAGGGGGAACCGGGCTTCCGACGAGGCTCCCGCATCGAGGAGCGATTCGAGTGAGTTCTCGCTCCTGGACGGGGACCTCATCTGGAAGGTTCTGGTCTGCTTCGACGGTATCGATGTCTGTAGATCCTGCGGCATCTGGGCGTCGTGGAAGAGGATCGACGCTCCGCTGTAGTGGAGGATCGTGTGGATCTCCGCCGCAGGCAGCTCCTTGTCTATGGGAACGATGATGCCGCCGGCCCGGAGGGTCGCCATGAAAACGGTGGCCCAGGCTACGCTGTTGGAGCCGGTGAGGCCGACGACCGGACGTTCCTCGATGCCGATGAGCGCTTTCGCCAGGAGATCCACTGCGCTCGAAAACTCCGAGTAGGTGAGCTGCATCCAGGAACCATCGGGCGATTTCTCGAGGAGGAATGGCTTGTCCTTGTAGATGGAGGCGGAAGCCTGGAGCATCTCGGGTATGCTCCGATACTCGGGAACCGGATTGAGCGGGCCTCCCGGTATCGGCCGCTTTTTCGGCTGAGGTACAGGTCTGGATGGAGCCATCGATCAACCCGCCTCTCGCTGCAGATGAGAGTGACAGAATCATAATTCTAACACCGCAGCCGGGGTCAGGCTACTTTCGTGTTAACAACTCCCCTCGATATCTTCTTGACACCTCATGCCGGGATGGTCTACACTGAAATCATGGCTCGATATCCACGTCTGGTTGTTCCCGGCCTCCCCCACCACGTCACTCAGCGGGGGAACCGGCGTCAGCGGGTGTTTCGCTCCCAGTACGATCTCAGCAAGTACTGCTCGATAGCCGACCGCTGCCTCTACGAAGCCGGGGTGCGAGTGCTAGCCTTCTGCCTGATGCCCAACCACGTCCACTTCATCCTCGTGCCCCCCGAGTCGGACTCGCTGTCGAAAGCCGTCCAAAGGATGCATACCTCCTTCTCGCTCTACTCGAATCTCGCCTGGCAGAACTGCGGACACCTCTGGCAGGGCAGGTTCTACTCGTGCGCCCTGGATGCCACGCACCTCTACAACGCGATCAGATACGTGGAGATGAACCCTGTCCGGGCCGGTCTGGTGCAGAAGCCTTCACTCTATCGCTGGTCATCCGCCCGGGCTCATGTCTTCGGACACTCGTCCCCCATCGAACTGGACACGGGATCACTCGTCGCCGCACTGATCGACGACTGGGACGCATACTTGAACGAGGCCTCCGGCGATGACTTCTCGATGCTCAGGGACAGAACGAAGACTGGAAGGCCTTGCTGTACCCTCGATATGTGTCACAGAATCGAGGAGGAAACCGGCAGGACGGTTCTTACGAAGTCATGTCGCTTTACTTTTCCTGAAAACCAGTAATTCGTCTAGCGTTCCAAACGAATATGGAGCAACATCATACAAGCGCATTTTTCGAGTAGTCTGACCCCGGTTGTCATCGGCGCCGGCCTCGCGGGGTGCGAGGCGGCGGTGGCGCTGACCCGGGCGGGGATCGCCTGCGACCTGTACGAGATGAGGCCGACCGCAACAACGGCCGCACACGTGACCGGAAATCTCGCCGAGCTTGTCTGTTCCAACTCGCTCCGGTCGTCCAATCCGACCAATGCCGTCGGCTTGCTCAAACAGGAGATGGCCGACCTGGGATCGATTGTAATGGCTGCTGCGGAGGAGACGCGCATCCCCGCCGGAGATGCCCTGGCGGTGGACCGTGAGCTCTTCAGCCGTGCGATCACGGAGCGCATTTCAGCGGAGCCCGGCATCAGGCTGTGCAGGGAGGAGGTACGCGAACTGCCCGACGACCGGCCGGTCATCGTCGCGACCGGCCCTCTCACCAGCGAAGCCCTTTCACTGCGCATCGCAGAGATTACCGGCGCAAGCCACCTCTACTTCTACGACGCCATCGCCCCGGTGGTGTCCGACGAGTCGCTAGATCGCTCCGTGATGTTCCTGCAGTCGCGCTACGACAAGGGCGGCGGGGACGACTACCTCAACTGCCCGATGGACGAGCCGGCATACCGCGCCTTCGTATCCGCCCTTCTCGAGGCGGAGAAGGTTCCGACACGCGATTTCGAGAAGGAGATCCACTTCTCCAGCTGCATGCCCGTCGAGGCCATCGTAGCCACCGGCCCGGATGCACTGTCGCACGGCCCCCTGAAACCCGTAGGGCTCACCGATCCCTCCAGCGGAAAGCGCCCCTTCGCCGTCGTCCAGCTTCGCCGGGAGAACGCTGCGGGCACTGCCTGGAATCTGGTGGGCTGCCAGACCAAGCTTACCTACTCGGAACAGAAGAGGGTCTTCCGGATGATCCCCGGGCTCGGGAATGCTGAATTCCTGCGATACGGCTCGATGCACAGGAACACCTTCATCGACTCCCCGGCGATTCTCGACGGCATGCTGGGGATGAGGGGCCGGCCCGGCCTCCTCTTCGCCGGCCAGATCACGGGGGTGGAGGGGTACGTCGAATCGTCCGCCTGCGGAATCCTGGCCGGGATGTTCCTCTCCGCGATGATCCTCGGAGTCTGTGTCTCCCCTCCTCCAGCGGAGACCGCGACCGGCAGCCTGCTGAGGCATGTCACGGCTTCTCAGCTCCGGCATTTCCAACCCAGCAACGTGAACTACGGGCTCTTCCCCCCGCTCGCAGGCAGGGTGCAGAAGCGCTCGAGGAACGAAGCCTACGCGGAAAGAGCCAGGGCCGCATTCTCGGAATGGCTGCACAGCCTTCCCGAACGCCTCCTGACTCGACGATCCTGATCCAGCAGAACTGAAC
>ENA-UOWO01004859-UOWO01004859.1-activated-sludge-metagenome-genome-assembly--contig:-NODE-4859-length-14584-cov-6.907220_pt1 | contig 14584 bp, 9 predicted proteins | sample MGYA00238148_ERZ761564 | MGnify/ENA primary metagenome ERZ761564 (study PRJEB28885, sample SAMN05720194) | activated sludge metagenome | isolation source: Anaerobic digester | place: USA...
AGCAGCGCAAGGCGCTCGAGGAGTCCTACCTGGCCTTCCGCCAGGTGACCCTCGGCCGCCGCCGCCGCGGTCGGCGCAACGGAGTCGCCGCGCCGGTCGACAGCCACGGCGATGCCGAGATCGACATCCCCACCCATGCCCTGCCCACCACCACCGCCGATCGAGGAGATGCCCGATGACCACTGCGGAGACCAAGCCGCTGGACCTTTCCTGGGACGAGGTGGGACCCAAGCCGCGGCCGGAGCCGACCGTGGAGGCCTCGGCGTGGGATGAGCTGGACAAGCGGGTGCGGGCCAGCATCTCGGAGGTGCTCAACCGGGCCGAGAAGCAGTTCTCCACCACCCCGCTGGGTCGCATGGACGCGGTCGCCGCGATCCCCGCCTTCACCCGCACCGCGATGGCCCTGGCCAGCGAGCCCAACCTCGCGCTGCAGGTCGGCACCCGGTACGTCACCGGCATCCTGCGGGCCTGGGCCACCGCCGGTGCGCGGTCGGTCGGCGCCAAGGTCGACGGCCCGATCGAGGAGAAGAAGGACAAGCGGTTCGCCGACCCGACCTGGAAGGACAACGCCGCGTTCTGGCTGCTCCGGCAGGAGTACGAACTGTGGGAGCAGGCGCTGGAGGACCTGGTCGAAAGCGCCCCGATCAGTGACGAACTGCGGGTCAAGGTCTCGTTCCTGACCCAGGCCATCACCGACGCCATGTCTCCGACCAACTCGTTCCTGACCAACCCGGATGCCGTCCGCCGGGCCGTCGAGACCGGTGGCGTGTCGGTCTACAAGGGTGCGCAGAACTTCCTGCACGACCTGGCCGAGAACAACGGGATGCCCCAGCAGTACCAGAAGGGCGTCTACGAGGTCGGCCAGAACCTGGCCGTCACCCCCGGCAAGGTGGTCTTCCGCAACGAGCTGATGGAGCTGATCCAGTACAGCCCGACCACCGAGCAGGTGTACGAGATTCCCCTGCTGTTCAGCCCGCCGTGGATCAACAAGTACTACATCATGGACCTCTCGCCGGGCCGCAGCCTGGTCCAGTGGGCGGTCGATCACGGCCACACCGTGTTCCTGATCAGCTACCGGAACCCGGACGAGTCGATGCGCTCGGTCGGCATGAACGACTACCTGCTCGACGGGCCGATCACCGCGCTGGACGTGATCCGGGACATCACCGGTCAGGAGAAGTGCAACCTGCTGGGTCTGTGTCTGGGCGGCACCCTGACCATGATCTCGCTGACCTACCTGGATGCCATCGGCAAGGAGCGGATCAACAGCGCGACGTTCCTGAACACGCTGACCGACTTCTCCCAGCCGGGCGCCCTGGGCGTGTTCACCGACGAGGTGAGCGTGACCAAGCTCGAGGAGCAGATGAACCAGACCGGGTTCCTGCCGGCCGACAACATGGCCAAGACGTTCAACCTGATGCGTGGGAACGACCTCATCTGGCACTACGTGGTCAACAACTGGATGAAGGGCGAGCAGCCGCCGGCCTTCGACCTGCTCACCTGGAACGCGGACTCCACCCGGATGCCCGCGGTCATGCACGCGTTCTACCTGCGCTCCTGCTATCTGAAGAATCAGCTGGCCAAGGGTGTGATGGAGATCGCCGGTGAGACGCTGAACATGAAATCGGTCGATCAGGACCTTTACTTCCTGGCCGCCGAGCAGGACCACATCGCGCCCTGGCGCAGCTCCTACAAGGGCGCGCTGATCCCGACCGGCAACGTCCGGTTCGTGCTGTCCAACTCCGGCCACATCGCCGGGATCGTCAACCCGCCCAACCCCAAGTCCAAGCATTGGGCCGCTGACCTGGACGAACTCCCGGAGAACCCGGACGAGTGGCTGGCCTCGGCCACCATGAAGCCGATCACCTGGTGGGAGGACTGGGCCACCTGGATCTCCGAGCGGGCCGGCAAGAAGATCGCGCCGCCGCCGATGGGTGGCGAGCAGCACCCGCCGCTGAGCGACGCCCCCGGCACCTACGTCTTCGGTAAGTAACCGTTCACCAAGCCCCCGGACGGACCCGGGCACTATTCTCAGGTCCGCATTTACCAGTCCGTCCACCCGTTTCCGACTCAGAAAGTCAGGTATCGAGCACGTGTCTGCGAAGTACAGCGTTTCCAAGGCGATCATCACCGGCGGGGCCCAGGGACTGGGTGCCGTCATCGGGCAGCGGCTCGCCAGCGAAGGCATCACGGTCAGCCTGCTGGACATGAACGAGGCCGGCGCCAAGGAGACCGCGGAGCGGATCACCGCCGAGACCGGCACCCCGGCCTACGGCTTCAAGTGTGACGTCACCGACCGGCCCCAGCTCCGTGAGGCCTGGCAGGCCGCCGCCGACGCGATGGGTGGTCTGGACACCTACATCGGCAACGCCGGCATCACCCGCGACAAGATGTTCCACAAGCTGACCGACGACGACTGGGACCTGGTCATCAAGGTCAACCTGACCGGCGTCTTCGAGGGCCTGCGGGCCTCCGCGCCGTGGCTGCGCACCGAGGGCCCGGGCCGGGTCGTGCTGATCTCGTCCGTTGTTGCCAAGATGGGCAACCTGGGCCAGATGAACTACATCGCGGCCAAGGCTGGCGTCGTCGGTCTGGTCCGCTCCGGCGCGACCGAGCTCGCCCGGTTCGGCACCACCGTCAACGGCATCCGCCCCGGCTTCATCGAGACCGCGATGACCAAGGCCATGCCCGAGGCCGCGCAGGCCAAGATGGCCGAGAACCCGCTGGGCCGGGCCGGCCAGCCGGAGGACATCGCCGGCGCCGTCGCGTACCTGTGTTCCGATGACGCCGCGTTCGTCACCGGCCACATCGTCGACGTCAACGGTGGCCTGGACATGTAGTCCCCGCACCCCGACGAAGGCCCCGCACATCCGTGCGGGGCCTTTGTCGTTCCCGGTCCGCCACGCCGGCCTCGCGCCTGCGCACGCCACCCCGCGCCTGACCCGCGCCGTCCCCCCGCGACGCCCACCCCGCGCCGACTTGCCACAAACGCACCGCAGAACCGCCTGCAGCGGTGCGTTTGTGGCAAGTCGGGGGTACCGGTGGCCTCGCCAATGTGGACAACTCCGAACGGCGTGACGCCAGGCGTCAGGATGAACCCATGCCTGCCCGTCAGCCGATCCCCGACTGGCTTCGCGCCCAGCCCTTTGCCTCGTTCGACCATCCGCTCGGCCGCCGCCGCATGGCCGGGCCCGAGTTCGTGCCGGTCTTTCATGGTGTCCGCGCCGTCGCCGGTGGACCCGGGGACTGGCGGGGGCTGCCCGACGAGGAGGCGCTGCGGGTCCGCTGCCAGGCCCTGCTGCTGGTGGCCGGCCACGGCACGTTCTTCGGTGGCCTGACCGCGGCCCGGTTGTGGGGCCTGCCGCTGCCCCACCGATGGACCGCCGATGAGCCGCTCCACACACTGACCTGGTATCCGGATCAGGCCACCAACCGGGCCGGGGTCATCGGCCGGCAGATCAACGACTGGAACGCCCACCGGGTCGAGGTGCTCGGATTGCCGACGGTGGACCTGCCCACGTTGTTCTGCCATCTCGGGATGCTGTTGAGCCTGCCGGATCTGGTTGCCGTCGGGGATGCGATGGTCCGCGCCCCCGCGGCGGAGGGCTCGGCGGCGGCGCCTGCGCTCGTCGGCCTGCAGCAGCTGCACGAACGGGTCTCGCGGTACCGGGTGCGTGGCAAGCGGAATGCGCTGGCCGCAGTGACACTCGTCCGGCTGGGCGCCGAGTCGCGGCCGGAGTCCCTGCTGCGACTCTTGATCGTCGACGCCGGACTCCCCGAGCCCGAGCTCAATGTCGTCGTGTGCGGGGAGCACGGCAAATTCCTGGCTCGGGTCGACATGCTCTTTCGGGCCTACCGGGTGGTCGTGGAATACGACGGCGATCAGCACCGCACCGACCAGCGGCAGTTCGACCGCGACCTGGGACGGCTGGACGACCTGGCCGCCCAGGGCTGGCGGGTGGTCCGGATCGGCGCGAGGTCGCTGTTCCGCGACCCCCAGGACGCGGTGAACCGGATTCGCCGGGCCCTCATCGCCGGCGGCTGGACGCCCTGATCACCCCCGCCCGACCCGCAACCCGGACCCGCCCAGCCCTCGACTTGCCTCATCCGCACCGCTGACGCGCACGCAGCGGTGCGTCTGAGGCAAGTCGGCGCCAGATGGGGCGGGCGGGTCGGGCCTGGGCGGGGCACGGCGGCTGCGGCGGGGCGCCGGCCGAAGCCGGTCGGCGCCCCGCCGCGTGCCGGTTAGCTGAAGGCGGTGGCGGCCGAATCCGAGCCAGTCTCGCCCGGATCGGACCGGACCGCCTCGACGATGGCCACCTCTTCGGTGCCGGAGACCACGACGGACGGGTCGATGGTCATGATCGTGTAGCCACCGACCGACCCGGCGCCGAAGCCCGGCGCGAAGATCTTGGTCGGCTTGCTGATCACGCCGTCGGCGACCGCGTCGGCGATGGCGATCGGGATGCTGGCCGACGAGGTGTTGCCGGCCCGCTCGATGTCGAAGTAGATCAGGTCGGGCGACAGGCCCGCCTTCTCCGCCAGCTGGATCACCATCGTCTTGTTCGCCTGGTGCGGGACCACCAGCTCGACCATGTCCCAGGCAGAGTCCTTCTCGCCCAACGGATCAGCGGTCTGCTCCAGCTCGTTGATCATCTGCGCCAGGTAGCGGCCGGCCAGCGCCTTGACCTCGGGCCCGAACACGGTGATGTTGTTGTCGAACGCCGCGTTCGGCCAGATGATCGAGTTGACCTGGCTGACCGGACCGCCGGCGTAGGAGTTCATCAGGTCGATGTCGGTGTCCTCGCCCTCGGCGGCCGGCGCGATGACGAAGGCCGCGGCGCCGTCACCGAAGATCATCCGGGACGGGCGGACGGTGCCGATCTTGTCCGAGAACTTCTCACCGCAGACCAGCAGCACCGGCCGCTGCACCTCCTGCAGCAACCGGATGGCCTCGGACAGCCCGTAGGGCAGACCGGCGCAGGCGGCGGTGATGTCGGCCGACATGTGGGTCTGGTGCATGCCCAGCTGACCGGACAGCCAGGTGCCCATCGACGGCATCGCCCGCGGGTTCGTGCACGAGCAGAAGATGACCGCGCCGATCTCCTCGGGCTGCCGGCCGGCCCGCTGCAACGCGGCCTTGGCCGCATCCAGGGACAACTCGTCCAGCCCGCGCTTGGAGTACATGCGGGTCTCGATGCCGGTCTTCTCGCTGATCTCGTTCGCCGTCATCGGTGACCAGCAGTAGGCCGTGTTGCGGATCAGATCGTCGTTGGAACACAGGATCTCGCCGCGGACCACGGCCAGCGACTCGATCTTGGGCAGCACCTTGAACTGCTTGCGGATGTCGATCGCCGGGTACGGCCGGATCGGCTGCTTGGTCTCGATCTCCGGGGCGAACGAGGCCACGCGGGGGCCGATGTTGGCGCGCGGCGCACCCTTGACCGCGTCGATGAACCGCTCGACCTCGCTGGTCTTGGGCTTGAGCACGACCACGACGTCGTCCGGCTGGAGTTCGCCGAGGGTGGTCAGCCGCACCGCGGACCGGTCCCACAGGTACTGGTTGTGCAGCACCATGGACCAGCGGCGCAGCGCCTCCAGCTCGGCCACCTCCTCCTGGGCGTCGACGATGTCGGCGAAGCTGAAGGCCGGGTAGTCCGGGTCGTAGTCGCCCAGCACCCAGGTCAGCTGGCTCGAGTCCGCCAGCGCCTGGGCGACCGTCGGCTGGATCGCGACCAGCGCGGAGGCATGGTGCAGCCGGTGGCTGAAGATGTCGAACAGGGTGTCCCAGATCGCCTGCTCGGTCTGCTCGTCCCCGGCCGAGGGCAGATCCGCCCAGGCCTGGGCCACGGCGCCGACCTTGGACTCCTTGTCCTGCCACGGCACGACGACCGGCAGGAAGACGTTGCTGCGGTTGCGCGGCACGTCCCGCCAACGCGTCGGCACCTTCTCGTACATCGTCATGGCGAAGCGGTTCACCCAGAACAGGTTCAGCGCGACGTCGCGCATCAGATGGGTGCGGTCCTTGTAGTGACCGTTCGCGATCCGCTCACCGATCTCGGTACCCGAGGGGGCCTTGGTCTCGAAGTCCCGCCGGATCACCTGGTCGAGCTGCTTCTCGGTCTCGATCACCGAGAAATCCAGGTCGGGGATGAAGTTGGACGGGAAGACCAACCGATCATGGCGATTGATGACGAACGGCTGCATGCCGCGCTCCTTTGCCGCTGACTACTACCTGACGAACATGTCGGTGCAGTTCCCGGTCACCGGAAACCCGACGCCCATCCTCCCGCAACGCGTCCGGGAGCGCTCGTACACCGACGGCCCCCCGGACGTGACGGAGCACGTCACATTCGGTGACTGAGCGGAGCGGACGCCGCTGGGCCAGAATCGGCGCAACCGTTGCCCGGGTCGCACGCCCCAAGGATGGACATCGATGACCGCCTCCGCACAGGCCGCCGGCACCGCCGGATTCGGATCCAAACTGGCCGGTCGGGTCGCCCTGGTGACCGGCGGCACCCGCGGCATCGGCGCGGCGATCAGCCGCAGCCTGGCCAACCAGGGCGCCACCGTCGCCGCCGGCTACGGCCGGGACGCCGAGCACGCCCAGGAGTTCCTCGCCCAGATCCGGGCCGAGGGGGTCAACGGTTCCATCCACCAGGGCAACATCGGCGTCGGTGACGACTGCCGGCGGGTGGTCCGGGAGGTCGTCGAGCAGCACGGCTCGCTGGACATCCTGATCAACAACGCCGGCATCACCATCGACAGGACGGTGTTGAACCTGACCGACTCGGACTGGGAGAAGGTGCTGGCGGTCAACCTCTCCGGGGCCTTCTTCCTGTCCCAGGAAGCGCTCAAGGGCATGGTCGAGCGGGGTACCGGCCGGATCATCAACGTCTCCTCGATCATCGGCGAGGTCGGCAACATCGGGCAGGCCAACTACGCCGCGTCCAAGTCCGGCCTGTTCGGACTCACTAAGACGTTGGCCCGGGAGGCCGCCTTCATGCTGCACAAGTCCGGCAAGCTGGAGGGCAACCCGATCGGCATCACGGTCAACACGATCACCCCCGGCTACGTGGAGACCGAGATGATCGGCACGGTGCCGCAGAAGGTGATCGACGCGATCAAGGACAAGATCCCGATGCGCCGCTTCGCCCGGCCCGAGGAGATCGCCCGGGTGGTGCACTTCCTGGCCGCCGACACCTCCGGTTACATCACCGGTCAGGTGTGGGGCGTCAACGGCGGCATGGACATGTGAGACCCGCCGGTCAGCCGACGGGCTGACCCTCGGCCTGATCCGCGGTCTCGTCGATGCTCTCGTCGTCGGCCACGCCGTCGACGGGCGCGGCCAGCCGGTCGAGCAGCCCGCTGGCCCGGGCCAGCAGCTGCCGATCCTCCTCGCCCAACGCGGCCAGCTGGCGGACCAACCACAGCTCGCGGGCCCGGATGTGCTCGCGCAGCCGCCGGTCGCCCTCGTCGGTGATGGTGACCAGCACCTGCCGTCCGTCCTTGGGATTGTCGGTGCGCCGGATCAGGCCCAGCGCCTCCAGACCGGTCAGCACCCGGGTGATCGACGGTGGCCGGACCTGCTCCTTGGCGGCCAGGTCGCCCGCGGTCAGCGGGCCCTCCCGCCAGATCACGCTCAAGGCGGACAACTGGGTCAGGGTCAGACCCTCGGTGGGTGCCTCCTGACGCAGCCGGCGCGTCAGCCGATGAACGGCGAGGCGCAGCTCGCTGGCGAGTGCATCGACGTCCGGCACGTCGGCCAGCGTAACCCACCGTGGTCGCAGATGGGGCCAACTGGGACGTTCCGGACAAAATCTGCAAGGTCGACGTCCTCGCGTACCGGCCGACGCTCGTAGGCTCGGCGGGTGACATCCGAACGATCGGCGCCTGCCCCCGCCCCCTACCAACCGCCGGCGCTGCCGCCGGTGACGACGGGGGTCTGGCACGTCGCGGTGCCCGGCACGATCATCTGGCTGGTCGCCTTCGTGGTGCTGCTGTTCTTCATCCCGCAGCTGCAGAGCAACGACGCGATGATCTGGCTGTGGACCTGTCTGGCCGGCTTCCTCACCGGCCTGCTCGGCCTGTCGGTCTACGGCTGGCAGCGGCGGGCGGCCCGGTTGGGCAAGCGGTCGGCCAATCAGATGGCCCTGGACGAGAAGTTCTGAGCCGATTGGCCGACCCAGGCTGACCAACTCGGCGCCGAACCGGACATCTCGGGCGCGGAATCGCCGAGATGATCAGCCCGGCCGACCGGGGGAATCGGCTCCGGCCTCGGCCAGGGCGGCGCCGTCCTGGGCCGCGGAGGCCACCGCCAGCGCCCGGGACGACCAGCGGCCGGCGGCCCAGGCGGCCACCCGGCCCAGTGATTCGCTGGACCCGTCGCTGAAGTAGCGACCGGCCTCGCCCCACCAGCGCACCGGCGTCGCCTCGTGCTCGGCCACACTCACCCGGACGGCGTCGGCCACCGTCAGCGAGACCGCCTCGGGGTCCAGGCCGACGGCCTGGGCGGCCCGGGCCCAGCGGCCGGGTGCCGCCACCGGGGCCGGACCGGAGGTACGGACCGTGCCGGGCCCCAGCGCGGACACCAGCGGCAGGTCCAGGACCCGGGCGACGGCCTGCGGATCGGCGCCACCAGGCACCAGCCGTCCGGCGTCGACGACCTGCACCCACCACGGCTCGTCCAGCACACTGGCCAGCTGCGCGTCGACGACGGCGCCGGTGACCGTGCGCACCCCGTCGGGCAGATCGACCTCGCGCTCGCCCAGGGCCGCCACCACCGCTGCGGTCAGGCCCGGCACCTGGGCCGCGGCGATCGTCCGGCCCGGGTCGGCCAACCGCTCCAGAAGGTCATCGGGGTCCTGCGCGGCGACGGTGGCCAGCTCGGTGCGCACGCCGATCCAGCGGGCCAGCCCGGCGTCGAGTCCGGCGGGCGCCGCGTCGTACAGGCCGGCCAGGTCGGTGGCCGAGGCCAGCCGCCACTGGTCGGGCGGGCGGCCGTCGACCAGGGCATGACGGCTGATCCACCAGCCGCTGTAGGACGGTCCGGCCGCGGTGGGCGCCAGGCATTCCCGGGCCCGCCGGTCGGCGGCGATCAGCGCCAGCGCCTGTGGCCACCGGTCCTCGTCGATCAGGTCCAGATCGGCCAACGCATGGAAGGCGCCGTCGGTCGAACCGGCCTGCGCCCACTCGTCCAGGTCCGGCAACCGGTCGGCCAGCGCGTCCGGCACCGGCTCGGTGACCGTGACGACCGGAATGCCGTCCCGCACACCGGCCCGGACCAGCAGATCCCGCCCGTACCGGTCCAGCCACCAGTTCCCCACGACCACCTGGTCGACGTCGGGCTCGAGCAGCTCGGCGAACGGGGCCCCGGGCACCAGCAGCTCGGTCGCCGGCCAGGGGTTGCCGTCCTCGTCGGTCACCACCAGATCGGCCAGCAGGGCGGCCCCGGGCTCGCCGCCGGCCGCCAGCAGATCCAGCACGACGCTGGCCACCGACCGCACCTCGTCGGGGTCCGGGTCGACGTCCTCCAGCTCCCGACGGAGCTCGCCGACCCGGTCGGCCAGCGCCGGGTCGGCCAGCACCGCGGACGGGCCGGCCGGTGCGGCGCCCAGCCGGGTCAGCAGCGGGTGGGCGGCGTCCGGGTGCACCACCCGCAGGTCCGGCACCACCTCCCCGAGCCGGCGGGCCAGGTCGCCGCCAATGCCGCTGGCGCCGTCCGAGAGCTCGGTGAGCACCAGGCACCCGCGGGCGCCGACGGCGCGCCGGCCCCCGACCAGGGGGACCGGGATGTCGGCCAGGTCGTCGGGACGGGGGCGGGGATCGGCCGCGGCCGCGGCCCGGTAGATCTCCCGCCAGAACGCCGGCGGCCGGTCGAGACCGGCCAGGGCCGCACTGACCTGGGACCAGGTCAGGGTCGCCGTGCCCAGCGGGCGGAGCCCGGCCAGCGCGGCCGGCGGCAACGGCGGCAGCAGGCCAGGCACCGCCTGCCCGATCGCGGCCGCCCCGTCGGCGTCCACCCCGGGCAGCACGCACGCCTGGCCCGGGGTGACCAGGTCACCGGCCGCGGTATGCAGCAGCGGCGTGGCTTCGGCCCGGCGCACGATCGCGGCGCGCAGGGCGGCGTCCACCGGGCCGGCCGGGAAACCGGCGGTCGGCAGCAGTCGCCACCGCTGCGCCGGGTCCTGGGCCTGGACCAGGTCGAGGTAGGCGTCGGCCGCCCGCTCCAGCAGGTAGTCGCACAGCGGTCCGGGGGCCAGCCGGCGCCGGGTGTCGTCGACCGGCAGGGTGGCGACGAGCCGGGCCGGCAGCGACAGCGGCTCGTCGGTCGGGGTCGGCGCGCCGATGCAGGACCCGCCGGCGTCGGTGCCGGACAGCACGTCGAGCGGATCGGGGGTCGGTCCGTCCAGCGGCCGGATCCAGTGCACCGACCAGCGGGTCCGGCCGCGCTGTTCGACTGGCCGGTCGGCCAGCAGCGCGGCCGGCACCTCGCCGGAGCGGGTGATCACCCGGTAGCCGGTGCGGCGGCCGCCGTCATCGATGACGACCGTGCCGTCGGGGCCCGCGGACCGGGTGACCACCCGGTCGGGCAGATCGATCTCGGTCAGGTCGGGCAACGCCCACAGCAGGTCCGGGGCGGTGTCCGGGTCGGCCAGCAGGGCGCCGACCTCGGCCCGGGCCGGTCCGGTCAGCGGCAGTCGCACCTCGGTGCTGAACCCGGGGGGCGGCGGTTCCTGCTCCGGGTCGGCCGGCCAGGGCAGCCGCAGGACGGGCACGTGCCCGCCGCGCCGCTGCAGCTCGGCGTCCAAGTCGGCGGAGCGCCCGCGGACCGCGTCCCGGGTGGCCTCCGCGTCGAACCGGATCCCGCCGGTCGTGGAGATCACCCGTGGCGCCTGCGTCCAGCTGAGCACCGCGGTGAAGCCGACCCCGAAGAAGCCGATCGAACCGGCGCTGTCCCGCTTGGCCGACGCGCGCAGCGACGCCAGCCCGGCCACCCCCGCCGCGGTCAGCGGGGCGCCGGTATTGGCCACCCGCAGCTCGCCGTCGATCAGCCGGATCCGAAGCCGGGCCGGAACGTCGGCGTCCCGGGCGGCGTCGACGCCGTTGGCGGCCAGCTCGACCAGCGCCCGGCCGGCGTACCCACCGGCGGCCAGCAGATCCTCGGCGTTGGCGTCCTCCCGGAAGCGGGCGCCGGACGCGGCCCACCCGGCCAGCACGACCCGGCGCAGCCCGGCCGTGTCGAACGGGTCGAGCGGGTCGGGGGGATCGGTCGGATCGGGGTGGGTCACCGGGTGCCGGTCAGGAACCGGCGGCGGGCGGCTCGGCCGGCTCGATGACGGCGGCGTCCGCGGAGTGCGCCGTGACCTGCGAAGACTCGACCGGCTCCGCGCCGACCAGCCCCGCAGTGGCCGGTTCCACGGTGGCGGTCTCGACGAAGGCCGGCTCCGCGGTGGCGGTCTCGACGGTCTCGACGGTCTCGACGGCCTCGACTACGGCCGACTCCTCGACGGCGGTCCCGGCGTCGACCTCGTCGGTGATCTCGTCGGTCACGACCTCGGCGGTGACCTCGGGCTTGCTGCCCTCGGCGGTGCTGCCCTGGGCGGTGCTGTCCTGGGCGGTGCTGTCCTCGGCCGGCTCGACGGTCGTCGCCTCCGGGGCCGCGGGCGCGTCCTCGACGCCGACCGGCCGGGCGTGCACCTCCAGGGTCAGCTCGTCCATCACCACGGCCGTGGTCGCCGAGATCATCGGTGCATCGACGACGGTCTCCGAGTGGGCGCCGCACCCGAAGGCGGCATCGACCACCCGGCCGTCGGCCGGCGAGAACTCGTTGGTGCAGGCACCGAACGCCTGCCCGAGCAGTCCCTCCAGGCGGATGTAGAAGCCGCAGGTACCGCAGGCCGCCGGGGCCTGCTGGGCCATCGGCTCACCCGGGCCGAACGGCCCGTCGTGCCACCGTGTGGCGGCGTCGTCGCGGCCGAGCCGGCCGAGCACCCGGACCCGCCCGAAGCCGAATTCGTACTCGACCTCGCGCACGGCCGGGTCGTCCGAGTCGAGATAGCCGGGCACCAGCCGGTCGTCCTCCGGCGTGGTCGGCAGCAGGTCGCCCACGCCCAGATCGCCCGCGCGAACCCGCTGATCCCAGGGCACCCAGGCCGGCGCCAGCAGCGCGCCCTCGCCCGGCAGCAGCACGACCTCGCTGATCGTCGGATGGGTGGCCTCGACCACCGCGATCGTCACCAGCCAGTACCAGCCGCGGTAGCCGCGGTCGGTCGTGGCGAACGACGCGCTGGTGGCCACGGCGTCCTCGGCCCGGGCCCCGAGGTAGTCCCCGACCGCGGCCTCGATGCCGGCCTCCTCGACGGCGGCGGCGCGGGCCATCGCGATCAGCTCGTCGGACAGCACCACGACAGCGTTCGGCTCCCCCGATTCGCCGGCCGGGGCGCCGGCATCCGTCGCGCCGTCGCCAACAGCCACTTCTTCCACAGCCACAAAGCTCACACCGGTCATGATGCCGCAAGCGAGGGCAGCACCGGCACCACGTACCGGTACCGGATACCGAACGAACGACCGGGCCAGGTCCGGGCCCGGCGGGACCGGTGGTGTCGGGGGAATGCGGCAGGATGAATGGGTGCCCTCCTCCGACCACGATCCCCGCTGGGAAGCCCCCGCTTCCCCGCCGGATCCATGGCCGGACGTACCCCCGGCGGCCCCCGGGGCGGTCGGCGAGCAGCCGACCACCCAGCTGCCCCGGCACCCCAATCCGGGGGCCTATCCGTATCCCTACCCGGCCCCCGGTCCAGCCCCGAGCCAGCCCGCCCCGCAGCAACCACCGAGTCCGCCGGCGGCCGGTTGGCCCTCCGGCGCGCCGGCCGGACCGGCGGGCACGGGGGACGCCGTCGCCGGCCAGGCTCCGGCGGATCGGTACCGGCCGGCTCCCCGGGGCAGCCACCTGCCGCCGTACCAAGGTCCGTTCACGCCGCCGCGCGGGCCGAAGACCCCGGACACCGCAGGGCCGGCCGACGCCACCCTGCCGGCCGACGGCGCCGGACGCGGGCGGCGGCCCAGCGGGCCCAAGAAGCTGACGGTGACCCGGGTGGCGGCGTTCCGCAGCCGGGAACTGACCACCAAGGGCGTGCAGATCTTCCAGCGCGCGGCCACCGCGGACGGCGCCGACCGCTCCGGCCTGACCTCGCTGACCTACGCGGTGATGGGCAACTACGCGGTCGACGCGGCCCTGGCGGTCGCGCTGGCCAACACGCTGTTCTTCGCCGCGGCCAAGGCCGAGTCCAGCGGCAAGGTGCTGCTCTACCTGTTGATCACGGTGGCCCCGTTCGCGGTGATCGCGCCGCTGATCGGCCCGGCCCTGGACCGGCTGCAGCACGGCCGGCGCATTGCCCTGGCCGCGTCCAGCTTCGCCCGGGCGGTGCTGGCCATCGTGATGGCCGTCAACTTCGACTCCTGGATCCTCTACCCGTGCGCGCTGGGCATGCTGGTGCTGTCCAAGTCGTTCGGAGTGCTCAAGGCGGCGGTCACCCCCCGGGTGCTGCCGCCGGACATCACCCTGGTCAAGACGAACTCCCGGCTCACCGTGTTCGGCCTGCTGGCCGGCGGTGTGGCCGGCGCGCTGGCGGCCGCGCTGTCCTGGGCCTTCGGCAGTACCGGCGCGCTGATCTTCACCGCGATCCTGAGCGTGGTCGGCGGCTGGTTGTGCCTGCGGATCCCGGCCTGGGTGGAATCGACCGCGGGCGAGGTGCCGGTCGACGGGGTCAGGGCGCGGACCCGGCGGGCGTTCCCGCTGTCGATCACGACGACGCTGTGGGCCAACGGCAGCATCCGGGTGGAGACGGGCTTTCTGGCCCTGTTCATCGCGTTCGTGATCAAGAGCGAGTACGCCGACGCGAGCGCGTTCACTCAGCTGCTGCTGCTGGGCGTGGTCGGCGTCGCCGCCGGCCTCGGCGGATTCCTGGGCAACGCCATCGGCGCGCGCCTGCCGCTGAGCAAACCGGACCTGGTCTCCATCGGCTCGCTGGCCGCCGTGCTGCTGTCCACGGTGATCGCCGCGCTGATCCCGGGCCTGACCACCGCGGCCATCGTCGGGCTGGTCGGATCCACCGCGTCCTCGTTGGCCAAGGTCTGCCTGGACTCGGTCATCCAGCACGAACTGCCCGAGGCCAGCCGGGCCTCCGCGTTCGGGGTGAGCGAGACGGCCCTGCAGCTGTCCTGGGTGTTCGGCGGGGTGGTGGGCCTGCTGCTGGGCGGGGTCTGGACCTTCGGCCACGACAGCGTGTACACGATCGGCTTCACCGTGGTCACCGTGTTCCTGGCCGTCGGCCTGACCCAGAGCTGGCTGTTGCGCAAGGGCCGCTCCCTGTTCCCGTGGCTGCGGGCACCCAAGCGCAGCGGCAAGTCCCGCAAGACCGCCGCCGACACCACCGCGACGATGCCGGCCCCGAAGGATGCGACGTCACGGTGGTCCCCGCCGCCCCCCGCCTTCGGGCAGCCGCCGTGGGCCACCGGTCCCCGGCCGGCCGGGTCGGTGCCCGCGGGCCCGGCCGGATACCCGGCCGCTCCGGGACCGGCT
>ENA-UOWO01004860-UOWO01004860.1-activated-sludge-metagenome-genome-assembly--contig:-NODE-4860-length-14583-cov-21.047907_pt1 | contig 14583 bp, 10 predicted proteins | sample MGYA00238148_ERZ761564 | MGnify/ENA primary metagenome ERZ761564 (study PRJEB28885, sample SAMN05720194) | activated sludge metagenome | isolation source: Anaerobic digester | place: USA...
TAGATTCTAAAATACCAGAAGGTCACATTTCACAAAAATGGACTGATTATAAAGATCACTTAAAGTTGGTTGCTCCAAATAACCGACCAAAAATAGATATTATCGTAGTAGGAACAGGATTAGCTGGAGCTTCGGCTGCTGCATCTTTTGCTGAAATGGGATATAATGTAAAAGCATTTTGTTATCAAGATTCTCCACGTCGTGCTCACTCTATTGCTGCACAAGGAGGTATCAACGCTGCAAAAAATTACCAAAATGATGGTGATAGTACTTTCCGTTTGTTTTATGATACAATAAAAGGTGGAGATTACAGAGCACGTGAGGCAAACGTTCACCGTTTAGCCGAAGTTTCTGGAAACATTATTGACCAATGTGTGGCTCAAGGTGTTCCTTTTGCCCGTGATTATGGTGGAATGTTAGACAACCGTTCTTTTGGTGGTACACAAGTACAACGTACTTTTTACGCCGCTGGACAAACAGGACAACAATTATTATTAGGAGCTTATTCAGCTTTATCAAGACAAATCGGTTTAGGTCGTGTAGATATGTACAACCGTCACGAAATGTTGGAATTGGTAAAAGTGGATGGTAAAGCTCGTGGAATCATTGCTCGTAATTTGATTACTGGAGAATTAGAAAGACATTCTGCTCACGCTGTAATTATTGCAACAGGAGGATACGGAAACGTTTATTTCCTTTCTACCAATGCAATGGGATCGAATGTAACTGCTGGTTGGAAAATTCACAAACAAGGTGCTTTGTTCGCCAATCCTTGTTACGTACAAATTCACCCAACTTGTATTCCAGTTCACGGAACCAATCAATCTAAATTGACCTTGATGTCAGAGTCATTAAGAAACTCTGGACGTATTTGGGTTCCAAAGAAAAAAGAAGATTCAGAAGCGATTCGTGCTGGTAAATTAAAACCAACTCAAATTGCCGAAGAAGATAGAGATTACTACTTAGAAAGAAAATATCCTGCATTTGGTAACTTAGTTCCTCGTGATGTGGCTTCGAGAGCCGGAAAAGAAGTTTGTGACGAAGGTCGCGGAATTGAGGCTAACGATACGAATGAAGGCGTTTACTTGGATTTCTCTACAGAGATTCAATCTAAAGGAAAACAAACGGCTTACGCCAAAGGAAATCATAATCCTACTCAAGAAGAAATTCTGACATTAGGAAAAAAATGGTTAGAAGAGAAATATGGTAACTTGTTTACAATGTACCAAAAAATCACCGATGAGAATCCTTATGAAACTCCAATGAAAATTTACCCAGCGGTGCATTACACAATGGGTGGAGTTTGGGTTGATTATAACTTGCAATCGACTATTCCAGGTTGTTTCGTTGCTGGAGAAGCGAATTTCTCTGACCACGGAGCGAACCGTTTAGGAGCTTCGGCTTTGATGCAAGGTTTGGCCGATGGTTATTTCGTATTGCCTTACACGGTTTCTAATTATTTGGCTGACGATATTCGTACAGGAAAAATCTCTACTGATTTACCAGAATTCGTAGCGGCTGAAAATAATGTAAAAGAGCAAATTAATAAATTCTTGTCTAATAATGGATCTAAAACGGTGGATCATTTCCACAAACGTTTAGGTCATATTATGTGGAACAAAGTTGGAATGGGTCGTAACGAAAAAGGTTTGACAGAAGCTATTTCGGAAATTGCTGCTTTAAAAGAAGAATTCTACAAAGACGTTTTTGTTCCAGGAAGTGCAGATGAATTGAATCCTGAATTAGAAAAAGCACTTCGTGTTGCCGATTTTATCGAATTAGGACAATTGATGGCTATGGATGCTTTGCAACGTAAAGAATCTTGTGGTGGTCACTTCCGTGAAGAGTATCAAGATGCAGAAGGAGAAACACTTCGTGATGATGAAAACTTCTCGTTCGTAGGAGCTTGGGAAAACAAAGGATACGATATTACAAAATCGGAACTTCACAAAGAAGAATTGAAATACGAGTTTATCAAAATAGCCGCAAGAAATTACAAATAAAAAAATTATGAGCGCAGCAAAAAATATCAATATTACCCTTAATATTTGGCGTCAAAAAAACTCCAAAGCAAAAGGAAAAATGGAAACATACAAATTGAACGATGTCTCTACGGCAAGTTCATTTTTGGAAATGTTAGACCAATTGAACGAACAATTAGTAAACGAAAGACAAGAACCAATCGCATTTGACCACGACTGTCGTGAAGGAATCTGCGGAATGTGTTCTTTGTATATCAATGGACGTGCACACGGACCAGATACTGGAATCACTACTTGTCAGTTGCACATGAGAATGTTTAATGACGGTGATACTATCGTTATCGAACCTTGGCGTTCGGCAGCTTTCCCTGTAATTAAGGATTTGATCGTAGATAGAACTTCTTTCGACAGAATTCAACAAGCGGGAGGATTCGTTTCGGTAAATACTTCTGGAAACACTATCGATGCGAATGCAACTCCAATTAACAAGCAAGATGCAGACAAAGCTTTTGAAGCAGCCGCTTGTATTGGTTGTGGAGCTTGTGTGGCTACTTGTAAAAACGGTTCAGCCATGTTATTTGTTGGAGCAAAAGTTTCTCAATACGCTTTGTTACCACAAGGAAGAATTGAAGCTACAGACCGTGTATTGAATATGGTTCGTCAAATGGATGAAGAAGGTTTTGGTAACTGTACCAATACTGGAGCTTGCGAAGTAGAATGTCCTAAAGGAATTTCTTTGGAAAACATCGCTCGTATGAACAGAGAATTCTTATCTGCAAGTTTGAAATAATAATCTACTTTGTCATTCTGGCAAAGGAAGAATCTAAAAACGCATTCATTAATTTGGATGCGTTTTTTTTTACACCAAACCTTTTTCAAATGCCACACGAACCAATCCAGCGGTGTTTTTTACGCTCAGTTTCTGAATTAGGTTACTGCGGTGTGATTCTACGGTTTTGGTACTAACAAAAAGTTTTTTTGCCATTTCCTCGGTGGTAAATTCTTGAGTTATTAAGGCTAGAATTTCTTTTTCTCGAGTTGTTAATTTTGGAATGAAATAGTTTGAATTTTCAAGTCCAATCGAGTCATTTAGCAGAATGTCACTTATGTTTTTAGGCAAATAGCGATTGCCCAATTGCACTTGTTTTAAAGCTTCGGTTAATTCAGTTTTACTAGTGTTTTTGAGCAAATATCCCAAAGCTCCGTTCTTCAGAATTTGTTTTATAAAAATACTGTCTTCAAAATTAGTTAAGGCTATAATTTTTAATTGAGAATATTTTTCTAATAATTCTTTGCAGGCTTGTATGCCATTTCCGTCGGGTAAATTGATATCTAATAGCAAAATTTCAATAGAAGGGTCTAGTTGTTCGAAGGTGTCTTTTAAGTTTTCAAAAGATTGAACGACTTCAATTTCTTTGTTCGATTTTAGCATTGTTTTTATGCCTTCAATAACAATGGTGTGGTCGTCTGTAATGGCTATTGGAATCATTTTACTTTATTTAAATCTATTGAAATGGTGCAAGAAGTTCCAGTAGAAGAACTGTCGACATCCAATTGTGCGTTAAGAAAATCAATTCTGGTTTTAATGTTTTTATGACCAATTCCAGGAGAAATAACTTTTTTGTCAAAACCGATTCCGTTATCTTCTACGGTTATAAAAAGCTCGTCTTCTCTGTAATTGAATTGAATCAATGCTTCAGTTGCTTTTGAATGTTTTAAAATGTTGGTGACCAATTCTTGAATGATTCTGTAAATAACTGTTTCTGTTTTCTTTGAAAGCGCAATATAATTTCCAAAAAATTGAAAATCAATTTTGAATGTATCCGAAGTGTTTATTTTGATACAATATTCTCGAATAGTTTCTATTAATCCATATTCTAAGATAGACGAAGGCATCAAATTATGCGAAATGCTTCTGACTTGTGCGCAAGATTCGTCAATCATATTGATCACTTTGGATAAATTTTCAGTGTCAATAGCACTCAAACCCGATTCTTCAAGTGTGGATAATCGATATTTTATTGCCGATAAATCTCCGTTTAAACCATCATGAAGTTCTTGAGCAATTCGACGTCGTTCCTTTTCTTCTCCGTCAATCAAAGCTTCTAATTTGGCTATTTCTTGTTGTTGTTTTAAAGTTTCAATTTCTTGGTTTTTAAATTTTTGTCTTTGTTTAAAGAAATACCAAATGCCAAATGAAAACAGAATTAAACCAAGACTCACAATAAAATAAAGTTGCTTTTCTTTTTGACTTTTGATTAAATCTAATTCTTGTTGAATAAGTTTGCTTTCGTTTTTAGTGTATTCTTCAATAATTTGTTGGGTGTTATAATTTTCATTTGATTCGATTTTGTCATTAATGCATATTAATTTTTCTTGTGCTTCTAACAGTTTCTCGGGTTGTGATGTTTTTTTTAAAGATTCTATCGCAGTTTTAAAAAAATACAATTGAAAAGCGTTGTTGATTTTGTATTTTTGGATAAGCCTTTTTCCATTTGCGTATGATTGGTTGAGTTCTTTTATATTGTCTGTAAATGCGTGCATTAAAAAACTGTAATCAATTAGAACTATATCATAAAAATTGCTTTTTAGAGCAGATTCAATACTCTTATTTAAATAATAAACAGCACTATCTTTTACATTTTGTTTGATATAAATTTGACCAAAAGTTTGTTCAATGTTTGGCAAACCTCGTTTACTCTTATTTTTTTTGGCAATAAAATATGCTTTTTTGTTATACCACTTAGCTGAATCTAACTGCTGCATTTCTATTTTCAATTGTGCCAAATTATTGTATATATGTTCTTTTTCAACCGTACTCCTGAGGTGTGTTTTTATGAAAAAATTGGGTTGAAATTGTTTTGATTTCCAAAGTGATTTTTCGGCTTCTTTGTTCTTTTTTAATTCAAAAAGATTAATACCCTTAAAAAAATAACCATTGGCGATGAGTAAACTATCTTTTAAAAATTTTGCCTTTGTAATACATTTTTCAGCTTCATTAATACCAAATTGATAAAGACCATTGTAGTAAAAAAGTTCTGATTGAAGGCTGTGAATAAAAACTATTGTGGTATCAATTTCTTTGTTTGAAATTAATTTTTTTATGAGGTTTAATTGTTTTTGAGCAGCATAAATATCATCATTAGTCAACAACAATTCAGCATTTTGGAAATGTTTTTTAATTTTCAATTCCTTATTATTGTCTTTTTCTATTACAAGAGCATTACTTTTTCTTACTGTATTTTGTGCAGACAAATTACAGTTGAAAAAAATAGCAATTAGATATAAAAACGATTTGTGCATTGCAACTATTTTGATGAGTGTAAAATAAGAAATAAATAGATTGTAATCTACTCTTTTGGTATTAAAAAGGGTAGATTACAATCTATTTATAAAAAACCCTTTACTGTTTAACTATTTTCTTCTGAAAAATACTTTCTTCTGAATAGATTTTGAAAATATAAATACCATTAGAAAATTCAGTTATATCTACTTGAGATGTATTAGTTGTTTTTGTAGCAACAGTTTTTCCTAAAATATCTACTATTTCTATTTTATCTATGGTAAGGTTTTTAGGTGTTACAATGTTTACTGTTCCTAAAGAAGGATTTGGGTAAATTGATATTTCCCTATCGAGTGAGTTGCTGCTTACGCTTAAATTTGCAACATTAAAAACAGAGCTTGTTCCTGTGCAACCATTTGCGTCTGTTATCATTACCGTGTAATTGCCATTTTGTGTGGGAGTAAATGTTTGATTTATAGCGTCAGAAATAGCAGTACCTTCTAAAAACCATTGGTAGGAACCAGTTCCAGTGGTGCTCAAAACAGTTCCGCTTTGACTGATATGTGGAAAATTATATAGATCACCATATTTTCTAAAATGGAAACCACCATCTGATGTCCCTAATGTTGAAGCTGCAATCCACTGTCCATTTGGCAAGACCAAAAGTGAGTTCAAGGCTTGACTTCCTGCGGCTTCCTTTATTTCAATCACACGCAAACCATTGGCGCCAAATGTTGAGTCGGGTGTTCCATCAGCAAGGAAGCGAATGCCACAACTTACAGTAAACGGACTAGCAGGAATACTCCCTCGCACAAGAATTTTCCCGTCGGCAAATAATTGCATACCCGTTGTGTCTCCGCCTGAAACGTAGTGAACTAGTCCTCCTGTACCAAACGTACTGTCTAATGTTCCTGATGGCGTTAAACGTAAAATATCGAAACTCGTATTGTCGAAATTTTTTGACATCAGTAAATTTCCATTAGAGTCAATTACGCTAGTAAGTGGTTTAAAAAATCCAGTTACTGCTATAGCAGCATCATAATAATAACCATTATTTCCATACGTTGTATCTAGTTCGCCCGAAGGCAAAAATCTAGCTGCTAATAAACGGCGATCACTACTAGTTTGAGTACTTGTATATGAGGTTACTATCATTTTTCCGTCTGGGAGTAAATGTCCTTGGGTATTAAGGAAATATCCAAAAGGAGAATTGAAAAAAGCCAAGCCATCAGTATTAAAGCTAGTGTCTAAAGTGCCATCAGTATTAAATCGAGCAATGCCCGACCCAAGTCCACTGCCAAATACTCCGAAACATAATATCTTTCCGTCATCCATAATAAGCACAGAATCAAAACTACCAGCTGCATTAAAAATGGAATGTGATCCAGTTACATTAAAAGAAGTGTCTGGTGTTCCGTCACTATTAAAACGACTAACGTTAGCGCGCTGTTGCGAACCAGCATTTGAAGGAGCTTCTACACCAACACAAACTATTTTCCCGTCAGATTGCAATGCAAAGGCTTTGCCAACGTTTCTTACATTAAAAGTATGACGTAGGCTGCCGTTTGTACCGAAGGATGGATCTAAAATTCCACATTCGTCAAAACGCATCATAGCAATTGCAAAGTCACCACTAATGCTTGTAGCTGTACCGCCATAAACAATTTTTCCGTCTGGTTGAAGTAGAAAATTTCCGATAGTTGCACCACTTAAAGGTATAACTAAACGTGATTTATTTGCAAAAAGGGAATCTGGAACAATATTTTGTCCTTTTGCCGAGTTTGTAATAAATAGTACGATAGCAATATTTGCTAATAATAAAAGAGTAATTTTTTTCATAATAAATAGCGTTTAGATTATTGTTTTTATTCCTTAAAAGTTGTTGTTTTATTCTTTTAAAGAATTGCTATCGCAAGCTACTCCCAAATAATGAACTAATTTTCAGGGTATTTATTGATTTTTGAAACTAAGGGTTTTCCCTGATAAACACGATACGCTGTTGTGACTAATTCTATTTTTTGTAACTTTGATGGTATTTAACAAAAAATGAAAATCGCACTCATCCAATCTTCTTTATCTTGGGAAACCCCAAAAGCCAACCGAAACTATTTCGAAGAAAAGATTAATGCTATTACTGAAAAAATAGATTTGATTGTATTGCCAGAAATGTTCTCCACAGGTTTTACTATGAATCCAAGTGTTGTTGCAGAAACTATGGAAGGTGAAACAGTTCTGTGGTTACAATCTTTAGCGAAAGCCAAAAAAGCAGCTATTACAGGAAGTATAGTCATCAAAGAAAATGATAATTTCTACAACAGATTGGTGTTTGTTTTTCCGTCAGGCGAAATTCAGTTTTATGATAAAAGGCATTTGTTTACTTTGGCTGGAGAAGATAAAATCTATACAGCTGGCGAAGAAAAATTGATTGTGGAGTATTTGGGTTGGAAAATTTGTCCGCTAATATGTTACGATTTGCGTTTTCCAGTTTTTGCTCGAAATGTCGAAGAGTATGACGTATTACTTTATGTTGCTAATTGGCCAAAAGTAAGAATTCAAGCTTGGGATATTTTGCTCAAAGCCCGTTCGGTAGAGAATTTGTGTTATACGATTGGTGTAAACAGAGTAGGATTTGACGATAATAATTTCGAATACAATGGACATTCACAAGCTGTTGATTTTCTTGGTAATTCTGTTTTGGAACCTCAAGAAACCGAAGGTATTTTCATAGTAGAATTGAATAAAGAAAAACTAGTAGAAACCAGAAACAAACTAGGATTTCTTAACGACAGAGATGTTTTTGAATTAAAATCCTGAACTAGTTTTTTTCTTTTTTTCCACTTTCTTTTTGGGTTCTGGAACGTAGGGAAGGCTAACATCAAAAACATGATTTGAATCCCAATTGGCTCGAACGTCTTTTATTTCATTCGAATAATAAATAACCTCTTCCGCTTGGCGTTTTTCTAGGTAATTACCTGTATCCCATTCTTTATTTTTATTATCATCATAAATCATTCGGAGCGAATAAACAGCAGGATCCAAAAAGTTGAATTCTACTTTTGTTTTGCTTTCACAATATTCTGTTGCGACTACATTACCAGCCTGATTGGTCAACTGAACTAATACGGGAAATCGTTTTACGTTTTGCAAACTGACTTTTAAATTACCATAATCTTCTAAGGCTTTTGTACTCAGTTTATAAACTAAGGTGTCATTTGTTTTTTCTAAATAATCCGTCAAAGAACCCGGCATAATCGAAAAAGTATAGGTTTGAGAAAGTTCTTTTTTGAAATCAAATAGTATTTGTTGGTTAAAATCATCATATTTTGCAGTAAAAGGAACTGAAATAGAATCTTTATTAATGAGTTTTATCTTAGAATTGTCAATTTTTGTAATTGGAGTGGCACTTTCCAATACAAATAAATCTCTAAAACTATTACTGCCGTTTTGTAAAGTTGTAATATTTAGGCTGTCTTTTTTCTGTTCTTTAATTCTAAATGTAAAATTCTTGCTGTATTTTCCTTTCGAAACAGCCAAAGAAAGTGAATCTACTTTCAAAGGTTTGTACCAAATTTGAAGGGAATCCTTCTGGGGGAATTTGGTAATGATTATTGGCATATCGGTTTCATTATTTTTTAAAGCTAATTTTATTCCATCCGAATTTCCTTCATACGGAAAAATTAATCTGTTTCCAGAGACTTGACTAGGTTTTAAAGCTTTAAAAGGCAGCACTTCTTTGAATAATTTTAGTTCAAAAACAGTGTCATTTGGAATGGTAATAAACTGATTTTTAAATCCTATTTTATCCTTATCGGAATTAAATTTATTATTTGAACCATAATCTTTCATCGCTACAAGCAAATATTTTCCCTCCTTTAGATTTTCTAATTTAAAAATTTTCAAACTGTCTAAAGTGTTTGTAATATATCGTGGTGTTCCCTTGTAAACCACAGAATCATTGAATTTATCATTGACCTCATAAAGCATTACGGAAACAAAAGACTCCACTTCTTTCTCATAAGCATCTTTTACAATACCTGAAATCGATAATGAATCGATAACAGCACCCGTAGAAAAAACATACTTAAATTGGCTCAAAGGATTTCCTTCATTGTTATCTTCGATACTTTGCCCAAAATTGAAACTATAAGTAGTGTTGGGTTTCAAAGTGTCATTTATTTTTATGGTAATAAATTTACCAACACTTGTAGGTAAAATCAAAGGTTCGTTCTTCATTGGTGGAGAAATAATCAACTGCTTTTTCAAGTCTTTGAGCTTGATAAATTCGTCAAAAGTCAATTTGATTTCAGTTCCTTTAAAATTGGCGCTAAAGTTTTTTGGGTAACTTGATGTCAAAACAGGTGCTATAGTATCTTTCAAACCTCCGGTGATGCTACCTCTTTTGGCACAACTTGCCATTGTTAAAACTAAAAGAAAAAAAATATATTTAAAGTTGTTTTTCAACATAATGAATCAATATTTAGAAGCTACAAAATAACAATTATATTCGCTGTAAAAGAAATGTTTTAAAATTTTATTGGGAAGCTGTTTACTCCCTCAATTCAAATAGTAAATCAAGAATGCGCCATTGCCATACAAACGATGCTAATTTTCGCACCCGGAATTTTCAACAAGGCGTGAGAACAAGCTTCTAAAGTTGAACCTGTTGTGAGCACATCATCGATTAAGAGGAAATGTTTGTTATGGTCTTTCTCTGTGAAAGTGACATCAAAAATAGTGTCGATTCCGTCACTTCTATTCAATAAAGTTTTCTTGGATTGAGTTTTGGAGTAAATATTGCGAACCAATAAATTGGGATTGTACGGAATATTCAAGCCACTAGAAAGTGTTGTTCCAAAATTAGTTACCTGATTGTAACCCCTTTCCCTAAGTTTTCTTTTGTGCAAAGGCACTGGTATAATTTCATCGACAGATTGTAGTATTTCTAAATCTTTCAAATCATCGGCATACCATTCGCCTAAAACCGTTCCGATTTCTTCTTGTTTTTTGTATTTCAGATTGTGAATTAATTCTTGAACGATTCCCTTTTTATGAAAATACAACAAGGCCGATGTATATTCTAAAGGAATTCGACCGTAAAACTTTTTGAAGGCCTCGTTTTCGGGATTCAAATGATGATTCGTTAATGGAAGATTGTGTCGGCAAAGGGTACAAATCACATTTTCATTCGACACCAAAAACGAATGACATCCAGCACAAACGGGAGGAAAAAACAGATTGATTAGGGTTTGAAACATAAAAACGCCAAATTTTCATAAAAATAGCGAAATCTAGGGTTCAAACTTTAAAAATGTTTCTTTTTTTAAGTTCACTTTTTATATTTTTGCACCACTATGGCAAAACAAGAAGATTTATTTAAGAATGTAGTTTCGCACGCAAAAGAATACGGATTTATTTTTCCGTCAAGCGAAATTTACGATGGTTTAAGTGCAGTTTATGATTATGCACAAAACGGAGTAGAATTAAAAAAGAATATACGCGAATATTGGTGGAAAGCAATGGTTCAAATGAACGATAATATCGTTGGTTTGGATGCTGCTATTTTGATGCACCCAACGACTTGGAAAGCATCGGGTCACGTTGACGCCTTCAACGATCCATTGATAGACAACAAAGATTCGAAAAGAAGATATCGTGCCGATGTTTTGATTGAGGATTATGCCGAAAAGCTAAATCTAAAAGCAAAAAAAGAAATCGAAAAAGCAAAAACTCGTTTTGGCGATGCGTTTAATGAGCAAGAATTCATTACAACCAACGCCAGAGTGGTGGAATATTTGGCTAAAGAAAGAGAAATTCTAGAAAGAATGGGACGCTCTTTGGGCAATGGCGATTTAGAAGACGTAAAAGCTTTAATCGAAGAATTAGAAATTGCAGATCCTGAAACAGGTTCTAGAAATTGGACCGAAGTGCGTCAATTCAATTTGATGTTTGGTACCAAATTAGGCGCTTCTGCAGATACCGCAATGGATTTATACTTGCGTCCAGAAACAGCTCAAGGTATTTTTGTGAACTTCTTGAATGTACAAAAATCAGGAAGAATGAAAGTGCCTTTTGGAATTGCCCAAACTGGTAAAGCGTTTAGAAACGAGATTGTTGCGAGACAATTCATCTTTCGTATGCGTGAATTTGAACAAATGGAAATGCAATTTTTTGTGCAACCAGGAAAAGAAATGCAATGGTACGAACATTGGAAAACCGCTCGTTTGAACTGGCATTTATCTCTTGGTTTAGGAAAAGAGAACTACCGTTTTCACGATCACGAAAAATTAGCACATTATGCCAATGCGGCTGCCGATATTGAGTTTAATTTCCCTTTCGGTTTCAAAGAATTGGAAGGAATTCATTCTCGTACGGATTTCGATTTAAAAGCCCACGAACAATATTCAGGTAGAAAATTACAGTATTTTGATGCTGAATTGAACCAGAATTATGTGCCTTATGTAGTGGAAACTTCAGTTGGTTTGGACAGAATGTTTTTGGCTATTTTCTCCACTTCGTTAAAAGAAGAAACATTAGAAGACGGTTCAACAAGAACGGTGTTGAAATTACCAGCGGTTTTAGCACCAACAAAAGCTGCTATTTTGCCATTAGTCAAAAAAGATGGATTGCCAGAAATCGCACATAAAATCATTGATGATTTGCGTTGGGATTTCAATGTGGCTTATGATGAAAAAGATGCTGTAGGACGTCGTTATAGAAGACAAGATGCTTTAGGAACTCCTTTTTGTATCACAGTCGATCATCAAACTATCGAAGATCAAACGGTAACCATTCGTCATAGAGATTCGATGAAACAAGATCGTGTTGCTATTGCTGATTTGAAATCAATTATTGAAAATGAAGTTTCGATGAAAAATTGGTTGATGAAAATGTAATCGTAAGATTCAATTATATAAAAAAGGCTTCTCAAAATTTAGAAGCCTTTTCTGTTTTATTAAAATCTGTAGCCTAACGTAATTCCGCCGCGCCCAACAATTTCGAAATCTGTATCGCTGCTATTGAATAAATTGCGACCAACTCCTCCGTTTATTTCAAAAACAAATCCTTTTTGGGTTACCCATTTTGCTCCTAATCCAAAACCAAGAGCGAAATCAGTTCTAGTAACATCGTCATAACTTGAATAATTGGTTTCTGGAGTATAAATGGAATCATCATAAGAATTTAACATTCCAAAACCTTCCACAAAAAATCCTGCGGCTGCTTTTTTACCAAAATAAAAGCGGTAATAAGGAGTAAGACTAAAATTCACATTGATTTCATTCTCATAAGGCACGAAAAGGGAAACCCCAACTCCAGATTCTTCATTTAGCAAATGTTCATAAGTAACTTCCAATGCTCCAGCTACTAAAAACAAGGCATTTCCTTTAATTTCATTCTTTGGAAAATCAATTTTTTCTGTTTCTTGGCTATAACCAATGGTAAGTACAGCAAAACAAATAAGGATTAATAATTTTTTCATTTTATGTTTTTTTATGCCAAATGTATAAATAATTTCTGATTTTTATTTTGTGTTATAATTAATTTATTAAAGAGAATAAATTATTCCCATTTTCCTTTACTCACAATGTCTTTTAGTTAAGATAATAAACAGGAGTTGTCACGTTCATTTATTCATAAATGATAATAAAGAAGAAATAAAACTCTAAACTTATTGACATTGTACCTGCGCTTTATCAGATTTATTTGCACTTCAACTAAATGTGTTAACATTTGTTAACAAAATATCAACAACATCAACGGAAAATGATGTAAATGTTTATTTTTAGCATGTTAAATCAGCTTATTATAATAAAAAAAGAGTGTTATTTAATTAGTTTCCCCAAAACTACAAGTTAACTTAATGTTTTAAAGGTTATACCTTGAACTTCTAATGTTATGCCTAACAAATTAGGACAAAACATTGATGAATTACCCGTACATTATTATTGACGACGATCAAGAAAGTGTTTTGAAAACTAAAGCAATTGCTGATGGTTTTTCGGAGCTTGTCTTTGTAGCTTCAGCAAATAACTATAAGGATGGATTAAATTTAATTCTAGAACATTCTCCCAAATTAATTTTTCTCGAAATTGACCCGGCCGATATGTCGAGCAATTTATCGTTGGCACTCATTAATGAATTGTATCGGTATCTAAAAGTAATTCCCAAAATAATCATTACTACAGGCAAAAAAGATTTGGCCTTCGAAGCCATACAATATGAAGTGGCTGATTATATAATTAAACCGTTGCAACGAATTGATTTTATAAAATCGATTCTTAAAATAAAAAAATCAATAGGAGAAGATGATGTTTTTGTTACTCAAAATCAAATTATAACAACCCTCCAAGAACTCAAAGTAGAACAGCCTCAAATTCCTGTTGATGTACAAGAGCCCGAGGAAGAAGAAATTCTATTTCTAAATGAAAACGACGAAGAGCTTTTAATTGAACAACCGCAAACTACTTCTGAAGATACAATAGAAAAAGATACAACAGAAGAAGATACAACAGAAGAAGATATCGCAGGTCTCGATGAAATAGAAGATTCGTTTGAAGAACAAATTCCAGAAACTTATGTCCAACAACCAAATCCAAATATTGAACAACCTCTAGTATTATGTATTAAATCTTATGGAGATTATCGATACATTGACGCTAGTGATATTTGCTATTTTCAAGCCGATAATAATTCAACCGATATACATTTAAACAATGGTGAAATGGTTACTGCTTTCAAAACATTAAAACATTTTGAAGGAGTTTTGCCATTTCCTTTTGCCAGAATCCATAATAGTTATATTGTAAACCGTAGCTATATTTCCAGAATTCACACCGGAAATGCTGTCTGTTATATTAAAAACACTACAACAAAACTTCCATTTTCTAAATCTTATAAGGAAAATGTAGATTTAATTATCTCTGAATTTGCCAATGGCAATTATTTGGAAATTTAAAAATATCCATCCACCCATATTTGAGTATCATTCACTATCAAACGGACGCATTCTACCACAAACGCCCGTTTTCAGAGCTGTAATTGAGATATGCTATGTAGTTTTACACCGTGAATCTGTCGTAATTAATGGCTTCACACTAACCAAGTAAAAACTTATTAGCAATATAAAAAACCCAAATTATGAAAAAATCTATTTTATCAATCGGATTATTAACTTTAGTAATGATATTAACTTCTTTCACTACACCTGAAACTACAACCGAAAGAGTTGGTCAAGGAGCTGCAGGAGGAAATGTAAGATTAGATCGTGTTGGTCAAGGAGCTGCAGGAGGAAATGTAAGATTAGATAATGTTGGTCAAGGA
>ENA-UOWO01004862-UOWO01004862.1-activated-sludge-metagenome-genome-assembly--contig:-NODE-4862-length-14582-cov-9.369037_pt1 | contig 14582 bp, 17 predicted proteins | sample MGYA00238148_ERZ761564 | MGnify/ENA primary metagenome ERZ761564 (study PRJEB28885, sample SAMN05720194) | activated sludge metagenome | isolation source: Anaerobic digester | place: USA...
GAGTACATCCTGAAAAACTGGCGCATGGTGAAGGTGGCGACCACCAAATCCCAACGCAAGCTGTTTTTCAACCTGCGCTCCATGAAGCAGCGCTACAAGTCTGACGACGCGGCTGCCGACGGCGGCACCCACCGCGAGACGCTGACCGAAGACCAGATTGACTCGATGGCGCGAGACCTCAAGGTCAAGCGCGAGGAAGTCATCGAGATGGAAACCCGCCTGTCGGGCGGCGATGTGCTGCTGGACCCCAGCCCGTCTGACGACGGCGACGAGGCATTTGGCCCCATCGCATACCTGACGGACACCACGCACGAGCCGACTGCCATGATCGAGTCACGCCAGCGCGATGTGCTGGCAACCGACGGCATCGCCACCGCGCTGAACGCGCTGGACGAGCGCAGCCGCCGCATCGTGGAAGAGCGCTGGCTCAAGGTAAACGACGACAGCTCGGGCGGCATGACGCTGCACGACCTGGCAGCCGAATACGGTGTCAGCGCAGAGCGCATTCGCCAGATCGAATCTGCAGCGATGAAGAAGATGAAGAAGGCGCTGGCCGAGTTCGCCTGAACGGAGCGGGTTAATTCAGGTTGAACCTAGCTGAAAGAGGTTCAGGAAGCCTCTTTCAGCAGCAGCTTGATGTCGGCGATCAATGGTTGCACGCCGGTTCCGTAGCGCGTGTAAAGCCGTAGCGCGCCTTTGGTATCGTAAATGAAGCTGCCCGCGGAGTGATCCATTGTGTAGCTCGTGGGCGTCTTCCCATCCACCTTTTTGTAATAGACCTTGAAGTCTTTGGCAGTTGCTTTCAGCTTGTCGGGCGTGGTGTACAGCGCCACAAAAGTCGGATCGAAATTGGCCATGTATCCCTTGAGCACTTCGGGCGTGTCCCGCTCGGGGTCTACCGTGACGAACAGGGCCTGTATTTTTTCGCCATCTTTGCCCAGTTGCTTGCGAACTTCAGCTACTTCTGCCATGGTGGTGGGACATACATCCGGGCACTGGGTGTAACCGAAGAACATCACGACCACTTTTCCCTTGAAGTCTTTAAGGCTGCGGGGCTGGCCATTGTGATCAGTCAGTGAAAAGTCTTTGGCATAGTCGGCGCCAGTGATATCAACCGCAGCAAACACCGGCTTTGATTGCTCAGAACAGGCAGTAAATAGCACACTAGCCCCCGCCACCATTGTGCAAGCGGCTACAAATCTAATAGCATTACGTTTGTTCATCTGAAACTCACATTACATAGTGGTCCACCAGCAACGCTGCAAACAGCACACTGAGGTGGATGAGGGAAAAGCGGAAAGTCCGGCGCGCCAGCGCGTCGGAGTAGTCGCGCCACAAGGCAAAAGCATACCCACAAAAGCCGACGCTCAAAACCACGGCCGTGGCCAGGTAGAGCCATGAGCTCATGCCGTATACAAACGGCAGCAGGCAGGCAGCGAACAGGACAAAGGTGTACAGCAGAATCTGCAACCGCGTGAACTCGCTGCCATGAGTAACAGGCAGCATGGGCAAGCCGGACTTTCGGTAGTCTTCCACCCGATAGAGCGCCAGCGCCCAGAAATGCGGCGGGGTCCACAAAAAGATGATCAGGAACAGAATCAACGCCTCAGGGCCCACATTGCCAGTCATCGCAGCCCATCCCAAGACCGGCGGCATGGCACCCGATGCGCCACCAATCACGATGTTTTGCGGCGTCAGCGGCTTGAGGATCACGGTGTAGATCACGGCGTAGCCCACAAACGTGGCAAATGTGAGCCACATCGTCAGCGGGTTGACCCACACATACAACAGCAAGGAGCCCGCTACGCACAGCACGGCGGAAAACAGCAGGGTCTGACTGTCACGCAGCTCGCCACTGGCAGTAGGTCGCCAGGAGGTGCGCTTCATCTTGGCATCAATACCTTTTTCAACAATGCAGTTAAACGCAGCAGCCGCCGCCGCCACCAGCCAGATACCCGCACAGGCGATGGCCGCCAGCTTGATATCACCCAGCGTCGGCAAGCCCGGTACTGCCAGCACCATGCCGATCAGCGCACAAAAAACAATGAGCTGAATGACACGTGGTTTGGTGAGGGCGTGAAACTGTCTGAACACTGAGGGAGGAGGCGCAACAGCCGCTTGCGTTTCGGGTTGCCCCACGGCTTGGTCCAAGGTTTGGGCAGATTTCGATTCGCTGCTCATGCTTCGGCCCCTTGTGCTGAACGATGGGCAACTGGCTCCGATGAGGCAGACGAACTGCTGGTAGCGACTGTCCAGGTCATTACACCTACCAGTGCAGCTGCGCCACCGGTGTGCAACACAGCGGCAAGCAGAGGCCAGTCCAGTACAACGTTGCTTAAGCCCGTTCCCAGTTGCAGTAAGGCCAGACCAAACAACCAGCGAGACTGGTTTTGCAGGGCCTTCACGGCACGCAGGCGCCAGGCCAGCGCCAATAACATCGCCAGCGCTACAACGGCCACACCACGATGAACGAAGTGAATACCTGTGAGCGCGGAAAAACTGATCACCTGACCATCAGACGTGTGCCCAAGTTCTCGCCATAGTTGAAAGCCTTGCGCAAAATTCATCTCGGGCCACCAGCTGTTTTGACACATTGGAAATTCGGAACATGCCAACACGGCGTAATTGGTGCTTACCCATCCACCCAGCGCAGATTGAGCCACCAGCAAGGCGAAGGTCGCCCACATCCAGTTCCGCAGGCTTGCACTAACCCACACAACGCCCGAGCCAGCTTCGTGCTGCGTCTGACGCACGGCTTGAATGCTCAGCAACGCCAGCAATGCAAAACCGCCCAGCAAATGAAGGGTCACGATGGCGGGAAACAGTTTCATGGTGACGGTCAGGGCTCCGAAGGCACCTTGGATACAGACCCACACCAGGGTCAACGTTGGCCACCAGGGATTCACCGCCCCACTATCTGCTCCGCGCTGACGCCCTAACCAGGTTGCGATGGCCAGCACCAGAATCAACACGCCCACACTGGTTGCCAGATAACGATGCACCATCTCTACCCAGGCTTTTTCGTGAGTGACCGGGCCCGTGGGCATGGCAGACTGGGCAGCGGCAATGTCGGCAGTGGCGCCAACCGGGCTGGCATGCCCATAGCAGCCGGGCCAATCTGGACAGCCCAATCCTGAATCCGTCAGACGGGTAAACGCGCCAAACAGCACCAGATCAAACGTCAGAAACAGGGTCAGCAGTGTCAATGCTCGCAGGCGTTGTGACGTGGAGGCACGGCGGTGACGCAGCCATACCCAGGCCAACGGACCCAGCGCCAAAGTGAGGCCCATGAGCATCATGCGCAGCAGCGGGGAAAGATCGAAAAGGGTTTGTGCCTGCATAAGATGCATTAGGGCCCGCTTTCGCGACCTGCCCGATCCCAGAAGGCAGACGCGCGCATAAGGCGCTCCAGATCACGCTTGGCTTTGGGTGCACCGGCAAGGTCCAGATTGGCTGGAAAACGCATCATCCAGTTGCCTAGCGGGTCGACCACATAAAGGTGCGACGTCAACGGTTCGCCATTGGCAGGCTGAAGCCAGTTGGCCAGATTGGCATGGGGAACCCGTAGTACGGTCGCATCTTTCAAAGCTGGCAGCAGGGTAGGTGCAACAGATGCTTCATCGGAAATCAGCCACACACGGTCCAGGCGATCCTTGTCCTTACCCAGACTCTCCCGCATCTGGCGCTGCAAATACAGGTTCTGTGTGCAAGCCTCAGCACAAGCGCCGCCAGCAACCGTCACCAGTAGCCACTGTCCTTTCAGTGAGCGCAAGTTGACAGATTGGCCCGACAGATCAACAGCAGCTTGATCTGGCAAAGGGCGCTGGGGGTTGATCAGTTCGCCAAAATTGCGACGCCCTTCAGGACGGACGACGTAGTAGGTAAAGTAAGAGGCGATGACCGGCGCAGCACACACCAGCAGCACGGCTATCATTTTCCAGCGCCCACGGGTTGTACGCTGTGCATCGGCAACCAGCGCAGATCCGGCGGCAGGCATGGAATACACCGTCAAGCCCAGCGGTTCATCGTGATAATCAACCGGCTTATTCATGACTTTCTGCGCTGACGTATTCGGATCTGCGGGTGAAGAATTTTCTGACAATTTGAAACCAGACATAAAGAACAGCGATGAGGACACTTAACCCGAACCATTGAAAAGCATAACCGTGGTGTTTTTCCACACCCGCACTGGCTTGCGGCCATTCACGTACCAAGCCATCAGTGGCAGCACCCATTTGCTGAATGGAAACCGGCATCAGGCTAAGGCCCGATTCCACCCCGAATTCGCCAATGTCCAGATTTTGCCGGATGACGCCTGGGCCTGGGCGTCCAAGCTCATATAGCTTGGCAGGCGGCGGGGCAATTCGGCCAGTAACTTTCACCAAGCCGGATGGGGTTTGTATCGCGGGCACTGCCGCGCGGTCAACAAAATTGCGCTGCACCCAACCCCGCTGCACCAGCACCACCACCGAAGTCCCCTCCAGGCGCAGTGGGGTCACCACATAAAAGCCGACCTTGCCAGCCATCGGGCGGTTATCCAGGAAGACTGTACGCTCAGGGTCCCATCGCCCACGCACTTCGACAGTTCTGTAAAGCGCCTTCATCGGCTCGGGCAGTGAAGTCAGCTCAGACTCGGTCATTTCCGGGAGATGGGCATTGCTGTCCATGGCCATTTGCAAAGCCTGCTTCTGCGACGCCCTTGAGAGCTGCCACAGGCCCAGCGAAACGGTCAAACTCACACTCAGCACAGTAGCGAACGTGATCAGCCAGAATTTACGATTCACCCCATAATCCTTTTCATGAAATATCTTGTCATAGCAGGTTTCTTAGCCATTCTGGGCAGCTTGGGTGCCGCTCTTTTTTTCATGATGAAAGGGGGCAAAGGTGACGCAACGGATAAATCTGCCAATATGGCACGGGCGCTGGCCATGCGGGTTGGTTTTTCGGTGTTGCTGTTTGTGTGCGTACTGATCGCTTGGAAAATGGGTTACATACAACCTACCGGAATACCCGCTGGTCAGTAGTGAATCCCGTCGCATTAATCAAAAAGGCACCGCAAGCGGTGCCTTTTTGTTGAGCCCTGCCAGAAATTACAACCAGTAAACCAGGATATACAAGCCCAACCAGACCACGTCCACGAAGTGCCAGTACCAGGCAGCACCCTCAAAGCCGAAGTGACGCTCAGGCGTGAAGTGGCCTTTTTGCAGACGCAAAGTAATAAACAGCAGCATCAACATACCCACAAACACGTGGAAGCCGTGAAAACCGGTGAGCATGAAGAATGTGGAGCCGTAAACACCGGAAGAGAGTTTGAGATTCAGCTCATGGTAAGCATGGTAGTACTCATAGCCCTGGACACACAGGAATGTGATGCCGAGCAGGACCGTCAGCCACATGAAGGCGATGGTCTTGGCGCGATTACCTACGATCAATGCGTGATGTGCAATTGTCAGCGTGACGCCCGATGTCAGCAGCAAGGCCGTATTGATAGTCGGCAACCAAAATGGGCCCATCGTTTGAAAAGGCTCGATGATGCCTGCTGGTGACGCGGTCGCACCGGCGGCAACGCTGGGCCAGACTGCCTTGAAATCCGGCCACAGCAGCGCATTTTCAAGGCTGCCAAGTGCCGGCACCGAGTGCATGCGCGCCCACCATAGGGCAGAGAAAAACGCACCGAAAAACATGACCTCAGAAAAAATGAACCAGCTCATGCTCCAGCGGAACGACAAGTCGATCTTGTGCCCGTAAAGACCGCCTTCACTCTCGGAAACAGCTTCGCTAAACCACTGGTACAGCACGCCAAGCCACCACAGCAAGCCAAACATGAGCGAGTACTTGCCCCAATCGGCGCCATTGATCCATTGCCCCGCACCAAGAATCACAAAGAACAGCCCAAGAGCTGCCATTGCAGGATGCCGCGACGGGCTGGGCACAAAATAGTGTGGCGTCGTGCCGTGTGTTGTTGAACTCATTTCAGTTCCATTCCTTCCAGTTCTCTTCAATCAATTCTGACCGTGATTTGAGCTTATTTAGCCACAACCCAGTTCACCAAAACAATCAGGCCGACCACCAGCATCAGCGCCGCGCCAACCCCCACCACCATCACGTGCAGTGGATTAACTTTTGCCAGGTCTTCCTGATATTCACTATTTTTGCGAATACCCAGAAAAGACCATGCAACCATCTTCACGCTGCGGAAAAAGGACCCGCTGCCTACTTTGCCAGCACTTTCTTTGCCGTCACTCATGAACCCACCCCTGCCTTGATGATTCCGGTCGCTGCTGCGACTGGTGCTGCAGGCGTTTTTCCACCGACTTCAAAAAAGGTGTACGACAAAGTAATCGTCCTGACGTCTTTGGATAGCTTGGGATCAATGATGAATGCTACCGGCCACGTTTTCTTTTCTCCAGGCTCAAGTGTGTACTGGTTGAAGCAGAAACACTCAATCTTGTTGAAGTGGGTACTGGCCTGCTGAGGCGCGTAACTGGGGATTGCCTGTGCGGACATCCGCCGGTTTTGAATGTTCTGAAATTCGTACATCACCGTGGTCAGCTCGCCAGGATGCACTTGCACTGACCGTTGGGCAGGCTTGAATTCCCAAGGCCCGCGGGCGTTCGCATCAAACTCAACCGTGATGGTGCGCGAGGTATCGACTTGCGTATTGGCCGCCAGCTTGACCTTGGCGCCCGGAATATCCTTTTCGCCCAGAGCGAGGATATTGATACCTGTCATTTCGCAAATCGCCTTGTAGATAGGCACCAGTGCATAGCCAAAGGCAAACATGCCCGCAGCAACCACAGCCAGTTTCCCAACCATTCTGACGTTTTCGCGACGCAGGTTCATGGCTTATTTACCAAGCACAATCATCTTGGCCATAAAGCCGATGAAAAAGACCAGTGCAACAGACGCGAGTATCAACCCGGTCTTGATGTTGGCCTTTTTTTGTTCAGGAGTCATGATTAAAGAAATGCTTTCTGCCGCTATCAGCCAATAACTCTGGTAGCGGTTGCATCCAGTTTGGGAGGCGTCTCAAACGTATGGAACGGTGCGGGTGAAGGCACTTCCCACTCCAGGCCTTCTGCCGCTTCCCAAGGCTTCTGCGATGCTTTTTCGCCCTTACCCATCATGGTCGGCAAAACGATGAAGAAGAAGAAGTAAACCTGAGCCAGACCGAAAGCGAACGCACCAACAGAGGCAATCGCATTGAAATCAGCAAACTGCATTGGGTAGTCGGCGTAGCGGCGCGGCATGCCGGCAAGCCCCAGAAAGTGCATCGGGAAGAAGGTGATGTTGAACGCAATCAACGACCACCAAAAGTGAATCTTGCCGCGCGTCTCGTTATACATCACGCCGGTCCACTTCGGGCTCCAGTAGTAATAGCCCGCGAACATGGCATACAGGGAGCCTGCCACCAGAACGTAGTGGAAGTGGGCCACCACGTAGTAGGTATCCTGAATCTGGATATCGATAGGCGCTACGGCCAGAATCAGGCCGGTGAAACCACCCATAGTGAACACGAAGATAAAGCCCACCGCAAACAACATGGGAGTCTCGAAGGTCATGGAGCCCTGCCACATGGTTGCGATCCAGTTGAAAATCTTCACTGCCGTTGGCACTGCAATCAGCATCGTGGCGTACATGAAGAACAACTGACCGGTCACCGGCATGCCGGTAGTGAACATGTGGTGTGCCCACACGATGAACGACAGAATGGCAATCGAAGAAGTGGCGTACACCATGGAGGCGTAACCAAACAGCTTCTTGCGGGAGAAAGCAGGCACGATCTGGCTGATTATGCCGAAGGCTGGCAAGATCATGATGTACACCTCGGGGTGACCGAAGAACCAGAAAATGTGCTGGTACATCACCGGGTCACCACCACCAGCCGGGTTGAAGAAGCTGGTGCCAAAGTGGCGGTCTGTCAGAGTCATAGTGATCGCGCCAGCCAGCACGGGCATCACGGCAATCAGAAGGTAGGCCGTGATCAGCCAGGTCCAGCAGAACATCGGCATTTTCATCAACGTCATGCCAGGTGCACGCATGTTGAGGATGGTCACGATGATATTGATCGAACCCATGATGGAGGAGGCACCCAGGATGTGCATGGCAAAAATACCGGCATCCATGGAAGGGCCCATTTGCAGGGTCAGCGGCGCATACAACGTCCAGCCAGCTGCTGGGGCGCCGCCAGGCATGAAGAACGAGCCGACCAGCATCAGACCAGCAGGAATCATCAGCCAGAAGCTGAAATTATTCATGCGGGCAAAAGCCATGTCTGCTGCGCCAATTTGCAGCGGAATCATCCAGTTCGCAAAGCCGACAAAGCCCGGCATGATGGCGCCAAACACCATGATCAGGCCATGCATGGTGGTGAGTTGGTTGAACAACTCGGGATTCACGAGTTGCAGACCCGGCTGGAACAGTTCAGCCCGAATCAGCAGCGCCAGAACGCCACCGACCATCAGCATGGTGAAGCTGAACAACATGTACAGCGTACCAATATCTTTGTGATTGGTGGCATACACCCACCGCCGCCAGCCCGTGGGGGCGTGGTCATGGTGGTCGTCATGGGCGTGGTCGTGATGGTCTAAAACGGCGCTCATCGTGATTTCCTTATCTCAATTCTCTAAACTGGCTCTGAAAGCTCTTGAGGATCGTCAAAAGCTTTGCTTCAAGGCTGACTATTTGCGGGCGGCCACAATTTCGGCTGGCTGCACGATTTGGCCCGTCTTGTTGGACCAGTTGTTCTTGGTGTAGGTGATGACCGCGGCGATCTCGGTATCACTCAACTGCTTCCAGGCCGGCATGGCCCCATTGTTTTGCCCGTTCAGCAACACGGAGATCTGCTTCGCCTTGTCGGCATCGAGCACCACGGCCGCCCCGTCCAGTGGCTTGATCGGACCAGCACCTTTGCCGTTGGCCTGATGACAAGCTGCGCAATTGGCAGCGTAAACCTTTTCACCACGCTTCACGATGTCATCCAGTGTCCAGACTTTGGATGGGTCATCTGCCTTGGCAGCCAGTTTCTTCTTTTCGACATCGACCCACTTCGAATAATCTTCAGCAGAAACGACCTTCACATGGATAGGCATGTAGGCGTGCTCTTTCCCGCACAACTCGGCGCATTGACCGTAATAGTCACCCACTTTTTCGGCGCGGAACCAGGTGTCGCGCACAAAACCTGGAATGGCATCCTGCTTGATACCAAATGACGGCACCATGAAAGCATGGATCACGTCGGTAGCGGTCGTGATGATGCGCACCTTTTTGTCCACAGGCACCACCAGAGCGTTGTCAACCTTGAGAAGATAGTTATCAACGACTTCGCCAGCCTTCGGGCCACCTGCATCGGACATGGCACGGTGTGAACTGTCCAGCGTCGAAGTAAAGCCGATACCTTCACCTTCACCTTTGATGTAGTCATAGCCCCACTTCCACTGCATGCCTGTGGCCTTGATGGTCAGGTCAGCATTGGTGGTGTCCTTCATGGCAACAATCACCTTGGTGGCCGGCAACGCCATCAGGATCACGATGACGAACGGAACGATGGTCCAGACAATTTCGACCGTTACCGACTCGTGAAAGGTAGCCGGCTTGTGGCCCACCGACTTGCGGTGCTTCCAGATGGAATAAAACATCACGCCGAAAACCGCCAGGAAAATAACCGTGCAGACAATGAGCATGAACCAGTGCAACCATGCCTGCTCTTCGGCAATTTTGGTCACGGCGGGGTGAAGATTTAACTGATTGACAGCGGGGCCGCCGGGCAAATCACCCGTTGCATGTGCCGCGGTAAACGCCACCGTGCTGCCCCAGACGCCCGCTGCCAGCAGCATGCGAGCCAGATGGTTTGAAATGCTCTTGATCATGTTCACTTCTTCAATGCCTCAAATTAACCGAATCTGTTTAACCAAAACTATCGAACGCAAATTCTTCACCTGTCGCGCTGTCAGACACCCCGTAGGGCCATCCTGATTTCCCGCGCCAGCACCGGCCGCAACTCCGGCCTGACAAAGCGCCCGACATCGATCGAGCGGCCTTGGCCTGACACCTCGATAAGGGACCGATGCCCTGCCCGAGGCTCCACACGAACCCAATCACGTTGAAACTCGGCGCGCTCCAGTTTGCCCCCGTTTTCAAACTCGACAACCAGCTGGGTACCCCTCAGGAGTATCCGCTCGCCATCAGTTGCATGTCGTGCGTAGACCACAAATGCAACTGCCACCGCAAGCAATTCCAGCGATGCAAAAGGCAATACAAGCGTAGCGCCCTTCATCCAGAAAAATGTACCAATACCCAAAGAGATTGCGCAAAGGGACAGAAACACCCAAAACAGTTGCCGGGGCGTAACCGAACAGTTACGCCGCAGAAACCATTGGACGTGCTGACCTTGCACCGTCGCGAACCGATAAACCAGATTCGTCATGCGTCTTGCCTGATACTCCCCCCACCACATGGGACGGAGCTGAGCCTGCCGGAAAATGCCGTAACCTCTAATTTCGTAATTCTAATTCATTCAAATTCTTCTTTGACCTGAATCAGGAAACGCAGGTTTTTATTTGGCAACCCAACACGGAAGGATAAGGCCGGGTGTTACGTCGTCTGATCACCGCCTCTGCCCTGCCGCAGTTTTGACCTCATTTCGTCCACCGATACGCGGGTCTCTGCACTCACAGGGAAACGCGGCTGCGGTTTCAGGGCGTGTCCATAAATGATCTCAAATGTCAGCTGGAGCCGCCCGCCCTCACCCGGCGCGGCCAGCCCCTGCTGCAAACTAGCGTGCAACTGAGCCAGCCAGCGCCGCCCGCGCAAACCCGCAAAACGTTGCTGATGGAAGTTGCGGCCCAGTTGACGCAACTCTGCCAGCAGTCGCAGGGGCGACTCGAATGTCAGCGTAATTCGCTCCATGTCCATCACCGGCTCGGCAAAACCGGCATTGACCAGCATGTCGCCCCAGTCATGCATGTCGGTGAACTCATGGGACGGCGCGGGCCAGCCCAACACCTGGTACACATTGCGCAGCTCTTTCAGCGTATCCGGCCCGAGGCAGGAAAACATCAGAAAGCCATCGGTTGCCAGCGCACGGTGCCACTGCGCGATCAGGGCCTGCGGGTCGGCCGACATGTGCAGCGCCATGTTGGCCCACAACATCTGCACCGAAGCATCCGGTGGCACCTGAAACTGCACCGACTTTTCACGCCAACGGGACAGGCTCCACCATGGTTTTGATATTGATTTAGCCGCTACCCGCGTTCTGGATTCGGGGGCTTCCACCACAAAACTGGCTGCGTCCGGGTAACGACGGGCCAGTGCCGCATGGGTCTGCAGACCGCCGCGCACCGGCTCCCAATGCGCCCAGCTAGCGGGCTGCAGCTTGATCCACTGCAGTCGCTCTTCCATGCGGCGCGCCACCTCTTCATGCAGCCAGGGCGACTCATGGGCGGGCAAATCAGCCCACCGCCGGGCAGCCTGCGGATCAATGGTAGGGGGGCGTTCTGAGGACATGGCAGGTTGAAGATTCCGAGCGCCGAGTATATTGACCCGATGTTCAGCGAGTTGCTCCAAAGGGTATCCAGTCAGGTGTCAGGCCGCGTGCCCAGCCAATGCGCGGCTTGCCACGCTTGGCCGTCGCAGCCCGTATGTGAGGCCTGCGTCAATCAGTTTGCGCAGCCCAAGCTACGCTGCCACACCTGCGGGCTGCGGCTGGCGGCTGGCGTGGTAGACGATGTTACCCAATGCGGTATGTGCCTCAGGAATCCGCCACAGCTGGACCGCTGCCTGGCCGCCGTGTCGTACGAGTACCCGTGGGCCGACCTGATCGTCCAGTACAAATTTGGCGCGCAAACCGGGTGGTCCGACACCTTTGCGCTATTGCTTGCGCAGCGTGCCCAGGGTGGAGCCCGCGCTGGACGACGCCGATATCGTGATTCCCATGCCGCTGGCCCCCAAGCGCCTGGCCGAAACGGGGCTTCAATCAGGCGCTGGAGCTGGCCAAAGCACTGGCCCCGGCCAAAACCCGCGCACGGCTGCTGCTGCGCTTGCAGGACGGGCCCGTGCAAAGCCCGCTGCCGCGCGATCACCGGCTGCGCAATGTGAATAAAGCCTTTATTGTTGACCCGCTGCTGGCCGTGCAGATTCAGGGCAAACGCGAGGTGCTGATCGACGACTTCATGACCAGTGGCGTCTCGCTGCCCGCCGGGGCCACCGCGTTTCGGGCTGCCGGGGCGGCGCACAATACCGGTATCGTCATGGCGCGAACGGCCCCTGCTGAACAACACACCTGTTGAATAATCCCGGCATGTTCAACATCGTCCTGGTCGAGCCCGAAATTCCGCCCAACACCGGCAACGTCATCCGGCTGGCGGCCAACACCGGCTGCACCCTGCATCTGGTGGAGCCGCTGGGGTTTTCGATGGAGGACAAACACATGCGCCGCGCCGGGCTGGACTACCACGAGTACGCCCAGCTCAAGCGCCACGCGGATTGGCCATCTTTCCTTCGGGACGAACAGCCCGCGCCGGACCGCCTGTTCACCCTCACCACCCGCGGCTCAGGCAGCCCGTATGCGGTGACGTTTCAGCCCGGCGACTGGCTGGTTTTCGGCTCAGAGACTAAAGGTATTTCCGAAGCGGTGCGCGCTTCTTTCGGGCCCGGCCAGAGCCTGAAGCTGCCCATGCTGGCAGGCCAGCGCAGTCTGAACCTGTCCAACGCGGTGGCCGTCACGGTATTTGAAGCTTGGCGACAGAATGAATTCGGAATGCTACGAATTTAGTAGCTGCTAATCCAAATCTGGTGCGGCATAGATGCCTAGTTAGGCATAAAAAAGGAGTGAAATCCGGTCATTCCAGTGCCCAGGGCTACGGATATTGCCGAACAATCGACTCCGCCACGCACACCGGCTTGTCCGAGCCTTCTCGCTGCACCGCCACTTCCCAGACCATCTGCAAACCCTCCTTGCCGATCGGCTCGCACTGCAGCAGCTTCATCCGGGCGCGCAGGCGACTGCCCACGGGCACCGGCGCCATGAAACGCACCTTGTTGAGCCCGTAGTTCACACCCATGCGCGACTGCACGATCTCGAACGACGACTCAAAAAACTTCGGAATCAGAGACAGCGTCAAAAAACCATGCGCAATTGGGCCGCCAAACGGCCCAGCCTTTGCGCGCTCCACGTCCACGTGAATCCACTGGTGGTCGCCTGTAGCCTGCGCAAACAGGTTCACCTGCTCCTGCGTGATGGTGGTCCAGTCGCTGACCGCCACTTCATGCCCCACCAGCGCCGCGAGCTCGGCGAGGGTTTGAAGCGTCCGCATGGCGCTTATTTGTCCAGCCAGCGGCAAATGCCCTGCCACTGCTCGATGTCTCTTTCCACCCGGTTGGGCGACACATCGAACACCGACAGGCCGCGCGCCGCGAGGTGGATGTAGTTTTGCGTGTCCCGAAGGTAGCCCAGCACCGGCAGCCCCAGTTTGTCCACGTAATCGTGCAGCTTGTCGGCGGAAATCGTGCGCGCGTCCACCCGCATGCCGACCAGTCCCACTTGCGTTTTCTCAGCGTGGCGGCTGTGGGCCAACTCGTCCAGAAAAGCACGTGTGGCAAAAATATCGAACACGCTGGGCTGCAGCGGCACGATGATCTTGTCGGCCATTTTCATCACTTCCTTCAGGCGGTTGCCATGCAGGCCGGCGGGTGTGTCCAGCACCAGATGCGTCGTGCCTTTGGGCGGCTTGGCGATCAGGTCGTCGCCCACGTCCCAGGTGGTGATGGGTCGTGCGCCTTGCGGCCGCAAGCCCAGCCAGAGTTTGGAGGACTGCTGGCGGTCGGCATCACCCAGCATCACCGCGTGCCCTTTCGAGGCGAAATACCCGGCGATATTGGTGGACAGCGTGGACTTGCCCACACCGCCTTTTGGATTGGCTACGACGACCACTGGCATAACGAACTCCTCAGATTTGAATGGAACAACAGCTTTTTCGACTTTGCGCTATGTTAGCGGCATGGACAACCCCACCCCCAAACACATGAATTCGGCTATTTACGTCATCGCCGCCCACCCCAACTGGCGCGACTCACGCGTCAACCGGCTGCTGCTGCAAACCACTCAGGACATCGCCATCGCCAACGCTCAAGTGAACGCCTGCGACCTGTACACGCAATACCCCGACTACTGCATTGATGTTGCCGCCGAGCAGACGCGCGTGGCTGCCGCGAAGCTGATCGTTCTGGTGCACCCGATCCAGTGGTATTCGATGCCGGCGCTGCAAAAGCTCTGGCTGGACGATGTGCTCACCTACGGCTGGGCTTACGGTGGCGATTCAGTCTCGAATGCAGGCACAGCCTTGCGTGGCAAAGACCTGTGGCTGGTGGCCACCACCGGCGGGCCCGAAACGTCTTACCACCCGCAAAGCTACAACCGTTACTTCTTCGATGCTTTTTTGCCACCGTATGAGCAAACCGCGGCCCTTTGCGGCATGCGGTTTTTGCCCCCGCTGATCCTGCACGGCGCCCACAGTGCCAGCAACGCCGAAGTCCAGCAACACGTGGCCACCTTTGGCGAGCGCCTGCAAAGCTACCCCAACTGG
>ENA-UOWO01004864-UOWO01004864.1-activated-sludge-metagenome-genome-assembly--contig:-NODE-4864-length-14582-cov-6.286983_pt1 | contig 14582 bp, 13 predicted proteins | sample MGYA00238148_ERZ761564 | MGnify/ENA primary metagenome ERZ761564 (study PRJEB28885, sample SAMN05720194) | activated sludge metagenome | isolation source: Anaerobic digester | place: USA...
TATTGTCTCTTTCTGTACACTTGTTTTTTGAACAGTATTCCTTCATTTTTGGGATCGTTTTTTCTAAAACAGCACAGTATTCCTTTTCAGCTTTCTTTTCTTCCGGTATTTTATCTTTATTTTCAGCTTTCAATATTATGGGTAAGAGTGTTGCTATACAGACAATCACAACTGTTGCTAAGATCGAGGATAATTTATTAAATTTCTTCATTTTTAGCTCCTTTTTTATTTCTTTTCTTTCTTTTCTTCGGGAGCTGGGGCGACTAATGTTTCACATTTCTCTTTATAATCTTTTAAACTTTCAGCTAAAATTTTATTTTGTTCTTCAGTACATTTGTTTTTTGAACAGTAATTTTTCATTTGAGGAATAGTTACATTTAATGTATTACAATACATCTTATTTGATTCTTCTTGTTTTTCCTTAGCTTCCTTTATTTCTTCGTCCGCTTTCTTAATTCTTTCGTCGGCCTCTTTGATTTTTTGATTGTTTATCTCCTTCTCTTCTAACAATGCCTTCCTTATTTTAGCAAGTAATTCTTTAGTCTCATTATTAAATTCCTTTTTATTTAACTTATCTATAAGCTGCTTAATTAATTCCTTAGTGCTTTCTCTAATGTCTTCGTCTAATAAAGTTTTGAAACTTTCTACTTGCTTTTGAGTAGTATCTTCCGCTCTCAACGTCATTGGTCCGAGAGTTAAAGAACTAGCAATCATAACGATCGATATGGTGGAAAAGAATTTGTTAAATTTCTTCATTTCAGGTCTCCTTTTTTTATTCATCCGGCATCAGTTTTTCTTACATTTAAAACTAAAATGTCTCAACACTTCAATATTATTCCTGATCATGAATTTCTCCAAGTTTTCTTCCACGACTTTCCGGTTTTCATCAAACGGCGATGCGTGGATAAAATTTCCGTTTTCAGTATAAATTCCGGTATGGGAAACATAGTAAGCCGTTTCCCTGATACTCATTCCTGAGGAAACGACCGGTTTCTTGTCAAGATGAAATTTCGAGGGATGTCCGTTTCTGTCATAAACCTCAAAAACTGTCGCAAGCGGTTTATCTTTGATCTTTCCGGGTGTAAGAAAATAGAGAATGTCCCCTTTTTTAAGTGCTGCTTCGGACAAATCGCCTCTTTTCATTACAAGTTGATTTTCACCAGCTGTCACGGAAACTTCATTTTCAAATACTGAAGGAATGACGGAATATTTCTTCCATGTCGTGCCGCATATTTTCTCAAGACCGAGATATATTATCCCCAGGCAGTCAAGTCCGGGAAGTTTTGCTGTCTCACGACCACCCCATATGTACTGCACACCGGTTTTCTTTTTTGCAAACTCGACAAGCTGATCCGGAATGAATTGTTCTGCCGTTTTAAAAGAAAAATCCATTTCAACTGTTGCATCAGTCCCTTTAAAATAAGTTGCCTTCGTGAAAAGACTTTCTATTCCTTTTATTAATCTCTCATCATGCATCGTATCTCTTGTCACCCTGAAAGAGTCAACTCTGTTATCGGAAATTTTAATTTCCACCACAATCTCGCCAGACGCAACATTGTCTTTAATATTTTGATTCTCATAATATTTTCTGAAATATCTAAAAGGGTTCTCTATAAAAACAATGTCAAAAAGTCCGGAATTTATGTTGCCTCTGATTTTTATTGATTTTACTTTTACTTCAGTTTTATCAGGGAGTTCAAACGAAGGTTCAGATTTTCTGTCAGCAAAATCACCCCTTATACAGCGGAAATACGCTTTTTCTATATACCTGATCTCTGCATTTTTGAAATCAACTCCATAGACTGAAGATGAAAAAAGCGAAACCGTATCTTTAAGTTTTGAATAACTGCCGTCATTTAAAGGATCACAGCCACTGCAATCTATTCCGGAACATTCTTCATTTCCCAGACATAAACTGCCCTGAGGATTGAGCAATACTTTGAAATTTGACGGCAAATTATAATCTCTGATTCTGCACTTGCCTTCAATCTCAGTATTTTCGCAGTTCTGAACAAGTGTTCTCAGTTCGCTTATTCCCGGAAGCCGCCAGTCGTCATAACCTTTTTCGACAAGATTTTCACAATATTCTTCAGCTTCATCAACTGTCATTTCATGCTCTGAAACTAAAGACCATCTTTCAAGAGGTGCAAACCGCAAACTCTTCATGAACCTCTGCAACCGCTCTGAATTGATGTCCTCTTTCTCGAAAAAAAGATCATTTTCACTATTGTATTTCTCCGGCAGCTTGCAATGCTTCTCATATAGATTCTCAAGATTATTAAAGTTTACAAGATCACCTGCTGTTTCAGGTTCCTCGGTTATATAAAATGACTTTCCTTTAAAAAACTCAAAAATTTCCCATTCTTTTGATTTTTTATTAAAAAGCATCGGCAGACAGACTCCAGTTTTTTTATCCTTAAAAACAACAACTTCCTCAGAAAAAAAATGCTTTTCTATGCTGCTCACATCATCTGTTTCAAACAATTCTAAAGCTTTTTCAACCGCCTGTTGTTTAACTGCCTCTTTTTCAATGTTCTGCCGCTCAACCTCTGCCTTAATTTTCTGAATTTCAGGGTTTTTAAATGAATCACAGGAAATAAAAATAGCAAAGAACGCCACAATCAACCAGAATTTTTTTGTTCTTATATCATTCTTCATCCGGCATCTTCCTTTTTTCTATAAAATTACCTTCATAATCAAATTCGAGCACAAAATCTTCATTTCCGGGCTTTATGTAATATTTTCTGTCATATTCGACAATTCTCGCATTTTTGATAACATCATTATGTCCTTTAAGTTTTAATTTGCTCAAACTCGTTTTTTCGCCATTTATGTTTAGGAAATATATCGAACTGAATTCATCGCCCATTATCATTAAACCCCTTGAACTTTTGTTCAAAAACAAGTTTTCAATCTCACCCTCAATTTTAATTATTCCGCTCAAATCCATCTCTGTGCTTTCTTTTATGTCCCTACTCATTCTCAAAAGTCCTTTTTCTTTTGAAAAATAATATAGATACTCTCCAACCGTCGCAATTGAAACATCTGTCTGCGGTTCATCAAGATCAACAATAAATTTACTGTTTTTTTCATAATCAAGCAATGCCAGCTTTTTCCCGTTTTCGTACATAACATACACAAAATCCCTGTTCGCTGTCAGGTGGGGTTCTCCTGTTTTTTCAAGACCGGAATCAAAGAAATCTATTCCGCCGGAACTTCTCTGATAAGTCACTATTCCGCTACTCACATTCCTGATCAGGGTATATTTTGTGCCGTCAACAGTTTCCAGATTTTGATAAAGAAGTTTTGAAAAATTATCTTTCTGATCAAGACTGCTTATCATATACCTTTTTTCTGCTTCGTATTCATCATTTTTATGATCGGAAGCACATTTGGAACAGCCGGACAGAAATAATAAAAGAAAAAGTACTGAAGCAGTGATCCTTAAATATTTATCAGTTTTTTTCATCGTCATGCTCCATCTTCCTGTTGAAATCGAGTCTTTCTTTGAGTCTTTTTTTGTAGTAGTACTCCTCATCAAGTTCCAATGATGTTTCTCCTCTGATACACCTGACAAATGTCAAAGGGATATCATCATCAACAGCAAGTCTTAAGATTTTCGCGTTTTTAAAATCTATTGTTCCATTGAGTGAATGGAGTGCAACACGGTCTCCAAACCTTGAATATCTGCCATCTTCCGCCGGTTCACACCCTTTGCAATGATCTGTATAACAACTGCAAGCGCATCTTGAATCGTCTATGCAGTATATGCCAAGATGTCTTGAGCCGGGACCAAAGGTACCCAGTGTCCAGAAAAGATAGTTTTGAAACTGGTAGTCTCTCATTCTGCATGGACCCAAAAACTCAGTATTAAAACAGTTTGTAACAAGAGATCTCAACTCTCCAAGCATCGGAAGCCGCCAGTCTGACCAACCCTGTTCAACGAGGTTTTCGCAGTATTTTTCTGCTGCTTCCAAATCCATCGGTTTTTTAGATATGTTTGACCATTTTGTAAGAGACATGTTTGTAACATTCTCTTTCTGACGCCAATATTTTATCTGCTCAAAATTGGATGGAGAGCCGTCACCGATTCCGTAGTAATTGTCTATGTCTTTTTTTAAAATTCTTTTCATCTCCTCTTTATCGGTTATGATGCCTTCGGTGTCGTCATTATATTTTACAATAACCTGTTCCCGAACATTATTCTTTTCATCAAATGCGCGTGTTTTCACGGCAAAAACAATTTTTTTCTTATCTATATTTTTCTTTTCCTGCTCTTCTTTCTCTATGAGACGATCTCTGTGTTTTAAGTATTCTTTATCAACATCACAGTGCTTTTCCACAAGTGTTTCCAGATTTCCGTAATTTATATAATCCCCGAAGGTAAGAGGAATATCCTTTATGTAGAGCACAGACCCTTTTATAAACCCGAAAGATTTCCATTCTTTTGATTTTTTATTAAAAAGCATCGGCAGACATACTCCAGTTTTTTTATCTTTGAAAACAGCAACTTCCTCAGAAAAGAAATGCTGTTCCAGACTGCTCACATCATCTCTTTCAAACAATTCTAAAGCTTTTTCAACCGCCTGCTGCTTAACTGCCTCTTTTTCAATGTTCTGCCGTTCAACCTCTGCCTTAATTTTCTGAATTTCAGGGTTTTTGAAGGAATCGCAGGAGACAGAACACATCAAAACAAATAATGAAAAAGTGATTATGCCTTTCATTTGATGTCTCTTATTTTTGTTTATCAAGCATCAGCTTCCCTTACATTTAAAACTGAAATGTCTCAACGCTTCAATATTATTCCTGATCATAAATTTCTCCAGATTTTACAGTATCTTTTATGCATTCCTGTCACTTTTCACTCTCCTGTTCACTGCATATCCTTTCAATAGAAGGTTCCGGGTCTATATCTCGAAGATATCTCATTGCAATCCAGTATTTTTCAACCATTTTCTGAACCTTTTCAAGGGGAAGATATGACAGCCGCTCAACTGACATGTTGTCGTTTATGTCAGAAAGTTTCACCAGTCGTGCGAGAGGATTCGCCTTAACCCTTTTAAGATAATCCTGATACAGTTCATTCTCTCTTTTTGTTATGGAATCAACCGCGCTCAAGACATCTTCATCATCAATTCCGAGCTTTCTGAGCTTGTAAATGGACATCATTTGACCGTCAATCCTGATATCTTCATCGCTTACACCGATAAGTTTAAGAAGATTATATTCCATGTCCGTCCCGTCTTCAATGATATCATGAAGCAGAGCAATCGTCTGAAGCTGCCACCCTTTCATCGAATTAGCCACCCTCAACGGATGCCAGAAATAGGTCATCCCCGATTTATCCTTCTTGTGGGAATGCACCGCCATCATAATTTGAAACGCCTTCAGACAAACTGTTGACCATTCAAGCCGGTTTTTCATTTTCATGCTCCTTAATAATAATTTCTACTTCAATTTATGGAACGATCTCTATTTCAGAACCGATTATAACACTGTCGTAAAGTTCCTTCATTTCTCTATTTGTAACAGCTATGCAACCGTCCGTCCAGTTAAAAAATCTGTGAAATTTATCTATCCAGCCATAGTTTTCCTTTATACCGTGTATTTTTATATCTCCGCCAGGATTTCTGGAGTGCTTAGCCGCATAAGCCCTGTCTTCATCATCAGGATACGACACCCCGAGATTAAGATACCATCCACTGTATGGATTTTTATTAAATATCCTGTATTTCCCTTCTGGTGTTTTGCGATCCCCCTGAAATCTTTTTTTCCCTTCCGGCTGTTTACCTATCGCTATTTTATATGTTTTTATTTTTTTCCCCTTAGAATATACATGCATCTCCCGTTTGCTCTTTTCAACAAGAATTCTTTCTATTTTTATACCCCCGGGAAGGGATTTTTCAGGATAAAAATAGTAAGCGGCAGATAACAACAGAATAAATGTTATCAAGATCACCAGAAACTTTATAAACATCTTTATTCTGTTCACGCTGAATACCTCTGTGCGGTCACTTAATGTTTTTAAAGTTTCTAATTTATTTCAAAAATCCCCTTCAAAGACAGCATAATTTTTTGTATCCCCGAATTTGTCAACAACTCTGAAATATATAAATTTGCGACCGTTAATTTCATCAATTCCTTCAAAAATGTTACAGACATTGTCATATCTTGGTTCGAATCTGTTCTCAAACTCATAATATATCATAGTTTTTTCACTTTTACTTTTTCTTTGTGAAACATACATATTTGCCAGATAAAAACAAGCGTTTTTAACATAACCATCAATCATTGGGTTTAATATCATTAACACTATTAAAATAATTATAGCAAGCAAGAGGATAATCAACATCGCATGCTTTTTTGTAATAATCTGCTGCTTTTATTATATCGGCTTTGCCATTTAAATGTATTCTGCATTCGTAGTCAAAATCACTTGTGAATTTGCCCCAGTGATGTTTTTCCCAGTAATCAACTGCCTTTCCCAAATCATATTCAACATGTTCACCGTCAATATAAAAAAAACCTGTATTATAACATCCGTCGTTACTTCCAAGATCACACGCCCGTTTAAAAAAATCCAGAGATTTCTTTTTATTTTTAGAATGATACCCCACAATATTGCAATCCTCAGCAGAGCCATTTTTACAAGCCTTTTTTGATTGTTTATAACTATATTTTATAATAGGACGAGATATTCTATGACATAAATCCATATTAGAATAATTAGTATAATGGTTGCCGAGAATTAGACACCCGAGCTTTTCACCGGCAGAACAAGCTTTATCAAGTAATCTTTCTCCTTTATCATTGTCTGGGTTTACTACACCTTCTTCGTAAAAATGCATTAAACCAAGAGCAAGACAGTTTTTCATGTCTCCTTTATCACAATCTGCGGTCATTTTTGCTTCCCTTTCTGTTTCAAACTTCTGTCTTTCAATTTTTGCTTGCTTTGAATTCAAACATCCTGAAAATATTAGCAAAAAAATCATCGCCCAAAACACAACTTTCTTCATTTTTCCCTCCGCAGATATTAAAAAATCAGTGTCCGATCAATCCCCAATTCCCAATTCTCCATACAAGTTGCTTCCCCAGCAGTATGCAACACCTTCTGAATCTAAAGCACAGGTGGTGGAAGAGCCGGCACTTATTGAAACAAGTTTTTTTCCTTTAATGGCTCCACTTGTATCAACAGCAACCGGGATGTTGCTATAACTTTCCCAATCTCCACCGGTTCCGTCACCCAGCTCTCCATCATTATTAATTCCCCAGCAATAAGCTTTGCCTTCTTTATCAACTGCACATGTGTGATAAGAACCCGAACTAATTGAAATAATTTTCTTGTTTTTTAAAACCCCTTTGTCGTCAACGGCTACTGGAATAGAGCTGGAAGAATAAGAACCCTCACCAAGTTGTCTCCAATTATTACGACCCCAGCAATAAACTTTACCGTCACTGTCAATAACACAAGTGTGACTGTATCCGGAACTTATTGATGTAATTTTCTTATTTTTTAAAACTCCTGAAACATCCACCGGTACAGGTGAAAATCTGTCAATTCTTGTTCCGTCTCCAAGCTGACCGTGAAAATTTCTGCCCCAACAGAAAAGTTCATCTCCCGCTATACCGCAATTATGAGAACCGCCTGATGAAACAATGACCCAGTCGTCTCTCTCTCCTATTTTTTCGGGTTCAAATTTAATTTCTTCGTCTCCTGTTCCAAGCTGACCTAACTGGTTTTGCCCCCAACAGAAAAGCTCCCCTTCAGATATACCGCATGTGTGAAGTCCACCTGATGAGACATGTTCCCAATTATTATTCACGCCAATTTTTTGAGGAGTATCCTTATTCTCACACTCTTTATTATCCTCGGGACAGTCTTGAACACCAGATGCTCCGTTACCTAACTGACCAAAATAGTTGTCTCCCCAGCAGTAAACAATTCCATCTGAAATTCCGCAAGTGTGAGAGTATCCTGCTGAAACAATAGAAAACCCTGTTATTTTAGAAACTGTAACAGGAAAAGAACTTTCATAATAAAAATCTCCTTTCCCAAGCTGCCCTTCAGAGTTTTCCCCCCAGCAATATGGATTGCCTTCATTGTCTATAACACATACAAAACGATGCCCGGCACTTATAGACACAAGTTTATTACCAGATTTAAAATTGATGTCAGAAACTTTTAAAGGTGTTAATGATTCTGAAACATAATCAGAATCAATTCCTTCACATGAAAGCAAAAACAAACAAAATGACATAGTTAATATAAAAATTGTATTTTTCATCGTGCCCCCTTTTTTTATTCCCATGATTTTAAATCAAAGTCATACCCCCAGCAAAAAACCTCGCCTTTAGTGTCAACAGTGCAGGTAAAATCTCTGCCGGCACTTATTGAAACAAGTTTGCGACCTTTTAAAGCACCGTCCATTTTCACTCTAACAGGTGACAGGCTTCTTTTTTCCGAGCCATCACCGAGTTGTCCTTTGTTGTTCCTGTAGCCCCAGCAATACGACTGCCCATCATTATCAATAGCACAGGTGTGTTCATAACCTGAGTTTATATAAATAAGTTTTTTTCCTTTTAAAACTCCGGTATCATCAACGGCAACAGGGATGGTGGAACCACTATCATTAGAACCATCACCGAGAATCCCTAAGTTTATGCCCCAGCAATATGCTTTTCCATCAGTATCTATTGAGCATGTATGTTTAGAACCGGCACTTATAGAAACTATTTCCTTCCCTGAAAGAACTCCGGTCGTGTCCACTTCAACAGGCATCGTTCTGCCAAATTCAGAACCGTCACCAAGTTGACCATTATAATTATCTCCCCAGCAATACATATTGCTTCCTTTATCAACAGCACAGGTGTGAGAATAGCCAGCTGTTAAAAGTTTTAATTCTTTTTCATTTAACACACCTTCATCATATACTGGAATCGGCACAAAACTGTAAAACAACAAAGGATCTCCCAATTCACCAGACTCATTATTTCCCCAGCAATATGCATTTCCTTTTTCACTTAAACCACACGCATGATAACTACCAACACCAAGAGATGTTATTTTTTCACCTTTAATCTCATCATTAAAATCAACCTTGACTGGTTTAAAAGGCCGTTTGCCTGGATCATCTGTGCCATTACCAAGTCTTCCGGAAATATTCACTCCCCAACAATATGTTTCTCCATCGTTATTACTGGCACAGCTAAAGCTTGGTCCCGATTCAACAGAAACAAATTTTTTCCCTTTAAGGATGCTGTTTTGACTAATATTTATCGGTTCATTTCCTACGGGGTTTACGCACAATCCTTCAATGCATAAATGTTCGCACTCAATCGTTGATGTGCATTTATCTCCTGGTTCAAACACATAATTTTCGCATGAAATAAAAAATAAAAAAGAAAAGACGACAGAATAAATTGTTATTTTTATCATTTCAGACCTCACTTAATAAAGTAAAATTGAAAAATTAGTGTTTATACCCCCTGAAACGGGTTTATATCTGTCATCATCCTCGTGATAAACAAATATTCCGTTAAAAGACAACACCATATCGGAATTAGCAGTGTTGTACAATGAGAAATCAATTCCTAAACCGCTGCCAAAACGATGATGCGAGCCCGGAGCCACACTGTTCCATTGATAAAACGGAGTAAGATAAAATGTCATCCATTTTACAGGCGTTGCGTAGAAAAGAAAATCCCACCTTGTTCCAAAATCCCACCAAGCTCCATTTCCTGATCCAACACAGACAACACCGTGGGAATTCATACATTCGCCGTCTTTATACAGGATATCAAGTTCATTTTTAATTCTGCTGCTCCTGTCCCCATTATCACCGACTGAATAGGAATCAGATTTATATTGAACATTAAGAAGATAGTGTCTATTACTCCATTCACTGAAAACAATTTGTTCAAAATCGAACGGTTTATTGTAAGAAGATTGAAAAGCACCTGTAAGAGAAAATCCAATGTTTTCCCCCCCTTTTGAATAGGAAAGCATTATATCCGGTGTCCATCTCCAATCAACAAGGTATCCCGGGAAAGCAGAGTTTGAAATATCAATTGTTGCTACTCTTGATCCGAGTATAAGTCTATGATTATTAATAGTATTTTCTCCAAAAAACTCATAAAACAACTGTAAGCCGTATCTGCTTGTTCCATCAGGAGAAATAACTCCGTACTCAGTGGAAACCCCAAAATCATTGATCAAGAATGTACTCTTTGATCCCCACAGAAAATCTGCAAAAACAGTGTTCTGTTTCTGCAAAAAATAGCTTGAAAACATCCATTCAGTTCCTGAGAAATCGCCTGCACCGCATGAGCTTAACCCGCCAAAAAGAATTGAAGCAAGAGAGCCTATCATTTTTGAAAAGCCGGCTGCATTACTTAGTTTTCCCTCTTCCTTCGAATTACTGTAATTATATAAAAATCCGCTCTCTTCTATAAAACTTGCTCCGTCAATTCCAGTTACAATTCCTGAAGCTAAAGGGTAAGCCGAAAAAAGAAGACCTGGGAAAAAAAGATGAAATTTAAATCTTTCCTGACCTTCAGCGATTCTATAATTTCTTCTCATTCCAAATTCTGAAAAAATTATTTTATAGTTTTTCCGTTTATAATTTTCTTCCTCCTGCCTTTGTATTTCTTCCTGTTCAGAATAGTACTTTTGGGCATCTATGTTTAAAACTTTAAATTTTATGCTGTCAATACGGCTTTTATAGGCAGTGCTTTTCTCCGAGTCACCATTTTTTTCATGCAATTTACTCAAAATATCCAAAATTCTTATTAGGCCAAGATCATTAAAAGGAACTTGACCGTCAATTATCTTAAGAATTTTTTCATACTGTTCTATAACCGTGTTTAATTCAATTCTTTTTTCATCAGATAAATATTCAAATATGTCTGATATGTAATAAAAATATTTGGTGTCACCAGACAAATACCTTTTTACGGCTTCATCAAAAACCCTGCTGCACTTTTGCACTAAAACCACTGAGTCACTCTTTTCGTTTTCGTATAAACTCTGACATTCATTAAAAAGTGTTTCCATATTATTTTCCTCTTTCCCGTTTTCCGACAAGAGAAAAAAAGGCAATAAAAAACAAACAGAAAAAATTATTTTTGATTTCAGTTTCATTCTTTCACCTCAGTAGTTGTTTCATTAGATTCCTTCCCCTGGTTCTCTGAGTTCTCTGAGTTCCCAATTTTTTTACATACTTCTTCATCGGAGGCTTCACATGATTTTTTATAAAATTCTAACGATTTTTCTGGGTTTTGGGGAATTTGTTCACCTTTTTCATATAATTCTGCGATTTTTTTACAACTTGATGAGCGACCATCATCACAAGACATCCCTAATAAATTTAGTGCAATGTTCATGTCCTTTTTTACACCTCGACCTTCAATATAAAGTTTCGCAAGAGATGAACATCCTGAATCAATTCCACTAAAACAAGCTTTCTCGTAAAAATTAGCTGCAAGATCATAATTTTCTACACGATAAATTACATAGTCCCTGTTTAGATAATCTCCAAAATAATAACAGCTATATGCTTCACCCTGATCACATTCTTTTTTATATTTTTTCAACGAACAGGCCGTGTGATGTTTTTTGCAGGATTTCTGAAGAAGTTTTTCAGCTTTTTTTTCATTTTTTGAAACACCTTTTCCGCTTATATAGAGCAAAGCAAGGTTGGTGCATGCAAAATCATTTCCGGCATTGCAGGAATCCTCCAACAATTTAAATGCCTTATCATAATTCTTTTCTGTTCCCAGTCCATTCATATACATTATGCCGAGCTCACCACAAGCATTATCTACTCCTGAAAGACATGCTTTTTCAAATAAATCCTTTGCTCTTAAATTATCTATATCAACCAGACCTCTCTCGCCTATCCTAAAACTTGTGGCAAGATTATGACATCCGTCTGCCGAACCTTCTTTGCAAGCGATATGAGAAAGAATTATTGCAGAAGGAATATCTTGTTCTATACCCATTCCACCATAATACATATAACCAAGATTGGTACAAGCTTCCTTTTCAAATTTTTCTTTCCCCTCACACCCTTTCTTTAATAGTCTAAACGCCTTGTTGAAATCCTTATTAACATCTCTGCCATACAAATAATTAGTCCCAGACAGAAAACAATCGTGTTCATTTCCACCCTTCATGCACCTCTCTTCCATGGATGCACAAGAAATACAAAAAGACAGAACCACTAACAAAATTATCTTTTTAAAAACTGTTGCTTTTTTAACCATTAATTTTCCCCCCTTTATGGATATGTTTCTTAAATTTATTTGTTTTCTTCATTGTTTATTTCATTGGTGTTCTCTTCTGTATCATTCTGTTTTTCTTCGTTGTTCTCTTTACTGTCTTCAGAATTTTCTTTTTGTCCCGGTTGTTCAAGTTTTATCCATTCGCATTTTTCAAGATACTCAAAAAGATTTATTATAAAATCTTCATCCACACCGGTTTCATTCATTATTATTTCCGCGTTTTTTGATCCGTCAATCAGCTTATATACTTCTGCCCCTTTTTTCCCAAATTTCTGTAATATCAATTCTTCTATTGTTTTATCTCCTCGAAAACATTCTTTTTCTTTGTCAAAATTTTTTGGCGGAAACACTATTTTTCTGTAATTATTAGACATTTCTTTTATTTCGCTGGATAAAGACATTTCTCCTGTCTGTTTTTCACTCGTAATAAAAGCACCGCATTCTTCATTAAGAAATATACCGTAAAACTGATTTGTATCAGGGTCTTTTGTTCCCATTAAATCAACTCTGATATAATTTTCAGGCTGCATTATCCAGTCTCCTGACACCAGTTTAATTACATTTTCCTGATCTGTTTTCATGCTTGAAAAAAAATAGCTTCCTTCCACTTCATCTTTTTTAAAATTTATGGTTCCTGAAATATTTTCCTCTTTTACACTTTTAATATCAATTTCAATATCGGTTATTCCCTGCGAACAGTGATAATAACCTTTGTATTTCTCTCCTTCCTTGAAAGATCCGGTTTTTTCAATACTTGTGTCAGTAAACAAAGAGGGGTTGTCGTTTCTATATTTTATAATCTTTGCCATCGCATTAAAATCACTCACATTACTGATTGCAGATTCAGTTTTCTTTGCATATTCCGCCGCTTTTGCCTCTTCACCGGTTATTTTAAACCATCTTGAAATTGAATCACACGATTCCCCATCTCCATTGCTGCAATATTCATCTGCTTTTTCAAGACTTTGTGCTGCATATTTTTCGCCAAGTTCTTTGTTTCCTCCAGTATAATATCTGATTCCAAGATCAACACAGGCAATAGGCATCCCGCCCATACAGGAAATTTTAAGATATTTCTCACCTTCGACCGGATTATCTTTGAGATTAAGCCATGCAAGATTGTAACAAGCAAAATAATCTCCGGCAACACATGAAAATTCATAATATTTACGAGCTTCTGTTTCTTCACCTGCCCCGAATAAGTGCCATCCTAATGAATTACAGCTCCCGTTTTTTGGCGAAGAACAGGCAATATCTTCCAGTATTTTATAATATTTTTCAGTTTCCGCCGTTTTAATTTTTTCGCTTTTAAGCATTACAGCACGATATACACAAGATTCGGTATCTTCAAAAACACATCCTCTTGCAAACAATTCAGATGCGTAATCATCGCCTTTTTTTAAAGCACTTCTCCCTGCATTTAAACAGGAAAAAGCATTGTATTCCTTAAGACAGCTTTTTAACTGCTGTTTTTCATAATACAGCAAATCACTCTCGGAATCCAATAATGCCATCAACATCTTATCACTTATTGACAGACTGTCCCTCTCTGATCCTGCAATTCTTTCTGATCTCACTGACAAATTGTCCTGTCCAGTTGAAACACACCCATTTAAAAAAAGGACAAGAAAAAACATTAAACCATTGGCAACAGTTGATACCTTAAACAATCTTTTCATAATTTCCCCCTTTCTGACTTTAATAACGCTTTGTCATTTTAATAAATCTTTTTTTAAATTCAACATTCTGTTTCTAAAATCCTCATATACCTGCTCATTTTTTCCCTTTCCACAATTTATCAATATCATCTCCTGAATAACTCTTTCCTTCAACTCCGTCAGGGCTTTTAAGCATAAATATCCATCCGTCTTCACTTCGTTTCATTTTAAATTCCGATTTTTTGATGTCATATTTTTCACTTAATCTATATATATATTCTGAAATGAATCCATCTCTCTTTTTTGGTTTCGGGTCAAGAGCATATATATTTACAGATTTAGTTTCAGGGTCAGCTTCGACAAGTCCTACCTTAACTTCTCTTTTATCATTATAGTATTCAAAAATAAGAAGCGAGGCATCTTCACTGAAGTTGATGTTGGATTCAAATGATATTGATGCTTTCATAAATGGAAGTTCCACGACAATATTCAACTTCTTAATTTTTCTGCCCTTATCGTCTGACGCTTCACAAATGTGATATCGGGTTCCACCTGTTTCAAGAGTTCTGTTACTGACTATCAGACTTCCCGAATCAATTTTTTCAGGTGTTTCGTCCCACACATCCTCCCATGGATTGAAAT
>ENA-UOWO01004869-UOWO01004869.1-activated-sludge-metagenome-genome-assembly--contig:-NODE-4869-length-14570-cov-4.522150_pt1 | contig 14570 bp, 16 predicted proteins | sample MGYA00238148_ERZ761564 | MGnify/ENA primary metagenome ERZ761564 (study PRJEB28885, sample SAMN05720194) | activated sludge metagenome | isolation source: Anaerobic digester | place: USA...
GTCATGCCAATGATAACCTCTTGTTGTCCTGCTTGGGTAAAATATTTAGAATTTTATCGCCCCGATCTTATTCCTCATCTAACAACTTCTCGTTCTCCACAAATTCATTTAGGCGGAATTATTAAAACCTATTGGGCCAAACAAAAAAATATCAAGCCAGAAAATATTATGGTTGTTTCTATTATGCCTTGTACTGCCAAGAAATTTGAGATCACCAGAGAAGAATTAAATATTGGTAAATTAAGACCAGTTGATAGGGTTTTAACAGTTAGAGAATTGGCCTTTTTGATCAAAAGAGCTAGTATTGATTTTAAATCTTTAAAGCCGGTAAAATCTAATGATTTAATAAATGATGGAAGTAGTGCTGGTTTAATATACGGAGCTAGCGGTGGGGTAATGGAGTCAGCTTTAAGAACAGCTAATTTTATGATTTGTGGCACCTCTAAAGGTAAAATTTGTCGATCTAGGATAGATTTTAAGGATGTTCGTGGTTTGGCTGGAGTTAAGGAAAGCACTGTTGATCTCGCTGGAAAAAAGGTTAGAGTTGCAGTGGTTAACGGAATAGGTAATATAAAAGATGTTTTGACAAATATCAATAAATATGATTATATAGAGGTAATGGCTTGTCCCGGCGGTTGTATTGGAGGAGGAGGACAACCTATACCTAGTTCTATGGAGATTGTGTCCAAAAGGATAGCTGGTATATATAAAGAAGATAAGTCTGGCAAGATTAGAACTGCTCATGAGAATAAGGGGGCTGTTGAAGTAGTTAAGTGGCTAAAGGATGAAGATCTAGAACATCAGATTTTACACACAAAATATTCAAAAAAAATTAGAAAATAATTTTAAAAATATGGAACAATTAGCTAGCATTACAATCTTGACCCTAAATAGGCAACAGGTTTCTCGGGAGTTAAACGATTATTTAACCAATAATGGACATCTTATTATGTCTAGGCTAGGGGTTAATATTCAAAAAAATTGTTTAGAAAGTTGCCCTGGTATGATTATCTTGGCTATAAAATCCAAGAAAGAAGAGATTGATAATTTTATTGTAGGATTGGAAAAAATTGAAGGCTTAAAAATAAAGATTTGTGTTTTTGATAATGAATAAAATTGTATAAATAATTTATACATTAAATTTAAATTATATGGGAGAATTTAAGGGACCAAATATTGTTGGTACAATCGATCTTAGTAAATTTGAAAAACCAAAAAAAATTGACTTTGAAAAAATGTCTTCTTTCTTAAAAGGAGAACTGAGGTTTTTGAGTTTGGAAATTAATAAAGAGTATCAAAGTTTTGGGCAAATTTTGGAGGACGATGCTACTATTAAAATAGAGGGAGATGATTCTAAACTGCACAAGGAAATAGTTTTGAGCAAAGAGCAAGCTTGGGCTAGTGAAAAAAATTGTACAATTGCGGAATGGAATAATAGAAAAGAAAAAGATCCCGCGACTATCTCTGAAATGTTTATCACTTTATTATTACACAAAGTTTTAAAGGATAGATTTTTGGTAGCTCGAGCATCCCATTATGACGATTATGAAAATGGAGTTGATTATGTTTTGATAGACAAAAAAACTGGCGCCGTTGTTTGTGGTTTTGATCAAGTTTTGGGAATGGGCAAGGATGATGGAGGTGCTAAGAAAAAACAAAAAATTGACAAAATATTACTTCGAGGTGGGGCTAGGTTGGAGTATGGGGTCACTTTTGACAATAATAATAATTTAATTAGAAAAAAATTAAGGAATATTCCTACCTTTTTCTTGGGTCTTTCTAAAGATGATTTAGATAAGTCCTTGGATTCTTTGCAAAAGAATAATGATCTGAATGATAAAGTAATTGATGATTTTGGTAAAAATATTCTTAAAAAAATGGTTAAATCATTGGAGGACCAATATTCTAGTGGTCGAGATTTAATTCAAGATACTGGTGATAAAAATAGATATGAAATGTTGTTGAAAAATATTGAGAAATTTAAAGAGTCCTTAGAGATTATAAAAGATAAAATAGCCTCATAGTTAAGATATAGAAAGGCTTAAAACAAATATTATTAAATAAAGAAGCCCCTAAAAGCTTCTTTATTTATCCGATGATTATGATAAAAAAAGCGTTAGAAACAATTGAAAAAATAGAGCAAGCTGGCTTTGAATCTTATTTGGTGGGTGGCTGCGTTCGAGATTTATTAATGGGAAAAATTCCTAATGATTTTGATATCACTACTAATGCTTTACCCGAGGAAATAATGAAAATATTTCCAGAAGCTAAATACGAAAATGATTTTGGAACTGTTATATTAGCCCATAAAAATGATAAAGGTGAGGTCTTGTCAGTTTTTGAGATTACTACTTATCGCAGTGAAAGTGGTTATCGAGATCATCGTCGTCCTGATGAGGTTATTTTTGAAAAAGAACTGGATTTGGATTTGTCTAGAAGAGACTTTACTGTTAACGCTATGGCTATGAGACCCGTTAATGACTTGAGGAAGGAAAAAAATAAATATAATTGTAAGGAAATAAATTTAGATCAAGATTTTTTGAAGAAGTTTGATTTGATTGTTCCTAAAATGGAATTAGTTGATTTGTTTGGTGGATTGAAGGATATTAAGTTAAAAATAGTTCGAGCGGTTGGAGAGCCAGTTGATAGATTTAAAGAGGACGCTCTTCGAATGATGCGAGCTATTCGCTTCTCAGCTCAATTGGGTTTTGAAATTGAGCCCAAGACAGAAAGAGCTATTTTAAAAATGGCCGGAAGTTTAAAATTTATTGCTAAAGAAAGAGTCAAAGATGAGTTAATAAAAATTTTAAAATCAGATCAGGCTTACGAAGGGATTATTAAATTAATGGATACAAAAATATTACAATATATTATTCCAGAATTATTAGTAGGCAGTGGTATGAAGCAAAACCATCATCATATTTATACTGTTTTAAAACATAATTTATTATCTTTAAAATATTGTCCCAGTCCTAAATGGCAAGTCAGACTAGCAGCTTTGCTTCATGACATTGGTAAACCTCAGTCTATGAAAATAATTGATGGACAGAATACTTTTTATAATCATGAATATATTGGAGCCAGAATGACAAACAAGATTATGACTAGATTAAAGTTTTCTAATTTTGATATTGATATGGTAGTCAATCTAGTAAAGAACCACATGTTTTATTATAACGTTGGTGAGGTTACGGCGGCCTCGGTTCGTCGTTTAATTGCTAAGACTGGCCGAGAGAATCTAAAGGATCTAATTGATTTAAGAGTGGCCGACCGTTTGGGCTCTGGTACTCCTAAGGCCATGCCCTATAAGCTTCGTCATTTGCAATATATGATGGAGAAAGTTCAAAATGATCCAGTTTCTGTTAAAATGTTGAAGGTTAATGGTGATATTATGATTTCGGAATTAAAAATGGAATCTGGTCCTAAAATGGGAGCTATTTTAGATGTGCTATTGTCGGAGGTTTTAGAAAATCCAGAGTTGAATGATAAAAAAATACTCTTGAAAAGAGTTAAGGAATTAGATAAACTTGATTTATCAGAGCTTAGAGCTAAGGCCCGAGAAATTATAGAAGAAAAAAGAGAAGAGGAGGATAAGGATATTAAAAAAAAGTTTAAGGTATAGTTTATTGACAATATTTAAATGATTTTATATAATTGTAATACAAAATATTACAATTAATTTTTAATTATGAGAGAAGTCATTAATATTTCTTTGCCCGAGACAATGGCAAAGACAGTAAAAACCGCTGTCAAAAGTGGAGGCTTTGCTTCGACTAGTGAGTTTTTTAGACATTTGGTAAGAAATTGGCAAGAAGAAATATTGCTAGGTGGAATAGAAAAAAGTAGAAGAGAAATTGTTAAGGGGGGGGGTAAAAAATTAAAATCACTTAAAGATTTAAGGTAATTATAATATTTATAATTAATTATAAAAATATGAGAAAAAAAATAATTTATTCATTTTTAATTTTATTTTTACTGCTTAGTGTTTCAGCTTGTAGTAAAAAAAATAATAATATGGAACAAAATAGACCAGAAATTTTAAACAAATATTCTCAAGCTGAGTTTCAAACTAGTATGGGGAATTTTACAATACAATTTTTTAATGACAAAATGCCAATTACTGTAGCTAATTTTTTAACCTTAGCTGAAGATGGGTATTTTGATGGTATTAAATTTCACCGTGTTATTAAGGATTTTATGATTCAAGGAGGTGATCCTTTGACTAAAGATGATACTAAGGAAAGTCTTTGGGGAACTGGTGGGCCTGGTTATTCTATTGAAGATGAACACGTGGCTGATCCTGAGTTAAGTAATTTAACAGGAACTATTTCTATGGCTAATTCAGGGCCTAATTCAGGTGGTTCTCAATTTTTTATTAATGTAGCTGATAATACTTTTTTAGATTTTGATAAAGCTCCACTTACCAGCAAACACCCAGTATTTGGTAAAGTAATAGAAGGTATGGAAGTGGTAGAAACAATTTCTCAGGTTGAAACCACTATGCCAGGATATTTGGATAGACCAATTGAGCCAATCGTGATTAACAAGGTAGTTTTAAAATAAATTTATGCAAGTATATTTAGACAATGCTGCAACTACCAAAATTGATAAAAGAGTCTTAAAAAAAATGATGCCATATTTTTCAGATAAATATGGAAATGCTTCTTCTATTCATTTTATGGGACAAGAAAATGATTTAAAGATTGCTCAGTGTAAAAAGGAAATTGCTAAAATAATAAATGGAAAATCGGAAAATATTATTTTTACTTCTTCAGCCACCGAGTCAAATAATTTGATTATTAAAGGAGTGATGCGAGCTAATCGTGATAAGGGGAGCCATTTTCTAATTTCAGCTATCGAACACCCTTGTGTATTATCATCAGCTCGGGAATTATTAGATGAGGGTTTTAAGTTTGATTATATTCCAGTTGATAGTCGAGGAATAGTTAATTTAGATGAATTAAGGAAAAAAATTAAGCCAGAAACAGTGTTAATTTCGGTTATGGCAGTAAATAATGAAATTGGAACAATTCAACCAATAGAAGAAATTGGTAAAATAGCCAAAGAAAAAGGTATATATTTTCATACTGACGCTGTTCAGGCTGTGCCATATTTAAAAATTGATATTGCTAAATGGGGAGTTGATTTTCTGTCACTTTCAGCTCATAAATTTTATGGTCCTCAAGGTGTTGGTTTAGCCTATATTAATAAAAACATAAAGATGAAACCGTTAATTGTTGGGGGAGGACAAGAGGATGGCTATCGAGCTGGGACATATAATATGGCGGGTATTGTAGGATTATCCGAGGCTTTAAAATTAGCTTATGCTGAAAGAAATGAATATCTAAAAAAAGTAAAATCTTTACGAGATTATTTTTGGAAAGAAATTAAGAAGAAGATAAAGAATATTCGTTTGAATGGAGACTTAAAAAATAGGACTCCTAATAATTTAAATATTATGTTTGAGGGAATTGAAGGAGAAGCTATTTTAATGGATTTATCTTTTTCCAAGATTTGTGTTTCAACCGGATCAGCTTGTTCAGCACAAAATTTGAAAGTTTCTTCGGTTATTACAGCCATGGGAATTGATCCAAAATATATGAATAGTAATGTTCGTTTTACTTGGGGGAGGTATAATAATAAGAAAGAAATTGATTATGTAATAAACAAATTGGTTAAAACGGTTGATCGTTTAAGGGCTTTTACCCCGATAAAATAGGAGTGATTTACTTTGATTATATGAAAAAAATATTTATATTATTCTTTGTCCTAATTCTATTATCGGGCTGTTCATCAAAACAGTCTATCAGTTATGACTGGACTGGATTTTATTATCCAAACAAAGATAGCATTGGAGATGAATCAACTTGGGTTATACAACCTGGATTTAAAACTTTAGAAGAATGTCAAGAATGGGTATTATTTGATATTTCAGGTAATAATACTGGGTTTGATTATGAATGCGGTTATAAATGTCGTTATGACAATTTATACAAAATGACTGTTTGTAAAGAAACGACAAAATAAAAAATAATTTATTTTGCTCATTCTAATTCTCATTATCTCATAATGTGCTCTGCTCGATTTTATTATAAAATAATAAGAACTACGGATATATCGAGATATTAACTGTAAGCTTATGAACCAACTACAATTTGACATACATAAGAAATTCTATCTACATGCTGACGGCTGGGGACAAGGACAACCGCGAGATATTACTAAGTTACTTGATAGCGTTATTACGGACTTCTATATTCATTTAAACATAGGACAAATTAAAGAGAAGGTAGTATACGTTATTAACTCTAAAAACAAAATTCCTCCGACAGATTATCCTGAAATTATTAAGCTTAACAAATTCAATTTTATATATTTAAGCACATCTGACAGACTTTGGAGTCAATACTCATATCAGTTTGCTCATGAGCTTTGTCATCACGTTGTTGACAGTGATTTCTACACGAAAAATGACAAATTTGGATGGTTTGAAGAAGCGCTTTGCGAATTAGCTTCAATATTCTGCGTTGATAAAATGTCGCGAACTTGGCAGACAAATCCTCCTTATACAAATTGGAAGGGTTATTCATCTTCATTGGCTCAATGTGTTACAGACATTATTGAAAAACCAGAGAATAAAATTTCCAAACCTTTTAAATATTGGCTGACAGAAAATCTTGATTTGCTTTATAAAGACCGATATAAAAGAAAAGAAAATAGAATTGTCGCTTTACGATTATTTCCAATTTTTAAGAATAGACCTGAGTTTTGGATAACTATTCAATTTTTGAAGTTCTTAAAAGTGACAGACGATATGACTTTTGACAACTTTATGGATGCTTGGATGGAATTAGTTCCTGACAAATTGAAAGAATTCATATTTGAAATTAAAACAACACTAAATGACTAAAAAGCTAGCAGTTAACACGGGTTTTGCATCAGGCGAGGTGACGTTCAAACTTGGAGTTTTGTGCTTATATTCAAGTTTAGTGCTGGTTGACAGTTTTGTACTCCGAAACTCGCCCGAACGCAAAACCCGAAAACATTAACCTTTTTTGTTAATATTAATTATTAATCCCTCAAGGGTTTATTTTTTTTATAAAAGAGTTTATAATATAACCACTATAATTAATAAGCTAATTAATTATACTATATTAATTAATTTAGTTTTAAACATATGTCTTTAAATTACAGCAAAAAGACCATGCAACACTTTCGCAACCCCAAAAACATTGGAGAAATAAAGAATCCCGATGCTATGGCCGAGGTGGGAAATATGGTGTGTGGTGATCAATTATCTTTTACTATTAAGGTAAAGGATGGGATAATCAAGGATATTAAATTTTTATCATTTGGTTGTGCCTCTAATATTGCTACCGCTTCGGTGATGACTGAAATGGTTAAGGGGATGACCTTGGAGCAAGCTAAAAAATTTGATTGGAATAAAATAGTAGCTGAATTGCAGGGATTACCAAAACAAAAAATTCATTGTTCAATATTGGCTACCGAAGGATTACAGAAGGTTATTGCTGAATATGAAACTACAAATTCAGCTAAGAAAATCCAAAAAAATAAAAAAATTAGCAAAAATAATAATAAAAAGATTGTTACTAAAAAAGCAACAGTTAAAAAATAAGCCTAATTAACTTTAAAATTATGACCCTACTTTATATTTTATTAGCCTCTTTACTTACCTCCTTAATTTCTTTGGTTGGAGTTTTTTTTCTTAGTTTTTCTATCGAAAGATTAAAAAAAATTATTATTTTTTTGGTCAGTTTGTCGGCCGGAGCTCTTTTGGGGGGTGCTTTTTTTCATTTATTGCCCGAGGCTATTGAGATGTCCGATCACCATAACCAAGCAGTCTGGGTGTATATATTGTTTGGTATTATATTATTTTTTATTTTAGAAAAAATAATTCATTGGCGCCATTGTCATGTTCCAACTTGTGATGAACATCCGCATCCCTTAGGCTTAATGAATTTAATTGGAGATGGTTTGCATAACCTGATTGACGGGGCAGTAATTGCTGGTGCTTTTTTAGTTGATACTAGGTTGGGGATACTTACAACCATTGCCGTTATTAGTCATGAAGTTCCTCAAGAAATTGGAGATTTTGGTGTTTTAATACATGCTGGTTATAAGACAAAGAAGGCTTTATGGCTTAATTTTGTTTCAGGCTCATTTTCTATTTTGGGAGCCCTAATTGTTTTCTTTTTAGGTCAAAAAATTGAAGGATTAATGAATATAATTATTCCAATAACAGCTGGAGGCTTTATTTATATTGCTTCTTCTGATTTAATTCCAGAACTTAAAAAAGAGGTTAGTATAAATAAGTCCTTAAAGCAATTATTAGGTATTTTATTGGGTCTAGCTTTAATGTTTTTTTTAAATTTCTTTTTTCATTCTCATTAATATTTGTTAAGTTTGATTTAAATGCTTAATAGAATAAAATTACATTTTTTAAATTTTGACTGGATAGTTTTTTCAGCAATTTTATTATTATCTCTTTTTGGTCTGATTGAAATATATAGTATTGCTTTGGGGCAGGAGACTCTAAGTTTATTGAATTTTAAAAAACAAATTATCGCTATTATTGCCGGTCTATTTTTGTTTTTTTCAGTATCCTTTTTGGACTATAATTTTTTGAAGAGCTTTAATAGATTTATTTATGGATTTGGTGTTTTAATTTTAATTTTAGTTTTAATATTTGGTAAGACTGTTCGTGGCACCACTGGTTGGTTCGACATTTTTGGCTTTAGTTTGCAACCAGTTGAATTTGTTAAAATTATATTGATTATATTTTTAGCTAGATTCTTTTCTAATTCAGCTATTAGGATGAGACCTTGGAAATCATTGTTTTTATCATTTTTGGGAACCTTCGGTTTAGTTTTATTAGTTTTGCTTCAGCCCGATTTTGGTCCGGCTATTATTATGCTGGGAATTTGGTTTATTACTTTAATATTAGTAGGTTTTGAGCGTCGTTATTTTTTAATAATAATCATACCGGTTTTGGTTGGAGCTTTTTTGGCTTGGAATTTTTATTTTAAAGATTATCAAAAAAATAGAATATTAACTCTTCTAAATCCTAGTGAGAATTCTTTATCGGAAGGTTATAATGTTTCTCAGGCCTTAATTGCCATTGGTTCAGGGGGAATTACGGGTCGGGGCGTTGGTTTCGGCTCTCAATCGCAATTGAAGTTTTTACCAGAGGCACAAAATGACTTTATATTTTCAGTTATTTCTGAAGAATTGGGATTTTTAGGTACTGGTTTGGTCTTATTAATTTATCTTATCTTGTTTTGGAGATTGCTCATGGTTGTTCGTAAACAAAAAGATGATTTTGCTATATTTTATATTGGGAGCCATGGTCTTGATTTTTATTCAAATGTTTATTAATATTGGTATGAACCTAGGGATGGTGCCTGTTGTTGGAATCTCCCTGCCGTTTATTAGCTATGGTGGTAGTGCTACCTTAGCTAACTTTATTTTAATAGGAATTATTGAAAATATTATAATTAAGTCTAAATCTTAGAAATCTATATAATTATAGTTTATAAGTTTTACAAAAAATATGAACATTAAGTTACAAGCTCAAGCTAGAGTTAAACAGGAGAAAATAGCTTCTGATTTTTTGCCGGGAATTGTTTATGCTCCTGGATTTGAAAATGCTTTAATCAAGGTCAAAGCTAATGATTTTATTAAAGCCTATTCCCAAGCTGGAGAATCTAATCTAATTGATTTGAATATTGATGGAAAAGAAGTTCAGGTTTTGGTTAAAGAAGTGCAAAAAGATCCAATAAAAGATTTCTTTATTCACGTTGATTTTTATAAGGTTGATATGAATAAAGAAGTAAGCGCTGATATTCCATTGGAATTTGTAGGTGAATCTAAGGCCGTTAAAGAGTTGGGGGCTTTATTAGTTAAAAATATTGATTTTGTTTCAGTAGAATGTTTGCCAAAAGATCTAGTTGATCATATTGATGTTAATATTTCTTCTTTGGTTGGTCTTGGTGATATTATCCAGATTAAAGATTTGTCTTTACCTGCTGGAATGAAGGTCTTAAATAATTTAGATGATGCCGTTGTTTCTGTAGTTGAACCAAAAGAAGAGAAAGAAGCTCCAGCTGCTACTCCAGCTCCAGAAGTTGCTGCTCCAGCCAAAGGAGCCCCAGCTAAAGAGTTAAAATAATCGTTTTTACTTTTTTTAAAAATATGCTAAAATTATCGGTATGAATAGAAAATCCGTTATAGTTTTAGCATTTTTTTTATTTTCTTTACTATTTTTTAAAAATGCTCAAGCAAATACAATACCCAATGATCCTCATTATAAAAACCAATGGTATTTAAATCGGATTGGTTTTAATTATGTTTGGAATCGGAACTTCATTGGTGATAATGTGGTTGTGGCAGTGATTGACTCAGGTATAGATATTAATCATTCTGACTTAAACGGTAAAATTTGGTCTAATAGGTTTGAAATTTATGATAACGGTCTTGATGACGATCACAATGGGTTTATTGATGATATTAATGGTTGGGACTTTGTTAGTAATTCTTCCGACCCATCTCCTAAAATCGTAGCTAACAGTAATGAAGATGGCTTGAATCACGGAACTATGATTTCCGGCATTATTGGGGCCAATATTAACAATGGTTTAGGCATTTCTGGTATTGCTCAAAAAGTAAGAATAATGCCATTAAAGGCTTTAAACGAAAAAGGTGAGGGTAAGATTAGCGATGTTATTAGAGCTATTGATTATGCTGTTAATAATGGAGCTGATATTATAAATTTAAGTTTTTCTGGGGTTGGATATAATCAGGGTTTTAAGGAGGCTATAGAAAGAGCTTATCGTTCTGGGGTTATTGTGGTAGCGGCTTCTGGCAATAATTCAGCTGATTTAGACAAAGATCCATTATATCCAGCTTGTTTTAGGGGGATAAATAATGAAAATATTATAATATCAGTTAGTGCTACTGACACCTTAGATCAAAAAATGAGTTTTGCTTCTTATGGAAAAAATTGTGTTGATATTTCTGCTCCAGGGGTTAGCTTTTTTTCTACATATTTTTTTGATAAAGAGAATAATAAGAACAAGAGCTATAATGGTTATTGGTCAGGCACCTCCATGTCAACCGCGGTAATTAGTGGATCCTTGGCCTTAATAAAGAGTGCTAATCCAAAATTAAATAATAAAGAGCTACTCAATGTTTTGTTTAAAAGTTCTGATAATCTTAATTCTCTAAATCCAGAATATCAAGATGAACTGGGAGTTGGAAGAGTTAATTTAAATAATTCTGTTAATTGGGCCTCGGAAAAATGGGAGAACCTTGAGGGTCGTTTTTTACTTTTCCCTCAATCACAGATAGCCGATTTTAAAACTGAAGAAAATAATTTTAATTATGTTAGAGTGTCTAAAAATAAGGGGGAAGAAGAGAGTCGTTTTTTAGCCTTTGATCCCAATTTTAATGGTAGTGTAAATTTTGCCATAGCCGATATAAACAACGACAATAATCAAGAAATAATAATTGGGGCTGGAGTAGGGGGAGGTCCTCAGGTTAGAATTTTTGATGCTAGTGGTAATTTGAAGAATCAATTTTTTGCTTATGATCCAAAATTTAGGGGCGGGGTTAATGTAGCTGTGGGAGATATAGATGGTGATGGTATAAATGAAATAATTACAGGAGCGGGAATAGGCGGAGGTCCCCATATTAGAATTTTTAATGAACAAGGAGAGCTAAAGGGACAGTTTTTCGCTTATGATTCAAAATTTAGGGGTGGTGTTAATGTAGCCGTGGGTGATATTAATGGAGATAGTCGATCCGAAATAATTACGGGCGCCGGAGTGGGTGGTGGTCCTCATGTAAGAATTTTTAATGAAAAAGGTGAATTGCAGGGACAATTTTTTGCTTATGAAAATAATTTTTCTGGAGGAGTTAAAGTTCAGGTTGGAAATATTTACGGAGATGAAACTAAAGACAAAAATGAAATTATCGTTTCTCCTGGTTTGGGAAGGTCTCCGGAAATCAAAGTATTCAATAGCTACGGGCAAGAAATTGAGAAATTTTTAGCTTTTTCAGAGAGCTTTAAGTCGGGAGTGAATTTGTCTCTGGGGGATTTAAATAAAGATGGTTTAAGCGAGATTATAGCGGGAGCTGGCCCAGGGGGCACTCCTCATGTTAGAGTATTTGATAAAGAGGGACTTCTTGTTAGTTCTTTTTATGGACTAGAGAGTAATTTCACTGGCGGAGTGGTAGTTGGTTTTATAGAGGTTAATAAATAATTGAAATTTACACAAAATTAAAGTATACTAAAATTAGTCTTATTATATTAAATATTAAAATTTATTTTTATGCCGGTTATCTTTGATAAAAAAAATATTTTAGTTATAGGTGGAGCTGGTTTTATTGGTTCTAATTTGTGCGAAGAGCTTCTTAAGGAAAGCAAAGTTATCTGTATTGATAATTTTTGTAGTAGTAATTCCAAGAATATTGAACATTTATTGCCAAACTCTAATTTTGTTTTTATAAATCATGATTTAAATGAACCATTAGATTTAGAAGGTCTTTCAGAATTAACTAAATTCAAAATTCCATTTCAAGGTATTCAGGAAGTTTATAATTTGGCCTGCCCAATGTCGGTTAAAAATTTTTCTAATAACAGGGAAAGAACTCTTTTGGCTAATTCTTGCGTTTTAAAAAATGCCTTGGATATAGCTGTCAAATATAAAGCTAAGTTTTTGCAATTTTCTTCTTCGGTTGTTTACGGGCTTAAGGAAAACCATTCTTCTGACGAAAAAGTTAAGGAAAATTATTTTGGACAAGTTGATGTTTTGAGCGAGAGAAGTTGTTATGATGAAGGCAAGCGTTTTGCCGAATCATTTGTTAATACTTATCGCCAGATATATAACCTAGACGCTAAAATTATTAGAGTTTTTAGAACTTACGGCCCCAGAATGGCTTTAAAAGATGATCAGATGTTGCCCGATTTTGTTAATAATGCCTTAAACAATGAAGATATTATTATTTTTGGTGATGAGAACTTTTCTTCATCTCTTTGCTACGTTGATGATGTAATTGATGCGGCCATTAAAGTAACTCGTTCCGAATTTTCTGGACCCTTTAATGTTGGGTCAGAAGAAGAAGTTAAATTATTTGATGTTGCTAAAATGATAGTAGAATTAACTGGCTCTAGTTCTAAAATAATATTTGAGCCAGGAAAACTCTTTATGACTCAATTAAATATTCCGGATACTTATTATATTAGAAATGAACTTGGTTGGATGCCGGTTGTTACTTTAGAAAATGGACTTAAAAAAACTATTCAAGATTTAAAAGCTAATCGTCAAATGAGGGGTTTTATGTAAATTGACTTTTGTAAATAAATATAGTAGTATTTATTTATTGATTAAAGCGATTGCTATGACCACCAATCATAGTTGCTCTAAGCGCAATTTCTTCGGAAACTAAGTTTTATCAATAAAAATAAAGGAGCTCTCAATTTTTTGAGGGAAACTAGATGGAACCGCGGGAAAACCCGTTCTAGTAATTTAATTAATTTTAAATTGTTAGAACGGGTTTTTTAAATATAAAAATAATAAATAATTTTATGGAACAACAAAATTTAGAAATGATGCGCCATTCTATGGCTCATATCTTGGCCTTGGCGATACTTCGAACTTATCCAGAGGTTAAGTTTGCTATTGGCCCCGATGTTGATAATGGTTTTTATTATGATATTGATTTGGGCGATATTAAAATTAGTGATGCCGACCTAGTTGAGATCGAGAAAAAAATGAAACACATTGTTAAGCAAAATTTGAAGTTTGAGAGATCAGAAAAGAATATTGACGAAGCTATTTCTGAGTTTAAGAGCTCGGGTGATGTTTATAAGGTTGATATTTTAGAGGGTCTTAAGGCTGAGGGCGAGACTAAGGTTAGCTTCTATCAACTAGGAGAATTTTCTGATCTATGTCGTGGACCTCATATTGAGTCGACCGGAAAGATCAAGGTCGGATCTTTTAAATTAAATAAAATTGCCGGAGCTTATTGGCGCGGAGATGAAAAAAATAAGATGTTAACTCGTATATATGGACTATCTTTTTCTACCCCAGAAGAATTAAATGATTATTTGAATTTATTAAAAGAGGCCGAAAAAAGAGATCATCGTCGCTTGGGTAAGGAGTTAGATCTTTTTTCTATTAGTGAAAAAGTTGGTCCAGGCTTGATATTGTGGCATCCAAAATTAGCTAAAGTTAGAGAGGCGGTTGAATCTTTTTGGAGAAAATTTCATCGCCAAAGAGATTATGACACTGTCTATACCCCTCATATTGGAAGAGGCTTATTATGGGAAACTAGTGGTCATTTAGGGTTTTTTAAAGATTCTATGTATGCTCCAATGAATGTTGATGGAGAAGAATATTATGCCAAACCAATGAATTGTCCCTTTCATGTAGAGATATATAATTCTAAGCCTCGTTCTTGGCGTGATCTTCCTTTTCGTTGGAATGAATTGGGCGCAGTATATCGCTATGAGAAGAGTGGAGAATTAAATGGAATGCTTCGGGTTCGTG
>ENA-UOWO01004870-UOWO01004870.1-activated-sludge-metagenome-genome-assembly--contig:-NODE-4870-length-14568-cov-5.536760_pt1 | contig 14568 bp, 8 predicted proteins | sample MGYA00238148_ERZ761564 | MGnify/ENA primary metagenome ERZ761564 (study PRJEB28885, sample SAMN05720194) | activated sludge metagenome | isolation source: Anaerobic digester | place: USA...
ACATAGGCAAATTGAGCCAGATCAGTATTGGAACGTTTTAGTTCCTGCGTTAGTTTTTTCATTTGTTCCGCTGCTTGTTTGCGCTCGGTAATGTCTCTGATTATCGCCTGGAAATATTTTTTGCCTTTTAGGTCTATTGTATTGAAAGTCAATTCCGCGTCGAATTCACTGCCATTACAGCGGAGAAAGCGCCATTCCAAAAAAAGGATTTCACCCTTTATGGCTTGACGAGTTTTTCCCTTGCCGGTTTCTTTAGATGGAAGACCGTCAAGCTGGAATTTTGGCATGAATGTCCATGTTTTTTGTCCAATAAGCTGTTCGCGCGATGCCCTAAACATTTTTAGAGCGGCTAAGTTGCAATCCACAATTGTTTCATTGTCAATTAGTATGATGGTATCAATTGCCGATTCGAAAAGAGTCCGGTATTTGGCCTCGCCTTCCTTTAGGGCTATTTCCGTCGCTTTACGTTCAGTAATGTCTCTAATGATGGCCTGAAGATATTTTTTACCACTCAAGGTTATCACTGTATATGTGGTTTCCGCATCAAAAGCGGAGCCATCGTAGCGGAGACGTTGGATCTCAAAGGTGGTTGTATTACCGTTCAGTGCGGATTGAAAATACTTTTCGATAATATCGGAGGTGCGCCTGCCGTCTGGTTGAAATTCCGGCCAAAATGTTTCTTTTTTTGAGGCGAGTAGTTGTTCGCGGGTGCAGCGAAACATTTCCAGTGTTTTTTGGTTGCAGTCAATCATACGTTGGCGATCTAGTAAAACGATGGTATCGCTTGCTGATTCGAACAAGGCGCGGTATTTGGCTTCGCTTTCATTTAGTGATTGTTCAGCCATTTTTCGTTCTGTGAGGTCAATCAAAGAAGCGATTATTTTTTGTGTTTCCGGAATGAGTGATTCAGTGTTGACGATATACTTCATTTCCTTCAGTTTGTTTAACATTCTGAATTCATAATTTTCTGGTGCGGCCTGTGGGTCAATACGGCGTAATATATGATAATGCCTGATAAATTCAAAATCATCTTCATGGACGATGTCTCGCCATTTTAATTTTCCTTCGATGTCATTTTTTGTGGCGGCAAAAAGTTTTTCAAATTGTTTATTGGCAAAAGAAATAATGCCATCGTCTTCAATGATAATGGTGGCCGCACCGCTATTTTCAAAAAATGTTCGATAAACACTTTTCGCCCTGTGGCATTGATCATCTACGGTTGCGTATTCAGCACATTTTTTTTCCAGTTGTTCGATTTTTTTGACAAGTTCATCATAGGTAGGTTTTTCGGCCATAAGATAAAATAACTAAAATAAGTAGTTTTTATCTTGGAATAATTTGAGACAACTTTCTACCACAACATGGTCATAAAGAGTTCCTTGCTCCCTGTTGATTTCTGCTATCGCTTTCTTAATTCCAAGTGCGGGGCGATATGGACGATGGGAAGTTATTGCTTCCACTACATCGGCAACAGCAAGAATTTTGGCTTCCAGTATGACCTCGTCGTTTTTTAATCCAGCCGGATAACCGCTTCCATCGAGTCTTTCGTGATGCTGCAATACAGTTTGGGCGATTGGCCAGGGAAAGTCTATTTCTTTTAAAATATCGTGACCAATCTGAGGATGGACTTTTATCAAGCTTAGTTCCAGCGATGAAAGCAGGCAAGGTTTGCCTAATATTTCAGCAGGAATGGATATTTTGCCTATGTCGTGAATCATTCCTGCCAACTGAACGCCTTCTATTCTTTGTGAATCGAGGTGCATTTCTTCGGCAATGGCACGAGCAAGATTAGAAGTGCGTTTTTGATGGCCGGCAGTGTAAGGATCCCTGATTTCTACAGTCATTGCCATTGCCTTAACCGTACTGCTTAAGGCTCGACTGAGTTTTTCCAACGATGACTTTAATTCTTTTTCGGCGTTTTTCCTTTCTATAGCATAACGGATAATTTTGGAAAGCATGGTGACGCCGGCAGAACCCTTTATTAGATAATCCTGCGCACCGCATCGAACCGCGTCAACAGCGATATTTTCATCATCCAGGCCAGTTAACACAATAATCGGGAGAGAAGAATTTTTTGCCAATACCAGTTTAATGGTATTCAGACCATGACTGTCGGGTAATTCTAAATCCAACAGCACGGCGTCTATATTATTAGTATCCAGGAAGTCGAGTCCTTTGGCTAAGCTTTCAGCGTAGTGGAGCTCAAAACGATCATGGACACCGATAAGCTGTTCACGGATGAGTCTGACGTCGCCGGGATTGTCTTCAAACAGCAGCAGTCGGATTAATTTATTATTCATTTTGAAGGCAATAATCTTTTTGTTCTTTTTATACATTGAATGATTCATAATGTCAAAATCATTATTGTTAAAATGGCCGATGCGAGGGTAGCATTTTATCTTGCATAAAAGATGATAATAAAATAAATAATTGGCGAGGATGTCTTTTTTATCCGATTTAAGTATTATAATCCGCGTTGACAATTTAGTCGGTAGTGCATATATGTCGACAAATTTCCAGGCGAGAGTGGCGGAATTGGCAGACGCACTGGACTTAGGATCCAGCCCGCCTTAGCGGATAGGGGTTCAAATCCCCTCTCTCGCACCATGAAAATAGTAGCAGTTTAAGGAGAAATTATGGTGAGTCAGATGACTATAAAAATGGAAGAACTGAGTCCGGTCAAGAAAAAAATATCTTTCGAAGTGCCGTGGGAAGAAGTGAAAACCGAACTGGATTCAGTATATCGAGAAGTAGGCAAACAGGCGAAAATTAAAGGCTTCCGCCAGGGAAAAGTACCGCGCAAAGTGCTTGAGACACATTTCAAAGAACATGCTCACACGGAGACCATGAATAATATAATTAACAAATATTATTGGCAGGCTCTTGAAGAAAATAAAATAATCGCTCTTTCGCGGCCTGAAATTACTCAGGATGGGTTAAAAGAGAATTCCGTTTTTTCTTTTTCTGCTTCTTTTGAAATAGAACCAGAATTCGAGCCTCGAGGCTATACAGCTATGGAATTGGAAAAGGAGGAAATTCTGGTTACTAGTAGCGATATGGAAAAGAAAATTAGCGAAATAAGACAGATGTTCGCGACAATGGAAGAAGTAACAGATGATCGTAAAGTTCAACAGGGTGATTTTGTCGTCATTGATTTTGCTGGTATATGCGAAGGGGAATCATCAGCAGAATTAAAAGCAGAAAATTATTTTTTGGAAATCGGATCAAAAAAATTTGTTCCCGGGTTCGAAGAACAGTTAATCGATATGACAAAAGGAGAGACAAAAACGATTAAAGTGACCTACCCGGAAGATTACCGGGAAAAGAAATATGCCGGGAAAAACGTTCTATTTGATGTCACTGTAAAAAACCTAAAAGAGAAAAGGATGCCAGCGCTAGATGAAAATTTTATTAAAAATTTTGAAAAGTATAACTCTTTGGAAGATCTAAAAAGCGATATAAGAAAATCACTGGAAGAAGAAGCCGCACGCCTTACGGAAACGAATCTGCAAAATAAAATTACGGAGAAACTGTTGCAAGTTAACGAATTCGATGTTCCCTCATCTCTTGTCGAACGTCAAATATTTTATATGATGGCGGACATGGTACGGAGAATGACTTCTGCCGGTATGGATGAGAAAAGCGCAACTGAGCTTTGTCTTAATATGCGGGATAATTTCAAAGATGAAGCAACAAAGGAGGTTAAGGCATTTTTGCTTTTTAAAAAAATAGCTGAAAAGGAAAAAATTATAGTGGAAACAGCCGATGCGGACGAACACATCCGTCAATTAGCGGCAAGATACGGAAAAGATTATGAATTAATAAAAAAAGGATACGAAAACGAAGAAAAAATGGAAAATCTTAAGCTGGATTTAACACAAAAAAAGGTATTTGACTTTATTGTCCAAAGTGCCAATATTAAGACTATAGAAAAAGAGGGAATATATGGGGCGGAGGTAAAAAGTTGAATTTAATTCCAATGGTTGTGGAACAAGACGGCCGAGGCGAGAGAGCTTTTGATATTTATTCACGATTGTTAAAAGATAGGATTGTTTTCCTCGGCACGGCCATCGATGACAATATCGCGAACCTTGTTGTGGCCCAGATGCTTTATCTCGAGTCAGAAGATCCGGATAAAGAAATATTTTTTTACTTAAATTCTCCAGGAGGCCATGTGAGCTCTGGATTAGCTATTTACGACACAATGCAGTATATTAAATCGCCAATATCTACTGTGTGTATGGGACAGGCAGCCAGCATGGCGGCAATATTGCTCGCAGCCGGGACAAAGGGTAAAAGATTTGCTCTGCCACATGCGCGGATTTTAATTCATCAACCGCTGGGTGGCTTTCAGGGACAAGCAACCGATATTGATATACAAGCCAAAGAAATATTGAGATTAAAAGACGAGTTAAACAGAATACTTTCGCAATTAACAGGGAAACCGCTTGCTAAAGTAATAAACGATACGGAACGCGATTATTTCATGAATAGTGAACAAGCCAAAGAATATGGTATAATTGATAATATTATAGTCAGGAGACCTGACACAACCACGATAAGCGGAAAAAAGGAGAATAAATGATTAAAAAAGGTAAGGACGATAGAATTCAGGGAATACTTTTTTGCTCATTTTGCGGAAAAACACAAAGCGAAGTAAGGAAACTGGTCGCCGGTCCAACTGCGTATATCTGTGATGAATGTATTGAGCTTTGTCGTTATATTATAGAAGAAGAGGAAGATAAAGCGGTAGCGAAGGATTCTCAAGGCGGTCTCCTGCAACCGAAGGAAATTAAGAAATATTTAGATCATTATGTAATTGGCCAAGAGAAAACAAAGAAAATTTTATCGGTCGCGGTTTATAATCATTACAAAAGGTTGCTATCGGGAGCGGATCCTGACGGGATTGAAATCCAAAAAAGTAATGTGCTTTTGATTGGCCCTACCGGTTCGGGCAAAACATTGCTGGCGAAAACATTGGCAAAATTTCTCAATGTTCCTTTTACCATCGCCGATGCCACAACATTGACAGAAGCGGGCTATGTGGGTGAAGATGTTGAGAACATTATTTTAAGCCTGCTGCAAAATGCGGATTATGATGTTGCCCGTGCTTCTAAAGGTATTGTTTATATTGATGAAATCGATAAAATCGCCAAAAAATCCGGTAATCCTTCTATAACTAGGGATGTTTCCGGTGAAGGTGTGCAACAGGCACTTCTAAAAATAATGGAAGGTACAATGGCCAATATTCCTCCCAAAGGGGGTCGTAAGCATCCCCAACAGGAATTTATTCAGGTGGATACGACTAATATATTGTTCATCTGCGGCGGAGCGTTCAATGACCTGGAAAACATCATCGCCAAACGTCTTGGTGTCAATGCGATGGGTTTTGGAGCGGAGATAAAGAGCAAAAAAGAAAAAAGATCAGGAGAATTGCTTGCCGAAACAAGGTCGGAAGATTTGTTAAAGTTCGGTCTAATACCTGAATTCATCGGTCGTTTGCCTGTTATCGCGACATTGGATGATTTGGATGAATCGATTTTAATCCGTATTTTGGTTGAGCCGAAAGACGCGATTATTAAACAATACAAAAAATTGTTTGCTTTGGAAAATGTCAATTTAAAATTTACCGATGGCGCGCTGCGTGCGGTGGCCAAATTATCGATGGAAAGAAAATCAGGAGCGCGCGGTTTGCGTTCCATATTGGAAAACACCATGCTGGAAGTGATGTATGATATTCCCTCGCAGCAGGATATCAAAGAATGCGTGATTAATGAAGAAGTGGTCTTAAAAAAAGAAAGGCCGATTTTAATTTACGAATCAAAATCGAAAACAGCTTAAGAATACGGAAGTTTATGTTTAACGGAAATGAAAATATGGATAAAGGCAAAATGGTAGAGATTCCTCTTTTGCCGTTGAGGGATGTGGTGGTTTTCCCGCACATGATTGTGCCTTTGTTTGTTGGACGGGAAAAATCGATTGCCGCGTTAGAATCGGCGATGAAATATGAGAAAGGCATTTTCATGGTTGCGCAGAAAAATGCCAAAAAAGACGATCCTGTTCAGGACGATATTTATACTGTTGGAACAATAGGGATAATTATACAACTTTTGCGTTTGCCCGATGGGACGGTAAAGGTGCTTGTAGAAGGGAAAACACGCGGCGTAATAAAAGAATATTTGCCCAATAACGATTTTTTCCTGGTATCAGTTAGGGAAATCGAAGATGTTGATGATCGGGATGAGATTAAAAAACAGGCGCTGATGCGCAGTATCAAGGAATCCTTTGAACTCTATCTGAAACTGAGCAAAAAAGTTCATTTGGAAATGATGGGCACAATTGTGGCCATTGAAGATCCCTCGAAGCTTGCCGATGTGGTTATTACTCATATTAACGTGAAGCTCGAAGATAAACAAAAAATTATTGAAATTTTCAATATTAGCGAACGACTGGAAGCGATCTATTCTTTGCTTCTTTCTGAAATAGAAATACTGCAAGTGGAAGAAAAAATAAAAAGGCGCGTCAAAAAGCAAATGGAAAAGACACAGAAAGATTATTACCTCAATGAACAAATGCGCGCGATTCAGAAAGAAATGGGGGAAAAAGACGATTTCCGTAATGAAATTGCAGAACTTGAAAAGCGCTTAAAACAGAAAAAGATGTCGGAAGAAGCGACGAAAAAAGTCCGACAGGAAATAAAAAAACTGCAAATGATGGCGCCCATGTCCGCTGAGGCCACAGTGGTTAGAAATTATATTGAATGGATTTTGGATATGCCCTGGTCGGAAAAAACAGAAAACAAGTACACGCTGAAGGAGTCAGAATCTATACTTGAGGAAGACCATTACGGGTTAAAAAAAGTTAAGGAACGTATCATTGAGTATTTGGCTGTGCAGTCATTGGTGGAAAAAAATAAAGGGCCGATTTTGTGTCTTGTTGGTCCTCCGGGCGTCGGAAAGACATCAATCGCTAAATCAGTGGCTAGGGCGACAAATAGAAAGTTTGTACGCATTTCTTTGGGCGGTGTGCGTGACGAAGCGGAAATACGTGGCCATCGGCGCACTTACATTGGAGCAATGCCGGGGAAAATTATCCAGTCTTTAAAAAAGGCGGGTTCCAATAATCCCGTGTTTTGTCTGGATGAGGTTGATAAGCTTAGCTCAGATTTTCGCGGTGACCCTTCTTCGGCTCTTTTGGAAGTTCTTGACCCGGAACAAAACTTTGCCTTCAATGATAACTATCTTGATCTGGATTATGATTTGTCGGATATCATGTTTATCACCACAGCAAATGTTTTGCAGACAATACCGGCGCCGCTACAAGATCGTATGGAAGTCATCAGAATTGCCGGTTATACCGAACAGGAAAAACTAAATATAGCGCAAAAATTTCTCGTGACGAAGGAGATGGAAGCTAACGGCTTGAAGCCTGAAAATATCGAAATAACGAAAGGTGCGTTATTGAGAATTATTCGTCAGTACACGAGGGAAGCAGGCGTGAGAAATTTGGAGCGCGAAATAGCATCTATTTGTCGTAAGGTAGCCAAAGAAATTGTGAGCAATGGCAAAAAAGACAAGAAAATAGTGATTACATCAAAATCCATTCCAAAATATTTAAGTGTTCCTAAATATCGACATGGTGAAACGGAAGGCAAAAATCAAATAGGATTAACGATAGGATTGGCTTGGACGGAAGTGGGCGGAGAGCTTTTAGCGATTGAGGCGTCTATCATGGAAGGTACTGGTAAGATGGTTATGACGGGGAAACTGGGTGATGTCATGCAGGAATCGGTTCAGGCGGCTTTAACCTATATTCGCGCTCGTGCAGAACGATTCGGTCTGGGAAAGAATTTCTATAGGAAAGTAGATATACATGTGCATGTTCCGGAGGGAGCAATCCCCAAAGATGGACCTTCCGCGGGAATAGCCATGGCTACATCAATTGCATCGGCCCTAATGAAGAAAAAAGTTCGTGCCGATTTAGCGATGACCGGAGAAATTACTTTGCGGGGAAGGGTTTTACCGATAGGGGGATTGAAAGAAAAAATTCTTGCCGCTCATCGTGGCAACATTAAAGAGGTTATTATTCCCAAGGACAATGAAAAAGACTTGGTTGAAGTCCCTCAAAACGTACAAAATGCGTTGAAAATAATTTTTGTGGAACACATAGATGAGGTTTTAAAAATAGCATTTGAAAAAGATGACGAAGATTTTGGCGAAAAAGTTTCCTCGGATATGCCGGTTGCTTCACAGTCTGTGAATTAAAAAACAGTACTGTTTTTTATAACTTGACAATGAATGTCAATGTTGCTAGAAGCCACAGACTGTTTTTGGGTGATTGCGGGCGGGTAGCTCAGCTGGGAGAGCGCCACGTTTACACCGTGGATGTCACAGGTTCGAGTCCTGTTCCGCCTACCATTGAAAAAGAAAATAAAAACAGAGGATAAAATATTTTTTTGGGGGTCGTAGTTAAGTTGGTTATAACGCCGGCCTGTCACGCCGGAGGGCGTGGGTTCAAGTCCCATCGGCCCCGCCAGAAATTTGAGGGGGAGTCAGCTTAAAAGCAGCTCCCCCTTTTTTATTCAGCAACTTGCTTTTTAAATATCATTAAGATAATGTTTTTTTGTGTTTAAGACAAAAAAAGCAAAAAAAGTCATATGGATTATGGAGGGTTTATCATCAGAACGCCAAGTAAAGCTGGTGGTTTTTTACTGCAACTAGCCGTTGGGTGTTTCTATAATAAATACAACTTTCGCGGAATATATCGGTATAAAGAGTTTAGAATAAAACCCGTCAAAGTAATTAAAAATCGGGGATGCAAAGCGTCAGAAAAAGTGTTTTTATGTGACAGCGAAGCTTTGCTGGTGTCCCGATAACGTTTGGAAGAAGAAATTGCCTTCATAAAAGAAAATATTCCAGAGATTAAAAAATATCAACCTATGCCGACGCCAAAAAAAATTTAAAAATCTATTGATGATATGAACAAGCTTAAGAGGATGAGCTAAGTTTGATTTATTAGGTGTGGAAACCGGGAATTTTGTTTCCAATCATGTATCAAGTTACTTGCCCGTGAGAGTATATGTGCCGCGGCAAAAAGAGAGAGAATATTCACATGAGAAATTATTTAATAATAGCAAAAGATTTAATTAAAATAAAACGAGAATATTTAAGAAGACTGTAAAGTTTATAAGGTTGATTATGAAAATCACTTCACCCCTATTTTTTTGGCGCGATCATAAATATATGAAAAAGAAAATTGTCAAAACGCTGAATAAAGCGCAAAAAACCGGAATGGTGGATTCCTCTTCACGGGAAATGATTGAAAACATTCTGGATTTTACTCATATTCTTGTTCGTGAGATAATGATTCCGCGAACGGAAATAATTGCCGTAAGCACAGAGGCGACGGAACAGGAAATAATTGAACAGGCAACCGAATCCAGGCACACGCGCATACCTGTTTATCAGGGTACTATAGACAATATTATCGGAATTTTGAATGTGAAAGATTTGCTTAAATTCTGGTCAAAAGATATGTCAAAGGAAGATATACTAACTCAGCTGACTAAACCCTATTATATTCCCGAAACGAAGAATACGCACTTATTGTTTTACGAATTTAAGGAAAATAAAAAGCACATGGCCATAGTTATTGACGAGTATGGCGGAACCTCGGGTCTGGTGACTCTGGAAGATCTTTTAGAAGAAATTGTTGGGGAGATTCAAGATGAGCATGAAATGGGTGCTGCGGCAAAAGACGTGTTCCCTTCAACAGACGGTTCAGTGGTGATGGAGGGCAGAACGGAAATTGAAAAAATAGAAGAGTATTTAAATATCCATTTGGAAAAAGGAAGATATGAGACACTCAGTGGAATGATTTTGAATACGGCAAAAAGAATTCCGCTAATCGGGGAAAAATACAGGATACAAGATCTGGATATAACTATCGAAAGTGCGGATGAGCGCAGCATTAAAAAGGTTAGAATAAAAAAATTGATACCGGTGGCGAGAAATGAATAAGAAAATAACTGCCACTGCCGCCAAATTGCTTTCCGATATAAAAAATTATCTAGAGCGTAACGAGATCATTTTAGCCGTTATCAGTGGTTTGTTTTTGTTTTTATCCTTTCCCCAATATGGCTTTGGCGCCATAGCATGGTTTGCATTGGTCCCGCTGTTTTTTGCTGTTTATCGTGCGCCATCCATACGTAGAGCCTTTACTCTAGGCTTCATTGCCGGGGTAGTAGGGTATGCAGGGATTATTTACTGGATTACTTATGTAGTGGTGAATTACGGCTACCTCCCTGTATACATGGGCGTTATTATCATGTTGTTTCTGAACTTTTATTTAAGCGTTTACCTTGCGTTATTTGCGGCAGGCGTTTATTTTTTTCAGAATAAAAATTTTCTTTGCTTGGTGGCGCCAGCGCTGTGGGTATCTTTGGAATATTTAAAATCATATTTATTTACTGGATTTCCATGGGAAAATCTCGGTTACTCGCAATATTTGAATTTTTATTTTATTCAATTTGCAGATGTGTTCGGGATCTTTGGATTATCTTTTATAATTGTTTGTGTCAATGCGGCAATATTTATGTTGCTGACACAAAGAACAAAAAAGGTGTTCATTTCGGCTACCGTTGTATTTCTGGTTTTATGCTTTGTTTACCTGTATGGATATTTTCGTATATCCCATGTGCAAGAAAAAATGACCAGCGCTCAAGGTGTGGAAGTATCTCTTATTCAAGGAAATGTAGATCAATCGATTAAATGGAATGAATTTTTTCAGAAAAAAATATTAAATAATTATCTTGAGCTATCCTTGCTTAATTCACCTGCGGCGGGAGGATTGCTTGTATGGCCGGAAACCGCCTTGCCTTTTAATTATCGGGACGAAGGTGATTTACAAAAGCGGGTAAATCATTTGCCCAGAGAAGTGCAATCCTGGTTCGTTTTTGGAGCGGTAAGTTACATGCCTAAAAATCGATATACATCTTTTTTCAACAGCGCTTATTTGCTTTCTCCAGATGGTGCGTTGAAGGGCAGGTATGACAAGGTGCATCTTGTCCCTTACGGTGAGTATGTGCCGTTGAGAGATTTATTTCCTTTTATCAAGAAGCTTACGGCGGGGGTGGGTGATTTTAGTGCCGGGACTTCTTACCGTCCCTTGATAATGGGGGACAGGAAAATAGGTGTTTTGATTTGTTACGAAGGAATTCTGCCACATGCCTCTAGAGCGTATAAGAGGCAAGCGGCAGATTTACTGGTAAATATTACAAACGATGCCTGGTTCGGACCGACTTCGGCGCCTTATCAACATTTTTCTATGGTGTTTTTTCGTGCTGTTGAAACAAGACTGTATCTGGTGCGGGCGGCTAATACGGGAATTTCGGGAATTATTGACCCTTGTGGTAAAATAATTGCAAAAACTGGAATTTTTGAGACGGGCGCGGTAAAAGGGAACGTGAAGTTTTTAAGGGTAGAGACATTTTACGAGCGGTGGGGCGATATATTTGTGGCATTTTGCTTTTTATTTATTTTTTTCAGTATTGTATGGTACGCGGGTAAGGAGGTTAAAAAATGATGATCGAAAACATTCAAGAAACGATAAATAACTTGAAACAGAGGATTAAATATATGGGAGAATGCCTTTGACGTCTGTGAATTAGAGCTGAAAATTAAAGATTTGGAATTATTCTCTTTAAGAAAAGATTTTTGGGATAATCCAAATAATGCGCGGGAAGTACTCCAGAAAAAAACAAAGATTGCCGATTCGTTGGACAGGTGGAAAAAAATCAATCATAAAATAACTGATATAGAAAATCTTTGGGCACTAGCTTTACAGGAAAGGGACGAGATAGTGATGCAAGACATAGTGGCAGAGATTGAAGGGCTTGAAGAAGTTGTAAGCCAGGAAGAATTGAGAATGATGCTCTCTAGCGAACAGGACCCATTGAGTGCCATCATTTCGATTCATGCCGGCGCTGGAGGAACAGAAGCGCAGGATTGGGTAGAAATACTTTTACGCATGTATCTGCGCTGGGCGGAAAAGAAAGAATTTGCTACTAAGGTTATAGATTTACTGCCAGGGGATGAAGCAGGTGTTAAAAGTGTTTCCTTCACTGTGGAAGGTTCTTATGCCTATGGCTACGCTAAGGCAGAAATAGGGATTCACAGACTGGTTAGAATTTCTCCGTTTGACGCCGGTGCCAGGCGTCATACATCATTTGCGTCCGTATTTGTTTATCCGGAAATCGATGATGAAATAAAAATTGAAATTAATGATGAAGATTTACGTATCGATACTTTTCGTTCGGGTGGCAAAGGTGGTCAGCACGTCAATAAAACTGATTCGGCAGTAAGGATAACTCACCTGCCTACGGGGATTGTTGTTCAGTGCCAAAATGAACGCTCGCAACACAAAAACAAGGCAATGGCGATGAAATATCTGAAATCGAGGCTGTATGAACGGGAAGTGCAGATGAAAAATGAAAAGATAAGCGAGGAGAATAAATCTAAAAAAGACATTGCTTGGGGAAGCCAGATAAGATCGTATATATTGCACCCGTACAAAATGGTAAAGGATCATCGGACAAATTTGGAAGTCGGAGACGCCAGTAGAGTATTGGATGGCGATATTGACGTTTTTATAAAAGCTTACCTTATGAACATGTCTTAGCAGTTGCAAACAGGTTAATAACGATTAACTCAGCCTGTCCTAAAAAATATTTAAAAAACTTAAATTATTTTAGAGAAAAAGTGGGAAATATGTTATAAAAGTATAATAAATCATTATTGCTGATATGAAAAAAGGGAGAGGCTGGTTCATGGTAAGAAAAGTATATCGATTCGCTGTTTGTTTTTTCTCGTTTTGTATAGTGCTCATTTTTTCCGCGTGTATGACCCAGGTGGCTGTCAATAAAAATGACGGCTCTAAAAAGCATGGGCAGAATTTAGATCAAACCGTGGAACGGCAAAACGGATTAGTATCTCAAGGGAAAAATGTTCAGGAACAGAGTAATGGAGAATTTGATGTATTATCTAAAGCAGGTGACACCCAACAGGACGCCAAATCTGAAGAAGAACAGGAAATGATGGAAGGAATATTGGACTTACTGGAGGAGGCGGATGCGTTCTGGGATGATGATGACGTGGAAAATACCATTGATACTTTAGACAGAGCGTATGCATTGCTACTTGCGGTGAACGGTAATGCTGAAGTATCCCGGCAAAAAGATGACTTGCGCCTGTTGATTTCCAAACGAATTATGGCTGTTTACTCAGCTCAACAATCCGTGACAAGGGGTAAGGCGGGAGAAATTCCATTACAAATGAATGAAGCGATAGAACGTGAGATCCGAGCATTTCAAGGACCGGAGAGAGAATTTTTTATTTCTTCTTACCAGCGCTCGGGAATCTATAGGGACGTAATTATTAAAGAGTTGAAAATGGCCGGTATCCCGGAAGAATTTTTTTGGCTGCCGTTGGTGGAAAGCGGATATAAGATAAACGCGTTGTCTAAAGCCCGCGCTCTTGGTTTGTGGCAGTTTATACCATCGACAGGCTATAAATTCGGACTTACTCGTGATGAATGGATTGATGAACGAATGGATCCGCTGAAGTCAACTCAAGCGGCAATTGCCTATTTAAAGGAATTACACTCCATGTTTGGAGATTGGCTTACAGTGTTGGCGGCTTACAATTGCGGTGAAGGAAGAATATTGAGAGTCATATCATCACAGAAAGTAAATTATTTTGATCGGTTTTGGGACTTGTATAATCTTTTGCCCCGAGAAACGGCCCGTTACGTTCCCAGGTTTCTGGCCACATTACATATAATTAAAGATCCAAAAAAATTTGGTTTTGATTTGCCGGAACCTGCGGAATCATATTTTTCTTTTCAGACTGTTAAAGTTGATAAAATGATGAAACTGCAGGATGTAGCGGCAAGATTGGAAGTGTCTGAAGAATCGATAACCTTACTTAATGCGGAACTGAGACATAAAATGACGCCGGACAGAGAATATGAGCTCAGGATTCCTAAGGATTGTTTAGATAAATTCATAATGGTATCTAATGAAATTCCAATAGCTGAAAAACCGAGCCTTGCCGCCAAAACATCAATTGTTCGGCACCGAGTGAGAAGCGGCGAAACGCTTTCTTCTATTTCCAGAAGGTATGGGGTTTCAGTTTCGACTATAAGGGCACATAACAATATGCGCACCAATAGTATGCTGATTGCTGGAAGGACATTGAGTATTCCTTTATCTGGGCATCACAGGTATTCTAGAAGTTCATCTCCAAAAAGTTCTGTGGATATGAAGGTTAATTCGTTAGGGCAATACCGTGTTCAAAAAGGCGATATTTTGCAAATTATTGCCAAACGTTTCAATGTTTCCGTCGCGCAGGTTAAAGAATTAAATAATCTGCAATCGGATAAAATTTATGTTGGGCAATTGTTAAGAATAAAGGGCAGTAATGGGTCAAATACAAAAAATAATGATTCGAGTGAGCAATTGGCGCAATTAAAAATAAAAGATAAAGAAGTGTTAACAACTGATGATATAGC
>ENA-UOWO01004872-UOWO01004872.1-activated-sludge-metagenome-genome-assembly--contig:-NODE-4872-length-14566-cov-5.021570_pt1 | contig 14566 bp, 12 predicted proteins | sample MGYA00238148_ERZ761564 | MGnify/ENA primary metagenome ERZ761564 (study PRJEB28885, sample SAMN05720194) | activated sludge metagenome | isolation source: Anaerobic digester | place: USA...
GAAGTTGTTGTTGATTATATTCAGCGTGCAATGGTAAATATAAATGCCGCACAACAACAGATTATTTCAGATTATGCATCCAGTTGTATGGTTGATATTGCAACATGTTATAATCAACAGGTCAGCCAGGTTAACGCATGGTCTTCCACAGCCAGTATCAGTAGTGTTTATAATGTTATGCGTGGTGCATGTCATAATGTTGCACTAACTTGTGCATATGCTGTATTTGCAAATGATACAACTGGTTTGTGTCCAGTAGCTGCACCTGATACTTGTATCAACAGTATTTCACAAATGTTTTATCAGTCATTATTATGCCCAGATAATTCAACGTATCAGACAACTACAAGTTCGATATCTACAAATGGAACAGTTGCTGGGTGGGTTAATGAAAGATGTAAGTGTAATGTTGGTTACACAGTATGGAGTGGCACCTGTACAGCGACCTGTGTGGCGGGTGAATATCGTACTTCGTTGGGTGTTTGCTCAGATTGTCCAATTGGAACATATTGGGCCAGTTCAACTGAAACTACCAGTTGTACTTCTTGTGCTACTGGTTATACGACTGCATCGACTGGATCTACTTCTTCAACCCAGTGCATACCAGAATAAAAAAACGGGATTTTAAATCCCGTTTTTTTATGTAATTTAATCACGCAATTATTTTTTGCATAAATTCATTATGTGCCGATAATTCGTCCGCGGTTGGTTCGAATTTTCGCGCAGGAAAATTTTGTCCGATTTTTGGATGGTTCAAAAATGCAGCATGTTGTTCTTTGATTATATCTTTGATATTTCTTGCTGGGGCTGCGTTTTCCAGTTCCAGAAAAACCTTGGCCAAAATTTCCGCGTCAATCAGCGCCCCGTGGGCGTCTGCACGCGCAGTTAACGATACACCAAACCATTTTGCCAATGAATCCAAAGTGTATGTTTTTGGACCGAATACTTTATTTCTGGCGATTACAATTGAATCCAATTGTTGTTCGCGTGGAATCTGTTTCAGACCCAAAATATTTAATTCATAATTTATAAATGGAAAGTCAAAATCAATACCGTTATGGGCAACAATTTGACTGTCACCAATGAATTCTAAGAAGTTTTTTGCAATGGATGAAAATTTTGGTTTATCTTCCAAAAACGCATTTGAAAGTTTGTGAACCATATAAGAATCAGGTGGAATAATTTTTCCATCAGGATTGATATATTCGTGAAAAGAATTTTCGGTTATTGTGCCGTCTATTAATTCAACAGCGCCTATTTCAATAACCCTGTCACCGCGGGAATATTCGAAACCGGTTGTTTCGATGTCAAAACAAATTATTCTCTTCATCTCGTCACTTTTTTTGCGTATTATAACCAGGTTATGAATTCAATGCTAGAAAATCTTAATCCAGAACAAAAAATAGCCACCACAACCACCGAAGGTCCAGTTTTGGTTTTATCTGGTGCTGGAACTGGAAAGACCAAAGTTTTAACTTCACGCACTGCTTATATTCTGGCCCAGGGTTTGGCACAACCATGGCAAATAATGGCGCTGACTTTTACGAACAAAGCAGCAATTGAAATGAAAAACAGAATTTCACAAATATCAGATGGTACATGGAATGTTTATGATATTTGGTGTGGTACTTTTCATTCAATGTGTTTGCGCATATTACGTGCAAATGCCGACAGGGCAGGGTTGCGTCGTGATTTTTTGATTTTTGGTGAAGATGAACAAAAATCTGTTTTGAAAACTGTTATGGGAAACTTGGGTTTGGATGCCAAAGAATATCCACCATCCGACTGGGTCGAAAAAATTTCATCAATAAAAGACAAAGGCTTGGGACATAGAACCGAAGGTCGTACACAAAAAATTTATGAAGAATACAATGCCGAATTGGCGCGAATGAACGCAGTTGATTTTGGTGATATTATTTTGAAGGTTTTAGAATTATTTGGTGGTGCGCCCGATATTTTGGAACATTATCAACGCCAGTTCAAATACGTACTGGTTGATGAGTTCCAGGATACAAATGATGCCCAACACCAATTTTTGCAAAAAATTTCAGGGATGAAAAAAAATATTTGTTGTGTTGGTGATGATGATCAATCAATTTATTCTTGGCGTGGTGCGCAAATAAAGCATATATTGAATTTTGAAAAAGAATATAATGGTGCAAAAATAATCAGATTGGAAACAAATTATCGCAGTACTGGAAATATTTTGAATGCTGCAAATTCATTGATAAAACACAATACTGGCAGACTGGGCAAGGATTTACGTCCCGCACCCGGAATACCAGATGGTGAAAAAGTTTATGTTTTAACATTACCTGCCGATTGGGACGAAGTGCGTGTAATTGCAAATGCAATAAGCCAAAATAACGATGGAAAAAACTATTCGGATTTTGCAGTTTTAATTCGTGCCGGTTCATTGTCACGTTTATTCGAAGAAGAATTTGCACAACGTCGAATTCCATACAGATTAGTTGGTGCTACTAAATTCTATGACAGAATGGAAATCAGGGACGCGATCGCATACATCAGGTTGCTGGTACATCCATTTGACGATTTATCTTTTATTAGAATAATTGCAAAACCCCGACGCGGTTTTGGAAATACAGCAATTGCACGATTTCGTGATTTTGGAAATGATTTTATGTCTGCATTGCGCAGTGCACCATTATCTGGTAAACAACGCATCGCCGCAGATGAATTTTTGCATGCATTTGATTTTGATTGGGATATTATAAAACCAGCAGATGCTGCAGAACAATTGTTGGAAAATTCTGGATACTTGAAAATGTGGCGCGACAGCAAAGATATTGACGCCCCCGACAGATTGGAAAATATAAAAGAATTGCTGACAAATGTAATTTCAAAATACGACACATTGCCAGAATTTTTGGAACATGCTGCACTGATGATGACAGATGATAATGATGTCGAAGATGGAACATTTAACAATAATTCGGTCAGTGTAATGACAATTCATGCAGCCAAGGGTTTGGAATTTGATACAGTATTTTTACCCGCATGGGAAGATGGTATTTTTCCAAATGAAAAAGCGATTAATGATGGTGGTATAGAAGAAGAACGCAGATTGGCATATGTTGCAATTACGCGCGCCAAACGTCGTGCTATAATCAGTAATGCAATGTCACGAATGGTTTTTGGTCAGCGCCAGTACAATGTTCCCAGCAGGTTCATTGCAGAAATAAATAAAGATTTTTTGAATATTCAGGGCGAAGAAAGAATGGTGAAGCCCATGGTTGAAAAATCTTATGAACCCAAAAAGCGAATAATAAAAACACAATCAATTGTTGGAAAGCTGGCATCACATGACGAAATGGGACGTGGTGTCATAATAGAAGAAAATGGTGAAATTCTGACAGTTGCATTTCGCAACAAAGGTATTAAAAAAGTGGATAAAAAATTTATCAAAGTATTTGATAAATAATATTTATTTGCTTCCACGAACTGCTTTCCAAACACTGGTTGCAGTTTTTTGTGTATTTCCCCACAATTTTTTAATATCGCCACCCAATTTGTCACCGAATCCTTTTTCATCGATACTGCCACTGATTTTTTTAGCAAATTCGCCGGCTTTGTTCGCAAGATATGCAAACAAAAATCCAACAATTAAAAATGTCATAAAATCATTATTTTCCAATGTTGGTACAGCTGTTGTTGCATCAATATTTATAACGCCTGAAATTAATGCTGCGCAAACAGCAATTATCAGTGATAAAGAAACAAAATAAAACATGGCATTTATAAATTTTTTTATCTGAGCATCCAGACTGAAATTTTTAGAATTGAACAGTCCTAAAAGTCCGTTGAATATTTTACCTGCAATTCCATCATAACTGGTTGCACCACTGCCACCACCACTAAAAGCGTCCAGTGGTGATTCAAATGCATTCTTGGCCGCAGATTTTCCACCAAAACACTGAGCGATTGCCGTAAAAGGCAGTGTTATTATAACAAAGAACAAATCTGCAATCACAGACAATGCCATTAATGCAAATTTCCAAATGTTATAAATAAACAGTACGATAAATGCTGCACCAGCAACAAAAGTAAAAGCGCTGTTTCCAATACCTGCAATCATCCATTTCCAACCAACAGATACAGCAGTATAGAAAAATCCAGAAAGACGGGTCGGTATACAAAGTAAGTTTGCTGTTTGTGCAGAATCCAAAATTGCATAGCCTGAATTAGAAGAAGCCACGTAATTATGAATTGCCGTGCATGTGTCGGGTAGTGACATTCCAACAGTTGATGTTACAGAATTTAATATCAAATCGGATAAGTAACTGCCAACGCTTATTATAGGTCCCATAAGCCACATGAATAATTGCGCAGGGCCAGTTTCAATTATAAGAATCCAAATTGTTATCAAAACGCCTTTTTTAATAATATCTTCGACCAGTTCACGTGATTTCTGAGTAGCTTTCATCATTTGGTATGATTCAAACATTATCCAAAACGCAAACATTACAATTAAAAATATTGTTATAAATCTGACCAATGACCTTTCCAGGATATTGCTTATCATTGACATACCGCCGATAAATGCCAAACCAACACGTGCCTCTACTGGGACATAATTTTTCACAGATTGTTTTTGTTGAAATTTATTTTGAAACGCAGTTATGTCATCGGTCAGATTATTTATAAACAATTCACGATTGTGTTCTGTTGACCAAACACCATAATCACCGACATCACCACTGGGTACGTTCGAAGCCGCCATAACATTACCCGATATAGCAAATATAAAACATAAAACAGCGATTATCTTTTTAATCATTTCTTTTCTGTTGCCTTGGTTATTTGTTCTGCAACTTTTGTTGGTGCACCCCATATGGTTTTACCCATGTCTTTTAACCATCCACCATAATCAAACTTTTCCTTTTTATCTTTGGATTCTTCGCTGCCGCCACCCAATAGTTCATCAATTTTTGGTGATACGACATAAAAATACAGTAAAAATATTCCGATCATCATCAATAAAAATTCAAATCCATCATCCATAAAATCAAATGCTTTTGGATATTTTCTTTCTACTTCGGCGCGACTGGCAGTAAAACAGTTTTTGAACATATTTTTATCAACTGTTCCATTTACAGTTGCAACCTTTTCGCATTTTGAAAATACAGCCATCACCGACAATGTTTTATTATCCAGGTTTTGTTTATCGCTTTCGGTTACAAGTGGTGGTAATATTGAATTATATCCATCGTTTGGTCCTGGGAAATATTGATCGGCCGCAAATGACACAGTCGCATAAGTAATTAGAATCTTTAAAGTAATTGCAACAATTCTGATGGCGGATTCCACCAACATATTTATTGATTTTGTAACAACGCCCGATGCCAGTGACCATGTTCCTTCGAATGCGCCAGCTGCGATAATCAGTGGCAAAAATATAATTAAAAACACCAGTTTGAATATGATGGTTAAAATTTGAAAAAACAGATTAAACCCAATAATCAAAAACATTACCACCAATGACAATCCGGCAATCCATGTGAATACACCGCCACCCATACCCAACCATGAATAATTCATTAATGAAAATCCACCAGCAGCCCCAGCCAGCATTACAGTATTTAAATTTCCAACAACGCACATAAAGGGTTTTAATACAGGGTTTAAAATATCGTCATTTTGTACGGTTGTTCCGCATTGTGCAGAATTTGAAATACCTGTTGCAGCCATTGATAATTCTGATCCGACAAACATAACTGGTGCAATTGTAACATTTGTAATTTGTTTTAAAACGGTTGTACCACCAAATCCCAGAACCCCCAACAGTGCGCCCGCCATCATAACACGAACGGCTGGTTTCCAAATCTTATCAAACCAGGGTTTAAAATCCAAGTTTCTGTCACCTGCATCCAGAGTTGCATTTTTCTTGGACGCGTCATACAAATACATTGCGGTTGTGTAAAACAAAAATATTCCAAAACCAATCGCCATCAATATCCAGATGTTTTCAATCATGGCATTCCAAAATGTTTCTGCGGCATTTCCAATTGCCCCGAACAGTTTTTCAATATACCCACATAAAAAACATCCGTTTGCGCTGGCTATATCGCCATTTTGTACGCCAATTGCGGACAAGAAATTGTTCAAGCTGCTGTAACCTATACTGGTGCCACCAATTGAAGAAGATAAATACCAAATACCAATACCCAGTGCGGTTGCACCCATAATAAATTTTATAGCAATCGAAATCAGTTTTGCTTTTAGCATTTATTTTTTCTTTTCGTCTTTTTTTTCTTCTTTCTTTTCGCCGCCGCTGATAACTGCAGAACCTACATCTTTTACAGTTTTTACAATATTTTCGGTCAATTTTAACATATTATTACCCATTTCTTCGCCCAGTGCAGGTTTTTCTTCTTTCATATCAAATGCACCCATGACCATTTTTGTAACATTTGGAATTTGATCCGCCAGGAAGTTTATAACATAAACCAAAACGATACTTCCAGTAAGTGTCATTGCTGCCAAATTGTCATCGGATAATGCACCTGCAAATATTTGTCCACTGGTTATCATTTGCATTAAATCAGTTGTTGATGCTCCAGATACTGAAAAGAATTTTGCGATAATAACCATTATTACTGTGTATGTAATAACAGCCGATGCCAAAGATATTATTGCATTTATAACATTTTTTATTTGTCCCATACCCAATGAAGAACCAATAGATTTAATCCATTCAGGCCCATCAGAATTTTTGAATGCAAACATAACCACTGACAACGGTAAAAAGAATGCGAAAAATGTCATCGCAACAATTATATCAACAAAATAAAAACAGAATTTTATAAAGATTTTGAAAAACTGATAAACCAGATATAGACCCATAAAAAACATTATAATATGTTTAACCAATGCACCGATTCCGGTCAGCGCCCCCCATGAAAATGCTTTATCCATTATTGCGATTCCCAATTTCATATAAGATTGGAATTGGGTAATTGTTGTTTTCATCAACATAATAATTGTATCGCGTAATTGCGGGCGGAAAAAGCCAGATTCATCCATTGGTTGTGGCTGGTAAGAAACCTTTTGATTAACTGTTTCATCATTTGTGTTTACCATGCTTTGTGTGTATGTCAGCGTCATTTGCGCAACTGGTTCAAAAGTAATTGTTGAAATAAATCTGGGCAGATATAAACCCAATCCCAACAAAGCAAAAACAAACAAAGAATTTATCAAAACAGGTTTGATTGATTTTTGATAAAAAGGGTCAGTCCCACCACCACGCAGATTTTTCCAAACAGAAAACAAAATATAAAAAACCAGTATTAAACAAAATATTAAAATACAGAATAATGAAAATTGACGATAAACACCAGCCGCCGCAGATGAAATTACCTGGAACAGGCGATCAAAAACAGGGCAGCCCCAACACTGCACAGTTCCATCAATAATCGGGTTTACCCATCCGTTCATTTTTTCTTAAACCATCCTGCTGCGGTTCCAACTTTTGAACCAAATTCTTTTATACCCTTCCATGCATTTTTTGGATCATCTTTTACTTTGTTATATAATCCGTCCGAACCAGGTGCGTATTTTGTAATCATTTCGCGGGTCATATTAAATATTCTGAACATTAAATAGAATGTTAGTATTGTCGATAACCATAAAATAGAATGTTGACCAAACCCAATCGCATTATTTGCAACAGTTGGAACATTGCTGGTTGCTGAACCACCTGCAGCCACTACAAATACAGAACTGTTCCATTGAAACAGTGCACGAATTATTGCAATATTTATTACCAATATAAAAACGCATGCAATCATAGTTATTATCAATTGTTGTAATGACTTTACTATGCCTTCAAAAGCGGGCCATGGGTCAATCCATTTGTCTGGATTTTTTGGCTTAGCGACCCATGTCAGGACTTGGAAAGGGTATAAAATCAAAGACATTCCAAAATTGAATATTCCATTGATAATTAACAAAGCCATAAAAAAGTTACTAGCAACAAATGTCCAAACTAAAAATATTCCGGTTATTAAATTCAGAAAATCTTCACCGCCATGTGGAACCAATGTCATCAATCCAGACAAACCACGAGTGATAAATTCAAAGCCACGTTTTATAATCTTATTATTTTCATTTGATAAAATTGATACTGGTTGTACCATAAAATTACAACTGTCTGCGGATATCCAACCTTTATCAATAATTTGTTTAGGACATTCAATTTGTTTTGCGGGGGCGCTGTTTACATTCATGCTGTCAGCAATTCCCTGGGTGTACATTGAACCAAATTTCAAAAAAGGATTTACTATCCAGTCAGTTACATAAATAGGCTTTATTTGCAGCAGTATAGTTGCAGCTATAATTGCGCGCATTGCGGGTTTTAATATTTTATCCTGGACCATTTGCAATGCAGTTGTTTTACCTTCCCACATTTCGCCGCCGCCACTGAAACCAAAAAATGCGACCCATGTTTTTGGAAAATACATTTTTATAAAATATAATCCAATGGATACACCCAAAATACCCCAAATCATGACATAGATAATACCATCGCCATTGCCCACAAAAAATTCATAAGTACCAGTTGCAACTGACATCAAAGCGTCCAAAACAATCGGAACCAGTGGCGCCAGATTAAAACTGTCAACAATTCCCCAGCTGGCATGAGCAGGAGTCGCAAGTAATAAAATAAAAAGAGTAAATAAAAGTTTCTTCATTGGGTTTAATTATACCATAAAAACGGTGAACTTTTTATGATATAATTGAATTCATGAACCGGCTTAAAAAGTTTTGGATTGTTTTTTTATCGTTCTTGCCATTTTCGGCAGGCGCGATTGCACCATTGGTTATAGGTGGTATTGCTGGTGTGGGTATAATAGCAGGTTTTTCAATTTACAGATCGGTTGCGCCTGTTAATATGGCGGATGCTTTATCATTTTTCTCAACATGTTGGTCGTGCCAAATGTTTTCCGACATTATGTCAACTATGTCAAATTTATTACCACGGGCATATCATGCGATTGGTCAAACCGTTATACCAATTTGTATTGCACTGACAGCAGTTTGGTTTGCATGGAATTTACTGGCAGGTTATATCGGTGCAAATACACAGAAAAAATGGGCAACAGAACCTTGGTCAATGGCCGGTGATTTTGGTACCCACTTGATAAAGCTTGTTTTTGTAATTTCACTATTAGCATTTCCTTTGCCAAGATTATTAAGCACAGCAGTAATAGAACCAGTTTTTAATGTTGGATTATCATTAAACCGTGTTGTGTCGGGTGATGAAAAATTTTCCGAATGTGTTGTTGCAACAGCATTAGCAGATCCAGTATCTGTTGACAGTGGTGCAGCCGCCAGTGGTGCATTTTCACCAAAACTGCGGCATAATTTGGCTTGTGAATTAGCAGGTGTTCATCAAATGACAGGACTGGGGATGACGGTTGGATGGACAATGTTGAATATGTCGTTTAATTCAAACTATATGCATAAAATTCTTTGGGGTGTGCCGTTTTTTCCAAATATTCCAATGTTCTTTATTGGACTGATGATATTGTTATTATTCTTTTATGCTTTGTTGCCGATACCAATGTACTTTCTGGAAATATTTATAAAGCTATCGATAAATTTAATAATGTTACCTTTGTTTTTGATGGGTTGGTTGTTTTCTGGTTGGACAATAATTCCAGGTAATGGGGCGCAATCAATAAAATCCACCATAGACGATGTTGTCAAAGGTACGGCAGGTATTGCATTAATTGGTGTTTTTGTTACTTTTGCAATAATGTTTTTGAATTCAATGTTTGGTAATTGGGCTGGTGCATCGGCATTACAGGTTGCGCTGGCGAAAAATGATTCGACAATTTTGATGGACGGGTTGCTGATGAATAACGATAGTCTGATAACCATTATTTTGATGGGATTATTTATAGCAATGTTCATGGTCAGCATTCGTGCATTGATAGAATCGTTGTTTGATAAAGTTGCAATCCCAAGCAAATACTATGAAACTGCCAAAAATGATATCAACAAAGTTTGGGATAATATGAAAAAATGGTACGTTGCGGTCAAGGCAGCCGGCAAAAAATAAAAAATCAAGAAATTTATTTTCATTTGGGGGCTTTTTTACAGGTTCCGAATCTGATATAATTCACATTGATGAAAGCAGTACCGATTCTTTACTGGTCACGCAAAACCAACAATGATTCAGAATATCAGTTGGCACGCAAAACGATAAGCGCTGCTCATGGTATTATGCCAGAAGTTGTAATAGGTGACACTGATATCATGGATGTACTGTCTAAAAATCCCGAAAGTATTCTGTATTACCCTGTTTTCTGTGAATCAACTGGTTGGTGGGGTGAATTGTTGGGTGGAAATGCTGTTGTTACCGATAAAATAATAATATCCCCAGAATGCCAATTAATGGCAATTGAAATGGGTAAAACACCTGCTAAGAAGGGTCAAAATCAATTATTGGCTGCCGAAATTTATCCAACATCTGGTTTTTTTAAAAAAATGAATTCTTCAATTGCAACTGTTTCTGACATGTTAGCAACAGATGCTGGAACAATATTGGCTTTGTTTTCTGGAAAAAATCCAACCCAGTTCGTAAATATATTGGAATCGACCGGAAATTCGTATTTAGGTTGCATCGGTCGTTATTAAAGTCAAACACTTCCTTAATTTGTCTTGATTTCCTGAAAAATCATTGTATAATCGGTGCGCTAAAATAAAAGGGTATTAAAAATGAAAAAAGGTATTCACCCCGCATACAACGAAATCAACGTCACAATGACAGATGGTAAAACAGTAAAAATGTATTCTTCTGTTAAAAAAGACTTGGTATTGTCTACTGACAACTTGAACCATTCAGCATGGACAGGTCAGCGCAGCAATTCTGGTGACAAAGGTCAACGCGCCGCAGATTTCAAAAAGAAGTTTGACGGGTTTAAGTTTTAATTTATTTTTTTCAGATTGGAATAATTATGGATGTCCTGATCAAAGGGTCTTCGGAATTAAATAAAATGTTTGCCGCATTACAGCGGACAGCCAGCGGTTTACGTCGTGATTTCGGCGAAGTTGAAAACTTGCAGCAGTCTTTGCGTGGCGCCCAGGATTTTGTTCAAAAAGCGTCTGCTCGTATCGAAGAAAGCATTATTTCAGATTTATTGTTGGTTCGTCCATCAGCTGGTTTGTTAACACCAAACGTTTCAAAATCTGGTGATGGTCGTGATGAATTTGTCTTGGCGCTATCTGGTGCTGCAAATTTTGTTCGTGCAAATCCTAATTTTGCAATATCTTTGGCGTTGCGTTCTTTGGACGAAACCAAGATTGCTTTGATTTATTCTCCAATAGATGAAAAATTATATTATGCTGAAAAAGGCAATGGTGCATATGCTTTTTCAACATATCATTCAGCACGTGTTCGTGTTTCAAATTTATCTGAAAAATCTGATTTAACAATTGGTTACAATGTTTCTGGTAACCAGAAAATGATTGGTGCAAATCCACGTATAACTGGATGTCCAGCCATGGATTTGGCATGGGTTGCAGCTGGAAAATTTGATGCGTATGTTTCCGACCCAATTGATTTTGCAGAAATTGCAGCAGGTGAGTTGATAGTCACCGAAGCCGGCGGAAAAATCACAATGGATACCGAGTTGATTGCGTCGAACGGCAAAGCAATGTAAGAAATTACGGAGAGAGCAGAAAAAAAGGTTAAAAAATGTTTGAAGGCCTAGTGAAATCTGTTCGAAATTTAAAAAATATTTTTGCAATAGAAAAATATACTGGTGTTTTCATCAGTGAAGAAGCTGCGGTTAAGCATATTTCAAATGCATTGGATGAAATAGACGATCAATGTTTGGATTTGAATGTTGCGCTTACATTACTTAAAATAGATTCTGCAAATGATGCTGTTTCAATGGTTGCAACCAAAGGTGGTAAATTTGGTAGCAGTATAACCGTTGGAAATTCTTTCAGAAATCTTGCAAAACTGAAAGAAGATAAAAAAAATCTGGCCCAAGGTGTTTTGGAAAATGGTTTAGCAACAAATTATTATTTGAATTATGTTATGCAAACCACAAAATCCGTAAGAAATGAATTACAAACCAATATTAACAAAGAACATAGCAGAATAAACGAAATTTTTCTAAACAGTTTTGTAGATCTGCAAACTGGAAATGAACGATAATAATCTTTTTAACAAAGTTTTCTTTTTATAACTAAAATAATTTGATTATTTGTAATAATTGTCTTAGACTTGCCCAGATGAGTTTCAAAAAAATATTACGTATTACAGCAAATACATTATTCTGGTGCTTTACAGCCGGGGTGGCTGTTCTGGCCGGACTGGTTTTAATTTATGGAAATGATTTACCAAATTATAAAAAACTGGCGACTTATGCACCACCGGTTGCAACACGTTTATATGCTTCTGATGGAAGCTTGCTGATTGAATATGCCCAAGAACGCCGTGTTTTTATAGACTTTGTTGATATGCCACCACAATTGGTCCAGGCATTCGTTGCAGCCGAAGATCAAAATTTCTGGACACATCCAGGAATTGATGTCCAGGGAATAATTCGTGCTTTGGCAAATAATGGTATGCGTTTAATTGGATTTAATAAAAAATTTACAGGCGCTTCGACAATCACACAACAAGTTGCAAAAAATTTCTTTTTGACATCTGACAGAACAATATCCAGAAAAATAAAAGAAGCAATATTAGCGTTGAAGTTGGAACGTTCATTTTCCAAAGAACACATAATGACATTGTATTTGAACCAAATATTTTTGGGGGCACGTGCGTATGGTGTTGGTTCTGCAGCATTGATGTATTTTAATAAACCTGTTTCTGAACTAAGTTTATCAGAATGTGCATTCTTGGCATCATTGCCCAAGGCACCAAATGACCGTAATCGTGCAATTGATCGCAGAAATTATGTTTTGCGTCGTATGGTTGACGAAGGTTATATAACCCAGGCCCAGGCAGATATTGCTGGAAAAGAACCATTAAATATTAACAGCGGATTTACTGCACAAATGGAAGATGAATTTCAATATTTTGCAGAAGATGTTCGTCGTCAATTATTGAACAGTATCGGTCGTGAAACACTGTATAATGACGGTCTGTATATAAAAACAACAATTGTTCCTGAATATCAGCGCGCAGCCAGCAAGGCATTAGATGATGCTTTGGATAGATTTAGCGAAGGCAGAACAGAAAAATTACAAGGTGCAATAATAGCTATGAACCCCCACACGGGTCGTGTTGTCGCAATGGCGGGTGGTCGTTCTTTTGCAGAAAGCCCATTCAATCGTGCAACACAGGCAATGCGTCAGATTGGAAGTACAATAAAACCATTTGTGTATTTGGCTGCACTGGAATCTGGAATGTCACCGGAATCAATTTTATCAGATGAACCAGTTGTTGGTTGGAAGGAAGATGATACACTTTGGAAACCCGAAAATTATGATAAGAAGTTTTTGGGTGATGTACCATTGCGTTTATCTTTGGAAACTTCAAGAAATGTGCCAACAGTTAGATTGGTTGAACAAATTGGAATTCGTACAGCAATCGAATCTGCCCAGCGTTTTGGTGTATATCCAGATAGTTTGGGTGATTTGAATTTATCTTTGGCATTGGGTTCTGGCGAAACAACTTTGGAAAAATTGGTGTTGGGTTATTCTGCATTCATAAACGGTGGTCATTTAGTAAATTCAAAACTAGTCGACTATATCGAAGATAGGTATGGTCGTGTAATTGGCAAAAATGAAATTCCTGGTCAAATAGAATGGAATGACGGTTTGATGCCACCAGATGAAAAATCCGAATCAGAACCTTTGTCAGATCCACAAAGCTTGTATCAATTGGTGTCAATTTTGCAGGGTGTAGTTGAACATGGAACTGGAAAACAAGCCCAGGTCCCAGGGCATACAATTGCAGGTAAAACTGGCACAACAAACGAAGTAAAAGACGTTTGGTTTGTCGGTTTTTCAAAGAATTTAATAGCAGGTGTTTATTTAGGTTATGATACACCAAAACCATTGGGTAAGGGCGCAGGCAGTCATATGGCCGCAACAGTTTTTGCAAACTTTATGAAAGTTGCATTAGCGGGCGAAACAAACCAGCCTTTTGCCATTCCTGATGGATTAACTTTTATGCGTGTAAATCGTAGTACGGGTGTTGCTGCCAGCCAGGATCCGGATGGAATTATAATAAACGAAGCCTTTAAAGAAGGTCAAAAACCAAATCCTGCACCGCAAGCTGTTAAATCTTCGAAGGGCCCAACGGTTGGTGGAGTATTTTGATTTTTGAAATTTTAAGTGATATAATTGGTTCAAAGAGGCTGTGATATGAAAAAATTTGCATTTATTTTTTTGGCTGCGCTGGCTTTGACATCGTGTGACAAATCAGAAAAATTGATGAAATGCGGCGATTATGAAATTTCTAAAACCCTGCAGGGTGACATGCTGACTATTGTCATAAATGGTGATGAAGTTGTTCTTAAACAGACAGTTGCTGCTTCGGGTGCAAGATATGCCGGAATTTTAAATGATACAAATG
>ENA-UOWO01004873-UOWO01004873.1-activated-sludge-metagenome-genome-assembly--contig:-NODE-4873-length-14564-cov-6.944862_pt1 | contig 14564 bp, 9 predicted proteins | sample MGYA00238148_ERZ761564 | MGnify/ENA primary metagenome ERZ761564 (study PRJEB28885, sample SAMN05720194) | activated sludge metagenome | isolation source: Anaerobic digester | place: USA...
CTCGCCGGACTGCTCGACGAACTCGCGGAGTCCGGACTGGCCGCGATTGAGAGCCCCAGTCTCGAGCTGCCGGAGGGCCAGATGATCGACGAGCACGTGTTGGAGCGGGTGCGCAGCGATACCCTCCTGCGTGCCCAGTCGGCGTGGGAGCGGGTGGAACGCACCCCCACGAGTCCCGTGTCTCCCCAGCGCCAGTATCGCGCTCTGCGCCGGGAGGTGCTCCGTGCTGAGCGCGAGGCGCTTCTCGAGGCGCGCTCGGCCGGTCGCTACCCCTCCCGGATCCTCATTCGCGCGCAGGCGATGCTCGACCTCGAGGAGACCAGACTCGAGCAGATCGACAACCCCGGCGGCGCCTGACGCCGTCCCTCCGATTCACGCTCGTAGACTGGTCTCATGCCTCGTTCGAATCGTCCCCGCGGCCGCCGCCCGGACGCCGAGGCGGTCACCGAAGTCGACCTCAGCCGAGCATTACTGGGGCGGATGCACACCGAGCCGCGTCGCGACGGCCTGTGGAATGTTCAGCCGCTCGCGGCATCCAGCTCAACCAAGGTCTACACCTGCCCCGGTTGCAGCCTCGAGATCGCCCCGGGAACGGCCCACATCGTGGCGTGGCGAGCGGACGGGCTGATGGGCGAAGCCGACGACCTCGCGGCCCGCCGGCACTGGCACACGCACTGCTGGAAGATCCGTCCGTGACGGCGGTGGAGATCCGCGGCGGCATCGAGTTGCCCGCCCGGCGGGAGAATGTCGAGCTGGAGACCAGCGACGGGTTGACCCTGGTGGGGGAGTTGAGCCTGCCCGAACTCTCACCGCCGGTCGCAACCCTGGTGGCGCTGCATCCGCTGCCCACCGCCGGCGGTTTCATGGATTCGCACATCATCCGCAAGGCCGCGGCCCGCCTGCCCGCACTCGCCGACATCGCCGTGCTGAGGTTCAACTTCCGTGGGGTCACATCGCCGCGGGGAACCTCAGGGGGCGAGTTCGGTCACGGGCTCGACGAGCAACACGACCTGGCCGCAGCGATGGACCTCGTGCAGTCTCGTGGCCTTCCGCACCCGTGGATCGTGGGGTGGTCGTTCGGCACCGAGGTCGCGCTCAAGTGGGGACTCGAGCATCCGATTGAGGGAGCCATCCTGCTGTCGCCTCCGCTGCACCGCACCACACCGGCCGAGCTCGGCGCGTGGGCCGGTAGCGGCAAGCGACTCGTGGCTGTGATTCCCGAGCTCGATGACTACCTGCGCCCCGCCGAGGCCGCCGAGCGGTTCGCCGCCGTGCCCGAGACCGAGTTCGTCGCCGTCGAGGGTGGTAAGCATCTCTGGGTCGGCGAGGAGCAGACCTACCGCGTGCTCACCGAGATCGTGGCGCGACTGAACCCCGGTGTGCTGCCCTTGCCGCGCACCTGGGAAGGCCGGTGATCGAGCCTGTCGAGATCCGGCCCTAGAGCTCTTCCTGCCGAGGCACGAACACCTGGTTGACCACGAGCAGGATCGCTGCTGCGACCGGGATCGCGATCAGCGCGCCGAGGATACCCAACAGCGTTCCACCAGCGAGGGCGGCGATCACGACGATCGCCCCCGGAACCTTCACAGCCGTCGCCATGATGCGCGGGTTCAGCACGTACGCCTCGACCTGCATGTAGACGATGTAGTAGATCGCCACGACGAGCACCGCGGGGAAGCCGTTGAACAGCGCCACGAGCAGCGTGATGACCGCAGCACCGGAGACGGTTCCCACGAGCGGGATCAGCGAGCCGAGGAAGGCGATGAAGGCGAGCAGCGCGGAGTACTTGATGTTGAGCCCGAACAGCGGCAGCACGAGCGTCAGCACGATGAACGACAGGATTCCGTTGACGAGGGCCAGCGAGACCTGCCCGATCACGTAGCGACCCACCGCGGTGCTGATCTGCTCGGCGAGGTCGATGAACTTCGGACGCCGTGAGGCAGGTACCAGACGGTACAGGCCGCGCTTGAGGCTCGTGAGCGACGACACGAAGTAGATCATGAGGATGATGACGACCACGGCACCGGTGATGCCACTGGCGATTCCGAGGCCCACGGTGAGCACACCGCCGCCGAGCTGGGCGAAATCGAGAGTCTTGACCCACGCCTGAAGACCGTCAACGACCTGCTGCACGTTGACCCAGGGAAGGGCATCCTGAATGTTGGTGAAGATGCTTCCATCGTTGAATCCGCTGATCAGCCCGGGAATCGTCTTGATCGCGTTCTGCACCTGCTCGCTGATCACGGGGATGATCGCGAAGATCAGCCCGGCGAAAATGCCGAGTACGCCCACGAGGACTGTGACGATCGCCAGCGGTCGGGGAAACTTGTGCTTCTCCAACCAGCTGACCAGCGGGTCGAGCCCGAGCGCGAGGAACAGCGCGGCGCCGACGTAGGTGATGATCGTGGCCAGTGAGCCGATCGTTGCGCCGATCGCGATCGCGACGATGACACCCAGACCGCCCAGCAGGCCGACGCGGAAGGAATTCTGGATCTTCACTCGGAGACCGCCTCTTCAGCCTGCTGCAGCACACCACGAAGGTTCTCGAAGTACCCCGCGACCGTGTCGCGCTCCTGCTTGATCTTGGTGAGGCGCTCCTCGGCATCCTGCACGAGTTGTGCGCTGCGCTTCTCGGCGTCGGCGATGATCGCCTTCGACCGGGACTCCGCGTTCTCGAGCAGCTGGCGCGAGTGTGACTCGGCCGACTCCCGCAGCGTGCGTGCCTGGGTCTTCGACGCACTGTCGAGCGAGTCGGCCTCGGCGCGCTTCTCGGCGGCCAGCCGCACGGCCTCGGCGAGCTGGGCCTGAGCCTCGTCGAGGTACTGCTGGGTCTGCGCCGTCGCCTCCTGGTGGCGGGCCAGGAACTCCTTCTCCGCCTGATCCCTGCGCGCCTTCAACTCCAGTTCGAGGGCGTTGCGGGCTTCCTCGGCCTCGCGCTCGAGAGTGGTGCGCGTCTCGTCGGCCTGGTGAGCGAGGGATGCCCGTGTCGTCTCGGTCTCGCTGGCCAGCTGTGCGCGCTGCCGGGCGATGTCTCGCGCAAGGTCGCTGCGCTGCTTCTCGACGTCGTGGGCCAGCTCGGCGCGGGTGGTGGTCACCTCGTTCTCGAGGGCTGCGCGCTTCTCCGCGATCTCCGCGTTGAGTGCTGCGCGCTTGTCCGCGATGTCGGCGTTGAGCGCCGCCTGTGCGGCGGCGGTCTGCGCGGCCAGGTCGTTGCGCGCGGCGGTCGTCTCCGCCTCCAGTTCGGCTCGCGCGGCCGCAGTCTCGGCCTCGAGGGCGGCGCGGGTCGATGCCGTCTCGGCGTTGAGTGCACCCCATGCCGCGGCCGTGTCGGCCTGAAGCTTCGCGCGGGATGCCTCCGTGTCGTTGGCGAGCTTCTCCTGCGCTGCCGCAGTGTCGTTGGCGAGCTTCTCCTGCGCGGCCGCGGTCTCGTTGGCGAGAGTCTCGCGCGCGGCGGTGATCTCGGCTTCCAGCTGGGCGCGACCGGTTTCGAGCTCGCGCTCCAGGTCGGTTCTGCCCTGCTCGATGTCGCGGGCGAGCTCGGCGCGCAGTCGCGCGTTCTCGTTCTCGTAGTTGGCCCGACCCAGCTCGGAGTCCCGGGCCAGCTGCGCCGCGGCCTCGCTCGCCTCGGCCGCCTCACGGGTGGCCGTGACCTTGAGTTCGGCTGCCTCGTGCTCGGCCGCCGCGCGGAGTGCTGCGGCCTCACGAGCGGCGGTCGAGCGGGCCTCGGCGGCCTCGGTGGCCACGGCGGCGCGGAGCGCGGCAGCCTCACGCTGAGCGTCCTGCAGGGTGAGCTGCGCGTCAGCGCGGGCGCGGGTGAGCAGCTCGTTGGCCTCCTGCGTGGCATCGGCGACGAGCTTCGCGGCGCGGGAGTTCGCGTCATCCGTCAGCTTCTGGGCGGCGCTGGCAGCCTCGGATCGCAGCTCCTGGGTCTCGGCCAAGGCGCTCGCGCGCAGCTTCTCGGCGTCGATGTCGGCCTGCGCGATGAGGCGGGTGGACTGCTCCTCGGCCACGCGCAGCATGTTCTCGAGCTTGGTTCCCAGTCCGGCATAGGTGGGGCTGCCGGTCTCGTCGAGCTCGGCCTGCAGGTCTTCGTTGACGGCCAGCAGGCGCTTGACTTCCTTGGCCGACTCGGCGCGATCGGTGTTGGCCTTGATGAGCTCGCCACGCAGTTGCTGGATGGCGCGGTCGACCTCGTCCTTCTTGTACCCGCGCATCTCAGTCCCGAAATCGGTGTCGTCGGCAGCCATGATTTCTCCTTGCGCGGTGGGGGACTGTCAGAAGTTTAGCGTGGTCATTCCCAGTGCATTCCCAGTGCTGTGGTTAGGCCCGACGCAGGCCCGTCGGCTATTCTTGAACGTCTTTGTTGTTGCCATTCCCCGCTAGTGAAGGGGATCCCCTCCTCTCGTCCCTAGTGCGAGCGACCGACTACCCAGCGGCGGAGGGTGCCAGCTCGTAACGAGCCGGCCGGGCAACACGAAAGGAGTAGTTCGTGCGGTTTGTTCTCGCAATAGTCAGTTTTGTCGTGGCCGCGGTCATGATCGTCGCAGGCATCGCCCAGCGCACGATCTTCGCCGAGCCCGACAAGGTCGCGCTCAGCACAGTGGTCACGACCGAGTCTCCGGTGACCGTGATCGACGGTGACACCCTCAACGCGTTCGAGGGCAGTCAGACTCTCTCGGTGCAGGGGCCCGGCACGGTGTTCGCCGCATACGGTCGCACGACCGATGTGCTGGCGTGGATCGGCGACGCCAGCTACACCACCGTCAGCCTCGACAAGGAGACCGGTGAGCTGACGTCGACGCTGACCCGGGGAACCGAGACCGAGGTGCCGGACCCGAATGGTTCCGACCTGTGGCTCGACGACTTCGTCAAAGACAACGACCTCTCCATGACGGTCAAGGTTCCGTCGAACGTGTCGATCATCATCGCCTCCGACGGTACGGAACCTGCGCCCGTCGACATCGCCCTGTCGTGGCCACTCGACAACTCGACCCCGTGGGCGGGACCGCTGATCGTCGGCGGAGCGATCGTGCTTCTTCTCGGTCTCGGCTTCCTGCTCTGGGCGATCAACCACATGCGCTCGTCGCGCGGGCCGCGTCGCAAGATGCCCAAGGTGCCTCGCCAGCCCATCTACAAGCCCACGAAGAAGGCGGCAGTCGACAAGCCCGCGAGCGGGCGTCGCCGGGGCATGATCGCCGTGCCCATCGTTCTCGTCGGTGCCCTGGCGCTGAGCGGCTGCTCGCCCGAGTTCTGGCCGAGTGACCAGAAGGCGACCGCACCCTCGGCGTCGGCGTCGGAGGCCCCCGTGGACTCCCAGCTCAGCCCGCCGGCAGCAACCGTGCGCCAGATCGAGAAGATCGTCGCGCGCATCAGTTCCGTCGCCAAGAAGGCCGACGCCGACCGGAACGGCGAGTTGCTTGCCACCCGCTTCGATGGCGCCGCTCTCGAGCTTCGCCTCGCCAACTACACGATTCGCGGTGCCGACCCGTCGATCGGCGCGTTGCCCGCGATCCCCGAGGGGCCGGTGAAGCTCACCCTTCCGCAGCAGACCGACACCTGGCCGCGCACGGTGTTCGCTGTCATCCAGGATGAGAAGGACGACACGATTCCGCCGGTCGCCCTGTTCCTCGTTCAGCAGGATCCGCGCTCCGACTACAAGGTCAGCTACGCCATCACTCTGGAACCGTCAGCTGTGCTGCCCGAGGTCGCGCCCGCAAGCGTCGGCGCCGCTCGCTTGGCGCCAGACAGTGGCCTGTTGAAGTCCACCCCGGATGACACGGCCGAGGCCTATGCCGACATCCTCGAGAAAGACGTCGAGAGCGACGCCTACCTCGACTTCGACACTGAGGGTGACAGCCTGCGCGCCGCCGTCGGGCTCGCGGCCAAGCAGCAGATTCGCTCGTCGCTACCGGCGACCGCCAGTGTCGCGTTCTCGCACGAGCTCGGGGCTGCGGCGCCCATCGCACTGGCAACCAATGACGCGGGAGCAATCGTCGCGGTCAACCTCAACGAGATCACGACGGTGCAGCCGGTCGAGGCCGGTGCCGCGGTCAATCCGACCGGTCAGGTGAAGGCGCTCTCCGGCCTCGCGATCAGCACCAAGGGCATCCGGGCGACCTACGGCGATCAACTGCTGTTCTACGTGCCCGCGGCCGGAAGCGATGCCAAGATTGTTCTGCTCGGCTACAGCGTCGGGCTCGTCAAGGCCGGGGAGATCTAATGAGCAACGCACCCCTGAATGGTGCGAACCTTCGTGGTGCTGTCGACCTGAGTTCGCTCGTGCGACCGCCGGCACCGCCGGCAGGGGGAGCGCCGGCGTCCGCTGGCGGCGTTGTTCAGCAGGTCACGGATGCGACGTTCACGGCAGTGCTCGACCTGTCGGCGTCGGTGCCCGTCATCGTGGAGTTCTTCGGGGCGGGCATCCAACCCACCCTGGGTCCCGTGGTGCGCCAGTACGGCGGTCGGCTCGCGCTCGCGACAGTCGATGGCACGAGCAACCCCCAGTTGGTGCAGGCGTTCCAGGTGCAGGAGGTGCCGACCGTTGCCGCTGTCATCGGGGGTCGTCCGCTGCAGTTGTTCAGCGGCATGATGCCCGAAGCGGAGTTGCGCACTGTGCTCGACCAGGTGCTCGCACTTGCCGCGCAGAACGGCGTCACAGGGACCATCCCGACCGACGGCGACGACGAGGCCGACCCGGCCGAACCGGTGGAGGAGCCGCTGCCGCCCCTGCACCAGGAGGCGTACGACGCCATCACGTCAGGCGACTTCGCGGCAGCGATCAAGGCCTACGAGACAGCGATAGCGCAGAATCCCCGCGACCAGCTCGCGGTGGCCGGCCTCGCCCAGGTCTCCCTGCTGGCCCGTCTCGAGCCGGTGACCGCGGATGCCGTGCGCTCAGCCGCAGCAGCGAATCCCACCGATGTCGACGCTCAACTCGCCGTGGCCGACCTCGACGTCAGCGGCGGACACCTCGACGACGCCTTCGCGCGCCTGCTCGACCTGTTCCCCACGCTGGACGCGGCGGGCAAGAATGCGGTGCGCACCCGTCTGCTCGAGTTCTTCGAGATCGCCGGTGCGGACGATCCCCGGGTCATCGTGGCGCGTCGCCGCCTCACCGGTCTGCTGTACTGATCGCGGCTACCACGAGGAGTCAACGATGACCGAGCAGCAGCTGCACCGACCGACTGCCGGTCAACTCGATGTCTGGAGCCGGGTTGCGGGCCTGGGCATCGTAATCGGACTCCTCATCGGGCTAGTGCCGCCCCTGGCCTTCGGGTTGACGGGTCCGGGCGCGGCGATCATCCTCGGGATCCTCGTGGTCGGTCCCGCGATCGTGTCGACGGTGATCGGCTTCCGGGCGGTCGGCGTCGCGAAGCTGGAGAAGGCGTCGGGCTATTCGACGATGTTCGACTTCGCGGGCTACGAGCTGCGCGACCCGCGCACGCTCGAGGTGCTGCGGGCAAGCGATGTGCGGCCCACGGGAACGATTCGTCGGTCGCTGTTCCGTTCGATGCTCACGGTCAAGCCGGGCACCCTGCTCGCGAAGCGGCTCGAGGAGGACGAGAGGGCTGACCGCGACGAGCGGTGAACGACGAGCGGTGATCGAGCCTGTCGAGATCCGGCGCGCGAGACGATCTCGACAAGCTCGATCACCGAAGCTCGATCACCGAAGCGCTAGCCCCGCGGTGCCAGCCACAGGCCGGCGAGCGGCGGAAGCGTCAACTCGACCGATGCCGGACGCCCACCCCACGGCTCATCCAGTGCCGTCACGGCACCGAAGTTGCCGACACCCGACCCACCGAACTCGACGGCATCGGTGTTGATGATCTCGTTCCAGACGCCGCCGAAGGGCATGCCGAGCCGATACGGCCCGACGGGGTTGCCGGAGAAGTTGAACACGCCCACCAGCGGAGATCCCGACGTCGACCAGCGCACGAAGGCGACCACGTTCTGTGCCGAGTTGCCGCCATCGATCCACTCGAATCCGGCCGGCGAGTTGTCCTGTTCCCAGAGGGCTGCGGTGCCCGAGTAGACCCGGTTGAGCTCGCTCACCAGCTTCTGCAGCCCGAGGTGCAGCGGCTGGTCGAGAATCCACCAGTCGAGTCCGCGCTCCTCGCTCCACTCGCTGGGCTGACCGAACTCGCTGCCCATGAACAGCAACTGCTTGCCGGGGTGCGCCCACATGAACGACAGGTACGCGCGCACGTTGGCGAGCTTCTGCCACTGGTCGCCGGGCATCTTGTGCAGCAGCGACCCCTTGCCGTGCACGACCTCGTCATGGCTGATCGGCAGCAGGAAGTTCTCGCTGAACGCGTAGAAGAACGAGAACGTGATGTCGTTGTGGTGATACGAGCGGTACATCGGGTCTTCCTGCATGTACTGCAGGGAGTCGTGCATCCACCCCATGTTCCATTTCAGACCGAAACCGAGACCGGATGACGCGGTCGGCTTGGTCACGCCCGGCCAGCTTGTCGACTCCTCGGCGATCATCACGATGCCGGGATTGCGCTTGTAGGCGGTCGCGTTGACCTCCTGCAGGAAGCTGATCGCCTCGAGGTTCTCGCGCCCGCCGTTGACGTTGGGCAACCACTCGCCGTCTTTGCGGGAGTAGTCGAGGTAGAGCATGCTCGCGACGGCGTCGACGCGCAGCCCGTCGATGTGGAACTCCTCGAGCCAGTACAGCGCGTTGGCGACCAGGAAGTTGCGCACCTGCGACTGGCCGAAGTCGAAGATGAGCGTGCCCCAGTCCATCTGCTCCCCGCGACGCGGGTCGCTGTGCTCATAGAGCGCCTGGCCGTCGAACTTGCCGAGTGCCCACTCGTCTTTCGGGAAGTGCCCCGGCACCCAGTCCATGATCACGCCGATGCCGGCGCCGTGCAGCCGGTCGATGAGGTACTTGAGGTCGTCGCCATGGCCGAACCTGCTGGTCGGCGCGTAGTAGCCGGTGACCTGGTAGCCCCACGACGGACCGTACGGATGCTCGGCGAGCGGCATGAACTCGACGTGCGTGAATCCCAGCTGACGTACGTAGTCGATGAGCTCGTCGGCGAGAGACCGGTAGTCGAGGCCGGGACGCCACGAGCCCACGTGAAGCTCGTAGACGCTCATGGGCGAGTTGTGCGGGTCGGTGTTGGCGCGCCGCGTCATCCAGTCGCCGTCGCTCCAGGCGAACAGGGATTGCCCCACCTTGGATGCCGTCGCCGGGGGCACCTCGGTGTAGCGCGCCATCGGGTCGGCCCGGGTGACCCACTCGCCGGCCTGGGTCAGCAGTTCGAACTTGTAGGCGCTGCCGGGTTCGAGCGCGGGCAGGAAGATCTCCCAGACCCCGCTGTCGTCGAGGCGGCGCATCGCGTGGCCGACGCCGTTCCAGCCGTTGAAGTCGCCGACGACCCGCACCGCGCGGGCGTGTGGGGCCCACACTGAGAAACTCGTGCCCGCAACGTCCTCGTGCGGGCGGAAGTGCGATCCGAGCACCTGCCAGATCTGCTCGTGACGGCCCTCGCCCCACAGGTAGAGGTCGACCTCGCCCACGGACGGCACGAAGCGGTACGGGTCATCCGACGTCCAGCTGGGGGCGTTGTCGTACTCGGTCTCGATCACGTACGCCTGACCGGGGTCGGGCGCGAAGCCCTGCCACAGTCCCTGAGCGACGTGTGCGAGAGGCACCCGCGATCGGTCGGCGCGGATGGCGGTGACCGCCGAGGCCAGGGGACGCACGACCCGGATGACCCATCCGCCGTCGACCGGATGCTGGCCGAGGGTTGCGTGCGGCTGCGGGTGCGAGCCGCCAACAAGGGCGGCGATGTGGTCGGCGTGCAGGTCGGGCAGGTCGGGGTGCAGGTCGGGCAGGTCGGGCAGTGCGGGCGGTGCAGCGGCATCCGCCCCCGGCTTCTTGTTGGCGACCATCGGTGTCAGCGACCCTTCGTCGGTGCTGCGGGCGTCTGCACGTGCAGGATGTGGGCGGGCTCGCCGAAGGCGTCGAGGCGCACGTAGTTGTCGCGACCCCACTCGAACTCGCCGCCCGTGATCAGGTCGCGCACCGTGAAGGTGGCGTCGGGGTCGAGCCCGATGCGGGTCAGGTCGAGGTGAACCACGGTCTCGCGCACCGAGTGCGGGTCGACGTTCACGACCATGATGAGGGCATCGTCGGTGCCATCGGGGTTGTGCTCGGCGGCGAGGTACTTCGTGTAGACGAGCATCGAGTCGTCGTCACTCCAGTGCACGTCGAGGTTGCGCAACTGGCGCAGAGCCGGGTGAGCGGCCCTGATCAGATTCAGTCGCGTCAGATACGGGGCGAGCGAATTGCCCGCCTTCTCGGCGCCGGCCCAGTCGCGCTGCTTGTACTCGTACTTCTCGTTGTCGATGTTCTCCTCGGAACCGGGACGGGCGATGTGCTCGAACAGTTCGAAGCCCGCATACACACCCCAGCTCGATCCGGCTGTCGCCGCGAGGGCCGCGCGGATCTTGTAGGCCGGCCGCCCGCCGAACTGCAGGAACTCGGTGAGGATGTCCGGCGTGTTCACGAAGAGGTTGGGACGCAGGTACGCGGCGGTCTCGTGCGAGATGGACTCGAAGAACTCGGCCAGCTCGTCCTTGGTGTTGCGCCAGGTGAAGTAGCTGTACGACTGCTGGTAGCCGACCTGCGCGAGGGACCGCAGCATCGCGGGGCGGGTGAAGGCCTCCGCGAGGAAGACCACCTCGGGAAACTCGGTGTTGATCTCGTGCAGCACGATCTCCCAGAACTGCAGCGGCTTGGTGTGCGGGTTGTCGACGCGGAAGATCTTCACGCCGAGCCCGATCCAGAACCGCAACAGACGCAGCACCTCGGTGCGGATACCGACGGGGTCGTTGTCGAAGTTGATCGGATAGATGTCCTGGTACTTCTTCGGCGGGTTCTCGGCGTACGCGATCGAACCGTCGGGAAGGGTCGTGAACCACTCGGGATGCTCGGTCACCCACGGGTGATCGGGCGAGCACTGCAGCGCGAAGTCGAGGGCGACCTCGATGCCGAGTTTGTTCGCCTGAGCGACGAAGAAGCTGAAGTCCTTGATGGTGCCGAGATCCGGATGCACGGCATCATGCCCGCCGTCGGCCGAACCGATCGCCCACGGCGACCCCGGGTCCCCGGGAACCGTCACCAGCGTGTTGTTGGGCCCCTTGCGGAACGCGTGACCGATGGGGTGGATAGGCGGCAGGTACAGCACGTCGAAACCCATGTCGGCGACGGCCTGCAGGCGCTTCGCCGCGGTGCGGAAGGTGCCCGAGGTCCAGGTGCCGTCCTTGGCACGCTTGGCACCCTCGCTGCGCGGGAAGAACTCGTACCAGCTGCCGACCCCCGCGCGCTCGCGTTCGACGCGCAGCTCGATCACGTCGCTCAGGGTCGTGAGAGTCGCGAGCGGGTTGGCGCGGATCGCGTCCGTCAGGCGCGGCTCGAGCGCGATCGCGAGCTTCTGGGCGGGCGACAGTGCGGGGTCGGCGAAGGCGGCGGCGGCATCCTTGACGATCTTGCGGCCCCCGGCGCGCTCCAGCAGAAGGCGGCCCATCGTGACCATGAGGTCGACGTCGGCGCGCGCCGGAATCTTGATCTCGGCGTTGTGCAGCCACGTGGCCCAGTCGTCGCAGAACGCGCGCACCTGCCAGGTCCAGGTGCCCTCGGTGTCGACGACGGCGTCGGCCTGCCAGCGATCCGTGCCGGGGGCGATGGGGCGCATCCAGTGAGTTCGTGACTCGCCGCTCGGGTCGGTGAGCACGAGCTGCACCCCGAGCTGGTCGTGGCCCTCCCGGAAGACCGTTGCCTGGAACGGGATGACCTCGCCACGGTAGGCCTTCGCCGGCCACAGGGCGCCCGGTTGTTGGGGCATCAGATCGCGGATGGGAATGCGGCCGAGTTTCGGCTCGTAACTGGCAGGGTCAGCGCCCTGGTCTCGGACGGCCTCGTACTCGACTACCACGGTTCGACCGTACCCCTTTTGTGCGGGATGCAAGCGCTTTACATTCCCGCAACCTTTCGCCCGTAGGCTCTCAGTCGTGAAGGCCATCCGTCGATTTACCGTTCGCACCGTGCTCCCCGAGGCGCTCGCCCCCCTGGACGAGCTCTCGACCAACCTCCGCTGGTCGTGGCACGAACCCACCCGGCAGCTGTTCCGCGAGATCGACCCCGCGGGCTGGGAAGCCACGGGGCACGACCCCATCGCTCTCCTCGGTGCCGTCGAGCCGGCACGCCTGAGTGAGCTGGCGGCGGATGCCACGTTCGTCGCCACCGCGAGGCAACTCGTCGACGACCTCCACGCTTACCTGACCGAGCCGCGCTGGTACCAGACCTTGACGGATGCGCCGGCCTCCATCGGCTACTTCTCGCCCGAGTTCGGAATCGCCGCCGCCCTGCCGCAGTACTCCGGGGGCTTAGGGATCCTCGCTGGCGACCACCTCAAGAGCGCGAGCGACCTCGGCGTTCCCATCATCGGCGTCGGCCTGTTCTACCGCGCGGGCTACTTCCGCCAGGCGATCTCGCGCGAGGGCTGGCAGCTGGAGAGCTACCCGGTGCTCGACCCCGACGGGCTCCCGCTCACGGTTCTGCGCCACCCGGACGGCACCGCCGCGCAGGTCGCCCTCGCGCTGCCGGACGGTCGCGCCCTCTACGCGCGCGTGTGGCAGGTTGCTGTGGGTCGCATCCGGCTGCTGCTTCTGGACACGGACATCCCGGAGAACGCCGACGAGCTGCGCAGCGTGACCGACCGACTCTACGGTGGCGGCGGCGAGCACCGCCTGCTGCAGGAACTGCTGCTGGGCATCGGCGGCGTTCGGGCGATCAAGGCGTACACCGAGCTCACGAGCACGCCCTTCCCGGAGGTGTTCCACACCAACGAGGGTCACGCGGGCTTCCTCGGGCTGGAGCGCATCAGCGACCTCATCGGGGCGGGGCTGTCGTTCTCGACCGCGCTCCAGGTTGTGCGTGCCGGTACCGTCTTCACCACGCACACGCCCGTGCCGGCCGGAATCGACCGGTTCGAGGTCGACATGATCACGAAGTACTTCTCCACCGACCTGCTGCCGGGGGTCGCGGCATCCGATGTCATCGCACTCGGCGAGGAGAACTACGAGGGCGGCGACCCGACCAAGTTCAACATGGCGGTCATGGGCCTGCGCCTCGCGCAGCGCGCCAACGGCGTCTCGAAGCTGCACGGCGAGGTGTCGCGCGAGATGTTCGGTGCGCTCTGGCCGGGGTTCGAGCCGGAGGACGTGCCGATCACATCGGTGACCAACGGCGTGCACGCGCCGACCTGGACCGACCCGATGCTCGCGGCGCTCGCCGCCGAGAAGCTCGGCACCGGCGACACCACCGGCTGCGACTGGAACTCGAAGTCGGTGACCGACGCCGACCTCTGGGCGGTACGCGGTCGCATGCGCGAGCAACTGGTCACGGATGCCCGCCGCCGGGTCAGCGCGGCGTGGCAGGAACAGAACCCCGGCGTCGGCGCCCCCGCCTGGTACTCGGAGCTGCTGGACCCGACGGTGCTGACGATCGGCTTCGCCCGACGTGTGCCCACCTACAAGCGGCTGACCCTCATGCTGCACGACGAGGCGCGGCTGCGGTCGCTGCTGCTGCACCCCGAGCGGCCGATCCAGATCGTGATCGCAGGCAAGTCGCATCCGGCCGACGACGAGGGCAAGCGGCTCATCCAGCGGCTCGTCGAGTTCGCCAGCGAGCCGGAGGTGCGCAAGCGCATCGTCTTCCTGCCCAACTACGACATCGGCATGGCGAAGCTGCTCTACCCGGGCACCGACGTCTGGTTGAACAACCCGCTGCGTCCGCTCGAGGCGTGCGGAACCTCGGGCATGAAGGCCGCGCTCAACGGCTCGCTCAACCTGTCGATTCTCGACGGTTGGTGGGCGGAGTTCTACGACGAGGAGAACGGTTGGGCGATCCCGTCGGCCGACTCCGCAGGCGACGGTGCCGAGCGCGACAAGCTCGAGGCCGACAGCATGTACGACCTCATCGAGCACCAGATCGCGCCGCGGTTCTACGACCGAGGCAAGAACGGCGTGCCCACCCGCTGGGTGGAGTCGATCCGGCACACGTTGGCGACCCTGTCGCCGGCGCTCTCCGCCGACCGCATGGTCAAGGAGTACGTCGAGCGGCTGTACATGCCGGCGGCCGCGGCCGAGAAGGTCGTGAGCGCCGACGGGTTCCGCCCGGCCCGCGAGCTGGCCGACTGGAAGGCGCGCGTGACCGCCGCCTGGCCGAAGGTGCACGTGTCGCACGTCGAGTCCGGGGGAGTGGATGCCGTGCCTCAGGTCGGCGACGACCTGCGGCTGCGCGCGACAGTCGACATCGACGGGCTCGCCCCCACCGACGTCGCCGCGGAAGTCGTCTACGGTCGCGCCCGCGACAGCGACCGCATCGACGACGTCGTGCATCAGGGTCTCGAGTTGGCCAGTGGCGAGGATCGTCCGGTGGTGTTCGCGGGCACGGTTCCGTTGGCGCGAGCCGGGAGCTTCGGCTACAACGTGCGGGTTGTGCCGTCGCATCCGCTGCTCGCCAGCGCCGCGGAGATGGGCCTGAT
>ENA-UOWO01004876-UOWO01004876.1-activated-sludge-metagenome-genome-assembly--contig:-NODE-4876-length-14561-cov-5.105680_pt1 | contig 14561 bp, 15 predicted proteins | sample MGYA00238148_ERZ761564 | MGnify/ENA primary metagenome ERZ761564 (study PRJEB28885, sample SAMN05720194) | activated sludge metagenome | isolation source: Anaerobic digester | place: USA...
TCTCCCGAAGGCCGGGCTGATGCTGGTGGTGTTCTGGGCGTCAATGAGCTTCATGACCACGACGCTGGTCGCCTTCTTCCAGGACACGATCATTCCGCAGATCGCGGGGGGCTAAGCGATGGATGCCGCCCTTTACACCACGCTGAATCGCCAGTCCGGCCTGATGCGCGAGATGGGCGTGGTGGCGAACAACATCGCCAACGCCTCGACCACCGGCTTCCGGCGCGAAGGGGTGGTGTTTTCCGAATATGTCGCGGCGCTGGATGAAGACCCGTCGCTGTCGATGGCCCACGCCAGCGGCCGCCACGTCGACCTGACGCAATCGACCATCGCCCAGACCGGCGGCAGCTTTGATCTGGCGATCCAGGGCGACGGGTTCTTTCTGATCGAAACCCCCGAGGGTGAGCGTCTGACGCGCGCGGGCAGCTTCACGCCCTCTGCCGAGGGGGAGCTTGTCACCCCCGATGGCTACCGGTTGCTGGACGCCGGGGGGGCGCCGGTCTTTGTTCCGCCCGATGCCAAGGGCGTCGCCGTGGCGCAGGACGGCACCCTGTCGGCAAATGGCCAGCCGATTGCACAGGTCGGGCTCTGGCAGCCAACCGATCCGCTGGCGCTGCGGCACCAGTCCGGCACCCTGTTCGACGGCGGCGAGATCGAGCCGGTTGAAGGCGCGATCATCCTGCAGGGCATGCTGGAGGACAGCAACGTCGAGCCGGTGTCGGAAATCGCCCGCATGATCGAAGTGCAGCGCGCCTACGAGCTGGGCCAGAAATTCCTGGATGCCGAGGATGAGCGTGTCCGCGGCGTGATCCAGGCGCTTGGAAGGTAAGGGTAGACGATGAAAGCCTTGCAGATCGCCGCAACCGGCATGTCGGCCCAGCAGATGAAGGTCGACGTGGTGTCGAACAACCTCGCCAACATGTCGACCACGGGCTACAACCCCCGCCGCGCCGATTTCGCCGACCTGCATTACCAGCAGATGGCGCGACCGGGCAGCGTTTCGGCTGCGGATGGGTCGATGCTGCCGACCGGTGTGCAGATCGGGCTTGGGGTGCGACCGGCCAGCGTGTCGGTGATCCTGGGTCAAGGCTCGCTGGATGCGACCGGGGCTGATCTGGACGTCGCGATCGACGGGGCTGGCTATATCGAGGTGCAGATGCCGACCGGCGTCACCGGCTATACCCGCGACGGGGCGCTGAAACGCTCGGCGGACGGGCAGATCGTGACATCGGACGGCTATCCCGTGGTCCCGGGGATCACGATTCCCAGCGACACGCGCGGCCTGACCATCAGCCCGTCCGGCGAAGTTTGGGCCGATTTCGCCGACCGGGTCGAGCCAGAGCTTCTGGGTCAGCTGACCCTGTCGTCCTTTGCCAACGAAAAGGGGCTGGAGGCGATCGGGTCGAACCTGTTCCTGGAAAGCCCGGCCTCGGGACCGCCCTTCTCGGGCGCGCCGGGGCTGGAGGGATTGGGGACGCTGCGCCAAGGGTATCTGGAAAGCAGTTCGGTCGACGCCGTACGCGAGGTGACCGAGCTGATCAAGGCACAGCGCGGCTACGAGTTGAACGCCAAGGTCATCACCGCCGCCGACCAGATGCTTGGCGCAACGACGCAGCTGCGGTGATGCGGGTCCTCTTGATCCTTGTGGCGCTGACCGGCCCCGCGATGGCAGACAGCCTGGTCGCGACCCGCACGATCCGGGCGCAGACGGTGATCGGGCCGGACGACATGGCTCTGGTCGACGCCGCCCTGCCCGGCGCGTTGGATGACCCCGCCCTGGCCCTGGGGCTGGAGGCGCGGGTTGCGATCTATGCCGGACGGCCGATCCGCAGCCAGGACCTCGGCGCACCCGCGCTGGTGGACCGCAACCAGCTGGTATCGCTGATCTATCTGTCGGGTGGGCTGGCGATCTCGACCGAGGGCCGCGCGCTGGAGCGTGGGGCCGAGGGGGATGTTGTCCGGGTGATGAACCTTGGCTCGCGCACCACGGTCAACGGCCGCGTCGGGCCGGATGGAGCAATCTATGTGGGATGGAAAGAGTAAGATGATGATGCGAATTGCCCTGGGCCTGACGCTGTGCCTTGCCGGATGCGGCAAGCTGGGACAGGTCGGCCGTGCGCCCGAATTCTCGCCGATCGACGGCAGCGCGCAGCACTATGCCCTGTATTCCGCCAACCTGCCGATGGATGAGGCGGCCGCGGCACCATCCGATGACTCGTCGCTTTGGGCGGCTGGAACGGATTCGCTTTTCGGCGACCGGCGGGCGGCCCGGCGCGGCGATATCCTGACCGTGGTGATCGAGATCGACGACAGCGCCTCGATCTCGAACTCCACGGGCCGCAACCGGACCGGCAACGTCAAGTCCGGCCTGACCGAATTCTTCGGGATCCCGCAACGCCTGGATGAAAGCCTGCCGGAAGGGGCCAGCATGGCCGAAGCGGTCGAAACCGGATCGTCGTCGACTTTCAAGGGCTCGGGCAACGTGGCGCGGACCGAACAGCTGACCTTGCGGGTGGCCGCCACAGTGGTCGAGGAACTGCCGAACGGCGTCTTGCGGATCGAAGGCCAGCAGGAAGTCCGGGTGAACTTTGAAATGCGCGAGCTGATCGTGACCGGCTTTGTCCGGCCCGCCGACATCTCGCGCCAGAACGAGATCACCTATGACAAGATCGCCGGGGCCCGGATCGCCTATGGCGGGCGCGGACAGATCACCGATGTCCAGCAGCCGACCTATGGCCAGCAGGCCGCCGACATCGTGTTGCCGTTCTGATGCTGCGCAAGCTGCTTCCCATCCTTCTTGCGCTGGTCGGTCTTGGCGGCGGCGTGGGCGCGGGTCTGTTCCTGCGCCCGGCCCCCGCACCCGACCATGCCGCCACCGATGCCGATCCTGCCGGGGCCGAGGGCGACGCCCATGCCGAAGCGGGGACCGAAGACCCAGCGGCCGACGGCGACCACGCCGAGGATGAGGCGACCGGCCCGGAATACGTCAAGATGAACAACCAGTTCGTCGTTCCGGTCGTCGAACAGGGCCGGGTCGCGGCCATGGTCGTGCTGTCCCTGTCGCTGGAAGTTGACGTCGGCAACACCGAAGCGGTCTACACGCGTGAGCCAAAGCTGCGCGACGTTTTCCTGCAGGTCCTGTTCGACCATGCCAACATGGGCGGGTTCAGCGGCAGTTTCACCGACGGCTCGAACCTGGTCGTCCTGCGCACCACCTTGAAAGAGGCCGCAACTCTGGTCCTGGGCAAAGTGGTGACCGATGTGCTGATCACCGACATCGCCCGCCAGGACAGCTGAGCCCTACTTGCGCACTCGCAGCCGGGCCAAGGCGCCATCCAGCGCCTGGACCCGGCCAAAGGCATGCCCGGCGACGCCTTTGGCGTCGATCAGGTCGGCGGACTGGCGGGCGATTGTGCCGTTCAGCTCGGCCCGGCGAACATCGGCCCAGCGTTGGTAGGCCACGTCCACCATCCCGGCCGCCACCGGCGGCAGATCGGCGGGGGCCGCAGCGGCGTTGATCGAGGCCAGCTGGTCACGGCTGCGCTCCAACCGGTCGGCGGCCTGCTTCAGGGCCATCAGCCGCTGGTCCAGCACCAGTTGCGCCAGGGCCTGCAGACGCTGCATGTCGTGTCTCTGGCTCATCTGCGGCGCGCCCGTTTGCGCATGGCATCGGCGAACCGGATCGCGGCGGCGACCGCACGGTAGTGGTCGACGGAAATCTCTTGCCCGATCTCGACCGAGGCATGGATCGCCCGCGCCGTGGGCGGATCGCTGTGCAACGGGATGCCGTGTTCGGCAGCCCTTTCGCGGATCGCCCGGGCGATTTCGTCCACACCTTTGGCAACGCAGACCGGCGCACCACCCTTTTTGCGGTCCCATTTCAGCGCGACGGCATAATGCGTCGGGTTGACCACAACGACATCCGCCGTTGCCACATCCTGCAGCATCCGGTTCGTCGCGACCTCTTGCGCCCTTTGCCGCCGCGACGCCTTCATCTGCGGGTCGCCTTCGCTTTCCTTGAATTCGTCCATCATCTCCTTGCGGGACATGCGGTTGCGCTTGGCATGCAGGTGGACCTGCCAAAGGTAATCGACGCCGCCAAAGCACAGGGCGATCAGAAAGACGATCAGGACAAAGTCCAGCATCAGTCGGGCGAGAAGCAGACTGGACTGACCCGGACCCAGGTAGATGCTTTCCAGGATCTGCGGCAATCGCGCGGCAAGAAACAGGTACAGCACCGCCGAGACCAGGCCCAGTTTGAGGCCGCTCTTGGCGAACTCGACCAGGCCCTCGACCCCGAACTTGTGTCGCGCCGTCGCCAGCGGCGAAATCCGCGACAGTTTCGGCATCAGTTTTTCCGGCGCGAAGACCAGACCGCGCGACGCCAGGATGACGAACAGGACAAAAAGCCCCGGAATCAGCAGCAAAAGCAGGCTGGGACCGGCAAAGGCGATCAGAAGACCGGCCAGCGGACCACTGGACCCGGCGGTCATCAGGCTGGACAGGCGGTCGGACTGGTCCAGAAGCACCACCCCGGCATCGCCCACGCGGTCCACCACCCAGCCGCCCAGCCCGGCAAGCCCCATAAGCAGGCCGCCGATCGCTGCGGCGGACAGCAGGTCGGGCGCGCGGGGGATGTCGCCACGTTTGCGCGCCTCTTCCAGCTTGTGCGGCGAGGCGTCGTGCTCCTTGTCGGCGTCGTCGTCGGCCTCTTCGCTCATCTCGGCGGGCCGAACGGTTGCGCGACATGGGCCACGAATGCATCAAGCCAGACCGAAAGCAGAAGCGGGACCGCGATGGCCAGCAAGGCCAGGCTGCCGAGTGTCAGGGCCGGAGCGCCGATCATCGAGACCATCAGCTGCGGCATCGCGCGGTTGATGGCACCCAGCGCCAGGTTGTAGATCGTCCCGCCAATCACGAAGGGGGCGGCCAGCGAAAAGGCCAGGCCAAAGGTCTGGCTGATCAGGGCCAGTCCCCAGTCCGCCACCTGGCCCGGATCGGGATAGCCGCCTGCGGGCAGGATCTGGTACGACCGGACGATCAGCTCGGCCGCTGTGACATGCAGCCCGGCCGCCAAGGCCAGCGCGACCCCCGCCATCACCAGCAGGTTGCCGATGGCCGGTTGCGGTTCAGGGGCCGCCCCGGCAAAAAGCTGCGACAATGTGGTCGCCTGGGCGATGATCGAGGCCGCGGTCAGCAGCGCCAGGACGTAAAACCGCATCCCGATGCCCAGGATCAGACCCGCCGCCGCTTCGCCCGCAAGCGCTGAAATCGCCGGTTCAGGGGTGCTGGCTGCAATCTGCTCGGCCACGAGGGGGGTGACGATCAGGCTTAGCGCCACCACCAGGACAAGCTTGACGCGCTGCGGCACGGCCGTTTCGCCAAGGCCCGGCATCAGGGCCACCACGGCCCCGATCCGAACAAAGACCAATGCGGCCACCCAGACCACCGCCTGCGCCAGGTCCAGAAGGCTGGACAGGTCGGCAACGACCTCGTTCATGCCGGGACCTGCCCCAACAGGGCCGGACGGGCGTCCGTGCCGATCTCTTCATAGGACAGGACCGGCATGTGCAGCCCCTTGGCCTGAACCACCGTGCGCAAGAAGCGGCGGCGCGCGACCGAGGTGACCAGCGCGGGCGACACCCCGCTTTCCGAAGCGCGGTTGACCCGTTCAGTCAGGCCATTCGCCAGACGGGCGAACAGGTCCGGCGGCAGGGCGATGTCGCGCTGCCCCCGGTCGCTGTCGATCTGATAGGTCGCAAAGGTCTTTTCCCATTCCGGGGCGAGCTGGATCAGCGGAACCGACCCATCCGGACGCTTCAGCTCAGCCACGATCTGAAAGCCCAGCCGCTGCCGGACATGTTCGCAGATCGCCTCGGCCGACCCCAGATGCCGCCCTTCGGCCGTCGCTTCCAGGATCAGCGGCAGATTGCGGATCGAGACCCGCTCCTCCAGCAAAAGCCGCAGGACGGCCAGAAGCAGGTCGACCGGAACCTTCTCGGGCAGAAGCTCATCCAGCAGTCGGCGGTTCGCTTCGGCCCGGACGGGATCGGACAGACGGGTGAATTCATCCAGCAGCCGCCGCAGCCCGCGCAAGGTGAAAAGCCGCGACAGGTTGGCCTTCAGCACCTCCAGCAGGTGGGTGGCCAGAACTTCGGTCGGACTGACGACGGTCAGGCCTGACAGCGCGGCGTCCTCTTGCTGATCCGGGCGGATCCAGCGGGCCGGGGCACCATAGACCGGCTCGCGGACGTCAAGGCCGTCGGGGGCCTGCGCGCCATCGGTCAGCAGCACCAGAACCCGGTCGGGATACAGCCGGTCCGACACCCGCTCCACCCCTTGCAGCCGGATCCGGTAGTGCCCAGGGGGCATCGACGCCTCATCCGTCAGGCGGATTTCCGGCAGGATGATCCCGAACGCCGAGGCGACATGGTTGCGCATGTTGGCGATGCGACCGTCAAGCCCGGTCGCCGGGTCCAGCGCCATGGCGACAAGGTTCGGGGCGAACTCGATATGTATGTCATCGAAGTCAAGCACATCGCCCATTGACCGGGTTCGGGCCGGCTCGACCGGCGCGGGCGGGGCGACCAGGTTCTGCCGCATCCGCCGCGCCTGGGTGAACGCAAAGCCACCCAAGGTCAGCGCCGCCACCATGAAGGGCAGAAACGGCATGCCCGGCACGATCGCAAACAGCGCCATCAGGCCCGCAACCGTGCCCAGCGCCCCCGGATAGCGGCCAAGCTGGGCAAAGAACGACACGTCAACCGCGCCCTTCTGGCCGCCCTTGGCCAGAAGAAGCGCCGCCGCGACCGAGATGATGACCGCCGGAATCTGTCCGACCAGCCCGTCGCCAACGGTCAGGATCGTGTAGGTTTCGAACGCGGTGGCAATGTCCAGATCATGCACCAGAACTCCGACCAGAAGCCCGACCACGATGTTCAGCCCGGTGATCATCAACCCGGCGATGGCGTCGCCCTTGACGAACTTCGACGCCCCGTCGAGCGAGCCGAAGAACGTCGTCTCGGCCAGCTCCAGCTCGCGCCGGCGCTTGGCCTCGGCGTGGTCGATGGCCCCGGCGGACATGTCGGCGTCGATGGCCAGCTGGCGACCCGGCATCCCGTCCAAGGCAAACCGCGCGCCCACCTCGGCCATGCGTCCCGCGCCTTTGGTGATGACGATGAAGTTGACGATCAGCAGCACGATGAAGATCACGATGCCAAGGACCAGATTGCCGCCCATGATGAACTGGGCGAACCCCTCGATGACATGGCCCGCCGCGTCGGTGCCGGTGTGGCCCTGGCCGATGATCAGCTTGGTGGAGGACACGTTCAGCGACAGCCGCAACAGCAACGAGGCCAGAAGGATCGTCGGGAAGGCCGAGAAATCCAGCGGCCGATCGATGAACAGCGTGACCGTCAGCATCAGAATCGCCAGGGCGAAGGAAACGGCCAGGCCGATGTCCAGCAGGAACGCGGGCACGGGCAGGATCATCATGACGATCACGGCCATCAGCCCGATGGCCAACAGGATCGTCGGCCGGAGGATCGCCGCCAGGCTGAGGCCGGTGGGCATGTCAGTAGTCTCCGATCAGCGGGCCGCCGCCGCCGGATTGCGGCACCAGCGATCCGTTGCCACCCGCCGGTCCGGCCAGCAGCAGCGGAAAGCGGTTGTCGCGGCTGACCTCCTCGGCCAGATCGGGCGGGGGAGCATCGCTTAGCCCCGCATAGGCCTGTTCAAAAAGCGCGCGGTAGCGGTCGGCATGGTCCGGGGTCGCCGAATGGTAGGCCGCCGCCGCATCGGCCCAATTGCCCGAGGTGCTGTAATGGCCGGCCAGAAATTCGGCCGCGTAGCCTGCGTTCAGGTTTGGGTCAAGCATGTCGGACAGCGAGGCGAAGCCCTTGGAATGCCAGCGAATGTTCAGCTGGAAACAGCCCACGTCCAGGTTGGTCAATCCCTGGTCCAACGTCAGTTGGGCGTGGGTTTCGGCCTCTTCCTTGGTGTCGAACCAGCGGCCATCGCCTGCCACATTGACCGTCCAGGGCCAGGGTCGATCATCCCGCCCGGTTTCGACGACGGCAATGGCAAGCAGGACTTCGTAAGGGACGCCGGTCGCTTCGGCCGCTTCGGCTGCGGCGGAAAGGCACAGGGTCGACGGATCGTTCCGCGCCTGCACCGGCAGCGAAAGCAGCGTTCCCAGGGCCAGCGCACTCAGGTTTCGGCGGTGTCTTAAGGACATCAAAGGCTCCGGTTCCGGCTTCTGCCGTATGGCCTGACGCTAGCGCGCGAATCTTTCCATGTGGTTAGCGCTGCCTGCTTTGTGCCCCTGTGTCGCCCGATGTGCGGGTGGATCAGTCCTGCGGGCCGGGAACCTCGGCAAGGAGGGCCGCCACCGCTGCCCGCATCGCGGCGCTGTCTTCCAGCAGGCTGGCACTTTGACCCAGGGGACCCGCGTCCGGCGCGGGGGCCAAGGCCGTGGCCAACCGGGCCGCGTTGGCCCAGGGGTTGTCGCCATCGGCACTGATCGCCGCCCAGTCGCGCTGCCAGGTCAGCACACGACCGGCCGCATCCGCAGACCCGGCGGCCAGCAGGGCATCATGCGCCGGGGCATAGGCGCCCAGCTGGATCAGCGCCTTCGCCTCCAGCTCCTGAGCAGCAGGCGTTGCGATTCCGGCCACAAGATCCGCCGCGGCCTGTGCATCCCCGCGCATGAACTCTGCCTCGGCAGCAAGCTGACGCCGCTCGGGTGGATCGTCCTTGGCCACGGGCCCCAGCCAGCGCAAGGCGGCATCGGCAAAACCCAGCTGGACCAGACGGGCGGCCATCCGGTCGGCATCGTCCACGGCAATCGCCGGGACCGGGTCGGTGGGCCCCAGAACGGCATGGGTCAGGAACGCGTCATCGGTCGCGCGCACCGGCAGCACCTGCCACAGATCGCGCGCTGCCTTTTCGTCGTCGCCCGCCGCGGCAAAGGCGGCGTCAACGTCGCCCGATAGCGCCAGCGCAAGCACAAGGGCGCGATGCAGGTCGGGTTCGTCGGCGCGACCCTCGGCCTCGCGCAGAAGAGTGCCCAGGGTCAGTGCAACCTCGGGCGCAAGCGGGGTGCCGTCGCGAAAATGCGTCTCGACCAGAGTGATCAGGCTGTCGCCGTCATCGGCACCCGCCAGAGCCGCCGTTTCGGCATGCGCCTGCGCGCTGTCAAGATCGCCGTCGTGCAGGTCAGCCTTGGCATCCAGAAGCGCCAGGTCGGCCGGGTCGGTGTCCGGCGTGCGTTCGATGGTACTGCGGATCACGCGCGCCGCTTCGGCATCGTCGCGGGCCAGGAACTTGTCGGCCAGCGCCCCGCCAAGGTGGTGGCGCAGGTGCGGCGGCAGGGCAAGGAAACCGCGCAGGATCGCGTCGGTGTTGACTTCGGGACCTGCGGGCAGCCGATCTAGAGCCAAGGCGGCCCACAGCGCCGCCGCCCCGTCGCAGCCCACCATGCTGGCAAACGCTGTACCCGGGTCGGTGTCGCCGTCGACAACCCGCGACATCGACAGATAGACTGGCAGGATGTCGGGCGGATCATCCTGCAAAAGGGCGGCATAAAGCCGCGCCTCGGCCCCGAACCCCAGGTAGAGGTGGGTCTGGACCGCGCGCAGGGCGGCGTCGGGATCGACGCGATCAAACTCTCCGAACAGAGAGGAGCGCGCCTCTGACAGAAGCTCCGCAGGTGGCAGGTCCCTGCCCCAGGCTGCGACGTCCAGATCGGCGTCGTCCAGACAGACGGCCCCCGTGGTCACGACGTCCTTGGCGCTGCCCGGTCGCACGTCGATCCCCGCAGCCTCACCCAGGTGGATGGTCGTCCAGGGCAGTTCGCCCCATTCGGTGTCGGGATGTTCGGTCGGCTTGCCCGGAAGTTCCATCTCGACGATGCCATCGGCGGCCCCGCGGCTGATCTGGGCCAAAAGCTCGTCGCGCAGGGGATCAAGCGACACCGCCCCGGTCGGAAGATCCAGCGCCGGTTCGGGGCCCGCCTTGCCCACGACTGCCGCAGAAGCGGTGCGCCAGTCATAGCTGCCCGGCATCCCGGCCTTTGCGGTGGCATCGGGGCTGGCCTTGCTGTCGTAGTCCAGGGCGGGGGCGGACAGATCCAGCGCCGCCTCAAAGCTGGAGCCTGCGGGCGGGGGGCCATCCTTGATGTCAAGAACGATCATCCCGGGCCGATATTCAAAGGGAAAGACGTGGCAGTCGCAGGCCAGCGACAGGTGCAGCGCCCCGCTTTCGGGGTCGACGCGCAGCGCTTGCAGCCGGGTGCGCGGGATCCGGTCCCAGACCCGCGACAGGTCATAGGCGGGCTGGTCGGGCCCCTTGGCCGCGAAGCCGTAGCCCAGCGGCAGACGCCCGACGGTCCAGTCAGCCGCGGCGGGCAGCTCGATCACCAGTCGGGTGAAATCGTCGTGTTCCCCCGAGGCGACGCGCGCGGTCTGGGCCTGCGCGGCGCCAAGGCTGGCCAGCAAGACCAGAAGCGCGCGCAGGATCATGCCGCATCCTGCTTGAGGTTGCGCATCGCCTCCTCCAGGTCACTGAAGCCGGGGCGGACATGGTGCGGCGTGTTCTGGCGGCCGACCTCGATGCAGATGTTGGCCGGATGACGGTGCAGGTTGGCAATCAGCACCTCGCGGATCAGCTGGTAGAAATGGATGTCGTCTTCGACAACCGTCTTCACCCGCGCGGCGAAGGGGCCCATCAGGCCATAGGCCAGGAACACGCCCAGGAAGGTGCCGACCAGCGCGCCACCGATCATCTTGCCCAGCACTTCGGGGGGTTGGTCGATCGATCCCATGGTCTTGATCACCCCCAGAACCGCCGCGACGATCCCCAGAGCGGGCAACCCGTCGGCCACTGTCTGCAGCGCGTGACTGGAGTGCATCGCATGGTGCAGCGTCGCCTCCATCCGCTTGTCCAGCACCTCCTCGACCTGGTGGGGGTCGTCATAGTTCATCGAGGCCGCGCGCAGCGTGTCGCAGATCAGGTCCATCGCTTCATGGTCGTGCTGAATGCGGGGATAGCGGCCAAAGATTGCCGAGCTGTCCGGCGATTCGATGTGTTCTTCCATCGCCACGGGGTTTGCGCGGGCCAGGCGGATAAGTTCAAAAAGCAGGCACAACAGATCGCGATAGTCGTCCGTCTTCCATTTCGGACCCTTGAAGACCTTGCCGATGTCTTTCAGCGTGTGCTTGACCGCGCCCATGTCGTTGGAGATCAGGAAGGCGCCGACTGCGGCACCGCCGATCATGATCATCTCGAACGGCAGCGCCTTCAGGATGATGCCAAGCTTGCCCCCGGCCAGCACGTAGCCGCCGAAAACCATGATGAGAATGACGGCGATGCCGACGAGGCCAAGCATTGGGGCGTCCTGTGCCAGGGGTGCTGCGGTCAGTATCCACGCGGGCGGTTAAGACTTTGTGAGCGGCCTAGTCTTTCGGCACGTTGGCGTTCCGCCCGGCCACGATGACGCTGACGCCATAGGCGGCCTCGGCCGACATGCCCGACAGGATCGCTGCAGCCGATTCGGGGGGCATCCGGCCCAGGAAGCCGGCAGCGAATTCGGGCGACATGGTTTCGAAAAGCTTGGCCGCGTCCTTGGGCTTCATCGCCTGATAGACCTTGATCAGACGCTCCACATCCGCCTCGGCCGCGCCGTCGGCCAGCGCAAGCGTCGCCGCAAGCTTGGCCTCCATCGTCTCAAGCTGGACCATCCGGTCGGTCACGGCCTGATCCGCCAGGGCCAGGGCGGCAAGGCGGTCCTGCAGCGATGCCTCGCGCGCGGCCAGCCGCTCCTCCCGCTGTTTCAGCGCGTCCGACAGGGCGACCGGGCTTTCGCAGACGGCGGGCTCTGTCGCCACGGGCTCTTCCGGGTCGGCTTCGGCATTGGCCATCGCCGTGCCGATCCCCGAGCCCAGCCGCAGCGCGCCCGAGGTCGCGAACAGCATCGCGACGATGAACAGCGCCCCGCGCCCCGCCTTGCGCCGACCGCTCATTCGGCGGCCTCCAGCGTTGACCGGGACGCGCGGCGGCGGACAAAGCGCAGGCGACGCTCTTCCTCTTCGGGTTCTTCGACGACCGGGGCCTTGAGGGGTGCTTTCGGATCCGGCAGATCGTGCAGCGAGGCGACCAGCAGTTCCAGCCGCCGTGCCACCGCTTCGCCGCGCGCCGTCAACCCTTCCAGGCTTTCGGCCGACCCGTTTGCCGCCCCGCGCGCCTGTTCCAACGCGCGCGTCATGTCGTCCACCTGCGCCGACAGGACCGCGATCGCCCCGCCCATTCCGGTTTCAAGCGTGGTGAACCGCTTGAGCCGCGAGGCCAGGACATAGCAGTAGATCGCGGCCCCGAACGAGCCTGCGACCAGAAGGATGTCGGCGATCAGGTCCATGGTGCCCCCTAGTTCAGCACGAATTCGGTGATGAGCAGATCGCGCACGCGGCCCTCGCCGGTGACGATCTGGATGCGGCGCAGCATCTGCGACCGCAGTTTCGCCATCGCGGCGGGATTCTCGATCTCGGACACGTCGACGGCGCGCAGGTAACTGTTCAGGACATCCAGAATGCGCGGCGTCAGCAAGGTGACATCCGCAACGGCGCTGTCCACAACCTCGACCTGGGCGGTAAAGCGCAGATGTTCGCTGCCCGAGGTCGGCCCAAGCGAGATCACCATGGTTTCCAAGGGCACGAACGCGACCCCGCTAAGCGGTCCGGGGACGGCTTCGGCATGATCTTCTTCTGCGCCACCCCCAAGAATCAGCCCTGACCAGGTCGCATAGAACCCGGCCCCGCCCAGCACCAAAGCCAGCACAAGCCCGATCAAAAGCGGCTTTTTCGACCGCTTTTTCGGGGCTTCGTCAGGGATCGCTTCTGCAACTGCCACGGCCTGCCTCTCATTTGCACAAGGCGACCATAGGCCAAAGGTCACTAACCGATTGTTAAGCGGCGTCGGTCATTCGTGGGTCACCGGCAGAAGCGCCGGGCGGAGAATCGCCTTGCAGAACGTGATCGACCTCTGGACCAACATGGACATGCGCCGCCGGATCATCGTGATCGGCGCCACGCTGGCGATGTTCGCTGCCGTGCTTGGGCTTAGCCGGATGGCCGCGCAGCCGGAAATGGTGCTGCTTTATGCCGGGCTTGAACCCGGCGCGGCGGGGGATGTGATCGCGGCCCTGGACCAGCGCGGCGTGAGCTATGAGATTTCGGGCGATTCGATCCTGGTTGATGCCGCCCAGCGCGACAGCCTGCGCATGGCCCTGGCCGGCGAAGGTCTGCCTGCGGCGGGTGGTGCGGGATATGAGCTTCTGGACACCCTGTCAGGCTTTGGCACCACCGCGCAGATGTTCGATGCCGCCTACTGGCGCGCAAAGGAGGGCGAACTTGCGCGCACCTTGCTTGCCATGCCGGAGATTCGGGCGGCACGCGTCCACATCGCCAGCGCACCCTCGCGCACGTTCCAGCCGGAAAGCTCGGCGTCGGCCTCGGTCACGCTGACCACGGTCCGGGGCGATCTCGGCGAAAGTCAGGCCATGGCGATCCGCCATCTGGTCGCCAGCGCCGTGGCCGGGATGCGACCGGATGCGGTGCAGATCATCGATACCGTGTCCGGCCTGATCGGCGGACAAGAGGGGGAGGGTGTGAATTCCAGCGATGCCGCCGACAGGTCCGCCGCAATCCGTGGCAATGTCGAACGCCTGCTTGCCGCCCGCGTCGGGCCGGGCAAATCCGTGGTCGAAGTTGCCGTAAGCCTGGTGTCAGAGCGCGAATCGATCACCGAACGGACCTTTGACCCGCAGGGCCGCGTCGCGATTTCCTCGGAAACCGAAGAGCGCAGCGGAAACTCTACCCAGCCCGGGGGCGAGGTCACGGTCGCCTCGAACCTGCCCGAAGGCGATGCCGCGGCGGGGGGCAACGGGTCCAGCCAGACCTCGGAAACGCGCGAACGGGTGAACTACGAAGTCTCGGAAACCCAGCGCGAGGTGTTGCGCGGCCCGGGTGACATCAAGCGGCTGACCGTGGCCGTGATGGTGGACGGCGTGGTGACCGTCGCGGCGGACGGCACGCGCACTTGGGCACCCCGCACCGAGGAGGAACTGACCACCCTGCGGGAGCTTGTCGCCTCGGCTGTCGGCCTGGACGAGGCGCGGGGCGACGTCCTGACCCTGAAAACGCTGGAGTTCCAAGAACTTCCGACTGAACTTGGCACCGAAGCCTCTGCCAGCCTTCTGCCCCAGATCGGGCCGCTGGACGTCATGTCGATGATCCAGACCGCTGTCCTGGCCGTCGTCGCGCTGGTGCTGGGCCTGTTCGTCGTGCGACCGATCCTGGCGTCATCCTCGGCCCGGGCGGCCCTGCCCGCGCCGGAGGCCCCGCTTGCCCTGCCGTCGCTTGGTGGCAGCGAAAGCATGGCGCTGAACGGCGAGGTGGACCTGGGCTATCCGATGGGCGGCTTTGCGATGGAGGACGGCGCGCTTGGCGACACCGCGGTCGAAGACGACCCGGCCAGCCGCCTGCGCCGCCTGATCGAACAGCGCCAGA
>ENA-UOWO01004877-UOWO01004877.1-activated-sludge-metagenome-genome-assembly--contig:-NODE-4877-length-14555-cov-8.410138_pt1 | contig 14555 bp, 16 predicted proteins | sample MGYA00238148_ERZ761564 | MGnify/ENA primary metagenome ERZ761564 (study PRJEB28885, sample SAMN05720194) | activated sludge metagenome | isolation source: Anaerobic digester | place: USA...
GCGGCATGAGTGCCATTGCCACCACCCTGATGACTTTCCTGAGTCCGGGTGATGTAGTACTATACAGTAATCCGCTTTACGGGGGAACCCATAAATTCATTCATCATATTCTGACGCACTATGGAGTGGAAGTGATTGGTTTCAGAGCCGGACAAACACGCAAAGAGATTGAACGTATGCTGGTGGATAGCGGGGATGCAAAGCGGTTAAAAATGATTTTTATAGAAACCCCGGCGAATCCCACCAATGATCTTATTGATATAGAAATGTGCAATATCATCGCAAAACGTTTTTCTTTTCCGGATAAAAAAGTATTACTGGCGGTGGACAATACTTATATGGGACCACTCTGGCAGCACCCGCTGAAACTGGGTGCAGACCTGGTGCTATATTCTGCAACAAAATATATCGGCGGGCACAGTGATGTGATTGCCGGGGCCGTGGTAGGTTCGGCTGACCTCGTAGGACAAATTAAGAAGACCCGTACTTTTTTTGGCACAATGATCGACCCGCATACCAGCTGGCTGCTGATGAGGAGTCTTGAAACACTGAAGATCCGGATGGAAGCGGCAGCGGCCAATGCGGAGAAAGTGGCCGCATTCCTTCTCAACCATCCCAAAGTGGAGAAGGTCTATTACCTGGGTTTTACGGCTATGAATAACCCTGAACAGGAAGCTATATTTAAAAAACAATGCCTTGGAAAGGGGGCCATGCTGAGTTTTGATATTGAAGGCGGCGAGCAGGAAGCCTTTGCTTTCCTGAATAGTCTGCGACATATTAAACTGGCGGTCAGCCTGGGTGGTACGGAAAGCCTGGCCGAACATCCGGCCACCATGACGCATTCTGACGTGCCTTTCGGGGAGAAGGAGGAATTGCATATCACGAGTAAGCTTATCCGGCTCAGTATCGGAATAGAGCACTGCGACGATATTATAAGTGATATTGAACAGGCCCTGGAAAAGGTTAAACAGCCTGAAGTGGCCTTGTGATTATTGTCACCGGTTCTTGTTGGCAGGCGGGCTATTTTTGTATAAATAATATAATATGCCAACGATAAAAATGACCACGCAGGATTTCAAAGACAAAGTCTTCAATTACGAAACAGAGAAAGAATGGAAATACCAGGGTTCCTTACCTGCAATTATCGATTTTTATGCGGATTGGTGCGGGCCCTGCAAAATGGTGGCTCCAGTACTCGAAGAATTATCCGTAGAGTATGAAGGCAAACTCCTGATCTATAAAGTAGATACGGAGGCAGAACAGGAACTGTCCGCGGTTTTTGGTATCCAGAGCATCCCGACCTTGTTGTTCATCGATGCTGCCGGAGAACCGATGATGCAGCCCGGTGCTTTCCCGAAACATGTATTTAAGAAAGTGATTGAGGAAAAACTGCTGGCCCCCGCTAAGACAGAAGAATAATATTTTGATAGAGTAGAAAAAAAGAATCCTGCAATGCATTTGCGGGATTTTTATTTAGCAAAACCCAATACAGTTTCCCGCAGATAGCGCAGATGGCCACGCAGATTTTCGCAGAAGTCTCTGCCGGTTCTTTTTATTGCTTACTTGCAATTACGGGTACTTAAAGAATCTTAAACTTCAGGAAATAAATCTGCGTTGATCTGCGTAATTAATCTGCGTCCTCTTCGGGAAATGTATTTTTTGTCTCGCAGATAGCGCAGATGGCCACGCAGATTTTCGCAGAAGTCTCTGCCGGTTCTTTTTATTGCTTACTTGCAATTACGGGTACTTAAAGAATCTTAAACTTCAGGAAATAAATCTGCGTTGATCTGCGTAATTAATCTGCGTCCTCTGCGGGAAATGTATTATTTGTCCCGCAGATAGCGCGGATGGCCACTCAGATATTCACCGAAGTTCACTGCCTGTATTTTGCTGCTTCCATGAGATCACGCAATTATAAAGTATCATTAACTATAGGAAATGATACAGCGTTGATCTGCGTAATTAATCTGCGTCCTCTGCGGGAAATGTATTACTTCAGCATGTCCTGAAACTTTTTCGTATCATAATTCGCACTGCCCACTTCATTGAACAGGATCTCGCCTTTTTCATTGAAAATAACTGTCATCGGAATCCCATCCGTTACAAAAAGCTGGGGCAGGTCACTGGCCGGGTAATAAACGGGAAGTCTCATATTGTTATTCGCCGCATAGTTTTTGGCTTTCTCAAAATTGTCATCCAGGGAGAGCATGACAAATTCAACTTTTGCCGGATCCGTTTTTGCCCCCAGGCTTTCTATGGATGGAATTTCAGCACGACAGGGCGGACACCAGGTAGCCCATAAGTTAACGAATACTTTTTTCCCTTTAAATTGGGCCATATCCACAATTTCTCCGCGGCCGTTCCTCATGCGGAAAGAAGGCAGGGAAGATGGCGTAGCGGGTGCCGCATTATTCTGTATAGTATCGGCAACAACAGGCGTGGTTTCAGTGATCGCCTGGGCCGAATCGGGTCCCGGGGCCGTTTTCGTTGATTGATCAGTACAGGCGCCCAAAAAGAGAAGCAAGGCAACAGAAAAGAAAACTATTTTCATGTATATATGATTTGAGGTGCAAAATCCGGTGTTTCGGTGCAAACATCGGTGATTAATATCACTGCCGGTTTGCCAGTGAAGGTGCAAATTTGTTAAAACTATTTCAAATGCAGCAGTTTTGGGACGAACGCTACCAGGAAAATGAAAATGTATATGGGGAAGCCCCCAATGCCTATTTCAAGGCTTTTATCGATACCCTGCAACCGGGCACCCTTTTATTGCCGGCAGAGGGAGAGGGCCGCAATGCCATTTATGCCGCTTCCAGGGGCTGGGTGGTGGAAGCTTTTGATTATAGTGCGGTAGCCCGGGAGAAGGCACTGAAACAAGCGGCGGCAAAAGGAGTAAAGATCCGCTATGACCTGCAGGATATTGCCCAATTCAAAGCCTCCAAACAATATGATCTGGTGGCCCTGCTGTATGTACACCTGCCTGCCGCTCTACGACATGACTTTCATACGACCATGTATAAATCTATAAAACCAGGTGGATTCCTTGTGCTCGAAGCATTCGCCAAAGAGCAACTGGGACGGAACAGTGGCGGACCCAAAGACGCCGCTCTCTTATATGACGCGCCTTCCATTTGCAGCGACTTTCCCTTCCTCCACCAGCTTTCCTGTGAGCAAAAGGAAGTCGTTCTGGATGAAGGACCCTTTCACCAGGGGAAGGCTGCCGTATTACGGCTGACCGGACAACGGTTATAAGGATTAGTGACTCAGGTAAGCACAGAACATCCAGACCAGTTTTTCCTGCTGACGGATATAATCACTCATTAAAGCATTGGTACCCTCATCATTGGCTTCGGCGGATAGCTGAAGTATTTCCCTTTCTTCATCCAGTAATATGCTGAGGCTGTCCATCACAGATTTTAAGGCGTCTTTCCCATTGCCCTGATTCTTCACTTCTTTGATCTTTGCATGTTTCAGGTAATCCGAGTAACTGTGATCGGGCACATGACCCAGGGTAAGAATCCGTTCGGCTACTTCATCAATCTTCAGTTGCAGATCCGTATAGAGTTCTTCAAATTTAAGATGCAGTTCAAAAAAATTATCTCCCTTGATATTCCAGTGAAAACCACGACTGTTGATATACAAGACCTGGAGATTGGATAATAATACATTCAGTTTGTCACCCAGTACTTTCGCTTTTGCGGCATCGAGGCCGATTCTGTTTTTTCTCATGATTCATCTTTTTCAATCCAAAATTAATCAGTGATCATTCAGCCCTGTTTGATTTATCTCATCAAAAGGTCGGAATTGGCCTGATTTTCATAACCGACCTAACCGTCTTTTGTATCCCTTTTTTTACATCCACGTGACTGAATTGAACGTGACTTCTATCACACCGGCCGGTTTTTAACAGATTCGCCGTTTATAAATCAGTTGTCCGCCTGAGGCGAATCATCCGGAACTGTGACAGAACACGCAGAACCGGGACTTCCCCGGGTGCAATTTTACATCGTAATTCAACACTCACTTAAAACGCTCAACATGAAACACCTTGTCATTCTCGGAGCAGGTACGGCCGGTACCATGATGGCCAATCACCTGAGCCATCATCTCAAAAGACCCGAATGGCGTATCAGTATCATTGACGAACGTACTGAACACCACTATCAGCCCGGTTACCTTTTCCTTCCATTTGATATCTATGAACCGGAAGATATTGTAAAATCCATCCAGGAATTCATCCCCAAAACCGTTGATCTGGTCCAGGCTTCTATTGACCGGATCGTGCCTGAGGATAATAAAGTGATGATGACTGATGGCAGCGTGGTCATTTATGATGTAATGATCGTGGCCACCGGTGCCAAAATTGCCCCGGAAGAAACCGAAGGTATGAAAGGCAGCGAATGGCACCAATCCGTTTTTGATTTTTACACCTTTGAAGGCGCCCTGAATCTCCGGAATAAATTAAGAGACTGGAAAGGCGGTAAACTGGTGGTGCATATCACAGAAATGCCGATCAAATGCCCCGTAGCCCCGTTGGAATTTGCCTTCCTGGCCGATTCTTATTTCAAGCACAAGCATATGCGGGATAAAGTAGAAATCACCTATGTAACCCCGCTGAGTGGTGCCTTTACGAAACCAAAAGCTACTGCCACCCTGGAACATCTGCTGGAAGATAAGCATATCAATATCGAAAGTGATTTTGCCATCGAGCAGGTAGACAATGAAAACAAGAAGATCATTGATTACGGCGGACGTGAAATTCCCTTTGATATACTGGTAACGGTACCCACCAATAAGGGCGATGCCGTGATGGAGCGTTCCGGTATGGGTGATGACCTTAATTATGTACCTACACATAAAGCAACCTTGCAGTCCAAATCGTATCAGAATGTGTTTGTGCTGGGAGATGCGAGTAATATCCCTGCCTCCAAGGCCGGATCCGTAGCGCACTTTGAAGCCGAGATCCTCACTGAAAACATTTTACGTTATATAAAAGGCGAACCGTTGAAAGAAGAGTTTGACGGACACGCCAACTGTTTCATTGAAACCGGTGGTGGTAAAGCGCTCCTGATCGACTTCAACTATACCCATGAACCCGTTGAAGGTACCTTTCCGTTTGCTGGTTTAGGTCCGCTCCGCCTGTTAAAGGAAAGCCGGATGAACCATATGGGCAAACTGGCCTTCCGCTGGATATACTGGCACATGTTGCTGAAAGGAACGCATATTCCGTTTGTCTCCGCCACCATGTCCGAGTCCGGTAAGCATTACGAAAAAGCAGAAACTGTATAATAGAATCATTCACACTTAAAAATTTATTTTATGGAAAAAGTAATTGCAGGTAAAACCATCCACGTAAACGAAGAAGGTTTTATGACCGATTTTAAAGAATGGGATAATACGGTTGGGGAAGCACTGGCCGCTGAAAATGAAATCAGCCTCAGTCCCCGTCATTGGGAAGTACTGGGCTATTTGCAGACCGAATTTAAAAATGAAGTGCCCCTGAGCATCCGCAAGATCGGTAAAAGCGGAGTGGTGGATATCAAGGAATTCTACCAGCTTTTCCCGAAAGCTCCGTTGAAAACCGCGACTAAAATTGCCGGCATACCTAAACCTGCCAGCTGTATTTAATCAACGCAAAACAAAAAAATCATGAGCGAGAATAAAGGCGAAATCAAAAAGATGATGATCATCTTGTCCAAAGCCACCCTCGAAAATGTATATGCCGCATTTGTACTGGCCAATGGAGCCCGTATGGAAGGGATTGACTCCGAAATATTCTTTACCTTCTTCGGACTGGAAGCCGTACATAAAAAGAAAAATGCGAACCTCCATATTGCCACGGTAGGCAATCCGGCCATGCATATCCCCACTATGGTGGGTGGATTACCCGGTATGGAAGCCCTGGCCACTACGATGATGAAAAAAGAAATGGCCAAGATCGATATGCCGGAAATCCCCGAGTTCCTGGAGATCCTTTCCGATAGCGGTGTCCGCATGTGGGCCTGCAAACTGGCGATGGATATGTTCCACTATAAGAAAGAAGACCTCTTTGAAGGAGTAGAAGAAGTGATCACTGTGGGTGACTTCTATAAAAAGAGTGAAGGAGAGGGCGTTCATATGCTCTTCATCTGATATTGAAGTTTGTTGAGATATAAGAGTGAGTGTTTTATTTACAGTGAAGGCTGTACTGAAAAGGCATCCCTGTCCGTTCACGGACAGGAAGCGCTTCCGGTACGGCCTTTTTTTGTTTAATGAGGAAGTTTGTCACGCAGCAGCCCATAACACCAGGTGCCAAAAATGGCACTGAACAGGGTGATGATTGTTGCCGTGGCTCCGGTGCCGATCTGCGCAAACAGGGGACCCGGACAGGCGCCGGTTAATGCCCAGCCTGATCCGAACAATAAACCCCCGATGATATTTCCTTTATTGAGTTTACGGTTGACAAATTCAATCGGCTCCCCGTAGATAGTTTTGATATTGAATTTCCGGATCAGCCATACAGAGATAATCCCTACCATGACCGCCGACCCAATCACCCCATACATATGAAAACTCTGCAGCCGGAACATTTCCTGGATTCTGAACCAGGAGATCACTTCAGCCTTGACCAGGATAATACCAAAGAGGATGCCGGCAACCAGGTATTTGAAATTGTACCACCAGGGGTGTTTCAGTTCAGATTCATTCAGGCACACCGCATCCAGAGACCGGACTTCAAAGTCGGCATTCTGTGTAAGGAATTCGTGGTGCTTTATTTCATTTTCTGAATTTGCTGACATCCGATCAAATTTTAAGGATAAAAGGAAGGACGAGGTTGGCCACGATGAAACCACCTGCCATAAAACAAATCGTGGCGACGAGTGAAGGAAGCTGTAAGGTGGATAAACCCATGATCGAATGCCCGCTGGTACATCCGCCCGCATACCGCGTTCCAAAACCTACCAGGAATCCGCCCCCCAGCATCAGGATAAGTCCTTTAGCAGAAAAGAGTGTATTCCAGTTAAATAACTCAACCGGTACCATGTTCTGAAAATTACGGATGCCATAGCCGGCCAGTTCTTCTGCCAGTGCCGGATTCACCTGAACAGGTTCCGGACTAAGCAACCATTGCCCGGCTATAATTCCACCCAACAGGATGCCAGCCACGAGGAAAAGATTCCATGCCTCATTTTTCCATTCATATGTAAAGAAGGGGACTTTTGCAGGGAGACAGGCGGCACAGATATGACGGAGGGAGGAGGATATACCAAATGATTTATTCCCGATAATCAGTAGTAAGGGCACCATCAGTCCGATCAAAGGACCGGCTATATACCAGGGCCAGGGTTGCCGAAGGAATTCCAACATGGTCTTAGTTTTATAGAAGTGAATACAAAAAAATGAACTGCGAATTTAGCAGTTCTGACTTATAACAATTGTTCTTATTTCATATTCAGCCAGGGGCCATATTTATGTCGTTCAAGGGAGAAAGTGTCTGCATAAGGCCCGAATGGATAATCTACTGGTTTTGTAGAGATTACAGGCCAGTCACGCCTGATATCAAATTCCAGGCGCTCCTGGCTGTTGATAAAGGCGGCCAGATCATAGGCTTCTTCATCACTCAGGCGAATCGTTCCTGCCGGTTTATCAAAAGGCATATTGTATTTTATGAAACGGGCCAGTTTTGTCAACTGGTACATACCGGCCCCGGTGCTGTAACTGTTCATCCCCCACAAAGGAGGATAACGAAAGGAGGAATGATCTGCCTGCCGCAATCCTTCTCCATTTTGACCATGACAACGACTGCATTGCATGGCGAAGAGCTGGCGTCCAATGCTGCTGTCAGCGGCTCTATTCATAAAGGGTACAGGTGAGCGGGACACGGTATCCGGTGGGGTGTTTTCGCTAAGCCATTTCAGGTAGGCGACGATGGAGAGAAATTCACGACTGCTGCTGTCGGGTGCTTTGCATTGCAGGCTTCTTTCAAAACAATCCTTAATCCGCTTGTGTAATGATTCAGTTGAACCGCTTCGCTCCCGGAAGCGAGGGTATTGAATATAGACCCGGGTAAGTGGAATACCTTGTAGATTTTTTCCGGCATCCAGGTGACAATGACTGCAGTTCATGCCATTGGATATAACGGAGATCCGGCCACCGGGACCAAATAACTCCGCTGTATTATGGATTAGCTGGTATCCGTATTCCGCTTTGCCCGGCAGGGCCTTGGTATACGCATGGGTGCCGGTATACCAGTAGATCAGTCCTCCAATAATGACTAAAAGCAATATTGGTAGAAAAAAACGTTGTGATCCGGGAGCCATCATGTTTGGTAAAATTACAGCAACGGCAGGTTGCGCAAAAAGAAGTCCCGGACATTACCGCCCATAATCTTAAAAATATCCTCCTGGCTGAATCCTTCTTTCAGCAGGGCATTTACGATCAGGGGAAGACCTGTTACATCGAAATGTGCAGTGATGGCTCCGTCGAAATCAGAACCGAGGGCCACTTTGTCCACCCCGATTTTTTCGGCCACATAGCGAATGCTTTTTGCGGTGGAAGCCGCATCAGTCCCGCATACGGCTGTTTCCCAAAGTCCGATACCAACGAGTCCGTTACGCCGGCCGATCTCCAGCAAGTGGGCGTCTGACAGGTTACGTGTATTATCACAAACACCCTTCACACCGGTATGAGAAATCAATACGGGTCCCTGGGTGCTGGCAAAAATATCATCGATGGTTTTAGGCGAAGCATGGGCCAGGTCTATCATCACATGAAGACTGTCCATTTTTTTAACCAGTTGTTTCCCTTTTTCTGTCAGACCGTCTTTTTTCATGCCATGGGCCGAACCACCCCAGGCGTTATCAAAAAAATGGGTAAGGCCGATATAACGGACGCCCGCTTTATAGAATTCAACCAGGTTGCTGAGCTCATCATTCAGACAATGAGCCCCTTCAATACCCAGCATGCCGGCGGTGAGTTTTGGATTCTTTTTACGGTCTTCTATAAATTGAATAAGGTCTTTTTGGTTCAGGATCACCCGGAACACCCCATCCGATTTTTTAGCCGTGTTGAATAATTCCGCACATTGGTGCAGGGCTCTTGATTTCACACTGAACCAGTCCTTTGGATTCCGTAACTGGGCAAAACTGAGCAGGGCTATATTATCTGTCTTGTCATCATTGTGTTCAATATTCATTTTCTTCGGGGTCTTGCTCACAATGGTAAAGACCTGGAAGGCCATATTGGCTTTTTGCATGCGGGGGATATCCACATGCCCATGCTCATGCTCTTTCAGATTATTGCGGTCCCAGAGCAGCGCATCGCAGTGCAGATCGGCGATAAAGGGAATGGAATCATACCAGCTGACTTTTGCCGGTGGGTTTTTATGCACATCCAGCGTGATCTTATTCTGTTGCTTATCCACGATACCCGGCGCGAAAATGAAAAAGGCGATAAGGGCGAGGGCGAGCAATACTGAGAAGTACTTTATGAACTTGCGGAGCATTTGGTTTTTTGTGGAAGATAAGGAAAGTAAAAATTAAAAAGTCAAAAGTAAAAATGGGAACAGGCCGAATAGGGAAGAAACGTCCACCTTCGGAGATCTTTTTACTTTTGACTTTTTACTTTTGATTTCCGCCTTTCATCAGATCTTACTTCTCAGGCTGGTCCATGGACCGCCGTTGTAGACTTCGATGCCTGAAGCTTTCAGTATGTTTTTAGCCATGCCACTGCGGCCGCCGCTGAGGCAGACGGTGATGACCGGTTTGTTCAGTTTCTTGAGGTCATTGATCTTTCCACGCAGGCTGTCGAGCGGGTAATTTTTTGAGCCATTGATATGTCCGCTTTTATATTCCGCCTGGCTTCTTACATCTATAATAATCGCCCCTTTGCTGATCAGTTCTTTGTAATCCACCGGGGTGCCGCCAAAAAGTTTTTGAAGAAATCCTAACATGTGCTTTTGTTTAATTAATTAAATAAGTATTGCATATCGCCGATCCCGCCGCCATTGTATACATTGGTGATGCCGTTTTGCTGTAAGATTCCCAGGGCCATACCGCTCCGGGCACCGCTGCGGCAATAGACCACCACCGGATTTTTAAAGTTTTTAAACTCATCCGTTTTGTAAGGAATCTGCTCAACGGGTATATTGATCGCGTTGGGAATATGTTCCATTGCAAATTCCATCGGGCTGCGTACATCCACAATGATGGTGGAGGGATCTTTAACCAGTTCTTTTAAATTAGCCATTTTATATTGTTTTTATTTTTATGTATTCGTTTATTAAAGTAATGTGGTCGGACAAACATAATCAGTGACCGGGAACAATCCGCTTTCTTTCAGGGCTTTGAAACCGCCTTTCACATCCACCAGTTTGTTATATCCTCTTGCCCGCAGGATCGAATTAAAGATCATAGAGCGGTAACCACCGGCACAATGCACATAGGCAGTTTTCTGTTTATCGATCAACGTCATACTCTCATTGATAAAATCGAGCGGAGCGCTGATGGATTCCTCCAGGTGCTCACTGCCGTATTCACTTTTTTTCCGGACATCCAGCACGGTCAGTTTTTCATGAAACATTCTACGGGATAACTCGGCTGCATCAATGGATTCGATGCGGTCAATTTCTTTTCCGGCTGCCTTCCAGGCATTGAATCCTCCTTTCAGATAGCCGATCGTAAAGTCGTAACCCACACGGGCCAGCCGGGTGATTACTTCTTCCTCACGGCCCTCATCGGTTACGAGCAGGATCTCCTGTTTGATATCAGGAATCATGGCCCCCACCCAGGGAGCAAATTGTCCGTCAATCCCGATATTAATGGAGTTGGGAATGAAACCGGCTGCAAAAATTTGCGGATCACGGGTATCCAGCACCAGTGCATTGGTTTCTGTTGCTGCTATATCAAATCCGTTCGGGCTCAGGGCCTGTTGTCCTCTTTTTAAAACCGCATCAATGCTTTCATAGCCCTGAATATTCAACATGACATTCAACGGGAAATAAGCAGGGGGTGCTACAAGACCAGCCGTAACTTCTTTTATGAATTCTTCTTTCGTCATATCGGCCCGCAATGCATAATTGGTGGCTTTCTGATGACCGAGTGTATCGGTGGTTTCCTTACTCATGTTTTTTCCGCAGGCACTGCCGGCTCCATGGGCCGGGTAAACAATCAGGTCATCCGGCAGGGGCATGATTTTATTCCGCAGGGAATCATACAGATGCCCGGCTAATATTTCCTGGGTAAGGTCAGCCACCACTTTCTGTGCAAGGTCGGGACGACCCACATCGCCGATGAATAAAGTATCACCGGAGAAAAGCCCGGCTGGCTTTCCATTTTCATCCTTTAATAAATAGCTGGTGCTTTCCATGGTATGCCCGGGTGTATGGATCGCCGTTATCGTGACCGCCCCGATTTTAAACACTTCACCATCGGTGGCAATATGAGCCGGAAAAGAAGGGACTGCTGTCGGACCATACACGATCGGTGCACCGGTCTTTTGGGACAAGTCAATATGGCCGCTTACAAAATCAGCATGGAAATGGGTTTCAAAAACATATTTAATGCTGGAATTGTTAATCTCCGCTTTTTGAATATAGGGAGCCACTTCACGGAGCGGATCGATCACCGCTGCTTCTCCATTACTCTCTATATAGTAAGCGCCCTGTGCCAGGCAGCCTGTATATATCTGTTCTACTTTCATAGCTTCCATTTTTAATTGTGAATACAAAAATCAAATTTTAGCGGGAACTATACAGTGACATCCATCACAGTAGGTTGGAGGGCGGTTCAGGATAAAAAAAGTTCCCTGACAATCACGAAAATACCCATGAAAAGGATGAACCAGCCAAAACCTTTTTTCAGCGTGGCGGGACTTATTTTATCTGAGAAATGACTGCCAATAAAAAGACCGGCAGCAGCAAGTGCGGTAAAGGAAAGCAGCAGAATCCAGTTGAAGGTGAAATGATTCAGGCTGAATAAAAAACCGAAAAGGGAGTTAATAGCAATGATCAGCAGGGAGGTTCCTACGGCTGTTTTCATATCCAGCCCGAGGAATAATACCAGGGTGGGGATGATCAGGAACCCGCCACCGGCACCGAGCAGACCTGTTACCACACCGATCAGCAGACCAAAAATCATCAGCGGAAACACCCGGGCTCCGCCTTCTTTTGCCTTGACAAGGTTGGTGCCTTCCCGGCTACGGATCATGGACCAGGAAGCCAGCAGCATCAATACCGCAAAGACGAGCATCAGTAACATGTTCTTTGTTACAGTGATGCCCGCTGTAGTAAAAATGATATCGGGTATCGCCGGTAACAAATTATGCCGGGTAATGAAGATTGAAAGAACAGATGGAAATCCGAATTCGGTTACGGCCCTGTAATCCAGTTGTTTTTTTGAATAGGCCCTGATACCGCCGATCAGGCTGGTAAATCCAACTATAAAGAGGGAACTGGTAGTGGCCAGCAAAGGGTCCACACTCATAAGGTAAACCAATACGGGTACAGTCAGAATCGAGCCGCCGCTGCCCACCAGGCCAAGGGATATGCCAATTAAGATGGCGGATATGTAACCAATAATCTCCATGAATATTTTGCAAGATTAGCTGAATAGAAACGGCCCGGGTGTGACAGAAATCACGGGTTACTGGGGGATCAGTTCAATCATATTCCGGTGCAGTTTCACCAATCCGCGCTGTTCCATCTTTTTCAATAACCGGGAAATCACTTCACGGGAACTGTTCAGGTCATCGGCGATTTGTTGATGCGAAATTTCCAGGCTTTTCTTTCCTGCTTTTTCCACATAGCGTTTAATATAAAATTCAAGCCGTTCGTCCATATTGCGAAAGGCAATATTATCCACCACGGATAAAAGTTCGTCAAACCGTCCACGGTAGGTCTGGATCACAAACTGGTACCAGCTCTTATACTGGTTCATCATATCGTCCATCAGGTGTACCGGGATCATGAGCACTTCTGAATCTTCTTCGGCCATGGCCATAATTTCACTGGTTCCTGATTGGATCGCACAGATCATCGATACCGCACAGGCCTGACCGGGTTGCAGGTAGTACATGAGAAACTCACCCCCGTCCTGGTTTTCGCGGTAGATTTTTATCCGTCCTTCCAGCACCAATACCGTGGATTTGATGTATTGGCCGGTACGCATAATGATATCGCCGGCATTAAAACTGCGTTGGACCGCTTCCTTTTCGATCAGTTCGATCAGGCCGGGTTCAAATTGGGGGAATTGCTCTTTCCAGTTCATAAGACAAAGTTAGGCTTCTAAAATCTTTTCCATCTTCATACTCCTGCTTCCTTTCACCAGGAGATGGGTTTGCTCAAAATGCTGATCAAGATACCATTGTTTGGCTGCTGCTGAGTCGGGAAAGGAGATCCAGTGATGTTGCAGGTTTAAGAAATCTCCCCCTACCAATACCACTTCTTTCCATTTGAATTTTCCGATCAGTTCAATGATCTGCCGGTGTTCTGACAGGCTCTCTGCTCCTAATTCTGCCATGGCACCCAGCATCAGTACTTTGTGGGGGGCGGCCAGACGGGCAAAGTTTTCAATCGCCAGTTTCATGCTGCTGGGATTGGCATTATAGGCATCAAGGATAATCTGGTTGCTTCCCACTTGCATTAATTGGGAGCGGCTGTTGGAAGGTTGGTAGGCTTCAATGGCTTTACGGATATCCTCATCCGGTACGCTGAAATGTTTACCAATCGTTACGGCCAGTAGTAAATTCGGGAGATTGTAATCACCTACCAGTTGTGAATGGATGGTACCGGTAGCTGCGCCGTACGTAATAGAGACTTCCAGGAAGGGTTCGCTTTTTATTGTATGTCCTTCGATACTGGCATCGGTGGTACCATAGGTGATGATATGGGATAATCCCTGGCTCATATCGCGGAGGTAGTCATAATCCCACATCACAAAAGCGGTGCCGTCATGCTCGCGGAGCCAGTCAAACAATTCTCCTTTTCCTTTCCGTACACCTTCCACTCCGCCAAAACCTTCGAGATGGGCTTTGCCGCAATTGGTGATGATGCCGTAATCCGGCAGGGTATACGTGCAATAGCCGGCAATTTCCCGCTGGTGATTGGCGCCCATTTCTATGACCGCGATTTCTGCATCGGATTTTATTTTTAAAATGGTGAGGGGAATACCAATATGGTTATTGAGATTGCCTTCGGTGGTGGCGGTGCGGTATTTGCGGCTCAGTACGGCATGTACCAGTTCTTTGGTAGTGGTTTTGCCATTACTGCCTGTAATTGCAATAAATGGTATGGAGAACTGTTGCCGGTGATGTTTCGCGAGTTCCTGTAAAGCGGTCAGCACATCGTCGACCAGGAAGGTCTTTCCATCAATAGCATACGCCGCTTCATCGATCACCGCACAGGCGGCTCCTGCTTCGATAGCCTGTTTTGCAAATTTGTTTCCGTTGAAGTTATCTCCCTTTAGTGCAAAGAATAAATCGCCGGGTTGCAGTTTACGCGTATCCGTTTGCACGGAGGGGTTGCGCAGGTAGAGTTCGTAGAGGGAGGAGATGTTCATTTTGTAAAAGTAGTAAATGAA